>Ga0137418_10003558_pt1 | contig 14320 bp, 9 predicted proteins | sample CZODoug3_1_2_16f_FD_122242 | JGI IMG/M metagenome (GOLD analysis project Ga0137418, IMG submission 122242) | Vadose zone soil fungal communities from Angelo Coast Range Reserve, California, USA - CZODoug3_1_2_16fungal (Hybrid Assembly) | ecosystem: Environmental > Terrestrial > Soil > Vadose...
GACATCACGAAGCAGCTCTCCTTGCCGAACAACAGTGCATACCTGGGATTCACCTCTGCCACGGGCGCCGCGGTTGAGGACAACGACATCGTAAGCTGGTCTTACAGTCAGTTGCCGCTTGCTCCCATCACCATCACCCAGCCCTTGCAGCCCGACGCCACCACTACGTTCAATTTCTCTCCCACCCTGACCGCCAAGGTTGACTACTCGAAGAGTGGCATCGACCCCGCTGCGTTCAACGGCGTTTTCATGCAGAGCACGGTGCAGGTCATCTCCGATACCGATTATCAAAACCTGGTAGCTAACACACCCTTCCAGGGCACCACCTGCCTACACCAGGATATCGGCACGAATCCGAGCACCGGCCAGCCCACCTACGCCTGCGTCGTGACGACGGATCTGTGCACGACCCCGACCAGCTCGACCCCCTTGGGCACGAATTGTCCCGGCGCGCTCGCCGCTTTGATCGGCACCGCCAACATCTTCAACGCGGATCCGTCTCAGAAGCCCATCACCGGCCCTGGCTACATTATGGGCAGCGACACAGCGCTCAGTTGTGGCAGTGATCCCAACCCGACCGCGTGCAAGAACCTGATCAATATTTTTGACAACATCACTGGCGATCCTACGGTCACCGGCAAAACGAAGAATTTCAACTCGCTGGTCATTCCTATCCAGGGTGTCGTTCAGCCAGTAACTGCGGTGACCACCAATCCGCCCCTGAATCAGGGCTGGGCGAGAGGGCCGGTGTCGGTGATGTTCAACGCCACGGAATCACCCGCCAATAACACAATTACAAAGATCGACTACAGCGCCGCCGGCGATAACCTGCCTGCTCCGGTTTCTGGAACAATTACCGGATCCACTGGATCGATCGCTGTGCCCGCCATTGGTCCCGCCGTGCAAGGCTCGACGGTGCTGACCTATGCGGCAACCGATTCTTCGGGCACTCCTGAGAGAGTCGTAACCAACAATGCCGGGCAACTCTCCACGGCATTGCCGACGTTTGCGATTAACTTCGACTTGACTCCGCCGGTAGTGGCGTGCAGTCCGCCCGCACCAGCCTGGCAGGCTCCCGACGTGGGCGTTCCTTGTTCGGCCAGCGATAGCCCTTCTGGGTTAGCGAATCCCTCGCAAGCCAGCTTTAACCTGGCGACGGCGGTGCTTTCCGGTACCGAGACCAAGACCGCGATGACTTCCACCGCCACCGTGTTTGACGTGGCGGGCAATTCCGCCAGCACTGGGCCGTTCGGTCCTTTCTGGGTGGATAAGAAGCCGCCGGTGATTAGCGCGATCACCGTCTCTCCGGTGATTCCGATATTGGGGCAGCCGGTGACGGTGAGCTACAGTTGTTCGGACGGCGGTTCTGGAGTGGCGCTGTGCGGGTCGGCGAGCTTCGCCGGCGTCGCTAGCACTGGCACGTTGATCAGCGCAGTGGATGGCACGCTTGGAACGCATACGTTCACGGTCAGTGCCGCGGATCTGGTCGGGAATACGACTTCGACTCCGGTGACCTATACGGTAAGTGCGGGGGCGCAATTGAGTATCAGCCCGACTACCATCGCGTTCGGCAACGTCAAGATCTACAGCATCAACGCCAAGACGATCACGGTCAAGAACACGGGCACATCGGTTGTGAACTTCAGCTCCATCAAGCTGACGCAGACGGAAAGCGACGGCGGGCCGGGGCGGGAGTTTGTGATGCTGAATCTTTGCGGTTCGAAGCTGGCGGCGGGGAAGAGTTGCACGGTTGTGATTGGCTTTGTGGCAGATGAAATCGTGGGCGCGGCGGGGACGGTGACGTTTGTGGATAATGCAGCCGGTAGCCCGCAGCAGGTGCAGATCTCGGGGAATGTGGTGCAGCGGTAGGGGCTGCGCTGGAGGAATGGATAGGGTGCTCTACGCGTAGCGGAGCTCTTTAGGATTTTGACCAGCGAGTGGATTCTGCGAAGGCAGCCCTCAGGTCCGATCGCTCGATTACGTGTTCCGCGCCTGGGTCCTTCTGGATGTCGTGCAGTAGATTCAAGGCGGACCTGTACTGCGCCACACTTTCGACCGTGCTGCCGGAAAGGCGCATGGCCGTTCCGAGCAGATAATGGATCTTGGCGCTTTGCAGGCGTAGGCCTAGCTTCTCGGTGCGTGGCAGGATGCGTTCCAGTTCCTTACGGGCGCCGCGGTAGTCTTTGTCTTTCACCATTGCTTCGGCCATCCAAGCGGAAGCCTGCACAGCGAGCGACTTGCGGCCCATGAGGTCCGCTTGCTGCGCCAGAGCGCGGAGATCGGCGATCGCGGAGTGAGCGCGGTTTTCCTCGACAGCCACGCGGGCGAGATTGAGCTTGGTGTTGAGCTGGGAATCCACGTCGGAGTTGCGAGAGAGTTGCTTTTGCGCCTGCTGGTAGGAGGCGCGTGCCCCCGCTAAATCGCCACTGTAAAACTTGACGTCGCCGTCGGTGTTGAGGAGCGCGTTGTCTAGCGGATCGCTCTTCAGACCCCGCGCGATGGTCTGGGCATCGTCGAGAAACTTGGCGCTTTCGGAACCGCGTCCGGCGCGTGCCAGAGCGCCTGCCAAGTCGTTCTCTGCCTGGGCCAGTGGTTGGCCGCGATCTCCAGAGTCACGCAGACCTTTCACGGCGTCCTGCAGAGAGCCGATGGCCGGTCCGATACGACCCTGGGTTTGGAACATGATGCCGAGACTGTGCGATTGCAGCGCCGCGCCATGATTGTCACCGCTCTTGCGGAATAGATCGAGGGCGCGCATGTAGGCGTCGGTGGCCTGATCGTATTGTCCGAGATTGACGTTGGTGACGCCGAGGTTTCCGAGCGTGTCGGCGATATCGCCGGGGACGTTTAGCTTCTCGCGTAGTTGTAAGGCTTGCTGGAAATAGGTCAGCGCGTCCTCGCTCTCGCCGCGAGCGAGATACACGTTGCCAATCGCATTCAGGCAGAGCGCCTGATAGGTTTCATCGCCTGCATCGCGCTGAATCTGCAGAGACTCTTTGAACATCGACAGCGCCAGGCCGAACTGTCCGCGGTCCAGGTTGAGACTGCCGATATCGATGAGCGAGTCGCCGACTTCCTTCTTGGCGCCAATCTCGCGCCGCAATTGTAGAGCTTGGTTGTAGGACCGGAGCGCGTCATCGGATTTGCCGAGCGAAGTCTGTACCTGCGCGATCTGGACGAGGGCCGCCGCTACGCCGCGTTTCTTGCCCAGGCGCTGGTTGATGTCCATGGAATCCTGGAAATTGCGCAGGGCTTCCTGGGGTTTATTCATGTCCTCGTACGCAATGCCGGCGGCCAGGAGAATGAGCGCCTGTTGTTCTTCGTTGTTGAGATCAATCGCGATGTTACGGGCGCGGGAAAGAGGATCGAGAGCCGCCTGGGGATTTCCGGCTTTGTCTTCGATGCGGCCCGCGGCTAACAGCGCATCCAGATTCTTAGGATCGATTTTCAGGACGTTGCTGAAGCGCATTCGCGCCTCGTCCAGTTTGCTGGAATCTTCATACAAGCTGCCTAGAGCGAACTGCACATCGAGATCGTCGGGGAAGCTTTTTTCGAGATTCTGGTAGGCGGCGATCGCCTTGGCATTGTCCTTGGTGATACGCGCGTGGCTGGCCTGGATGAGATATTGCGCGGAGAGGGGTAAGTCTTGGCTCGCATCCAGTGCGTGCTGGGAAGCTTGTTCCGCATCCGCTTCAAAGCCCAGAGCCGAGTCGATTTCCGCTAGTCGCGAGAAAGCCAGAGCGAATTGGGGGTCGGTTGCAGTGGAGGCTTGGAAGCGCTTCAGAGCTTCCAGGTTGTTGCCCGCGCGCTGGAGTTGCACGCCTTCGTTGTAGTTGCGAAGGGCGTCGACGGAGTTTGAAGTCGGTTTGAAGGACTGCGCGCGCAGTTCCTTCACGAGATCGGACGACAGGGAGAGATTTTGCCGGATGGAATCGGACAAACGATCGACCGCGGCGGAAATATCCTGCTGGTTCTGGGCTTCCGTCTTGAGGGGTGCGGTGCGGCCGCGTTTCAAATCTTGCAATACGGCATCGATGCGAATCTGGTCGCCGAGGCGGACGAACTGGCCGGAAACGACGATGTCGGCGTTAGCGAATTCCGCTATGCGGCGCAGGGTGGTCGGGTCGATGGCGCTTCCTGGTTCGATTCGCAGGTCATGCAGAATCTGCTGCAAGTGGTCGGAAGAGATGGTGCGCAGGTGAGCGGATTGGCCGACATCCGTGCTGAGCATGTCGCCGAGGCTGGGTCCGAGCCAGCTCAGAGTATCGTCACCCGAGGCATTGTGGAAGGGAAGAATCGCGAGCGACGTGACAGGGCCGCGGGCCGCTTGCGTGCTGCCTGCGGTGTCGGTTGAATTGTGCGTGCCCACCCATACACCGCCGCCGACCAGGACCAGTCCTGTGAGTCCGGCCGCGGCCCATTTCCAGGGGAAGGCAGCCTTGGGTAGCAGGCGGTCCATCACCATGGACGCGGCCACCGTACGGTGTCCGCGCCAGGCGCGGATATCCATGAGCATGTCTTCCGCGTGCTGATAACGTAACGCGGGGTCGCGTTCCAGGCACCGGCTGATGATGTCGCTCACGACTTTTGGAATTGATGGGTCTAGCTCGACTACCGGAATCGCGCGCTCCTGCGTGCGCTTGAGGAGGCTGGCAATGGCGCTATCGGCGCGGTAGGGCATTTTGCCGGTGACCAGTTCGTACCAGATGAGGCCGACGGTGAATACGTCCGAGCGCGCGTCCAGTTCGCGCGCCTGCGCCTGCTCCGGCGACATATATTCCATGGTGCCGACCATGAGGCCGCTGCCGGTCATGCCATCGCCGCCCATGGAACGGGCCAGGCCGAAGTCCATCACCACGACGCGGCCATCGGCCTCTAGCATGATGTTGCCGGGCTTGAGATCGCGATGGATGATGCCTTGTTGATGCGCCACGCTGAGGCCGCTCAGCGTCTGTTCGATGATGGCGCCGCTTTCTTCGACCGAGAGTTTGCCGCGCTCGTGAAGGAGCGAGCGGAGATCCGCACCCTTGAGGAACTCCATGGTGATGAACTTAATGCCGTCGGCATCGCCGAGGTCGTAAATGCGGATTACATTGCGGTGGGTGACCTTGCTGGCGAGTAGAATTTCCTGCTTGAAGCGCGCGAGAATGTCGGGTTTGCCCGCGAGTTCAGGGCGAATGACCTTCAGTGCGACGAGACGTTCCAAAGCGAGATCTTTCGCTTTGTAAACCGCCCCCATGCCGCCTTCACCGATGGGTTTTTCGATTTCGTAGCGACCCCCGAGTATGGTGCCGTCGGGCAGGATGGGCACAGAAAAGCTTGCGGAGATTATCTTGGGCCGTGGTTTCGGGGCTGACGCCGGAGGGCGCGCAGCGGGAGCGGACGAGGGAAGCGCTGGCGAGTCGAAGAGCGTTGCTGCATCGGAATCGGACAACGCAGGCGTGTCGAACATCGTTGCGGAATCCGAATCGGATAGAGCCGGCGTATCGAACATGGTGGCGGCGTCGGAATCGGAAGGTTGCCGCAAAATAGAGGAATCAATCCCGGAGGGCGGTGTTTGCACCGCGTTCCCGACGTCTTTGTTTCGGGCGTCTTTCTCGGGAGATTTCGGGCGAGACTCGGGCGACTGGTTGGAGAGCTTAGGATCGCGCGACGGATCTCTGGGAGTATCCAATCGTCACCTGTACATCGGCCCGCACGGCAACGGAAATGAAGCAAAATTTACGCCAAATTTACGCCAAGAACAACGCTGCCGGTTGCAGGGAGCGGCCAGCGCTCCGGCTGGGGCAGCCGGGGGGTTCAATCAGTATATACGCGGCTCTGCTGAGGGTCTAGACAAGCTAGGCGGAAAATCAGCAGTAAGAAGTACTCAAGCGGGTTCCGAGCTAACCGCCGCCAGGGCGCCGTAAGGGTTTACAATCTGGCCGTAGTTCGCGATGGATTTGTTGACGAGTACTCGGTTAGTGATGCGCAACTGGTGCTCGGCGAGGTATCCAGAGATAATCGATGCATCACGGACCCGAGAGGGAATCTGCATGGCAGGAGTTTTCGTAATGACGCACCGAATCGCGATTGCGGTGTTTTGTCTGGTGGTCTTGGTTTTCGGCGTGAGGCCGTTGTTGGTACACGCGGCAACGCTGCCAGCGGTAGGTAGCGTAGCACCGGAATTCACACTTCCTTCCCAGGAGGGAACCCCGGTTAGTCTCAAGGACTACCGGGGCAGGTGGGTGGTTCTTTACTTCTATCCGAAAGACTTTACGGGTGGCTGCACGATTGAGGCGCACAACTTCCAGCGCGATCAGGCGCAGTATGTCCAGAAAGGTGTGGTGGTGCTGGGCGTGAGCGTCGACGATGCGGATTCGCACAAGAAGTTCTGCACCAAGGAAGGTTTGACTTTTAAGCTCTTGGCGGACACAGATAAGAAGGTGACCGAAGCTTACGGTTCCTTGACCAACATGGCGCTCGTGAAATTTGCTGCACGGCACACCTTCATCATCAATCCGGAAGGCAAGATCGCCAAGGTTTACGAAGATGTCAACCCAAATAAGCACAGCGAAGAAGTGCTGGCGGCTTTGGCGGAATTGCAGAAGTAACGCTTCGATCTATGAAGCAGCGCTGCCGAGGTTGCTAGCGATGGCCTCGGCAGACACAAAGCGCCTGTTGATGGCTTTTCCCTATAGTTGCCGCATAGTCGCGGCAAGTGTTGGGGGCCGCTCTGAGTAAGCCTGCCCTCCGTGTCAGTAATCTACTAACGCATCGGATAGTTCCTGTCTAGCTGGATAGCCCCCGTCCTTCCACGCGGTTCAGCGAAAGGGCAAAAGGCCCTGTTTCCGCGGGGTTCCGGCAATGCCTACTTTGGCAGGAAAACTGCCTCATAGGTATAGTATTTGGGCTGGCGAAGAGCGCTTCTGATCAGCCCTGAGTTTTGAGATGTTTTCAGGGGGCCAGTTGATGATCGCGTCAGAAGCAATTCATCCGGGGCCGATGGTATCCGTGGGTTCTGAACCTGCCAATGGTGTGACTCAACTCCTCGCCCTATGGGGCCGCGGTGACGCTGTGGCTCGCGACGCCCTTATTCCGTTGGTCTATGACGAGTTGCACCGCTTGGCGAAGCACTTTCTCTCCCGGCAGCGACCGGGGCACACCTTGCAGAGCACGGCGCTGGTGCACGAGGCGTACCTGAGGTTGGTGGGGCCGTCGCCCGTGCACTTTGCCGATCGTGCGCACTTTTTTGCAGTTGCGGCGCGGGTGATGCGGCATATTCTGGTGGATCACGCGCGGGCTCGAGGGGCTGCTCGGCGAGGGGGCAACAACCTAACAATGGTGCTCGACGAAGCCGTGGCAGCACCCGCGGAGCGCGAAGTGAATGTCGTGGCTTTGGACGACGCGCTGAATCGTCTAGCTGCTCTGGACCCACGTCAGGCGACGATTGTCGAAATGCGATTTTTTGGGGGCCTTTCCATTGAAGAAACGGCGGCGGCTCTCGAATTATCGGCTTCGACGGTGAAGAGAGACTGGATCGTGGCCAAGACCTGGATTCGGCAGTGCCTCGAAGCCTAGCAGTCCTGGTAAGTTAGTCGGCGGAAAATCAGTAGAATCCTGACGCGGAGCACCCGTATGGAGCCGGAGGTTTGGCGCAGAGTCTCCGACCTGTTTTCGGAGTGCCTCACTCTGCCCGAGGGCGAACGGACGACGTTTCTCGCGAAAATTGAAACCACCGACTCGGCGATAGCCCAGGAAATCCGCAAGCTGCTGGAGACTTACGGCGAGGACGAAGAATTCCTGGAAAAGCCGGCGATCCCGATTGGGCCGGAAGCTGGAGCTTCCGGAGATAGTGATTCGGCGGAGATTGTCGCGCGGTTTGCCTCCGCCATTGCAGCACCGCGAGCCCGCGAGGCGCGCGGGAAAGGGCGGATGTTTTGGGTTCTGGTGGGAGCAAACGTCGTAGTTCTTTGCTGTTTTATCTTCTCTTTTTCCGCCATCCATCGCTACCGCGGCATGACCTCGGAACTTGGCTGGTCGGCCAACCGGACTCCTCAAGGCTGGCAGGTCAACGATATCGACAATCCGGGACCTGCCGCGGGCAGTTTGCAAATTGGCGACTACGTTCAGGTTGTCAATCATCAACCGATCTGGCTGGCGGATGCGCCGGCGGCCGGGGCGACGTATTCCGTCCAGTTGCTGCGCAGAGGGGAATCGCACGTCTTCGAGCTGAAAAAAGAGGTTGTTACCGATCCGGCGTGGTTCCGTGAGACGCTCTCGTTGCTGCTGGTGAGTTTGACCTTTTTCATCACAGCGGTCGTGATTTCTGTTCTGCAACCCAAGCCAAGAATCACGCGGCTGGCTTGGGCCGCGCTCGTGGGGCAAGCAATCACCCTGCTTTGCATGCTCCTTCGGTCTTACGACGATCTTCTCTCGGGCACGGCCTACGCATTTCTCTGGACCATGCAATTGGTGAACGGCCCGCATTTGGCGTTCTCGTTCCATTTTTACTCGCGAGCATTCCGTAGTCAGCAAAGTGGAAAGTTGTCGGCTTTGTTGGTTCGGAGCTTCTACGTTTGGGGAGCGTTCAGCTCGGTCTACATTGGCTTGATTTATGGGCGGCGGCCGTTTTCTCCCTTGGCTGCGTTTCTGTTTTCTCACCTCGCTTTGTGGCACGTCGTGGATGTGCTGGTGCACAACTTCTATCTTGTTGCGCCCCTCGGTATCTGCATTGCTGTGGCTTACAGCTATTTCCGGGCGCAAGGAGTGGAAGAGAAGCGTCGCGCCCGTTGGATCGCAGTAGGGTCCCTGGCGGGAATTTTGCCGTATGTGGCGGTGCGCCTGCTAGCGACTCTAGGCGTGCCTGGGGCGGACTACTCGAGCCCTATCGGGATACTCCCGGCGGCGTTGATTCCGATTGCGACCGGCTACGCGATTCTGAAACACCGCTTGTTTGACATCCACGTTGTTCTCCGCCGGGGCTTGCAGTATCTGGTGGCCCGGAATGTCCTGCGTTTTATTCTTGCGCTTCCTGCTTTGGCGGTTCTCTACTCGCTTGTGACCAACGCCAACCGCACCATTGGTGAAGTAGTGTTGCACAACTATGGATTCATTGTGCTGGTCGTGCTCATCGCCGTTGTTTTGCGATATCAGCGGCGGCTGGCAAGCTGGCTCGACCGGAGGTTCTTCCGCGAAGGTTACCAACAAGAGCGCATTTTGCTGGCACTGATTGACGATCTGCGGACCCTCGATTCCATTCCCGAGATGGGTGTGCGAGTTGGCACCGAGCTGGTGGCGGCGCTGCATCCGGAGAGCGTCTACTTTTTCTATAACTCGCCGAAGGATCGTGCCTACATTCAGGGCTTCGGTACGGATCAGCGTGCGGAGGGGCTGCAAATTCCAGAGGGATCGGCGCTACCGGTGCTATTGGCCAATACCGATCAGGCCGTGAGTGTCGAATCCCTCCCAACAAACGGTGCTCCCCTTATGTCGTGGAGTTGGTTGTACGCTCTGCGCCTCGACTTGGTGGTTCCTCTGAATCGGGCAGATGGTTCCCCGGTGGGGTTTCTGTTGTTGGGCAGGAAAAAGTCGGAAGAGCCTTACTCGCTGGCGGATCGCAGCCTCCTGCTAGGCCTGGCGCACCAGATGGCGGTGAGTTGCGACAACTTGTTGTTACAAGAACGAGTGATGCGGCAGCAGCGCACGAATGAACAGATGCGCAGCCGCGTCGAAGGTTTGGGCACGGCTTGGTTGCAGGAGTGTCCGCAGTGCGGGCGTTGTTTTGATAGCTCCCTGCGGGCCTGTTCGGAGGACGGCACAGAACTCATGCTTTCGAGCCCTGTACACCGCCTCCTGGACGGCAGATACCGGCTGGATCGCGTGCTGGGCCGAGGCGGCATGGGTACGGTGTTCGAGGCGCTGGACGAGCGCCTGCATCGGCGGGTGGCCGTGAAGCTGGTGCAGGCAGGGAGGACAGCGAATCCGGCCTGGTTGCGAAGGTTTGGCCGCGAGGCGCGGGCGCTGGCCCGGTTGAACCACGGGAACATCGTGCTCACGTATGACTTTGGCGCGGTGGATGATGAAGTTGCATACCTAGTTATGGAGTTTGTGGCGGGAACGACTCTTCGCGCAGAGATCGACCGAGGCCCGATCTCGCCAGGGACCGCGGCGGCATGGTTTGGGCAGCTGCTGGACGGGGTGAAAGCAGCCCACGCAGCCGGCATTGTTCATCGAGACTTGAAACCGGAGAATCTGTTGATTGCGCATTCGCTGGATGGCGGGGAACGCATCAAGATTGCAGATTTCGGGATTGCGAAATGGCAGACGCCGGACTCGGACTCGGTGAGCCTGACGTTGCCCGGTACTATTGTTGGGAGTCTCCGCTATATGGCTCCGGAACAGCTCGCAGGGCAGGCGGTCGATGTGCGGAGCGATTTGTTTTCGATTGGGGTGATGGTTTTTGAGGCGCTCACGGGAAAGCTTCCGTTTGGCGGAGCCAATCATGCCGAGCGGATGGCGTCGATGGAGCAAGAATCAGAGCTACTTGAGTCGGCCCTGCGCGGCGCCCCGGCCCTGCAGGCAACACTACGAAAATGCTTAGCAAGGTCCGCCAAGGACCGGTTTGCCTCCGCCGAGGAACTGCAAAAGGAACTCATCCCGCGGCTGGCGGAATTCCCTGTAGACCTGCGTATCGCGGAGACCTATCCCTAAGAAAACAAGAATTCTTCGCAGAATCGGGAATAAATCCACGACCCGCTTAGTTTAAGCTGATGGGCATGTCCGGAGCGGTTCCTCCATCGCACGTGTTCGAAGAACTGGCGATGCCGCTCTTTGATTCGTTGTACAACTTTGCCCACTGGCTCACCCAGAATCGCGACGAAGCTGAAGATCTGGTGCAGGAGACCTACGTTAAGGCGTTGAAGGGATTTTCGTCGTTTCAGCTGGGGACGAACTTCCGGGCGTGGATGTTTCGCATCTTGCGGAACGCGTTCTTGACGTCGCGTACTGGATTGAAGGCGACCATGACTGTGCCGCTGGACGCCGATGACGATGGACCGGAACTGGCGGTGGAGAGCGTGACGCCGGAGACGATTCTGATGGAACGGTCGAGTCAGGAATTGGTACGTGACGCGATGGATCAGCTGCCGGTGAACTATCGGGAGGTCCTCCTGCTTTGCGAAGTGGAAGAAATGTCGTATCAGGAAATTGCGGAGACGCTTTCCATTCCGATAGGCACGGTGATGTCGCGCCTATCGCGGGCGCGGAAGGCTTTGGGGGAGCAGTTGCGGGCGCAGGTGCAAGGGAGATAGACGATGGCTTGTGAGTCGTGGCAGGCAAAACTCGACACCTACCTGGACGGTGAGCTGCCTTCCGACCAGATGCGCGCTTTCGACCATCATGTGCGCGGGTGTTTGGCGTGCTCGTCGGCGGCTTTGGCGCTGGTGCGGAGGAAGCGGAGCGTTCACGATGCGGGGAAGAGGTTTACGCCTAGCCCGGAGTTCCGCAGCCGGATTCAGAAAAGCATTGCCGCGCGGCCGCAACGGAGCGTTGGGTTTGCATGGAGGACGGCGAGTGCTGCCTTTGCGCTTGTTTTGGTGGTCGGGACCGTGTATTTCGGTACCTTGCGATCCCGTACCGACCAGGCTTTTGGCGAGGTTGCGGACTTGCACGTGGCGACTCTGGCGAGCTCGTCTCCAGTGGACGTTGTCTCCACCGATCGGCATACGGTGAAGCCCTGGTTCCAGGGAAGGATACCTTTTTCGTTCGATTTGCCGGAATTGCAGAATTCAGAATTCTCTCTGCTAGGCGGCCGCATGACTTACCTGGAACAAGCGCCGGGCGCTCACTTGATCTATCAAGTGCGGAAGCATGATATTTCCGTGTTTATTTTTCAGGAGGCATCGCTGCGCGGCCGTTTGGATGAAAACGCCTCCGCGACCAAGAAATCGTCGTTCAGCACGGAGACGTGGAGCCGGGGTGGGCTGCGCTATTTCGTGATTGGCGACGCGAGCACGGGCGATATCGAGAATCTTGCCCGGTTGTTCAAGGCGACCGAAGGCTAAATTCCCCTTTCCGTCTGTCCTCTTTCTTCGTTTCTTTCTGGTTTCGCGGATTTGCCCCGATTTCGACCGTTGGATTGACCTGGCGTAACCGGGTTTTCGCGCGAATTCGCGCAACCCCGTATCCAGACCGTACATCCATTCCTCACCCAATTGCCTCTTAGAATGAGTAAGATAGTGCGGACGAGGGAGAAGTGCGTCATGCTCCTTCCGGTTGGGCACCCTTCCGAAGCCGTTGCGCTGTTCTTATTGCCTGGTGATCCTGATCCCTATGCGTTTCAGATACTTACGGAAGATGAGCTCAGTTGCGATACTCGCGCTGTGGCTCTCGGGGACGATTCTGGGGCAGGGTACGACGCGAATTACGTTGGACCAGGCCGTTGATTTGGCGTTGGCACATAACCACGCTCTCCTGGCGACACGGACTCTGGTTTTTCAAAACCAGGCGCAGGAAATTACAGCCAATTTGCGTCCCAATCCGACTCTCTCCGCAGACAGCCAGTTTCTACCGTTTTTCAGCCCGCAAGACTTCACAGGGGACAATCTCGATCAGGTGCAACAGTTCGACCTCGGAATTGGGTATTTGTTTGAACGGGGACACAAACGGCAACGGCGGCTGCAGGCGGCGCGCGATGAAACTGCGGTGACGAAGGCGCAGATCGCTGACGCGGAGCGGACGTTGGTATTTAGTGTTGGGCAGCAGTTTGTCGGCGTGTTGCTGGCGGAATCAACTTTGGATTTTGCCCTCCAGGATCTCAAAGATTTCCAGCAGACGGTCGATATTAGCGAGGCGCAACTGAAGGCCGGAGCTATCGGCGAGGGTGACTACCTCAAGATCAAGCTGCAGCTTTTGCAGTTCCAGACGGACGTTTCCTCAGCGCGGCTGGCGAGAGTGCAGGCGCTGGTGGCGCTGCGACAATCGCTGGGATTCAATGCCGTTCCGGAAGACTATGACGTGGTCGGCGACTTGGCCTATGAGCCGCTGAAGGTTGGGCTGGAAGATTTGCAGGCCAAAGCGCTTCGCGAACGTCCGGACTTCCGCGCCGCGGATTTGGGGATTGCCGCTGCGCGGAGCCAGATTCTCCTTGCGAAAGCCAACGCGAAGGTGGATGTCAACGGCGAGTACGCGTTCTCGCACGTTGCGGGATCGACCAGTGCCTCGCTATTCGCGAGTTTTGATCTTCCGTTCTTCAACCGGAATCAGGGCGAGATCGCGCGAACCGGCTACGCGCTGACGCAGGCGCAAGAACAGCAGCGGGCGGCTAGCGATACGGTGCTGGGCGACGTCTCGAATGCGTATGAAGCGTTGCGGAGCAATGATGAAGTGGTTCAGCTTTATACGTCCGGTTACTTGAAGCAAGCGCAAGATTCGCGCGACATCAGCGAGTACGCGTATAAACGTGGGGCGGCAAGCCTGCTGGATTTTCTTGATTCCGAGCGCAGTTACCGGTCGGTGCAGTTAGCTTACCGGCAGGCACTGGCTTCCTACATGACATCACTGGAACAGTTGAAAGAAGCGGTAGGGACAAGGAGCCTGCCATGATGCTGCGGACGAATGCTCGGCTAGCGCTCCTGCTGGTGTTGGGGGCGAACCTGCTCTTGGTTGGGTGCGATGGCACTGGGTCGAACGCCTCGGCGAACGCCAGCGCCAAGAATCCGAATGAACCGGAATTGTTTACCATCCCGCAGGAGCAGATGGCGCATGTGCAGTTGCTGACGGTTCAGCCTACAACGCTGACTCGTACTTTGCGTTTGACAGGTGCCGTGGCTTACAACAGTTTTCGAACGACGCCGGTGATTACGCAGGTGAGCGGGCCGGTGAGCCGCATTGTCGTGGTTCCAGGACAGAAGATTGCGAAAGGCGCGCCCATGTTGTATGTGGCGAGTCCGGATTACTCGCAGCTGCGGACGAACTACATAAAGGCTAGAGATGCTTATGCCTTTGCGCAAAAGGCTAACGTGCGCGCGCAGGATTTGTATCAGCACCATGCGATTGCGGAGCAGAATTTAGAACAGGCGCAGTCGACGGAGGTGCAAGCCGGAGGCGACCTGGCCTCGGCGCAGGCGGCGTTGAAGGTCATGGGCATTACCGATCTCGATGCGCTGGTGAATGGTCCTCCGTCGTTCGAGGTTCCCGTGAGAGCGCCGATTGGTGGCGAAGTTGTCGAACAGGACGTGTCTGCCGGCCAGCTGGTACAGCCGGGCACCACGCAATGCTTCATGATCTCGGACACCAGCAGCGTTTGGGTTCTGGTGAATGTTTATCAGAAAGACCTGCC
>Ga0137418_10003559_pt1 | contig 14320 bp, 14 predicted proteins | sample CZODoug3_1_2_16f_FD_122242 | JGI IMG/M metagenome (GOLD analysis project Ga0137418, IMG submission 122242) | Vadose zone soil fungal communities from Angelo Coast Range Reserve, California, USA - CZODoug3_1_2_16fungal (Hybrid Assembly) | ecosystem: Environmental > Terrestrial > Soil > Vadose...
ACCCCGTAACTGATCCGAACTCTTTGCGGAAGATCGACAGGTTCAACCCAAGGCCAAAATACGCGCCGTGCGTCCAGCGCTGGGGTCCTGTAAAGTCCGGCGTTCCGGGATAGATGCCACCGTTCGTAAAACCGGCGGCCAGGGTGTTTTGCTGGTAAATGTTCGGCCCCCCCGATGAGTTGCAAACCGTGCAATCTGGAAGTCCACTCCGGCTTAGGCGCGTGTCTCGTTTTCGTGCATGGTCTGATTCGCGCAGCTGGAAGATTGGTACGTTTCTCAATCGAGTGTTTGTCTCCCAATCCGGCGTTCCGCAGCTGCTAATTTTGCAAAATCACAGCCGATCCGAGAGGTTTCTGATTCCCTGGTTGCACACCGCAGAACCCAAAGTTTTGTCAGCAACAAGAACTCCTGGTTGCTTCCGCACAGGACGCCTCGGCACCCAAGATTACGCAGGCTGCTGCGGTCGTGGTCGAACTGGGCGCGATTATTCTTGTTACGCTGGCACGCCGCAGCAGCGCCTCGGCCTCGACGATCATCTTCAAGTCCCAAAGCGCAGGATCCTGCTCGGCAAGCGGCACGTCTCGCCACGCCTATTGCGGCAGCCCTTTTGAGGTCGCAGTCTGCGACCTCAAAAACAGGCCGAGGCGGAAGACGCTATTTGTTTTGTGTGTTTACCGAGCATGACGCCCTGATGTTGGCCGCGTACCTAACAGTCCAGTTGCAGTCGATGTAAGTATTCAGGTTGTACCGGTCTTTGTACGCCTCCGGATCTCATTGCCCGCCACAAGGAGTTAGCTCAAAGACTTGAGGCCGCTAGAACGTGTGTGCGATGCGCGTTTTAAGGTCATCTTTGAGGTTCTCAATCAACTCATTGGCCCGGTTGAGGAACCTGATCGCCCGCCGATTGGCTTTGCCGCGTAGTCAGCAAAAAGAAGAGTGCCAGGAGAAATGACATGCCTGTTGCGGGTTCCCTTTAGTTCCACAAGAAACACTTGCCTATTAAGGGTAGTGCCAGACAGGACGCGAGGTGATTCCATCCCAAAGTCGGTCATGATGCCCGCGGCGCTGGTTCCCGTTCCGTGTCTGCGCCAAACAAAGTTTCAATGGCGCCAACTCGAAACTGGGCTGCCTTTCTTCTCGCTGAGCCGCTGAGCACCATGCTCCCCATCCCCCCGAACGGGGAGAAAACCGCATCAGAAATGGGGCTTTGGGCTACGATTCCCGACACGATGGATTTACGGGAAATGAAGCGCCTGACCGTAGGCGCGGACGTGAAGGCCAAGAATGACTACGGCTTGACAGCCTTTAATGGATGCCACGCACCGACAATCGGCGGCGGTAATCGAGATGCTCATGAAACGTGGAGCCACCGTAGACGCCCGCGACGATAGAGGCAGAACCGCCTTCCTCTTTGCGGCAGAGCGCGGAAATTCTGAGGCCGTGCGAGTCCTTCTCCTTCATCGTCCCGACGTGAATGCGCGAGATTCCCAAGGGAACATCCCGCTGTCTGTAGCCGAAAACCCTCTGGTTGTTCAGCTCTTGCACAACGCCGGAGCGAGATGAAAAGACCATATGCGCGTGTCGCTCCGATGCATATCGGCCACCATCAAGTTCGCTTACTTGTACAGCCGGAAAGTGGTTTCAACATTGACCTGTACCGCAATTGGCTCTCCCGCCTTCATCGCAGGTTCGAATTTCCATTTCCGCACCGTAGTCACGGAACTTTCATCTAGGTCGTGCCCTAGAGACTTCATGACACGAACGTCGTGTACCATGCCATCAGTTCCTATGACACACCAAAGCTGTACCGTTCCCTCCCGCTTCGCGTCACGTGCAGCTCTGGGGTATTCGGGGTCCGGTGTTGAAATCGGGCGAGGCGCCGTGATTCCTGGGCCAACTCGTGCGATATTGTTATCCTGACCAGCTAACGTGTCACCTTGTGATGATCGGATCGCTTTCTCTTCTCCGACCCTGACTGCATATGCGGAAGCGGAAATACTCGAGGTGGCTAGGGCCGCTAGCACTAGAAACAGCGAAACCCGAGACCAAAAGACAGATAAGGGATTCCCATACAACAGTTTCATGATCCGTTCCTCCAGAATATTTCCATCGAAAATACCTACACTGTAATCAAGAGACCTGTCGGGCGAATGACACATCTTTCCCGCCCTGAGGCCGCTAACGGATTGTGAGAATCGGAAACTGGCTCAATTCATCCCAAAGATTGACCTAGACAAAGCAAACGTACATCCTGGGGAATGGCCGTGGTACTTACGGTTCATGAGTAAGGACTACGAAGGGATAACACGGGGTAATGATATCTTCTTCCGTCCGGATGTCTATGACCCAACGACAATCGAGGGACTCGCAAAACTGGGTCATGAACTCGTTCATGTAGGACAATACAGGAACGGAATGACATGGGCGAAGTATGTGTGGGCTTTAAGGCATGGATATGACAATAACCCATATGAAAAACCGGCCTATGAAAAACAAGGCGAGATCCAGAACACCATGACAAAGGAGAAGTGCGACGGATGTCCAAAGCAATGAGCATGCTCCCTATTCTGTTTTTTGTTTGCTTCATGGCGCTCGGATGTCGGGATCATCATCTCGAAAAGAGCTTCTTTGACAGACCACCGGGGGACCGGGTCGAACGCCTGCGCCAGTACTCGCTGGACGATCAATACAAGATATTTCGATATGGAATTGACGTTAAAGAACCGCCAGCTATGGAGTTGGCCGGGCCACTTGCGGAAAGGGGCGCATCAGCCGTACCGTTCCTTGTGGATCAGCTTAAAGCCAGTGCAGATGATATTGCTGTCAGGGACATCCTCCTGATCTTTGAGAGGATGGGGGCTTCTGGACGCTACAGCGTCAAGGCTGATACTGCTCTCATGGGCGTACTGACCCCCAAGGTTTCAGGAATGAAAGACAAGGACTGGCAAGCTACTTGCCTGAAGATGCTGCAGCGCATTTAATGACTCCAAACAGCGGCAGGGTTCCGCGCAGTTCTACCGCGCCAGATACTACAGCCCGACGTTTGGGCGTTTCATTTCGGAAGACCCGATAGGCTTTGGCGATGGGCCTAACGTCTACAGCTACGTTCACAATAGCCCGCTGAACTTGCGCGACCCGTTTGGTTTAAGCGCCTCCTCTGCAGCTTGGTGTTTTGTCAAGGGTGCCGCACGTGGAGCGGCTGGGGCTGCGGTCGTCGGTGGCATCGCGGTTGGAGTAGTAGCTCTCGGGGCGCCCGTCGCAGCGGTGACGGTGGGCTTGGGAGCAGTCGCGATAGCCGGCACCGCCGTTTGGGGCTGGAACACCGGGACCGACATTGCCAACAGCAATTGGAACGGACTGGCGTACGATGTCGGGTCTGCCGTGGGCGGCGCCGTGGCGGCGGGCGTAGGAGGGCGGGCGGTGGCTGAGGGCGTAAACGGCGTGCCAAGCCCTCCATGGAGCTGGAGCAGCGATGCGGCCCAGCACTTCGATCCGAACATGGGATCAGTCTGGGACTGGTTCGGAACTGGTCCGAATCCGGGAAGCGCGGCCGGTTCTACTGCCGCCGGTGGCGCTGGATCCGCAATGGCTGGCCGAAACTGTGGGTGCAACTGACATGGCGCTGTGGCATGTGCTCATCCTGATGTGCTTTGCCGCTCCTATCGGTACGTCGCTTGTGTCGGCACAATATGCGCGAGTCGGGCCTGGCGGTTACGCATTGGCGATTGCCATTGGTCTCGTTGTTGGAGGTGGTTGCGGTTGGACGATGTGGATAACCCACAGGACTGTCAGGGATTACATACAGCGACATTCCAACCACCCGGAAGGATCATTCCGTGCGTTCTACTCGGCAAAAATCTTGTGGGTAGCATTTGCGGGCTACATTGGCTTTTGGCTGTCATCGGCACTACTGCGAATAGTGTTCTGAGATGCTTTCTAGCGCCTGCTCAGTGGGTGGTATCCGTCGCCTATGATCCCGGCCTGAATTTAGCCAAGCGCCTGTTACACAACCCTGATCGCCAGGCACTCGAACAGGTCCAAGCTCGGGTCCGGCAAGTCCTCGCGTCCAACAGCGCAATTAGACTGGTCAATGCCTAAAAAATGAAGCGGTTTGTTTACGCCTATCTGATCGGGCTGACCGCGTGCCTTATCTCTGTCTGGCTTGCTTACCGGCCTCAGGTGGGGCGCTGGAACTTTCTGTTCACGGCAGTTCTGGGAATCTCTTCGAGGGTGGCGGATGCCGCAGGCCGCCCTTTTGAGTAAGAACTTATGGTGATGCGTCTTCAGGGGGGCATGGAAGGTTGTTGAAAAGCTGCTATGGGTAGTTGGCCTATCGCTGAATCGCTGGCCGACCCTCCCCGCAGTATCACCTCGCGGCACCATTCGCCGAGCGTGCAACCTCCGGTCTGCGCCCCCGTTTCCAGTTGCGCGTATTCTTCCTCGCTCACTTTGAAACCGATGGATTTGGTGCGGAGAGGGGGCTTTACCATGTCCGGCGTCCTTCAAAGGATTTAGAAGCCGAGACTAGCAGCCCTGCTTAAGAATCAACAAGTTCGCCTGCGCTAACCTGCGGTTGTTGGACAGCAACCCGATGGCGGGATTTTTTCCTTAGCTGCTCTGGTTTCAATAAGTTCGCGCTCGCTAACGGCCGCTCGCGCGCAGCACCCGTTCCGGGGTGACGTGTCACCCCTCCTCCCGACGCCGAAGGCGGCGCGCTTTTGATCTTCCCGGTTACCGCTCACCATCCAGGAAAAAACCCAAGTACGCCGCGAGAACGACGTATTCAATGCCGGTCAGCACCGCGTAGAGAACCAAAGGCACAACTGGGACTCTCAGAAGAACAAACACTCCCAGGCCGGAATGTACGGCGAAGAATAGACCCAGGAGTGCCCAGAACTTCTGTTTTCCCCACGACTGCCGACACGCTCGGATGGCGTAGCCGAAGACGATTGCGGTCATTCCTGCAAACCCTAGCCATTTCAAAGGCAGGTTCGGGGAGCCGCCCGTCCTGGCTTGGTGCATAGCAAACATCCAGACCGAAGTCACGATCAGGACGGCAATTGCCACATAAAGCAGCCAGTCTTTGATTCTTCTCGATCTGGTCTGCCGGGGCATCTGGTTCCGCGTCGTGCTCGTGAGACTCAATGGCAGCCTCCAGTAGCCATGCTGTACATCTCAGTACCAAACCCTTGAGCGAGAGCCAAATCGAGTGACATCAAACCCCCGAAGCTGCCGTGGCGTTGGCATCGGCAACCATGGAGCGCACGACGCTCGATTTCACTGACGACAGGCTAGGGGAGAACGGATTGAGAGCGCCCGCAGTCGCGTTGCCAAAAACGTTTACGCAGCCGCCCTGCTTAAATTCGTCGGTAAAGTTCTTCCAAGAGAACAGATTCTTGGCGAACGCCCCCCACCAGGAAGGCCCGTTGTTTGCGGGACTCGTGTCATCTATCCGTCTGTCTGCTGGCCCCCCGCTACTTCCTTGATACCCAGAACAACAAAAGCACAAGAGCAGTCATCACCATAATCCAAATCAAACTGTAAGCCCGTCCGATATGCTTCCGCCTCTTCTCCCTTCTGATAACAGACGGATCTACTTGGCGCAATCCTAACTGAAAACGTCTCTCGAAGTGTTCTCTGAATGGTTTCCACAGTTCCATTGCTCACCTACAATTTATAGCCGATCCGATCAACAAACCAGCCTCGCCCGCGGCTAGATATGGAGCTGCTTCCCCAGCAACAGTGAACGTACTAGACACAGCCGATCCCAAGGCCGGTGAAAGCGAGGCGGCGTAGACTGAGATGTAAAAAGTTGGTGATAAGCCAGGCAATCCGGGTCCAATGGGCTGCCCTACAGACGAATTGTTACTTTTCCAAGCGAGCCCGGCTGCTATGGCGGCGCCAAGGATGAGCCCATGTGTTCCGCCGGTGGTTGTGTTTGCATTTTGGAGAACGCATTGCCCAAAACTCTGTCCGGGTTGCCTTACACCGTGGATCACACCATTGACAAACGTTCGACCAAAGGTGCCCCACCAGCTACCGTTGTTTGCAGGAACATCTCCGCCACATGGATTAGGTGTCTCTGAATGGCACTCTTGCGATGAGGGTAAACGAGTTCCACATCTAGGACTCCCTGCTCGCCGGAATCCAGCCGCAACACAGGACGTGACGAGTCAGAGGGATCGATGTAAAACCCCACTCTTGTAACCCTTCGCGGACACATTCGATCGCTACAAGGAACTAAAGACAGTTGACTCTTCACAGCACGCGAACTACCCTGCCCGCACTGGCCTCTTTTCATATGCTGGCGGCAGACTTTCGTCGACCCACGCTGATTTTTGTGCATAATCAAGAGGTTAGGGCCGCGAGATGAGAATGTCTGACTGGTTAAGGTTTAGAAACTGCAAGTTCGTATTAGGCCTGTTGCTGCCTTTTTTCTGCTCTTCTGTTTCAACGGCACAGTCGCTGATGACCGTACGCGTCGAAGAGCATCGGGACGTCTCTGCGCCGTTGCGAGAGATGATCGCGACAGCTCCCCAGCAAGCCCTGGCGTTGGACGAGGCGGAACCAGTACGGCAGATTCCTCTTCCCCCCGGCCTCGTCACATTGCTGGAAGACCCGGTTCGTCAGCGGACAGCAGCGTCTGTGACCGCCTTTGCTCCTGTCGCCAGCCTGAGTTTTGAAGGTTTGGGCAATGGGCAGTATGGATTCACGGTGAGCGGCGAACCACCAGACACCGAAGGTACGGTTGGCTCAACCCAGTACGTGCAGTGGGTCAATACGTCCTTTGCGGTTTTCAGCAAGACGATCGGTGCGCTGATCGCCGGCCCAACCGCCGGCAACACACTCTGGTCCGGATTCGGCGGCGGCTGCCAGACCAACAATGACGGCGACCCCATCGTTCTCTACGACAAGGCTGCGCAACGCTGGATCTTCAGCCAGTTCTCCGTTTCCACCACGCCGTTTCTGCAATGTATCGCCGTCTCCACCACCTCTGACGCGACCGGCACTTACAACCGCTACAGTTTCCAGTACAACAATTTCGACGACTACCCCAAGATGGGCGTGTGGTCCGACGCCTACTACGAAACGTTCAACATGTTTGGCGGCACCGGCAACAACACCTTTTTGGGCGGCGATGTCTGCGCCTACGATCGCGCCGCCATGCTCGCGGGAGCCGCCGCCACGCAGGTCTGCTTCCAGCAAGGTACCTCCGTCGGCGGCCTGTTGCCCTCCGATATCGACGGCAGCACTCCGCCTCCCGCCGGCTCTCCGAACTACATGGTGGATTTCGGAAACAACAGCCTGAACCTCTTCAAGTTCCACGTCGATTTCACCACGCCCGCGAACTCGACCTTTACCGGCCCTACGGTCATCCCTGTTGCGGCCTTCAACCCGGTGTGCGGCGGCGGCACTTGCGTTCCTCAGCCCGGCACCACGCAGCAACTCGACTCCCTGGCCGACCGTCTGATGTACCGGCTCGCCTACCGCAACTTCGGCACCCATGAGTCGCTGGTCGTGAATCATTCGGTCGTGGCCGGATCAGGTGGCGGCGTGCGCTGGTACGAAATCCAGAATCCCAGCGGCACTCCCACGGTTGCCCAGCAGAGTACATTTGCGCCTGACTCCAGCTATCGGTGGATGGGCAGTATTGCCATGGATAAAGCGGGAGACATGGCGCTTGGGTACAGCGTCTCCAATGGAAGCTCTGTCTTTCCTTCCATCGCTTTCACCGGACGGGTTGCGACCGATCCCGCCAGCACCATGGAAGCTGAGGTCAGTGTTGTCAGCGGCGGCGGATCGCAAGTGGGCAACGATTCCCACGGCATGCTCCTCACCCGCTGGGGCGATTACAGTGCTATGCAGATCGACCCCGTCGACGACTGCACTTTCTGGTACACCCAGGAGTACATCAAGACCAACGGCGTGTTTAACTGGAACACGCGCATCGCAAGTTTTAGCTTCCCCAACTGCTCCGCCACTGCCACATTCCCTCTAACTGTCACGGCGGCCGGAACAGGAAGTGGGACAGTCACAAGCACCCCGGCGGGCATCAACTGTCCCGGCACCTGCAGCGCGAGCTTTGCTAGCGGCACAAGCGTCATCTTGGCGGAGACACCGACGACAGGCTCGACCTTTGCCGGTTGGAGCGGCGCGTGCACGGGAACGGGTAGTTGCGCTGTCACCATGAGTGCGGCACGGTCGGTGACGGCGACCTTCAACGCGACTGTGAACTTCGCGCTGACGGTCACGTTGGCGGGCACCGGGTCGGGGACGGTTACCAGCACCCCGACGGGCATCAGCTGTCCTGGCACCTGCAGCGCAAATTTTGGCAGCGGAGCAAGTGTCACCCTGTCGGCGAGCCCGGCCGCGAATTCGACCTTTACCGGATGGAACGGCGGCGGCTGCACGGGAACGGGCAACTGCACGGTGACGATGAGTATGGCACAGACGGTCACCGCAACATTCGTTATGAGCTTTGCGTTGTCGGTCACAATGGCGGGCAACGGTTCGGGTACGGTAACCAGCATGCCCACGGGGATCAGTTGTCCCGGGACTTGCAGCGCGAGTTTTGCCAGCGGGACCAGCGTCACTTTGTCGGCGAGCGCCGCGCCGGGCTCGCTTTTTACGGGATGGAGCGGTGGCGGAGGCTGTACGGGAACGGGCAACTGCACGGTCACGATGAGTATGGCACAGTCGGTTACGGGGACATTCAACCTGAAGACGACAACCACTACGGCATTGACCGTCTCGACCCCGCAGGCGAATGCGGGAACTACCGTCACCTTCACCGCAAGAGTCTCTCCCACCTCAGGCAGCGCGACGCCAACTGGTACAGTGGCATTCAGCAACGGATCGGCGCTAGGAAGCGCGTCTCTCTCCAGTGGTAGCGCAACCTTCACCACGAGCTCTCTCGCCACAGGTACTTACTCTGTCACGGCCGCTTACGGTGGCGACGCGAACTTTGCGACTTCTTCCTCTGCCGCGGGTGCCTTGACGGTGGTGGACTTCACGATCACGCCCGGCCAATCAAGCCTCACCGTGGCGCGAGGACAGATGGTCCAGCAAAACCTGACGATTACTCCCGCCCCGCTGGCGAACTTCGACCCAACGGTCACCTTCGCCTGCTCAGGTCTGCCCACGGAATCCACGTGCACCTTCAGCCCGTCCAGCGTGACTCCGAACGGAGCGGCGGCGACGACAACGGTCTCGATCCACACAATGGCCCCAACCGCCATGCTGGAATGGGGGTCCGGAAGCGCGGGACTGTTCTATGCGGTGTTTCTGCCCGGTTTCATGGGGATCGTATTCCTGCACAGAAACAAAAAGAAAAGGCTGGCAGGAAGCGCGCGAGTTTTGGGCCTGGTTTGCATCTTGACGCTCTCGACTGCCTGGTGGACGGCTTGTGGCAGCAGCAGCAGGAGCGGTGGCGGGTCAACTTCAAACCCAGGAACCCCAGTTGGCTCGAGCACGGTCACGATAACCGCTACGTCTTCGGGAACTTCTCCCATCACGAAGCAAGTCACGATCACGCTGACCGTGCAATGAGAGAATTGAGGTTGACCTTCGTACGCAGCCGCGGCCCCGTACCGTTCAGCAAGCTCGATCTGCCCGTCTTTCAGTAGGAGTTGCGCAAAATTGTAGACTGCGAAGCGACGGTCCTTCGTGTATGGAAGAGCCTGTTCTGTGTAGTGTATTTCGCAGTGACGATCTCCTATCGCATGAGCGAAGAAGGCGACGTGACTACACAAGATCCTTATCCAAGTGTTCCGCCTCTCCGCCGTCGCTTCTGCTTTATGGCACTGTCCAGAACGGCGAGAGCCCGCTCGCGTTCACCTGTTTTTGTGAGATCCAGACTCTCGTTCATTGCCTGTTGTCCGCGATTCCTTATTCCATGGCTTCATTCCTAGGATTGACGCAACGAGCATAGCCAGAACAGGCGTTCACCCCCACGGCCGTGGTTGCTGAAATGGCGAGTAGAGTCGAGAACAGGCTGTGATTACCGAAGACTTGGTCCGGCTTCTTTGAGGGGTTGTGGCTTCCCTTCTTCCCTTCTGCGGGCTACGCGGGTGATGGTGTTGGCGTCGCACCAGGACTCATCGGAGTTGGTGTTCATGACTTGCTAAGACGGGAGTGGCCGACCGGCAGAACGCTCGCTTTTCGCCCGAAGCGAAAGGTCGTCTGCAATGCCTGCTCTTCAGGCCACTAAGCGGCGCGGCGCTGGTATCGGTGGTGTAGTCCCCCGACCTGAGGAATCGCTACCACGCGCCCCTGTTCCGGCGGTTCCACTGCCCTGAGCTCCGGGGCGTCTTTGTCCAGAGCTAAATGCGTACGTGACCGCTGATAGTAGGCAAAATAGTTGTGCAGAAGTCGACGCAACGATCTCTCATTCCACACGATAACGTGGTCCAGGCACTCGCGTCGGATGGAGCCCACGAGTCGTTCCACAAACGGATTTTGCCAGGGGGATCGCGGCGCGGTGAGCACTTCCTCCATTCCCATATCTCGGGTCATGTCGGCGAAGTCTCTTCCGTAGATGGCGTCTCGATCGCGCAGCACATATCGTGGCGCCTCCTCCCAGGGAAACGCTTCCCGCATCTGCTGCATGGTCCACTCCTCTTTGGGGTGTTCCGTTACCCCGAAGTACACCACGCGGCGTCGCTCGTGCAATAGCACCACGAAGACGAACAGGACCCGGAACCGGGCGGGAGTTGCACCCGCTGTAGTCCAGCGCCTTTCACGGCGCACTGTTACAACAGTTACCCATTTGTTCAGTCTTTATAGTAAGGCCTGAGGTCGTTGGAAGGTTTTCTAGTAGCCGACCACACGTCCAGAATCATTGGATTCCGCTGCAGCACTGATGAACGGGAGATCCAGCTTCCTACACCGGACCGCCATCAGTCACTCTGCGGAACGAGACCTGGGTCGGGGTTTCCCGTCTGCAGCCTCATTCGCGCTCGCGCCTCCACGCGCATCTGCTTCGACTGTTCGGTCGTGAAAAGCAGCGTCCCCATCCTGAGTTGCTGGACCTGACTGGGTTCCCACCGCGGCCGCATAATTCCTGTGCCGGAGTGTCCGTTCGAGCCCAGCAGCAGATGACCGAGTTCGTGGGCTATGACGCAACCCAGAATTATTGGAATCTCGAACTCGGCATCGTCACTCTTGGCGCGACGCACCGCGTAGTCGTAATAGACACTGGCAAGTACCGGATGGACAGTAAAGCCGAAGACAGTGTCTCCGAACTTATTCTGGACGGGCGCCGCAAGCACCCGCAGCCTGATGTCAGTAGCTTCGGGCGTTTTCTGGCAGGGGCCTTGCCGATCGGCGGTGGACGGCCCCATCGGACATTCCAACCACACCGCTCGTAAGCCGGCCTTCCCCATAATTCGGCCAGCTTCGCGTTCAGCCCCAGCTAGTATGGCAGGCCAGGCTTGCGAGTAATTGTCAACCAGAACCGTGATCGTGGGGCTGTAATCGCTCTCGCTGGCGAACGCAGTTTCCGGAAGAGCGAATCCTGTGATCCCAACCAACCCTACGATCCCGAAGCTCACCCCGAACAAAAGCCGCCAATACCCCAGGGCTTTGCCAGTTGCTGGATGCTGAACCCTGATCCCTGCTTTCATGTCGTCCTCCTCCGCGGGTGGCGCGGTGAGGGCGACCTTGGGCTTGCGGTGCAGCTACCTCAATGCATGGCAACTCTATTGGGGGTCAGAGAGAGATCGAAAGAAGATCAGAAGCTAACTGGCTCGAACTAATCGGGTTGCAGGATCGGCTCAGTCGATAGAGCAGGCCTGCCCCGGCTTGTTTAACTGCCATTCGGTGCTAGACTGGCGGCACTTGAGGCGAAAGTCCGTGGAAGAAGCTGTCCATTCCTCTCGGTTAGTGCGCTTTGGGATCTTCGAAGTTGACCTTCAGGCCGGAGAATTGCGCAAGGGCGGTGTGAAGCTGAAGCTCACGGGCCAGCCGTTTCAGGTTCTCGCGATCCTGCTCGAGCGCCCTGGCCAAGTGGTGAGCCGCGAGGAATTGCAGAAGCGCTTGTGGCCGGACACGTTTGTCGATGTCGACCACAACCTGAACACCGCCATCAATAAGATTCGCGAGGTGCTGGGCGACTGTGCGGAGAGCCCGCGTTTTGTCGAAACCTTCCCTCGGCGTGGATATCGCTTCATCGCTCCGGTAGAGGACGCCCGACTCGAATCGCGCATACCCCGGTGGGGCGTGCGTACTTCGATACTGTTCGCCGCAATTGTTTTATTCGCGGTCGCGGGCGTCTTCATTTACAGGCGGGTGTGGGCTCCTGCGGCAACAGTCCAGCGGGCCCTCAACCGCCTTACCTTTGATGAGGGCCTGCAATTCGGCGCTACCTGGTCACCGGATGGCGGCTTCATTGCCTACAGTTCCGACCGGGGAGGCAAGTTCGACATCTGGGTGCAGCAGGTCAGCGGCGGCGACCCGGTGCAGATCACCACAGCGCCGGGTCAAAACTGGCAGCCGGACTGGTCACCCGACGGGAAGTACATCGCGTATCGTTCCGAAGATGGTGAGGGCGGTTTGTTTGTCGTGCCCGCGCTTGGCGGTAAAGGGCTGGAAAAGAGAATCGCGACCTTCGGATATCGTCCTCGCTGGTCGCCCAACGCCTCACAGATCCTGTTCCAGACAACACAAGTCTACGGTCTCAACCGGATTTATGTGGTGGATCTTGACGGGAGTGCGCCGCGGGAAATTGCAGCGGAGTTCTTATCGCGCAAAGCGGTCGGACTCTGGAATAGCGCTTTGTCTGGTGCTTGGCATCCCGACGGCAAGAGAGTTTCCATCTGGCTGGGGCAAGAACAACCGAGCCGCAGCTTCTGGACACCGAACCCCAGCTTTTGGACACTGCCCATTGCTGGAGGCGCCGCGGTCAAGTCGACAGTTCCTTCCCATCTCGTCAAGCAGTTCGGAGACGTCGCTGTCGCCGGTGTGGAGCAAACCTGGGGGGAAGATTCCACGTTCTCCTGGGCGCCTTCGGGAAATGCGATTTATTTCGAGCGTACATCCCGAGGTGTCCGGAACATCTGGAAGATGACCGTCGATCCGGAAACGTTACAGGGCACCGCGATCGAGCGCCTGACCACCGGCCCAGGCCATGACACAGACCTCGCTATTTCGGCCGGCGGCAGGATGGCGTTTACCGCCGAGACCCAACATATCCGGGCTTGGGTCTTTCCATTCGACGCCACTCGTGGCCGGCTGACCGGCGCTGGGCAGGCTTTGACCCCGCCTGCTTTGAAGGTTACAGGGGGGCTAGGCCTGACTCGGGATGGCAGCAAACTGGCCTTTTCCGGTAACCGTTCCGGCAAATTGGACCTTTGGCAAAAATCTCTGATAGACGGTCGCGAGTCTCCGATCGCGGCGGACGACTACGATCGCCTGGGGCCCCAGTGGTCTCCCGATGGTACCCGCCTGGCGTACACTCGCGCCAAGGCAGGCGGTAGCCAGGTTATGCTCTGGCCCAGCCAGAGCCGCAACGAAGAATCGCTCACAACCTTTACCCAAACTTTCTGGGTGGTGTGGGATTGGTCTCCCGATGGCAAGTGGATCCTGGTATCGCATACCGACGGCCCCACCAGCAAAGCAGAAATCTTGGCGTTACCCGTGGCCGCCGCGCCTGCAGCGGAAACGGCGTCACGAAAAATTGCTTCCAGCCCGGCCGCCGCCCTCTGGCAGGCTTGCTTCTCTCCCGACGGACGATGGATCGTCTTCGAAGCCGCAACCAGGTTGCCCACGAAAGCGGAATCCAGACTCTACGTAGTGCCCGCTGCGGGCGGAACGTGGACCCGCCTTCTGGAAGGCGAGCATTGGGACGACAAGCCTCTCTGGTCTCCCGACGGAAACATGATTTACTTCGTCTCTACTCGTGGCGGCTTTTTCAATGTGTGGGGAATTCACTTCGATGCGACCAATGGGAAGCCAGTTGGAGAACCCTTCCGCGTGACGGCATTCGAAACTACTGCCCTGATGCTCGCATCCCCGATCGATACAGTGGAGCTTTCCATCACGCAAAACCGCCTCGTGCTGAACCTGGAAGATCTTTCCGGCAGCATCTGGGTTCTGGATAATGTGGACCGGTAGCGAGCAACACAGCCAATTGAATCGATTAGTGTTGCGAACAGGCCACGTAACTGTCAACCCACGCAATTGTGGCGATTGTTCCCGGATCACGCTAGTGCTTTTTCGGAGGCGCGCCCTTGGTGAGCAGGGTGGAGCGGAATAGCAGGTTGGGGCGCGCGTTCGAAAAAGCCGTCAGAAGGAAGCCGCTGGCACGGCGGACGCGGGCCTT
>Ga0137418_10003562_pt1 | contig 14312 bp, 10 predicted proteins | sample CZODoug3_1_2_16f_FD_122242 | JGI IMG/M metagenome (GOLD analysis project Ga0137418, IMG submission 122242) | Vadose zone soil fungal communities from Angelo Coast Range Reserve, California, USA - CZODoug3_1_2_16fungal (Hybrid Assembly) | ecosystem: Environmental > Terrestrial > Soil > Vadose...
CGCGGGTGATGATGTCCTGCGGCGGAACCTCGAGCGCTTCCTGTCGCAACGAGACCCGCACCATGCGGTCCAGTGGGGTGAACACGAAGATCAGCCCCGGTCCCTTGGGCTCAGGCAGCAAATGGCCCAGACGGAAAATCACCGCCCTCTCATACTCCGCCAAAATCTTGATGGAGCTGAGGAAGTAAATGCCGCCGATGACGAGGATGATGCCTAAAGGGCCGATGTATTCCACAGTGCCTCCCGGAGGGAAACTGCTCCCAGCCGGATTTTATCCCATGCCGATGGGGTAACCGCATCTTCGCTGAGAGTATCCGTATTGAAAATGGTTCCGACAGGCGAATGACCGCCACCTCGGAGCCAATGTCACCGCTTCATTCTGAGACGGGATCAACCTTCAAACGCAGTCCGTCCACTCGCTTCACAGCAACGCTCTCGCCTTGCGCGATTGGCGAGGACGCCGTCGCATCCCAAAGTTCGCCGTGCACGAAGACCTTGCCGTTGGGAGACAGCGGTGTTTGCGCTGTGCCGATTTCCCCTACCATTCCCTCCACACCGCTGACCCGCTTCCCCGCGCGAGCTTTCAGCGCGATGGTCATCAGAAAGACGGTGATGGCGCCAACCGGCAGGCTGACTCCCAGCGCGGTGGAAAGCCTGACTCGCATTTCCGGGATTGGGCCGTCGACCAAGAACAGTCCCCCCAGCGTAAGAGCTACCACGCCACCGAGACCGAGCACCCCGTGAGAAGCCAGTTTCGCTTCCAGCGCAAATAGCACGAAAGCGGTCGCAATCAAAGCTAGAGCTGCGAAGCGGACGGGCAAGAGGTTCAGCGCGAATGCCGCAAGCACAATGAGAATCACCCCAACCGTTCCAGGAAGAACGGTTCCAGGGTTGTTCAATTCCGCGTAGATCGCAAACACTCCCAGCGCCAAAATGCCAAACGCAAAATTGGGATCCATCAGCACACCAAAAATCCTTTGCTTCAACGTCCTCTCCAGCACACGGATAGGTTCACCCGTCAAATCGAGCACAAAAATCTTTCCGTCGAACCGCTTGATGGGCTTGCCCCGCATCTGCTGAAACAAATCCTGCTCGTTTGCAGCTACGTAGTCGATGAGATGTTGCGAAAGCGCTTCCTGCTCGGTAAACGACTTCGACTCGCGAACCGTGCTCTCGGCGACCTCAACGTTACGGCCGCGTTTCAGAACCACCGACCGCATCAACGCGGCCGCATCATTCTCCATCTTCTTCGCCATGATCTCGTCGAGCTTCACTCCTGGTATCACCGGATGCGCCGCCCCGGTATTCGTCCCGGGAGCCATCGCGCCCACGTCGGCGGCCTGCAAAATGAAAAATCCCGCCGACGCCGACCGGCTGCCACTCGGCGTCACGTAAATAATCACGGGCACCGGCGAGGCGAGAAGCTTTTCGATAATCTCGCGCGTGGCATCAAGCATGCCTCCGGGAGTGTTGATTTCGATCAGCAGGGCTTTGGCGTTTTCTTGCTGCGCTTGCGCGATGGCCCGCTCGATATACTCCGTCGTCATCGGATGAATGGTGTCGTTGATGACAATCTTCAGGACTTCGGCCTGAGCCGATGTGGCGAGAACGCAGCCGACCATCAGAATGCCAATCAAAAGGAGGCGACCTTGAAATCTTGGAATCATCATGGCTTGTTCATCGCCTCCTGCGCAGCTGCAATTCCAGCTTGCGCGTCAGCGTTGCCGGGGTCAAGAGCGACGGCCTCGCGGAAATCCTTAACAGCCTCAGCCGCGAATCCTTGCGCCAGCAATTCCCTTCCGCGCCTCACATGGAACTGCGCGTGAGTATGGGGATCGCTGGTGGCCAGGCGCTGCTCGTCGGCAGCCTGAATTTGCGCGGCAATCTGGCGAAAAGAATCTTCATTGTAGGTCCGCTTGATCCGTTCAGCCGGAAGCGTAGGCGGATCGGCACTGGCGGCATACTTCGGATCGCTGGCCGCGACCAAAGCCTCCAGCAAGCTCTTCGCTTCAGCGTCGTTGGGATTTGCCGCCAGCAAGGCTCGAATCTCGCGCGTTGATCCCGTCGCATCTCCCTTGCGAAACAGCGCAAGTGCCAGATTGAACTGATAGTCCGGATCGGCGGGATCCGTGTCCGCCGCTTTTTGCAGAGGATCGAGAGCCGTAGGTTTGCCCAGCCGCGCTCGAGCTACTCCGAGGTTGTTGTAAACCTCCGGCAGGGGCACTCGCGTAGAAAGATCCGCCAGCGTGGGCTCGGCCTTGTCGGGCTGACCGAGGTAAAGGTCGCACAGACCCAACAAAAACTGTGCCCGCCCCGCCAAAAAGTACGTGGGCGGAACCTTCGCCAGCGCCGCAGCGGCTGGGTCGTACTGTTTCGCGTCAAAGTAGGCCTCGCCGAGCGCCATTTGTGCTTCTGCATAGGAGGGATTGATCCGCAGAGCTTCCTTGAAAAATCGTATCTTGTCGGCCGAGGATCCGGCGATCACACCTCGGGTGTAGTTCTCAAGCGAATCCAAGCGAATGGGCGGAGCGGCCGCAACGAATCCATCGCGGCTCGTAGTCAGCGCAGCGTCGTCCAGGCGGAGCAAGTCCCACGCCAAGGCAGTCTGGATATCGATCAACTTCAGCAAAGGCCCAGACTCGGTCAACTTCTTCGAAAGATGCGCATGCTTCACGTCAAGCCGCTGGCACGTGGCTGTAAACGTATGGCCGTCGAAATCGTAAGTTCCGATCACCACATAGTCGAGATCGAGTTGTTCCGCCACCCTAAACAATGTAGCGCGGGATGGATGCAGGCCGGAGGGCATGCCGGCCCGATCGAACGCGTGCAAGCGATCGTTGCGGGACATCGTTTGCAGATCGGCTCCCAAACGCTGACCGACGACCTCCGGAAAAGACTCGCCAATCCACTCAATGCCGGGCGCTTTGGAGACGTTTTCGAAGGGAGCGATGAGCACAGATTTCCGCAGCCCGGAGCTGGAAGGTGCGGGAGCAGCCTGCGAAAACAAGGCTGGACTCGACAGGAGGCAGAAGGCGCACACAATCCGGAGAGAGCGGTACACAGCACGATTATAGCGGCGCGTTGGGCACCGTTACTTCTCGGGCCTCGGATACGCGAGCGTCAGGAGCGAGGATTCCGCCTGTTCTACTTCGCGCCGCGTTCACCGCAGGAGCATGCCAACCGGGCAAGTTGTTGTCCCCCGTGATCAATCGCGCACCCCGCTCGTACGTGATATACGACCACGCCCACTGGATCATCACGATCAAACGATTGCGGAATCCGATCAAGAACAGGATGTGAATCAAAAGCCACGCCATCCAGGCGAAGAAACCGGAAAGCTGGAGCTTACCAAAATCCGCGACCGCCGCGGCGCGTCCGATCGTCGCCAAGCTGCCTTTGTCGAAGTAGTGAAAAGGTTCGGTCGCCTGCCCCTGGACCAGCCGAAGAACATTCTTCGAGGCCGCAACCCCTTGCTGCATAGCCACGGGAGCCACGCCCGGGAGCAGCCTCCCATTCGCGTCCGTCATGCTGGCAAGGTCGCCGATCACGAACACTTCCGAATGCCCCGGAATCGAAAGATCCGGCTGCACGTGGACGCGACCCGCCCGGTCAGTCGGCGCTTCAAGCAGTTTTCCCAGCGGCGAAGCGGCAACTCCCGCAGCCCACAGCGTTACTGCAGACGGCACCCAGACGTCTCCGAAACGAACCCTGCCGGGTTCCACACCCGTAACCATCGTCGAGGTCCGAACTTCCACTCCCAACTTGGCCAGTTGGTTCTCCGCGCTGTGGGAAAGGCGTTCGGGATAGCTGGCAAGAACCCGAGGCCCGCCTTCGACGAGCAAAACCCGGGTGTGTTTGGGATCAATGGTTCTGAACTCATTCGCCAGGACGTGGCGTGCAATCTCTGCCAGCGTTCCCGCCAGTTCCACGCCCGTCGGCCCTGCCCCCACCACCACGAAGTTCAGTTCGTTGGCAAGGACGCCGCGGGCAGCATCCCTCTCTGCCAGCTCAAATGCCAGAAAAACGCGGCGGCGAATTTCCGTGGCGTCCTCAATCGTCTTCAACCCTGGTGCCAGCGGCTCCCACTCGTCATGCCCAAAGTAAGCGTGGCTCGCACCCGCTGCCACAATCAAGTAATCATAGGGAATCTCATCGTCCGCCAGCTTGACGACTCTTCGCTCCAGATCGAAGCCTGTTACTTCGCCCAACAGAACTTCCACATTCTTCAGCGAGTGCAGAATCCAGCGAATAGGAGCAGCAATCTCCCCCGGAGAAAGCCCAGCCGTCGCCACTTGATACAGGAGCGGCTGAAAGGTGTGGTGATTCTTGCGATCAATCAGCGTAACTTTGACGTCGGCATTCCGCAACTGCCGAGCAGCCTTGAGGCCGCCAAACCCGCCTCCGATGATCACTATCCTGGGCTTTCCGGATTGTGATTGAGCCATCACATAACTTAGATTCCACCGGCCCCGCCGAGGTGCAAGAAACTTCGCTTTCCTGTGGCCCTGTTCCGGTAAGATTCCGTGAGCGTGAACCCGACCCCTTCGATGCGTCAAGGCCACCTTTCCTCCTACCTCTTGCCGTCGCTCGTCGACGTCCTGTTCATTAGCCTCGTATTGGCGCTGGCCTATGGAACACCGAGCCTCCGGCTCCTGAACGATCCCGGCATTGGCTGGCATATTCGCACTGGCGAGTGGATTCTGGAAAACCACGCCATCCCGCATCACGACCTGTTCTCGAATGTCACAACACGCCCGTGGTTTGCCTGGGAATGGCTGTTCGATATTGGGGTTGCCAAAGTTCACGCCTGGTGGGGCTTGAACGGAGTGCTCGCCGGAGGCGCGATCGTAATCGCCCTAACCTTCGCCCTGCTCCTACGCATGACCCTGCGGCGGGGGGCGTCGCTGCTGCCCGCAATGGCGTTCGTCGTCCTCGCTGCTCTCGCATCCACTATCCACTGCCTGGCCCGGCCGCATCTGCTCACCTGGTTTTTCACCCTGCTGTGCTGCTACCTGATCGAGGAGAAGCGCGCAACCAGGTGGCTATGGGCGATTCCTGTGATCGTGTTGGTTTGGACCAACGTTCACGGTGGCTTCCTAATTGCCTTCGCGCTCATTGGGCTAACTCTGATCGGCGAATGCTGGGCCGCGGCAACCGATGACCAAGACAATCAGGCAAGGGGCAGAGCCGTACAGATCGCCCGCGTGCTGGCCGCATCGGTTGTAGCTGGCCTATTGAACCCCTATGGCGTTGCTCTTTACAGCCATATTTACCAATATCTTACCGATTCATTTCTGCTCCATCACATCCAGGAAATGCAGTCTCCGGATTTCCGCACTCTCGCAGCCAAGTGCTTGTTTGTCTTGCTATTGCTCACTGCCTGCGTGGCGGTCACGCGACGCAGCCGCCTCCGTCCGGAGGAGGTCTTGATTCTGGTTTTCTTTGCCTACGAAGCCCTCTTCGCAGCACGCAACATCCCGCTCGCATGCATCGTGCTAACGCTAACCGCCGCCCCTCTTCTAGCGTCGTCGGACGCCTACTCGGTCCATCCTCTTCGCCAGCGTCTACGCGGATTTTCCGATCGCATGGGAGCGATGGAGTTACAGGCGCGAGGACATGTGTGGGCGGTGGCGTTTGCTGTCGTGACTCTGGGCATCTGCGCGAATGGCGGGCGGTTCCTTGGTACGCAGGTTATCCATGCCAACTTCAATGCCGACAAGTTCCCCCTGAACGCTGCCGATTTCCTCACGCAGCACCCGCCCGCGGGTCCCCTGTTCACCACCGATGTATGGGGCGGCTATGTCATCTACCGCGCTTGGCCGACTGTACGCGTTGTCGTGGACGACCGGCACGATATGTACGGCTCCGAATATATGAAGCGTTACTTGAAGATTGTCGAGGGCAACTGGGACTGGCAGCAGCAGTTGCAAGCGACAGGAGCGCGCTCAGCACTAGTGTCACCGAAGAGTGCCATCGGCAGCCTGCTTCGCCTGAGCCCAGAATGGAGGCTGAGTTATGACGATGGCCAGGCACTGCTTTTCGAAAGCATCGCGCCCACAAACTCGCCGCCACCACTGCCCGCGAAATGATCCCGATTCATGAGAGCGCGAACGGCGTCACGTTCGCTATCCGTGTTCACCCACGCGCCAGGAAAAACTCCATCACCGGTGAACTTGGCGACGCACTGAAAGTCGCCCTCACGGCACCGCCAATTGATGGCCGCGCCAACGAAGCCTGTATCGAATTCTTCGCCAAACTCTTAGCCGTGCAACGTTCAGCAGTGTCGATTGTTTCCGGCGAGACCAGCCGCAACAAAGTCATTCGTGTGACCGGTCTGTCCGCGGAGGCAGTGCGATCAAAGCTCTCAGGATAGAAAGAAAGCTACGAAACTTCGAACTCACTTTACCGCTGTGTGCTGCTTTGCTATAAACCGAGCAGTGACCTTGCGCTTCGAGAAGCAAATCTGACGCCTTCGCTCACATTCGATTTCGCGAATCAGGACGAGGTGTTTGCGCGTGGATTCACAATTCTGCAACAGGCTGTTGCGAACCGGGCTTTCCCCTGCGCGTCTCTCGCTGTCACGCATCGCGAAAGGCTTGTCGCCCTCAAAGCTTTTGGGCACTTCACGTACGAAGTTGATTCCCCTGCCGCGCTTCCTGAAACCATCTTCGATCTCGCGTCAATCACCAAAGTCATGGCCACGACCAGCATGGCGGTCCTGCTCTACCAGCGTGGGCTGCTCGACGTCGAGATGCCTGTCGTCGGCATCGTGCCCGAGTTCGCAGACGACGAATCCGGCGCGTCCGACATGCGCCGCGGCCAGGTCACCCTTCGCATGCTGCTCGCCCATTCGTCCGGCTTACCCGCGCACCTCAGGCTCTACGAGCGGGCAAGCACCCGAGACGAAATCACCCTGTTAGCGGCAAGTACTCCTTTGACGCACGATCCCGGAACGCGCGTCGAATATAGCGACATCGGCTTCATCGTCCTGGGGGAAGCCCTGGTGCGGCTGGCGGACGAACGTCTCGACACGTTTTGCCAGCGCGAGGTCTTCGGGCCTCTCGGATTGGCGCGCACGGGCTTCAATCCCCTTCCGGAACAGCGCGCCTTGATTCCTCCCACACTCAACGACCAGGGATTCCGCCCGCGAATGATTCAAGGCGAAGTGAACGACGACAACGCAGCCGCCATGGGCGGGGTCGCCGCTCACGCGGGGCTCTTCGCCCCCGCCGAAGACCTTGCGCAGTTTGCCCAAGCCATTCTGAACGGCGGCGCTCCCGTATTCCGTCGCGAAAGCCTCGCCATTTTCACGAAGCGGGAACTCCACCCGGCGGAAACGACTCGCACCCTCGGATGGGACACTCCAAGCCAAACTTCGCTGGCCGGGAAACATTTTTCGCCTGGCTCTTTCGGCCACCTCGGATTCACAGGTACCTCGTTGTGGATCGACCCGGAGCGCCAGATTTCGATAACCTTGTTGACGAACCGCACCTGGCCTGACGGCAACAACACAGCGATCCGGCAAGTCCGGCCCGAGTTTCACGACGCGGTAATGGAAAGCCTGATCCACCTATGAAGCAAACACCGCACCCTAAGCCCGCGCTCGGCCATCTCCGCACGGAGCAGCGCAACCGCGCCTCCACCCGTCTTGACCAGGAATCGACACTGAACCTCGTCAGTATCATCAACCGGGAAGACGCCAAGGTGGCTGGCGCCGTCCGCGATGCTCTGCCGCAAATCGCCAAAGCGGTGGACATCATCGCCGACCGTCTTCGGCGCGGTGGCCGGCTGATCTATGTCGGGGCGGGAACCAGCGGCCGCATAGCCGCACTCGATGCTTCCGAGTGCCCACCCACTTTCGGCACCGATCCCAAGCAGGTCCAGTTCATTATCGCGGGCGGCCCGAACGCCTTGAGTGGCGCGGCTGAATTCAACGAAGACTCCCGCGAACTCGGCGAACGCGAGATCGCGAAACGCAGACCAGGAAAGAACGACGTGGTCGTCGGGATCGCCGCCAGCGGACGCACTCCATTCACTCTCGCGGCTATCGAATTCGCGCGCAGGCGAGGAGCCGCAACCATTGCAGTATGCTGCAATCCCGACTCGCCGCTGGAAAAGGCGGCGGACGTCGCGATCGTCGCCGCCGTTGGTCCAGAGGTTCTTTCAGGATCCAGCCGGATGAAAGCGGGCACCGCGCAGAAAATGGTTCTGAACATGCTCACCACGGGGGCCATGACGCGGCTGGGCTATGTCTACGGAAACCTAATGGTCAATGTGCACCCCAGTAACGGCAAGCTCATCGACCGCGCAATTCGCGTGCTTCAGGAAGCCGCAGAAATCGATGCGGCCGCAGCTAAGGACGCCTTGGATCGCTCAGGGAAGAGTGTGCCGGTCGCGCTCGTTATGCTAAAAACCGGCCTGAGCGCCGCGCAAGCGCGCCACCGCCTGAAAGCGCACGCCGGCCACGTTCGCCAAGCCATCGAAGCGCCCGTGTAGGCCGGGACGGCAGGCTCATGTAGGCCCAGGCGCCCTCGCCTGGGCGGGAAGGATTTTGAATTCCCGCTCCACGCCCAATCACAAGTGCAAGTTCCCTTTCGATACTCTCCAGCCCTAAAGAATCCCCGCTAGAATGTCTTCAAGCGCCACGGGCGGCACGGCAAGCTCATGTAAGCCCAGGCGCCCTTGCCTGGTGGCGAGGATTTTGAATTCCCGCTCCACACCAAATCACAGGTGCAAGTTCCCTTTCGATACTCTCCGGCCCTAAAGAATCCCCGCTAGAATGTCTTCAGAGCCACAGGAAGGATTTCCATGTGGGCTTCGTCTCGAGCTCAAGGCTCGACAGAAATAAAGCTCGACGCAAAAAGGACTGATCCGGAAATGGATAAACTTGTAATTCGCGGCGGCACTCCGCTGCTGGGCACGATTCGCGTAAGCGGAGCCAAGAACTCCGCACTGCCGGCCATGGCTGCTGCCCTTCTCACCGAAGAGCAGGTCATCTATGAAAACATCCCTCAGGTCCGAGATATCCAGACCGAGCGCAACCTGTTAGCCGCCATGGGCGCGCATGTCGAACTTGGTTACGGACGCGCACAGCACCGGACCATCATCCAGTGCGACAAAATACTCAGCCCAGAGGCTTCCTACGACCTCGTGAAAACCATGCGCGCCTCGACGCTTGTATTGGGTCCACTGGTAGCTCGCTTCGGCCGCGCCCGCGTATCCCTCCCGGGAGGCTGCGCCATCGGTGCCCGCCCCATCGACCTGCACATCAAAGGCCTGGAGTCCCTGGGCGCGAAGATGACAGTCGAGCATGGCTACGTCGAAGCCAGAGCTGACCGTCTCCGCGGCGGCGAAATTGTTTTCGACAAAATCACCGTCACCGGAACTGAAGATTTGCTGATGGCCGCGACGCTCGCCGACGGCGAAACCGTAATGAAAAATTGCGCGCGCGAACCGGAAGTTGTCGACCTTGCTAACCTGCTTATCAAAATGGGTGCAAAGATTGAAGGTGCGGGCACCTCAACAATTCGCGTGCAGGGCGTACCGAGACTACATGGCGCGAAGCACCGCATCATTCCCGACCGCATCGAAGCCGGCACGTTTATCATCGCGGGCGCGCTCACGGGCGGAGATCTTCATGTAACCGGATGCGACCCAAGCCACCTGACCGCGGTCATCGAGAAGCTCAGAGAAGCTGGCGTGCGCATCACCGAAACTGCCGACGGCGTCCGCGTGCAAGGCGACGGCCCGCTCAAAGCCACTGACATCGTCACCGAAGAATATCCCGGCTTCCCCACCGACATGCAGGCGCAGTTCATGACCCTGGCAACGCAAGCCGAAGGCACATCAGTGATCACGGAGAATATCTTTGAGAACCGATTCATGCACGCCCAGGAAATGCTGCGCATGGGCGCAAACATCAAGATCGAAGGCCGCAGCGCGACCATTAAGGGCAAAACTCCACTCAGCGGTGCAGCCGTCCTGGCATCGGATCTTCGCGCTTCAGCCTCGCTGGTGATCGCCGCCCTCGTAGCCGACGGCGAAACCATCATCGATCGCGTTTACCACATCGACCGCGGCTACGAGCAAATCGAAGAAAAGCTCAAAGCCGTAGGTGCGCAGATTCGCCGTATCGGTGAACTATTGCCGAAACGCGCGGCGGTACCCGCAAAAGCTTAGCCAGGAGCTGGCAAAGCTACTTCCGCTCCGTCAGCCGAGCATCGTAGCGGAATGGAACAGCTTTGCCAAACTGCAGTTTGGCAAAATCCGGGTGTTTCGGATTTAAAAGAAAATTCTGTTCTGTGGGAATCACCACGCTCGGTACGCACAGCGCAACGGACACCGCGGATGCTGCCCATGCGTCTCCCATCCTTCGGAGTTTCGGGGGCGGCGGATCGGATCGCCAGTTCCGCGGCAAATCTGCCTCCGCGAGAGCGCGGATCAGAGTCTCCTCGATTGTTACCTCAAAGAAAGCGTACTTGCCCAACAAATCCGCTGTGTCCAGATGCACCAGCATTTCCAGAGCCGCCAGAGCTTGCGACCCTGCTGTGTACACCATCGCCGTGCCCGGTGAGTTCCATCGCCCGCCATACAAACGCGCGCCTTCCCCATCGAATGCTTTCCGGGGCGGTTTCTTCTGCTTGACGATTCGCCAAGCCGTCACACTCAAGCAAAAACTCCCTCTTCCAGCCTGCCAATGAGGTTCTCAACCTCCCGGGCACCCACCTCAGTACGGGCATAAGCCAGAGGCGTATTCCCTTCCAGAGCTTTCCTGGGCGCGGTCAGCCAGCGCAACGCGGCGGCATTGTCGCCCTCAAACAGCTCCACCGCCAATTCGAACACCGTGGAAAGCCGTAGCAACCGCTCCGATTCCTCCGGAGTAAATTTCCCGGCCGCCTTGCGCCGAGCCAGCGTCCGCTCCGGAATTCCCGCCATGCCCGCCAACGCGGGACTCGGAATTCCGATATTGGACTCTAAAGCGTGCAATGTTTTATATGAAAACCCGCGCTCCACCTGCTGAATCAACTCCGCTGCGCTAGCCGGAGTCAACCCCAAGCCAACCCCACGCTCTCCACCAGACACCTTACGATGCACCGGGACTTCTGCCACCGGAATGCTGAGCGGCGCAAAACCTGCGTGACCCATAACACCCTCCTCAAACTAAACAATCCTAGCACAACTCCGCCACATTGTCACATTCAGCCTGCCATATGGCAACAAACTCTTTAACGTACCAGAGCCAGCCTGACTCTCTCTTGCATCGCACTCTGGATGGGGCTAGGCTGGAAATGCTCTCGCGATTCTCCCCGCCTCCGCAGTAGTCGACCCAATCTCTGGCAGGATGCTGCATTCGATGTGCAAGATGGCAGGCTTGAGGAAAAGTGGCCACAATCTGTGGTGTTTGCTGCTTGACCCGACAGCCCATCCCCTTTACATTGAATTCACGTTTTTCCTCCCAGCCGGGGCCTAAACTTGCAAGGATGATGGAATTCGGCGGAAGGGTATCTGATAAGTAACCGTCGGCACCCCAGCCGCCGATACTTTCACATGGCCCGGAATCTAAGGAGCCCAAGTTGCTCAAGCTAAAGAAGTTGCAAATCCTCGGATTCAAGTCTTTCTGCGATCGCACGGAACTCAAGTTCCACGGCGACGGCTTGGCGGCGATTGTCGGACCCAACGGTTGCGGCAAGTCGAATATCTCTGACGCCATCGCCTGGGTTTTGGGTGAACAGTCGGCCAAGTCCCTGCGCGGCGGGAGAATGGAAGACGTCATCTTCGCGGGCACACGCGAGCGCAAAGCTCTGGGCATGGCGGAAGTGTCGCTGACGCTGATTGATCCTGAGATTTACGACGGCCCTGCTGTCGGCGCCGAGCCAGAGATCGAGATCGAGAACGACCTCCCCGAGAACGACTGGGACGAAGCAGCGGATCGTCAACAGGCGCACGACGAAGCCGAGCAGGCGGCGGATGACTTACAGCCCGGAAAGGTCTTGAACCCGACGGAGGAAATGGTGGCTGCTGGAGCAGCCGATGACGCTGGAGTGGCCGTTGCAGAACAGGAACATAAAACGGCAGCCCAAGCCGAAGTAAAGACCGGCGCGCCGCTCGTCGTGCTAAAGATTCGCCGCCGCAAGTTGAAGCCACAGACGTTTCATGCTGGCGAGATTGCGGTTACGCGGCGCCTGTTCCGCAGTGGGGACAGCGAATACTTGCTGAACGGCAAGGCTTGCCGTCTGCGCGACATCCAAGAACTGTTCATGGGCACCGGCCTAGGGCCAGAATCCTATGCTCTGATTGAGCAGGGGCGTATTGGACAGATTCTGAGCAGCCGTCCGCATGATCGCCGGGCAATTATTGAGGAGGCGGCTGGCATCACGGGATTCAAGACCAAGAAGCGCCTTTCCGAAGCGCGACTGGAAGAATCCAAGCTCAACCTCTCCCGTATCAATGACATTTTCGAAGAAGTCACGCGGCAAATGAACTCGCTCAAGCGCCAAGCCTCCAAGGCGGAACGTTATGGCAAGCTGCGCGATGAAATGCGCGTCAAGCTGCGCGTCGTTCTGGCCAGCAAGTTTGCCCTGATCGAAGAAGAGAGCCGCGAACTCCAAGCGCAAATGACCACCCTCGCCGAGGAAATGCGCGCCGGCACGGAAGCTCTGCACGGCATGGAAACCGAGCAGACCGAGCGCACGCAACGAGGGTACATTCTGGAAGACGAAGCCCGCCAAACCCGCGACCGTCTGGCTTCCATCTCGATGGAGATGGACCGTGCCCAGGCCCGCCAGCGTACCAACGAAGAGCGCTGCGCTGAACTGGTGACGCGGGCCGCCGCCGCAGCTTCCGAACTCATGGACGCCGACCTGCGCCTCACAAGCTTGGCAGCAGAACGCGATGCCAACCGCGCCATCCTCACGTCGGCTGCCAGCGAGTTAGAGGTTGCTCAACAGGAACACGCCGAGAGCCGCACTGCTGCCATGACCGCCGTAGCGGAAGTTACTGCTCTGGAACAACGCCGCGAAGAATGCCGCGTCGCCATGCTCGAGGCCGCCTCGGCCATCTCTAACCTGCGTAACCAAATGACGCAGGCCGAAGAACGCATCGCCGCGCTCGATCGCGAGAGCGCGCGTATCCAGTCTGAAATGACGACCTCGAATTCCCAACTCACGACTTTCGGCGGCCAGCGCGGACAGACCTCCCTCACTTTCGAGTCGGTCACGCAAAAAGTCCAAGGCCTCACGCACGAACTCGGTCAGGTTCGCCTGCTGCTCGAACAAAAACGTTCGGCCGAAACCACCTCGAAAGCCCGCCTAGATTCCCTGCGCGCCGAGTATGCGACCGCGCTTGGGCGCAAGGGTTCGCTAGAAGCGCTAATCGCCGAGCACGGCTACTCCACCGAATCGGTCCGCAACCTGTTCCAATCGGGGGCCATGCAAGGCGATCATGCTCCTGCTGGTGTACTCGCCGATTTCCTGGAAGTCGACCCGCGCTACGAACGCGTCGTCGAGGACTTCCTGCGCGACGAACTGAACTACATCGTCGTCAAGTCGTGGGATACGGCCAACGAAGGCATGCGCTTACTCAAGTCCGACGTCGACGGCCGAGCCACGTTCTTGGTCCATCCCAACGATTCGCAAGCCAAGTTCTCGTTCATATTGGATGAAGCCACACGCCACGAACCCGCCAACCACGCCGTTGTGCCGATGAAAAATTGCATTCGCGTGCTCAACGGCTTCGGCAAATCCCTCGAAGTAGTTTTGCCCAAGCTAGGCAACGGCTTCATCGTCCCCGAGTCTTCCCTAGCCCGCGACCTCGCGCTCAGCAATCCCGACGCGTTCTTCCTTTCCCAAACCGGCGAGTGCTTCCACAACGTCACCGTAACCGGAGGTCGCCAGCGCACCGAAGGCCCGCTTTCCATGAAACGCGAACTCCGCGACCTCCTCCGCCAGATTTCAGAGCTAGAACACACGCTGCGCACCGAAGAAGGCCGCGTAATGTTACTGGCGAAGGAAATCAAAGAACTCTCCGGCCTGCGCGACCGCCTAGATGCCGAGTGCCGCGACGCCGAGAAGCAAGCCATGACCTCCGGCCACATGCTGCAACAGCTCGACAACGAACTCTCGCGCACCCGCGAACGCCTCGCCACATGCGAAAAGGAAACAACCCGCCTCGCCCAGGAACGCGCCGCCCAGGCGAGCAACATAGAAGACCGCACCCACCAGCTTTCCGCTCTCGAAGAACATCGCGGCAAGTTGGAACTGGAAATGTCCTCCGCCCTGGAAATTCTCACCGTACTCAGAGAAACCCGCGACCGC
>Ga0137418_10003565_pt1 | contig 14308 bp, 11 predicted proteins | sample CZODoug3_1_2_16f_FD_122242 | JGI IMG/M metagenome (GOLD analysis project Ga0137418, IMG submission 122242) | Vadose zone soil fungal communities from Angelo Coast Range Reserve, California, USA - CZODoug3_1_2_16fungal (Hybrid Assembly) | ecosystem: Environmental > Terrestrial > Soil > Vadose...
GCGGCGCAGAACGCCGTGTATGCGGACGTGGATGGAGACATCGGGTATGTGATGGCGGCGCGAGTGCCGATCCGGAAGAAGGGACACGGCGAAGTGCCGGTGCCCGGCGATACCGACGAATATGAATGGAACGGCTACATTCCATTTGAGCAACTGCCGCAGACGATCAATCCGGAGGACGGATTGATTGTGACGGCAAACGCGCGGGTGGTTGGGCCGGAATACAAAGCGTACCTGACGGATCACTGGGAAGAGCCGTATCGCACGGCGCGGATTTGGGATTTGTTGCACGACAAACATGATTTGCGTCCTGCGGACATGTTGAAGGTGCAGGCGGATACGTACAGTTATCCGGATGTGTTTTTGGCGGAGCAACTGGCGCCGGCGGCGAAAGTGGCGGCGCCGAAAGATTCGCGCGCGCAGAAGTTGATTGCGCTTGGCAAAGATTGGAACGGAGTGGCGGATGCGGATTCGATTGTAGTTCCCTTTCTGGAAGGGACGCGACGGGCAGCACTGAAGCTGATTTTGCAGCCGCAGCTTGGAGACGATACGGAACTTTATCAGTGGAGAAGCACTGCGTTCTTGCAGCGGATTCTAACGGAGCGGCCAGCTACGTGGCTGCCTGCTGCGTTTAGGAATTATGATGAGTTGTTGATTGCAGCGGCGGACGAATCGGTGAAACATCTGGAAAAAGATTCAGGAAAATCGCGGATCGAGGATTGGCAGTGGAAGCGGTTTGATTCGCTGGACATGCTGCATCCGCTGGGCCGCGAAGGCTGGCTGAAAACAATTTTCAGCATAACCGGGAAGGCGCAGGGCGGGACGAGTTTCAGTCCGCGGGCGGCGACGCGACATCACGGTCCGGCGATGCGGATGGTGGCGAGTGTGGGAGACTGGGACCATTCATTGATGGTGATTCCGGGCGGGCAGAGCGGGCAACTGGGCAGCAGCCATTATTCGGATCAATTTTCGTATTGGTATCGGGCCAAGCCGGTGGTGGCGCCGTTCAGCGATGCGGCGGAGAGCGCAGCGAAAAAGCATACGCTGACGCTGAAGCCGTGAAGAGGCGCGATGCTACGACAAAGCAATTGTTTCGATTAACAGCCGTAGCATAGAATGCTGAAAGAGTTTGGCGCGATGGATTTCGCGCTGAGTTACAGTTTGCCGAATGAAAATGTTGAGCGCCGTGTAGTTCGGGCGCCAAGTGAAAAGGCCGCGTGAATATACCAGCACCGAAAAAACCTGAACCGCAGAAAAAGCCGGACTTCGAACGGTCGTTGGCGCGACTGGAAGAGGTGGTGCGCAAACTGGAGAGCCCGCAACTTTCGCTGGATGAAGCGATGAAATTGTTTGAAGAGGGAGTGGCGCTTTCGCGGGAATGCCAGAAGCAACTGGAAGAGGCGGAAGGCAAAGTGGAGATTCTGTTGAAAAAAGCGGACGGCAAACTGGTGGCGGAAAAGTTTGAGCCGGAAGGCGAGAACGAATCGTGACACCTGATGTCGCCATAAAGATTGAATCGCCGGCCGGAATGCTCCCTTCGCGATGAAGCTGCCTTCTTTTTTTGAAGAAGATCTAGAACTGGTGGACGCCGCGCTGCAGCGGATGTTGCCGGTTTCCGGTACGCCACCGACTTCCATCCATGAAGCGATGCGATACAGCGTGTTCGCGGGAGGAAAGCGAATCCGCCCGATATTGTGCCTGGAAGCAGCGCGCATTTTTTCGCCCGAGGTTTCGCCGGCGTTGCATCCGGCGTGCGCGATCGAATTCATTCATACCTATTCGCTGATTCATGATGATTTGCCGGCGCTGGATAATGATGATTTGCGGCGCGGGAAGCCGACTTGCCACAAGAAGTTTGGTGAAGCGATCGCGATTTTGGCGGGCGACGCGCTGCTGACGCTGGCGTTTGAAACGATCGGTGTGACTCCAGTGGAAGCGGAACTACGGGTGAAAATGCTGGTGGAAGTGGCGGCTTCGGCGGGAACGGTGAACGGAATGGTGGGCGGGCAAGTGGCGGACCTGGAAGCGGAAGGCCAGCGCGTTGGGCCGGAGACGCTGGAGTACATTCATCGTTCGAAGACCGCGGCGCTGATTCGCGCGGCGATAACCGCGGGAGCGATATGCGGCGGTGCCGAGGATGCAGATGTGGCGCGGCTGCGACATTTTGGCGAAACGATTGGCTGGGCGTTTCAAGTGACCGACGACATTCTGGATGTTGAGGAGTCTTCGGCGGCGCTGGGAAAAACTGCGGGAAAAGACATTGCACAGCAGAAGGCGACATACCCCGCGGTGTTTGGGCTTGAGCGTTCGCATGAAATTGCCAGCGAACTTTCCACAAAGGCGATTGCGGACTTGGCTCCCTACGGTGAGCGCGCCGCGCGACTGCGTGAGATTGCGGAGTTTCTGGTAAATCGCCGCGCGTGAAGCGGCTTTCGCGAAGTTCCTTCTTGAGATGACTGCTGGCAAAAACCGAACGCGGCTGGATGTGCTGATGGTGGAGCGCGGACTTGCGCCGTCGCGCGAGAAAGCGCAGGCGATGATTCTTGCGGGCGAAGTGCTGGTGAACGGAGCTGCCGCGGGAAAAGCGGGGCAGCCGGTGGCGCACGATGCGCAGGTGGAAGTTCACAGCCGGATGCAAAAGTATGTAAGCCGGGGCGGATTCAAGTTGGAAGGCGCGCTGGAAGATTTTACGGTGGCAGTAACGGGAAGAGTTTGCCTGGACCTGGGATCATCTAACGGCGGATTCACGGATTGTTTGCTGCAGCGCGGAGCAACACGTGTATACGCGGTGGACGTGAACATCGATCAACTGGATTGGAAACTGCAACAGGATGCGCGGGTGATTCGGCTCAAAAAAAATGGCCGGGAGCTGGAGCCGCGCGATTTGCCGGAAACGGTGAGCCTGGTGGTTGCGGATGTGTCTTTTATTTCGGTGACCAAGATACTTCCTGCGGCAGTTCCGCTCGCAGAGGCCGACGCCGATTTTTTGATTTTGATTAAGCCGCAATTCGAGTTGCAGCGGGAAGACATTGGGCCGGGCGGGATTGTGAAGGACCCGGAACTGCATCATCGGGCAATCGAATCGGTAAAAGGCGCGGCGGAAAAACTGGGATTACTGTTGATTGGCGTAAGGCCTAGCAAGCTGGCGGGAGCGGAAGGCAACCAGGAGTATTTTCTGCACGCGCGGAAAAGCGAGTAAGGTAGAATCGCAGCATCCATGCCAGCCTTTCCCATTCGCACCCTTGGAATTTTTTCTCGCCCGCGACGCGCGGACATCTCGGATATCGTCCGGCCGCTGCTGGAGTGGCTGGGGAAGCGCGGGATCCGCGGATTGTACGACACGGAAACCGCGGAATCGCTGCGCGACGAGAAGGGTGGAAAGACGCGCAGCGAACTGGCGGAGGAATGCGATCTGATTCTGGTGCTGGGAGGGGACGGCACACTGATCGCGGCAGCGCGTGAAGCGGCGCCACGAGAAATTCCGATTCTGCCGATCAACCTTGGGAGCCTGGGATTCCTGACCAGTTTTACGATCGACGAACTTTATGTTGCGCTGGAAGAGACGCTGGCGGGCCACCTGGAAGCGAGTGAGCGGGCGATGTTGACGGCGACGCTGCTGCGCGATGGGCAGCAACTGGAATCGCAGCGAGTGCTGAACGAAGCGGTGATCACCAAAGGCGCGCTGGCGCGGATGATTGAAGTGGAGCTTGCGATTGATGATGATTTTGTTTGCCGATACCGCGCGGACGGGTTAATTGTGGCGACGCCGACAGGATCGACGGCGTACTCGGTGTCGGCGGGCGGGCCGATCGTGCATCCAGCGGTGGAATCGATCATCGTGACGCCGATTTGTCCACATACGTTAAGCGACCGGCCGCTAGTGGTGAGCGATGGATGCAATGTAGTGATGAGGCTGCGCGGGCCCGCGGAATCGGTGTATTTGACTTTGGATGGACAAAAGGGCGTGCTGATGCATTCCGAGGACCGGGTGTCCATTGCGCGAGCGAAGGAACGATTGAAGCTGATTCAGCCGCAACGGAAATCGTATTACGAAATTTTGCGGAATAAGTTGAAGTGGGGCGAGGCGTAAGACAACAATTAGGCCAAAACGTCGGCGCGGAGTAAGTCGCGAGCGGATTCGCGGCGCCTGATGATGCGAGAACGCTTTCCGTTGACGAGGACTTCGACGGGGCGACATCGAGCGTTGTAATTTGAGGCAAGAGACATGCCGTAAGCTCCTGCGGTCCAGATGGCCAGCACGTCTCCTGGTTTTACATTTCCCAACCGCCAATTTTTCAGAAAGCAATCGCCGGTTTCGCACACTGGACCGACGATGTCGACTCGTTCGCTGTTGGATGGCTCACTCTTGGCGCGGGTCACGCGGGTGATCGGATGAACGGCGCTGTAAAGCGCGGGGCGGAGCAGATCGTTCATTCCGGCATCGACCACGACAAAACTTTTGCTGCGATTTTTTTTGGTGTACTGCACGCGGGTGAGGAGCACGCCGGCAGGAGCGATAATTGTTCTTCCCGGTTCGAGCAGTAAATGGATGCCGAGCGGCTTGGCAACCCGGGCGATCATGCGCGCATAGTCGGATCGCGCCGGCGGATGCTGATCGGTGTAGCGGACGCCAAGGCCGCCGCCAAAATCAAGAAATTTTAGCGGGATGCGGAGTTCGCGGAGTTCGCGAACGAAACCGGCCAGACGCTGCAACGCCTGTTGAAATGGCTTGATGGCGGTGATTTGCGAACCGATGTGCGCGCTGATGCCGTGCCACTGAATCCATCGCGAATCGCGATGCTTCAGGTAAAGTTCGCGCGCGGCGGACCAGTCCAAGCCAAATTTGTGCTGGTGATGGCCGGTGGAGATGTGCGGATGGCCTCCGGCTTGAACATCGGGATTGACGCGAATGGCAACGCTGGGGGCAGCGGCGCCGCGTTTCATCTGTTTCGAGGATTCTTCGAGCAGGACGCCGAGTTCGGCTTCGGATTCGATGTTGAAAAGCAGCAGACCGCGAAGGCTGGAGTTGGCGCCGCCGCGGTAGCGAAGAGCTTCACGAATTTCCTCGCGCGATTTGCCGACGCCAGAAAATACGATCCTATTTCCAGGAATTGCCAAATGGCCAAGATGTTCAAGTTCGCCGCCCGAGACGATATCGAAACCGCTGCCGAGTTTCGCCAGGTGTTTGAGAATACTGAGATTTCCGTTGGATTTTACAGCGAAGCAAAGAGTGTGCGGAACCGCGCCTAGCCCCTTGTCTAATTCCCGAAAAGCTGAATCGATGGCAGCCTCGCTGTAAACATAGGCGGGGGTGGCAAATTTTCCGGCGACTTCGAGGAGGGAGAGCCCTTCGCAAAAAACATCCTGGCCCGAATGGGTGGTTGATTTGCGCCAGGAGAACTGGGGAGTGAAATCCGCGGGATCAACGTAGCGCAGCGGTTTTGCCGGTGCCGTGGAGTGCGCGCTCATCGAACTTTGAGCACGACCAGCGTGCGATCGTCGGAGAGCGGAGCGCTCTGGGTAAACCAATCGACTTCGCGGAGGATCAGGTCGGATAGCTCGGTGGCGGTCAATTCGTGATGGGTTTCGATGAGCTTGCGCAGGCGCTCGGTGCCGAAGAACTGGCCCTCGCTGTTCATGGTTTCCGCGATGCCGTCGGAATGGAAGATAACAATGTCACCGGAATCGAGAGTGACACTCCACTCGTCGTAGCTGGTTTCTTCAAAAATGCCGAGGGGAAATCCGGTGAGCTCAATTTTGCCGCAGCGGCCATCCTTATATAAGAGCGGCTGGGATTGGCCGGCATTGGCGACACGGAATTTGCGGCGGCCCTTTTGCCAGGTGCCGAAGCAAGCGGTCATAAAGCGGCCTTCGATGCGACGCTCGCCAATAAGCTGATTCATCTGGCGAAGTATTTCCGCGGGTTGCAATTTTTGCGGAGCGAGACTGCGCATGATGCCGATGGCCACGGCTCCGTAAAGTGCGGCGGCGGTTCCCTTGCCGCTGACATCGGCCAACGCGATGCCAAGTTGCTGCGGGCCATAGCGAAGAAATTCGTAGAGGTCGCCGCAAACTTCGCGCGCGGAGATGTAACGAGCAGCCATGTCCAGGCCGTAGTCTTCGGCGGGCACCGGGCGGATCAGTGCGCCCTGAATGCGTTTTGCGGCTTGCAGGTCGCGTTCGAGGCGCGCTTCGTCGCGGGCCACTTTTTCATAGAGCCTGGCATTTTCGAGCGAGACGGCAAGATTTGCGGCCAGAATCGAGAGCGTCTGTAGGTGCTCCGGGCTAAAGGCATTGAGCTGGGCGCTTTCCAGATCGAGTACGCCGATGATTTTGCCCTTGTGAAGCATAGGGATGGCCAGTTCGGAGCGCGTTTCCGGGTTGACCATTAGATAGCGAGGATCAGCGGCAACGTCGGGCGCCAAAACCGGCTCGCGCAGGGTGGCGGCGGCTCCAACAATGCCTTCGCTGGCGGCCACGCGCAGCTTTCCCTGAATGCGCTGTCCGTGTTTTACGTCAAGGCGATGGCGGAAAATTTTTTGCTCTTCGTCATAAAGCAAAATGCTTAGGATTTGATAATCGATGACGCGTTTGACTTGTTCGGCGGCGCGGCGCAAGAGCTCTTCAACATCGAGGATGGAACTCATTTCGCGGCTGACTTCGTTGAGCACCAAAAGCGTTTCGGCTTGCGAGCGGACACGCTCGAAAAGGCGGGCGTTCTCGATGGCGACGGCCAGGCGGCTGCCAAGCAGGGTCAGGATGTTTTGCTGATCGCGAGTGAAGTAGTCCAGGTGATTGCTCTGGATGTCCAACACGCCGATACAGTGGCCTTGAATCATCAGCGGCACGGCGAGTTCGGAGCGGACGCTGTCGATGGCATTGATGTATCGCGAATCTTTGCTGACGTCGCTGACACGTACCGAGTGGCCGGTGGACGCCGCGGTGCCGGTAATTCCCTGCCCGATCGGGATGCGAAGATTGTCGGCGAGGTCGCGCGGGTAGCCAATGGCAAAACGGTGTTTAAGAACGCCTGCGCCTTCCTCCAGCAGCAAAACTCCGAAGATTTCATAATCGATTTGCTTTTTGATCAGCGCCGCGGAGCGGGCCAGAACTTCGTCGAGGTCCAGCGACGCGTTTACCTCCTCGCCGATTTCGGCAAGGGTAGCGAGCAGTTCGGTGGAAACTTCGCCGCCCGCCGGTACTGATTTGATTTCTGTCGATGCGTCAGTCGGATTCATTCGAACTTCTATTATAACAGTCCAACGGTAAATCGAGTCTTGAGCGGCAGCGCGGCGATCGTTAGTGGCTGCCGCCGGGAAGCGACAAAATTCTTACATCCGGCAGGTTGCGGTAGCGTTCGGCATAATCGAGGCCGTAGCCGACAACGAACTCATTGGGAATGGGAAAGCCGATGTAGTCGGCGGTGACGGCGGTCAAGCGGCGTTCGACTTTGTCCAGCAAGACGGCGACACGGAGATTTTTGGGTTTGCGCTGCTGCAGGACACTCAGCAGGTAGCGCAGCGTGAGCCCAGTATCCAGGATGTCCTCGACCACGATGACGGTTTTGCCGTCGATGCTGGAGTCCAGATCCTTATTCAGTTTTACCTGACCGGAAGACTTGGAATCTTTGCCGTAACTGGAGACCGCGATGAAGTCAAAAGTGACTTCACCGGGAATCTGACGAGCGAGATCGGCCAGGAAAAGCACCGCGCCTTTAAGGACGCCGACGAGCAGCAGCGGCTCATCCGGAAAATCCTTTCGGATGGCAAGGCCCATTTCGCGGATTCTTTTTTGAATTTTGGCTCCGGTAAGCAGAACTTTGGTGCGCTCGGTCCCCGTGGCGACGGCACCTCCGGACTTTGCTGTTTGGCGTTGTGCGGTTGGCATTCTTTCCTCGTCGAAGGGGTGACTCTATCGCAGGGGTCGCCGGGTATCAAGCGCGCAATCAAGCGCATGGGTAATTCAGATATACTGGCAAAATGTTTTTTGAAACCGCCAAGAACATCCTGCTGATTGTGAGCGCGCTGTTTCCGATCGTCAATCCAATCGGAGGGAGCCCGGTATTTCTTTTGCTGACGCAGGAATACTCGACGGAATCTCGAAAATTGTTGGCGCGCCGAGTGGCAATGAATAGTTTCATCCTGCTGATCGTTTCGGTGGTGGTGGGAACGCATATCCTTTCGTTTTTTGGGATTTCGCTGCCGGTGGTGCAGGTGGGCGGAGGGCTGATTGTGGTTTCCACGGGATGGGCCATGCTGACGCGAAGCGATCAGGTGGACCGCGGGCAGACGCAACAGACGGTGACGCAGCAAGATATTTTGAAGAACGCGTTTTATCCGCTGACACTTCCGCTGACGGTTGGGCCGGGGTCGATATCTATTGCGATCACGCTGGGAGCGAACGAACCGAGACACCTGGGAGGAAACATTTTGGCGATTGTAGCTGCAGCGATTGGCGCTGCGCTGATCGCGGTGACGATTTACGTGTGCTACGGATACGCGGACCGGCTGGCGGCCGTGGTCGGGCCTAACGGTATGAACGTGATTCTTCGATTGTCGTCGTTCCTGCTGGTTTGTATCGGCGTGCAAATTTTCTGGAACGGATTGAGCGTGCTGATCAAGACCCTGCGCATGTAAAAAGAAAGGCCGGATAGGCCGGAAGTCCGGGCAAGCTGGGGCGCAGTTCGCCGCGGCGCACTACGCTCTTACACGAGGTTCGACGCTCGCCGACGAGCCTGCCCCCTAGCGTTTGGGCGTTTTAATCGGATCCAGAGGCCGCGAGGGAAGCTTTTTGGGATTGGCTTCCAGCGCTTTCAGGATTTCCGAAATGCCGCGTTCGAGTTGCGGATCGCGGCCGGAAATCACCGAGGCGGGATCGTTTTCGACCACGATGTCAGGGTCAACGCCGTGGCCTTCAATGACATATTTGCCGTCAACGGAAGCAGTAGCGAATTCCGGAACAAACGCGGTGCCGCCATCGAGAAGCGGACCGCGGCCAGAGATGCCGACCACGCCTCCCCAAGTTCGTTTCCCAATCAGCGGGCCGAGACCGGACTGACGAAACATGTATGGGAAAATATCGCCGTCGGATGCGGAGGTTTCATTCAGGAGGCAGACTTTCGGACCGTAGAACACTGAGTTGGGATAAGTGCCGGTGACTTCGGAAACGCGGTCGAAATCTGTTCCCAGCAATTCCCTGCGCAAGCGTTCGATGAGCATTTGCGAGACGTTGCCACCACCGTTTCCGCGCACGTCGACGATGAGAGCTTCCTTGCGAATCTGCGGATAGTAGAACTTAATGAATTCGCGGATGCCGGCAGCGCCCATGTCCGGAATGTGAATGTAGCCGACACGGCCGTTGGTGGCTTTGGAGACCGCTTCGCGATTGTGAGCGACCCAGTCAAGGTAAATGAGATTGCGTTCAGTGGTGATCGGGCGGTAGCTGATGCGTCTGGCGCCATCGGCGGATGGCTTGGCATTCAGGGTAAGCTGCACCGGGCGATTGGCCTTGTTGCGCAGGAGTTGATAGGGATTTTTATTGGCAGTCAGATCTTCGCCATCGATGGCCAGGACGTAGTCGCCTTCGCGGGCGTCAACGCCAACTTCGGTGAGCGGAGAACGGTAGAGTTCCTCTTCATTTTGGCCGCGATAGATTTTAGCGATGCGGTACCGGCCTGCCGAGTGATCCAACTCCAATCGAGCACCGGGGAGTGCCACGGATGCGCGCTTGGGAAGCTCAAAATCGCCGCCTTCAATATAAGAATGGGAAGTGCTGAGCTCGGAAACCATTTCGCCGAGGACGTAGTTGAGGTCCGAGCGGTGAGCTACGTAGGGCAGCAGCGTAGCGTACTGCTGGCGCAGCGCGTTCCAGTCGTAGCCGTGCATATTTTTGACGTAGAAGAAATCGCGATAGCGGCGCCAAACTTCGTTGTAGATTTCGGTCCACTCCTGTTGAGGAACGCGGTCGACGAGGAGGTTCGCGGTAGAAACTGTTTTTGGACTGGTCTTCCCTTCCGGCTTGGCGTCATAGAGCTTGAAGTCATGCTCGCCGCGAACGAGAACTTTCTTGCCGTCGTCGGAGACTTCGAAGGCGCGGAAACCTTCGGCTAAGGTAGTTTCCTTGCGGTCTTTCAGTGAATACAAGACCAGGGTGGCTGCTGGAAAACTATCGCGGCCGTAAAATGGAGTGCCAGCGCGGCCGTAGATCAGATAGTCCTTGGTGATCGCCAAACCTTCGTAGTTGTCGCCATCAATGGGGACGCGAGTGACGCGGTCGGAGAGGCCGTCGAAGTCGATGCGAATATATTCTTTCGGCTTTTCTTCCTTTTTTCCATCGCGCTTCTCGTCGGACTTCGGTTTGTCGGCGGTAGCCGATTTTTCGCCGTCCTTGGCAATGGTGACTTCGTCGCTTTCCGGCGGAAACGGGCTTTTAGTGTCTTTGCGGAGGGCCAAGGCAAAAATTCCGGCGCCGCGGTTGGTGCCGAAATTGAATTCGATCTGGCTCAGCGCTGGTTGAAAATCGTGCGCCGCGAGGTAGTAGAGATAGTTCCCCTCGGGATCCCAGGCAGGATCGCCGGATTGAAAGAGATCGCTAGTGACACGGTGGAGTTGACCATCGGCGACGCTCCAGATGTAAATGGAGCGGAAGTCGTTGGGATTGGTCATGGTAAAAGCGAGATGACCGCCGTCGCGTGACCAGGTGTAATCGCGGAGGCGGCCACGAGGATCCTTGGCAACCTGCACGACTTTTTTGTCGTCGAGAGTCAGCACAAATAATTTTCCGTCCTTGTCCGAAAAAGCGAGACGCTTGCCATCCGGAGCCCATTCAGGAGCATAGAGCATGACCTGAAAACCGTGGGTAAGTTCTTCCGGCTTTGCGGATCCATCCTGATTGATCAGATAGACTTCGTCTTCGCCGTCGAGATCGGAGATGAAGGCAATTTTTGCGCCGTCGGGCGACCAGCGAGCCCATTTGTCGTGCGCGTTTGAAGAGTTTGTCAGGTTGCGGGTGGGACCTTTTTCGATCGGCGCGGTGAATATATCGCCTCGGGCAACGAAGAGCGCGCGTTCACCTTTCGGACTGAGGCTGAAGTTCTCAATCTGCTCGGCGGCAGAGACTTGCGCGGGACGCATGGCCACGCCGTCGTTGGGCACTTCAATCGCAATGTGGCGGGACTTGCCGCTGGCGGTGTCAAAAATGTTCAGCTCGCCGTCCATTTCGTAGACAATCTGATTTTTGTGGTCGGTGCTGGGCCAGCGAAGATCCCACTTGGTGCTGTTGGTGAGGCGTTCGGTTTTTTTGCTGGATGGATTATAGGAGTAAAGATTGTTGGTGCCGTCGCGGTCGGAAGAGAAAAAGACTGTAGAACCGACCCACATCGGGTCGCGGTTGGCGTGCGGGTCGTCGGTAATTTTTTCCGCGGCGTGGGATCTCAGATCAAAAATATAAAGCTGCTGGGCCCAGCCGCCTTCATAGCGTTTCCAGGTACGAAAATCGCGAAACAGCGGCGAGTAGACAATTTTAGCGGCGTCGGGCGAGAGATCGCCGGCACCGGACTTGGGCATGGGAAACGCTTCGGGCATGCCGCCGGAAACCGGAACGGAGTAGAGGCGGCTATCGCCAAGGTCGAAATATTCGCGGCCGGAGCGGAAGATCACCGATTTTCCGTCGGGCGTCCAACCATAAACCTGATTGTCGTAGCCCCAGCGCGGAGTCAACGGGCCGCGAGCCGGATAAAAAGTGAGCTGGCGAGGAACGCCGCCGCTGACGGGAATCACATAAACCTGCTCGTCACCGTCATATTGGCCGGTGAAAGCGATCCATTTGCCGTCGGGCGAGAATTTGGCAAAGAGTTCGAGACCGGGATGCGCGGTAAGGCGAGTCGCAAGTCCGCCGGACGTTGAGGCCAGCCAAAGATCGCCGCCGTAAGTGAAGACGACTGTGTCGCCGTGAACGTCGGGGAAGCGCAGCAACTTGGTTTGAGCATCAGCAAGACAGGCCAGGATCAAGACAGCAAACAGGCTGAACAGAATTTTTTTGCAGTGATTGAAAGTCATGGATTCCTTTTCACCGTGCAAGAAGAGGCGGATCTGGCAGAAGCTTGCAACAGCCGAGAAACATGGCTTGAAACCGCAACATTCTATAACGAATTTCGGACTCAAGGTTGAACGGACTTCCCGGCGAATTGCAGCCGGCAGGCTCCCGAGCATGTATCATTAATATGTGAAGCGATAGGGTGCGAAGCGATCGGGCACACTGTACAATCCATCCGGCGAGCGTTCCTAAAATAGAATGGCGACGATCACAACCCTGCGCGAAGCAATGGCAAGCCTGTTGCACGACGGCGACCTGGTCGCAATGGAGGGGTTCACTCATCTGATTCCGTTCGCCGCGGGACACGAGGTCATACGGCAAGGGCGAAAGAATCTGACATTGGTGCGAATGACGCCGGATGTGATTTACGACCAACTGATTGGAGCGGGTTGCGCGAAGAAACTTATTTTTTCGTGGGGAGGAAATCCCGGAGTTGGTTCGCTGCACCGCTTGCGTGATGCCGTAGAGCACGACTGGCCGACCGCGCTGGAAATACAGGAGCACGGTCATGGCGACCTTTCCAATGCGTACGTTGCGGGGGCATCGAAGCTGCCTTTTGCCGTGCTTCGGGCCTACGCTGGCTCGGACTTGCCGAAATTCAATGACAAAATCAAATTCATCGAATGCCCGTTTACGGGAGAAACGCTGGCGGCGGTGCCGTCGATCCAGCCGGATTTGACGGTGATACATGCGCAAAAAGCGGACCGCAAGGGCAACGTGCTGCTGTGGGGAATTTTGGGAGTACAGAAAGAGGCGGTGCTGGCGGCGAAAAGAGCGATCGTCACGGTGGAAGAAATCGTGGATGACCTGAAGGCCTGGCCGAATGCGTGCATTTTGCCGAGTTGGACAGTTTCTGCGGTGTGCTGCGTTCCCGGCGGCGCTGCTCCGTCCTACGCGCACGGCTACTACGAACGCGACAACCGCTTTTATCAGGCGTGGGACACTATCGCCCGCAAGCGTGATTCATTTCAGAACTGGATCAAGTCGCACATTCTGGACACCGAGAATTTCGACGAGTTTTGCCGGGTCTTGAAAGCATCCACAGCACAAGGCGTGCGATGACGCCGCAGGAATACAGCACGTCCGAAATTATGACCATCGCTGCGTCGCGACTGCTGAAAAATGGCGCGGTGTGCTTTGTAGGCATCGGAGTGCCGTCGACCGCAGCGAATCTGGCACGGCTGACCCACGCGCCGGACATTGTTTTGATTTATGAATCCGGGCCGATCGGAGCGAAGCCGGCGGTGCTTCCGCTTTCCATTGGCGACGGCAATTTGGCGGAAACCGCGGACACGGTGGTCTCAACGCCAGAAATCTTCCGTTATTGGCTGCAAGGCGGCAGGGTGGATGTCGGTTTTCTTGGTGCGGCACAGATCGATCGCTTCGCAAATATCAACACTACGGTTATCGGAGATTATCGGAAACCCTCGACACGGCTTCCGGGCGCCGGTGGAGCTCCGGAGATTGCAAGTTGCGCGGGAGAAGTGGTGCTGGTGTTAAAGCAATCGGCGCGGGCGTTTGTGAAGAAACTGGATTTCGTGACTTCAGTCGGGCATCTGGACGGTGGAGACGCGCGCAAGCGATTGCGGCTTCCAGGCAAGGGACCAGTCGCGGTGGTGACCGATCTCTGCCTGATGGAACCTGATCCGGCGAGCAAAGAGCTTACGGTCACCCAACTGCATCCGGGCATCACACGCGAAGAAGTGGTCCGAGCGACCGGCTGGGAAATTCGCTTTGCGGCAGAGCTAAGAGAAACGGCAACGCCGACTCGCGTGGAGATCGAAACATTGCGCGATCTTGAGCGGCGCACAAACTTGGCACATGGAACCGTGACGGAGGCGGGCACGGGATCGACTTAGAGTAGGCTTTGGCAAAGAAATGAAAACTGTCTTCATTTGCGATGCGATTCGAACTCCGATTGGACGATACGGCGGCGCGCTGGCTTCGGTGCGTGCAGACGATCTGGCGGCCATTCCGCTGCGGGCGCTAATGCAGCGAAACTCGAAGACCGATTGGGAACAACTGGATGAAGTCATCCTGGGCTGCGCCAATCAAGCAGGTGAAGACAATCGCAACGTGGCGCGAATGGCGCTGCTGCTGGCAGGTGTTGCGCAGACTGTACCAGGCGTTACGGTAAACCGGCTTTGCGCCTCGGGAATGGAGGCGATTGGAACCGCGGCTCGCGCCATCGCGGCGGGCGAAATGGAATTTGCGC
>Ga0137418_10003566_pt1 | contig 14307 bp, 6 predicted proteins | sample CZODoug3_1_2_16f_FD_122242 | JGI IMG/M metagenome (GOLD analysis project Ga0137418, IMG submission 122242) | Vadose zone soil fungal communities from Angelo Coast Range Reserve, California, USA - CZODoug3_1_2_16fungal (Hybrid Assembly) | ecosystem: Environmental > Terrestrial > Soil > Vadose...
GTTGCGTTCATTTCGAGTCGCCGGACGATTTGCCGCTCGAAGCGATTGGCAAGCTGATCTCGGCGATTTCGAGCGAGCAGTGGATCGAGATGTACGAACAATCGCGCTTGAAGACCAAGGCCGGGCAAGCGCAGAAGGCGAAGCAAGGCGCCACCTCAGTGAGCAAGATGGCGAGCAAGGTGGCTGCCAAGCGCGTCGACACAAGGCGCCGACGGTAATGCGCGACCGTACCAAGTCGACCGTGCAAGTACCAGCGATCAGTCAAAGGTTTTGAAACGCGCTCTCAGTAACTCACTGCGCTTGGGCAGTGTCAGCCACCTTTAGCTGCCAAAAAAGAAAACTGAGAATGTCAGTGTACTCCTCGATGGTTTTTTTGATGGGGCGGCCGCCAGAATGGCCGGACTTAGTGTCGTACAACAACAAGATGGGATGATCGGAACCGTTGGCGGCTTGCAGACGCGCGGCCATTTTCCGTGCGTGGAGCGGCGCAACGCGAGTGTCGCCGTCACCGGTGACGAACAGCGTCGCGGGATACTTGCCTCCATCCGATACGCGATGATACGGAGAATAGGCATAAAGATATTTGAACTGATCGAGATTTTCGGCGCTACCGTACTCCGGCACCCAGTAGGGTCCATCGAAAAACTTCTGGAAACGCAACATGTCGAGTAACGGGTACTCGCAAACCACCGCTCCAAAAAGTTCCGGCCGCTGAGTGATCGATGCGCCCATCAGCAGTCCGCCGTTGCTGCCGCCGAGGATGGCCAGCTTGGGCGATGAAGTATATTTTTGCGCGATCAGAAATTCAGCCGCGGCGAAGAAATCATCGAAGACCGTCTGCTTTTTTTCAAACATTCCGGCTTGATGCCAGGCTTCGCCGAATTCACCACCGCCGCGCAGGTTGACATTGGCAAAGATTCCCCCGCGCTCCACCCACAGCAGCGCCAGCGGCCAATAATAGGGCGTTTCACTAAGGTCGAATCCTCCGTAACCAGTGAGCAAAACCGGATGCGATCCGTCGAGTTTCAAGCCTTTCGTGTGAAACAGAAACATCGGGATGCGAGTTTTGTCTTTTGAGGGATACCAGACCTGTTCGATTTCGGTCGCGGAGGCGTCGAACGGTGCGACGTTTTGCGCCCAGACTTCGGATTTGCCCTGACTGACGTCGTAACGAAAGATGGCCGGGGCTGAATTGAAAGATTCGAAGGAGTAGAAGAGTTCCGGGCTTTCCCATCGTCCGGTGGGAGAACTCACGGAACCGAGTGCGGGAAGTGCGATCGAAGACTCGAACTTGCCATCCGCGCCGAAAACTCTCAACTCAGAAGCGGCGTTGTGGGTGTACTGGCAAACCAGTTTGCCGCCGGAGGGCGCAAACGAATCGAGCTTAATCTTGTCCTCGGGAACGAATTCCTGCCAGTGCTCGCGCTGCGGCGTTGCAAGACTTGTGGAGAATATCCGCCACTGCGGCGCTTTCCAGTTGCTATGGATGAATAGCCGATTCCCCGCAATGATCGGGAAGAAAAGGGATTTTTCATTGCTGACGGCGGCAACGACGGGGCCATTCTCTTTCACATTCTGGACAAAGGCTTCGGTTTGCTCAGATCCGGAACCAAAAACAACCAGGTACAACAGGTAGGTACCGTCTTCTGAAAGTTGCATTGCAAGAATTTTGTCTTTGCCAAGATTCTCGCCAAAGATTACGCGGTCTTTCGCAGGGTCGTCGCCCATGCGGTGGTAGTAGGCGCGAGGACCATCGGGCAAGACGCGTGAGTAGTAGAGTCCTTTGTTGTCCGGAGCGGGCTCAACGGAAAAATATTGCGCCTTGGGAAAAGCGTCGGGGAGCGTCTTGTTTGCGTCAACATCCAGGACCCGTAGTGTGACCTCGTCCTGTCCGCCATCGCGGCGGCCATAAAAAATAAACTTTCCATCGCGACTGACATTTTCATACACCACGCTGGTGGAGTGATCGGCGCTCCACGGAAGAGGGTCGATCAAGACCTGCTCCGGAGCTTTCAGGCCGCGCCGGATATACAGCATGGAAAGGTCCCCGCCGGCCGGACGCTTGAGATAAAAATAGCGGCCGCCGCGTTCAACGGGAGACTCATAGGCGTCGCGGTGATAGAACTCTTCGAGCCGTTTGCCGAGCGCCGCGCGGCCAGTGAGCGGCGACAGCGCGGCTTCGGTGCATTTCTGCTGCGATTCGATCCACGCACGTGTTTCGGGGCTCTGCTGATCTTCCAGCCAGCGATAGGGATCGGCGACGACGGTTGTACCGTAAGTGTCTTTGGCGGTATCGATTCGCGATGGCGGTGGACACTTGGGCGCAGGCGGGGAGGCCTGCGCGAAAGCGAGTCCGGCGGTGAATAGGAAAGCGACGACTCCCGAAAATGTGCGCATATTTGCTCCTGCGGAACTAGCAACTCATTTCGAACCAGGGAAATGATACTGCAAATCGGCGGGCAGCTTGCCGGAACGCTGCCGGGTGTTGAACTCCAATTCATATTGGGTGTGCGCGGCGTCTTCGGGATAGCCGGCGCCGGGAGCGTAGGGGTACGGGGTCATTCCGTGTTTCGGCAGCGGCTCGACGGTAAAGGCGTGCGCAGCGTAGAAATCCATGTCCTTTTCAAAGCCATCGGCAAAGAAAAAGTAGTCGCGCACCCATCCCGCGGGAAGAATGGGCTGTGACTTCGCATCGAAATCAAGTTTCACGCCTTCGCCGGAACTAAAAATAACAAAGTGGTCGTCGGCCGCGCTGAGCAATGACTTCACGTTGCCGTAGCGCGTGTAATTCCCTGCCGCGCGGGCGTAGGGGCCGGTCATGCTTCGCTTGGCGTAGGAATATTTCGTGTCACTGGCAGGAGTGAGGCGAATCTCTTTCGGGAAACCAAGGAATTCAAGTGAGGCATTGGCCAAGGGAACTTCGCTGATGTGCACGTTGCGCTGTTCTGGCGTTTGGTCGATGCGAATCGCGTCCCAAAAGATTTTCAGGTTGTTGACAATACGGATGAGGCGCGTACCCGCAGGAATTTTCCCGGTGAGGTCAGCAATCATGGTGCGCTCGAGTCCCGCTGGGAAGCCCATATCTTCCACCACGCGGACCCATTTGCCGTGCGCATCTCGCGCTTCTACATACGGTGGAATCACTTTGATACCGGCTTGGTCAGCAGCGTACATTGAAGTTGCCGTGAAGTAGTCGGTGTATCCGTCGATGATTAGACGTAGTGGCAAGCGCGGACTCCATTTGCCGAGATCGAGTTCGACCCAGTGCAGCTTGGCAAAGCCGGTGAACGGCAATTCGTCAAAGCTGGTGACATATTTGCGATCGCGTTTTGCGAGCAGCGGCAGAACATCGTTGCCGCGGTCGTCCCACGCACCAACGGGAGCATGCGCGTTGCTGGTGGGCACCACGGCAAATTCCGGAAACGGCGGATTTGCAGCGAAGCGCTCGTTTGGATAAACCTCTAAGCTAGCTGGGTGATCTATCGCAAGCAGTTTCACCTGGTCGAGATAGACAGTTTCTTCCATCGGCTCAAGAAAGCGGAAGCTTAACTTGCCGTCGCGCACCTGCAAACTTTTTCCGGGCACTTTCAGATATTCCGTGGGGTCGGGCACGTCGCGTTCGCCCGGTGCGACCCAGTGGCCAACAACACCGGGACCGATCATGTCGGCGATAAATTCATATTCTTTGCCGTTCCAGGAAAACAGAACCGGGCAAGAGCTGCCGCGGCGGTCCAATTCCGCGACGATCTGTTTTTTGCGGCCGTCCAACTTAATTTCGTCTTGCGGAACGCCGGTAGGCCAGAGCAAACGCACAACATCCGCGCCTTTTTCGTTGCCGAGGCCGACGTGAACCGGCAACGCGCTTTGCCCGAGGTATCCCGACGCGCCGAGCACTTCAAATTCTTGAGTGAGCGCGCCGGCAAAGACTTCTACTTTCGTTCCGATGGCGCTTTTGTTGTCGTTGAGTGCCTTCAGATCCAGCTCGACCCATCCATTTTTCTCCGCACCATGATTTTTTAGCAGGAGCGGCGCGCCATCGGCCTGAGTCACCACCAAATCCATGCCGCCGGTGCCAGCCGTGTCAGCAGCCGCAATCGCGAGCGGTTTGCTCAACTTCACCGCGTCCAGCTTTGTGTCCTTCGTGGCGTCGGCCCAGTTCCCTGCACCGAGATTTCGCAGGAGTCGAATTTCTCCGCCGTTTGCGCCTTCGCCGACAGCGACGAAATCGATCCAGCCATCGTTGTCATAGTCGATGGCGGCAATTCCCGCTCCGCGCTTCCAGCCGAAGTCCGGCAGCGCCACGCGCTTTAGGCCTTTGCCTCCTTCGTTCCGCCAAAGGGAAATTCCCGGCGCTCCGTCGTGCGTGAACGCCACACCCATCCAACCGTCTTTGTCGAAATCAAAAGAAACCACGCCGACGGCGGGCGGCAGACCTTCTTTGACAAAATCAATTCCGTCCAGAAGTTTGAATGCACCTTCGCGCGGATTGAGCAGGACTGAAGCGCCTTTCGCGCCACCAGCAATGACGAAATCGACGGCGCGATCGTTGTTGAAATCAGAAGTGACGACTCCGCCGCCAGTTCCTTCCACGCCCAGCGCAGTCTCCGTGGAAATATCGGTGAACGTGCTGTTGCCGTTATTTCGCCACAAAATGTTGTGAAGACTGGCCGCACTTTTTTGCGTGATGTACAGATCCAAATCGCCGTCGTGATCGAAATCCACAAAGGTCATGCCGACGCAGCCTTTTTCGCTGCGAATGCCCGCGGCCTTCGTGGCGTCGGTAAATTTTCCGGCGTCATCGTTGTGAAAGAGATGAACGCCGTCGCTAAAACACACGGCAAGATCGGTTTTGCCGTCATTGTCAAAATCGCCCGCGGCGCAGCCTAGTCCAATTCCCTTGATAGCTAAGCCCGATCCTTCGGTCTTGTCTTCGAATTTCCCATCTCCGGTGTTGTGCAACAGCCTCAATGAACCGTTTTCGACGGCGCTGACCAACAAAAGGTCAGGCTTGCCATCGCCGTCGTAGTCAAAAAAACATGCACCAGAGCTTGGTCCAACAGAAAGCGCCTGTGCCACATAAGAAACGGGAATCGCCGCCGGAGCCTTCAGCAACCCATTCTTCGGATATTCAGCCAGCGAAAATTTTCCCTGATCGCCGTAGCCTGCTCCGAACGGTATCCCGGTTTTTGCCGCCGTCATTTTCTGGAATTTCTGAAGGTGCTCGCGCGCACTTTCAACATCGCCGCTGCGCTGATAAGCCTTGGCCAGACCAAATTCGGCGGAAGCATGAAACGGAAAGATTGCCAAAGCGGACTTATAGGCGACCACCGCCTCCTCGTATTTCTGCAGCTGCGACTTCAGGTAGCCGATGAAGTAAAACGCGTCAGGCTCGTTGGGAGCGATTTGCGTAATGTGTTGAAAGGCGTCGATCGCTTTTTCGGGCTCGCCGGTGTCTTTGTAAACCAACCCGAGGTTGTACCAACCGTAGGGATCGCGCGGAAGTCTTTGCGTGGCCTCCAGCAGCGCTGTTTTCGCTTCGTCGGATTTTTGCTGCGCCAGGAGCGCCACGCCGAGATTGAGTTTGGCCAGTGCGTAATCGGGCTCAGCCTTCAGCGCCGCTTCGAATTGTTTTTGCGCTTCGGCAAAGCGCTGCTGGCCCATGTAAGCAACGCCGATGCTGTTGAGCCGCGCAGCTTCGGCGTTGGTGGCATCGGGCGCAGGCACAGCGGTTGAAGTGGGTGCCAAGCCACGAACTTTTCGGCCCGCGAGAACGCCGGCCAGGGGCAATCCCACTCCGAGCAATATAACGGCTAAAATCGCGACGAACGGATACGCACGGCGAATACGAATTCGCATGATGGTGAGTATTTCCTATCTCGGGCGGAATGATGCTCGCGCCGGCCCTCGGCGCATGCAACGTCAATTCTCGCGGCGTTCGCGGCGCGCGTCAACGAGTTTCACCGATCGGCAGAATTCTGTGAACCACTGCCCCGCTTGACGCTCGAATGGTCACCTCTTACTCTCGATGTGACTTCATGGCTCCCCTTCACTACCAATCGCTTACGGAAATCGCTGGTCAAATTAAAAGCAAAGCCATTTCGCCGCGCGAAGTTGTCGACCATCATCTCCATCGCGCCACAAGTCTGCACTCGCAATTGAATGCATTCGTGCAAGTCGATGAAGTCGGAGCGCGGCAACAGGCCGATGCAGCGGAAGCGGCCATTCAACGTGGCGATGTTCTCGGCCCGCTGCACGGAGTTCCACTGACGGTGAAGAGTTGCATCGACGTCGCAGGCTGGCCGTGCGCCGCTGGCTCGCTGCTACGAAAAGAAAATCGCCCAAGCAACGACGCGTTCCTGGTGCGACGGCTTCGCAACGCTGGAGCAATTTTGCTGGGCAATACCAACACCCCGGAATTTCTGATGGCTTACGAAACCGATAACCGGCTTTCCGGAAAAACCAGCAATCCGTGGAATGCCGAATTTTCGTCGGGAGGTTCCAGCGGCGGTGAAGGCGCTGCGATTGCATCTGGCTGTTCCGCGGGCGGAGTAGGCAGCGACGGCGGCGGCTCGATTCGTGTGCCCGCGCATTTCTGCGGAATCTGCGGCTTGAAGCCCACGCCTGGCCGAATTCCTTCCAGCGGCCACTATCCTGCCGGAAACAGCGCGTTCGGATGGCTCGGAGTCGTCGGGCCGATGGCGCGCACCATTGGCGATCTGAAGATCCTGTTCGAAGTATTGCGTGGACCAGACACCGACGATGCGCTGACCGCCCCAATCACAATTTCTGATTCCAGGGCAGCGGGCGCGACGAAAATCCGCATCGGAATCTTGGAAAGCGACGCGCTCGGCAAAGTCACCCCAGAATCGCAATTGGCCGTACGCCAAGCCGCGCAGCTCCTCGCCTACCAAGGCTTCATTCTGGAACCATTTCGTTTGACCAATCTGGAACGGGTGCTGGATCTCTGGTGGTTTTTCTTCGGCAGTGTCATCAGCGAACTTTTTGCCGGAGAGATTCGCGATCGCGAACATTTGCTCAGTCCAATTTTTCAGGATTATCTGCAAGCCGCAAAAAATTCGTCGCCTGCACCACCGATGACCATGGAACACTTCGTCGGAACGTGTGCGGCCCGCGACCGCGAACGCGCGCGAATCTTGCATGCGATGCGCGACACGCCAATTTTGCTTTCTCCGGTTTGCTGCGCACCTGCATTTCGCCACGGCGAAGGCAACTACCACCCAGGCACGGGATTTCGCGACACCATGCGCCATTCACAATGGCTGAATCTAGCGGGCTTCCCCGGCGTGAGCATTCCAATGGCGAAATCCGTTGAAGGCTTGCCAATCGGAGTGCAACTCATTGGTCGGCCGTTCGAAGATGAATTGTTGTTGGATATTGCGCAACAGCTGGAAACTGCGCGTGGACCGTGGCAACCGCCTCCACTGCTCTGAGTTTCCTCTCAGGGTGTGACGGGTCATGGCGGAGACTGTTGGGTAAGCTCGGGGTTCGGGACACGCCCTTCTTGGAATTTCTCGACCTCGTTGGTGTATATAGAACCAGTCATTTTCTGGACGCTGGCAAATTCGACTTGTGCATCGTGTTTACGTCCTAGTTTGCTGAGAATTTGTCCGCGCATATAATGCACAGCCTGACCGCCGGGCGCGAAACGCATCGAGGCATCGATAGCCGCCAGAGCTTGCTCGTATTTTTCTTGATGGAGATAAATCTTGGCCATGCCAAAATGCGAATCTGGCATCCTTGAGTTCCGCCGCAGCGCTTCATGAAAAAAATTTTCGGCCTCGCTGTCCTTTCCCATCCGAGCATAAAGTTCCCCGAGCATTTCATATGGGTCGGGCGCGTCAGGTTCGATGGCAATGTCGCGGCGCAGCTCTCTTTCCGCGCGATTCATATCCCCGGTTCGCGCGTAACCTATCCCGAGATTAAAATGCACAAATGGCAGTCTCGGGTTTATGCCCGCCGCGTGCTCAAGTTCGGCGAGGGCTCTTTCCGTTTCCTGGCGATTGAGATAGGCTTTGCCCAGCATCAAATGAAATTCAGGACTATCTCCTCCAACCTCGACGAGGCGAGTTAGAGCTTTTTTATCCAGCTCTTTCTGACCTGAGGCGTTTGCTGTGATGCTGAGGGCATAGAGATACATGAAGTCATTTGATTTCTTGGGCCAGAGAGGCTCGAGAATGGCGACAGCTTCGCCGTAATTTTGGGTAAACAGCTTGCATAGGCCCAGTAAGTAACGAGCCTGCTCAGAATCAGGCTGCTCTCGCAACACGGAAGACAGCGCAGGAATTGCCGCCACATAGTCGCCTCGGCGATAGTGGACGAGGCCGATGTTCAACAGGATGCCTGCCATCTTCGGTGCCAGCTTTTCCGCATGGCGCAGATCTCTTAGGGCCTTGTCCCAATTCTTGCGGCGCATCTCGATGACGCCAAGATTTACATAGGCAGCAGCAGCCTTCGGATCCCACTGCAAAACCTTCAGAAAGTCCGTTTCGGCGACGTCTAAATCGTTCGCTTGCAAAGCGGCTTGCCCATGCTGAAAGGTTCTTTCCAGGTCGATGTGGCTGGGCGCGGAAGTCTGCCCATCTCCCGCGCCCAGGCAGCCTGGCTCCGCCAGTGCCAAGACAAGGCTGATTGCCAACGCCAATATGGTCGCGGATCTGCTCACTCGTTCCAGCATTCTATCGTCGTTCGCTTTCCGGTTCCTATCGATTTTCATTTTAGCGCTTGACATGCCGATAATTTGAGTATTAACTCGTTTTAATAACAACCGGTCTTGGTGATTTAGTCGAGTCGTGAGGGTGGCTTCGGGGGTTTGGGGTTTGTACTTACAAACCCTGAGCTTAACAAGGGGTGGTGCTTTCCGGCTGGCTGCGTGGTGCGTTTGGCCGGGCTCCCGTGCGTTGCCTCCCTGCACATTTTGCAAAACTCAATCTCTGTTGGAGGCACAATCGTGAAGCCACATCGTAATCCCTCGGTTTCGTTGCGGAACCTCTGCACGATCTCGCTGGTGATTTGCATCGCGTTGCTTACTCTCGTCTCTCTAGCCCCTGTTTCGCTGGCCCAGGACACCGGCTACATCAGCGGAACGGTGACTGACAAATCCGGCGCGGCAGTCGCCGGCGCGGAAGTAACCGTCACAAATCTCGCTGGCAGTCTGACTCGCGTCACCGTCACTAACAACGACGGTGCCTACACGGTTCCGGGTCTGGCGGGCGACACCTACAATGTCAGTGTTAGTGCAAAGGGGTTCCAGAAATTCACCGCGAAAAAAGTTGTGTTAACGGTGGCGGAAAAGGCTCGCATCGACGTCGTGATGACCGTCGGCACCCTGACTGAAGAGATTGTGGTGACCGGCGAAAGCGTGGCGCAGGTGGAAACCACTTCGTCGGATCTTTCCGGAACGGTGAATGGGAAACAGATCACCGAGCTCCAATTGAACGGCCGCAACTTTACGCAATTGGCCACGATTGTCCCCGGAGTCAGCAATCAGACTGGCCAGGATGAGGGGCAGGTCGGTGTGTTCGGCAACGTCGCCTTCAGCTTTAACGGCGGCCGGACGGAATACAACAACTGGGAACTGGATGGCGGCGACAACATGGACAACGGATCCAACGCGACGCTGAACGTGTATCCCAGCATTGACGCGATCGCGGAATTCAAGGTGCTCACATCCAACTACGGGGCTCAGTACGGCCGCAACGCTTCGGGCACCGTGGAGGTGGAGACAAAATCCGGAACCAACGCTTTTCACGGCGACGCCTACTACTTCGGCCGCAATGATGCCTTGAATGCGCGGAATTTCTTTGAGGATAAGACGACTGCCACACCCAAGTTCAAGAAGCACGATTTCGGCTACACCTTCGGCGGGCCTGTCTTCATTCCGAATCATTACAACTCGGACAAAAAGAAAACCTTCTTCTTTTGGTCGCAGGAATGGCGCCGGGACATCGTGCCCGGACAAGTGTTCCACGCGTCGGTGCCTTCGGTGGCCGAACGCGGTGGAGACTTTAGCGACGTATGCGCCCCGGGTAATCCGTTTATCGGCGACTGCCCGAATGTAGCTGATCCTTCGGCCATCGCTGTTGATCCAAATGCCGCACCGTTGCTTGCGATGATTCCGGTGCCGACCCTCACGGATCCTGCAGCGGCACTGGCGAACTGCGGCGGAATCGCGTGCTTCAATGCATCACCATCACAGCCAACACACTGGCGGGAAGAACTGATCCGCGTGGATCACAATTTCAGCTCAAAGTTGCGTGCAACGTTTCGCTACATCCACGATTCGTGGGACACCTCGACAGCCACCACGCTGTGGGCCGGAGCCAGTTTCCCGACAATTCAGACTAGTTTCGTGGGGCCAGGCACCAGCTTTGTAGCCCGTCTAAACGCCGAGATTTCGCCCACCCTCTTGAATGAATTCGTGGCCAGCTATACCGCGGACCATATCTTCCTGAAGAACCAGGGGCCGGGCGTGGTGTCGCGCAGCACCGCGGGACTTACGACGACGGGCATTTTCCCCAACTTTGGCGACAAGCTGCCGGACATCAGTCTTACCGGAAACTCTTCCTTCGGCGATTTCTTCGAAGGACAAGCCTATATTCCTTGGAACAACGCCAACCCGACGTACACGCTGCGTGACAACGTGACTAAGATCCTGGGCACGCACACGATGCAGTTCGGCGCGTACGCCGCGATCGCGCAGAAAAACGAGCAGAGCAGCTTCGGATCAGTCCAGGGTGCCCTCACCTTCGATGCCAGCAACACGGTGGTTGGTACTGGGAACGCTTTCGCCGATCTACTGCTCGGAAACATTGACACGTATTCCCAAGCTAGCCTGGCGCCCAAATACTATTTCCGCTTCCACATCGTCGAACCGTACTTTCAGGATGACTGGCGGATCACGAAGCGTTTGACTTTGAACCTTGGTCTACGCATCAGCCTCTTCGGTACTTACCGCGACAAGTACAAGCAAGCCTTTAACTTTGAGGCCGGGCAGTACAACATCAGCAATCAGCTGGGAATTGGTGCCAGTGGGGAACTTATTGACCCGGCGACAGGCAACGACGTCGGTTTCAGCGATCCGCGTGTAACCAACGGTGTCGTGCAGTGCGGCGCGTCGGGTATCCCGAGCGGGTGCGTGCGCGGCCATCTGTTCAATCCTGCGCCGCGTTTTGGCTTCGCGTGGGATCCCTGGGGCAACGGCAAGTGGGCCGTTCGCGGAGGCTACGGGATATTCTTCGAGCACGGCAACGGCAACGAACAGAACGTCGAAGCGCTAGAAGCGACTCCTCCGCTTGTGCTCCTTCCTTCGCAACCGAACATCGCGGGCGGTGTGGGCAGTTGCCCTTCGACACAAAGTGGCTACACGTGCATCGGCGGGGCGGCTGGATCCATTCAGGCTTTCCCCTTGGGCTTCAACGCGATTTCCGTACACGCGGGTTGGCCGTACGTTCAGCAATGGAACTTGAACGTCCAGCACGAACTTCCACAGCACATTATTACGAGTATCGCCTACGTGGGCAGCAAGGGCACTCACCTCGGTCAACGGACGGACCTCAATCAGGTTGTCCCTTTGCCCCTTTCACAGGATCCGTACAAATCTGGCGAAGCGATCGGAACCAATGACTGCACCACTGGGACTACTCCGAGCGGCGTTCTGATCACAGGGCAAGCTCTGACAAATCTCGGTATCGCCTGCGGAAACGACCCCAATCCAAACAGGCCATTCCTCGGATTTGGTAGCCTGAACTTCATGGCGTTTCAGGCCAACTCCAATTACAACGCATTGCAATTCTCGGCGCGGCGGTCCATCGCACCACTGACCGTCAGCCTTGCGTACACTTACAGCCATTCGATTGATGACGACTCAGATGGCGGAGCTTTCAATGCCCTGCCTTCGCATGTCGATTCTTACGATACGCGTCGAAGCCGCGCGAGTTCTGACTTCGACCAGCGCCACTTGCTCAACATCAGCTACGTCTACGACCTGCCTTTCTTCAAGCATTCCTCAAAGCTGTTGAAGGAGACGCTGGGAGATTGGCAGTGGTCCGGTATCACCTCCATCCAGACCGGAATAGCATTCAGTGTGTTCGACAGCGCTTCTCCGGACAATGCTGGTGTGTCCAACGGTTCCGGGCCAGGAACCTATGCCGACCTCGTGGGCAACCCTAAATCCGCTCCGTCTACAGCCTGCGCTGTGCCGGGGGCCGGACCTCAGCTCTACAACCCCTGTGCCTTCGCTGCGCCTCGCGGTCTGACGTTTGGAGACACAGGCCGCAACATCCTTCACATGCCCCGTCGAACGAATTTTGACATGTCACTTGCGAAAAATTTCAAATTCAGCGAGGCGATGGGCTTTCAGTTCCGGGCAGAGGCGTTTAACCTGTTCAATCACACGCAGTGGAGCGGAGACAGCTCCGGCGGCGCAGGCATCAACAACGACCTAAATAGCCCCGGCTTCCTTCATCCGAATGGCACTCACCGTGCCCGAACGCTGCAGTTGGGCTTGAAGTTCCTCTTCTAACTTTCACCACCCCACCGGGGGCGGCGCACTTTTTTGCGTGCGCCGCCCCCGTTTTTTGTATACTCCCTCCGTCCGTATCTATAATTCGCCACGCCCGCCCTGGCACCGGTTTTAGGGTTAGCACTTGCAAACCCGGACCTTCAAAGGAGATCTCGCATGATGAACCGCCGCGCCTTCCTTGGAACGACAGCAGCAACTTTGGCTGCTTCTGAACTTACTTGGGCGCTTCCTCGGGTTTCAGGGTTTGTACTTGCAAACCCTGAGCCAAAAGCAGAACACAAAATTAAATCCGTTGGCGTGCAGCTATACACCGTCCGCGACGCCATGAAGACCGACTTCGATGGCACCGTCGCCAAAGTCGCGCAAGTCGGATACAAAGAAGTGGAATTTGCGGGCTATTTCGATCACTCCCCGAAAGACGTCAGCGCTCTTCTCAAAAAGAACGGCTTAACGTCGCCTTCCTGCCACGTGGGTTACGACATCGTCGAAAAGAAATGGTCCGAGCAGATCGAAGCCTCGCACACCATCGGCCATAAATTTATCGTTTGCCCGTGGATTGATCCCAAACAACGCACCGAACCCGACGGGTACAAACGCGCCGCGGACCTTTTCCAAAAAGCTGGCGAGGAGTCCCACAAAGCCGGCATTCAGTTCGCCTACCACAACCATACTTTTGAGTTTCAGCCTTCCGAAGCACTCGGCGGAAAGCTTCCGTACGACATTCTCCTCGCCACCGATCCCAAGTACGTCAAGATGGAACTCGACCTCTGCTGGATCTCCGTCGCCGGCAAAGACCCCATCGAATATTTCAACAAGTATCCCGGCCGCTTTCCTCTCGTTCACGTCAAGGACATCAAGCAGCTTCCCAAGCCCGAAGATGCGCCAACCGCTGGCCCGGACAGAGAGATGGGCTTTCTCACCGACGTCGGCAGCGGCATCATTCCCTGGAAGCAGATTTTCGCAAACTCTGGCAAAGCTGGTATCGAGCACTATTTCGTGGAACAGGACAATCCAGCCGATGCTTTCGCCAGCATCGCCAAGAGCTACGCGTATTTGAGCACGCTAACTTTCTAAAATTGTTCGTCTTTAGCCGGCGGACCGTCATTCCGAATCCGCCGAGAGCGGGTGACGAATCTCTGTTCGTTTCTTCCTTGGAGGTACCCCGAATCATGCGGAAATTCTGGTTCATCGTTGGATTCACCCTGGCAGCCACGATTCTGATGACTGCCACCCAAGCTCAAAAATCAGAATGGAAGCAGCTGTTCAACGGCAAGGACCTCACCGGCTGGAAACACGTCGGCCCCGGCGGCGACACCGTCGAAGACGGACTGATTAAGACCCACGGCGGCATGGGTTTGCTGTATTGGACCGGCGGGAAGCTCGGCAACTGCCGTATCCGCGTGGTCTATAAAATGCGCGACTTCAATGACAATTCCGGCGTCTATATCCGCATTCCCATCGAACCGCGCGAGCCCTGGATGCCCGTCCATTACGGTTACGAAGTGCAAATCGACAATCATCCGGAAACTTCCAAAGAAGACGATTTCCACATTACCGGCGCACTCTACTCGCTGACCAAGCCGCTCTCCAAACCCGGAAAGCCCGGCCCCGAATGGAACACCATGCTCATCACCCTCGACGGCCCGCACACCATCGTCGAACTCAACGGCTCCAAGGTCACCGACTACACCGAAGGCCCGCCGGTTCCCGAGCGTAAATTTGATTTCGAGCCGGAACGCGGACTGCGTCCCAACGAAGGCTGGATC
>Ga0137418_10003570_pt1 | contig 14302 bp, 10 predicted proteins | sample CZODoug3_1_2_16f_FD_122242 | JGI IMG/M metagenome (GOLD analysis project Ga0137418, IMG submission 122242) | Vadose zone soil fungal communities from Angelo Coast Range Reserve, California, USA - CZODoug3_1_2_16fungal (Hybrid Assembly) | ecosystem: Environmental > Terrestrial > Soil > Vadose...
CCTCCGCCGTGTGCTAGCATCGGTGGTTTTGCAGGGAATGTTGCAGGCTGGCCCTGCCATTCTGTCTTGGTTCGGCTGTCGTAGTTGCGTGAAACTCCGATGCCTGGACGCAGAAGGAGAGCCCCGTGAAAGTGTACGAGAGCGCAAACCTGAGGAACCTGGCCGTCGTCGGCCATGGGCACGCCGGTAAAACCTCCCTGATCTCAGCCATGTTGTACACCGCCGGCGCCACGCCGCGTTTGGGACGCGTCGACGACGGCAGTGCGCCCACCGATCACGACGAAGAAGAGATCGCCCGCAAGATGTCACTTTCGGTCGGGGCGGCGTTTTCGGAATGGGGCAAAACAAAGATCAATTTGTTGGATACGCCGGGCTTCAGCATGTTTGTGCATGAAGCCAAAATGGTGTTGCCCGTGGTGGAAGCGGCGCTGGTAGTCGTGGACGGCGTGGCCGGCGTGGAAGTGGTGACGGAGCGCGTTTGGGGATATTGCGAGGAGATCAATCTGCCGCGCGTGATTGTGGCCAGCCGCATGGATCGCGAACGGGCGGATGCTGAACATGTTTTGGAGTCTTTGACCAAGGCCTTTGGGCGGGCTGTGACGCCGCTACAGATGGTCATTGGGAAAGAAAAGAGCTTCAAAGGCGTGGTGGATTTGGTACGCATGAAGGCGCGCCTGTATGAGCTGGGCGGGAATGGCAAGGGAAAAGAGACGGACATTCCCGAGGACCTGAAAGCGGCTGCACAGGAAGCGCATGAAAGGCTTGTGGAGCTGGTGGCCGAGGGCAAAGACGAGTTGATGGAAGAGTTCTTCGAGAAGGGAACGATTCCTGAGGAGGACTTGATCCCCGCACTGCATGAGGCTATTCGCGAGGATCGGATTTTTCCGGTGTTGTTTGCGTCGGGGCTAGGGAATGTGGCGGCCGATGAGGTATTGGATTTTATTGTGGACTATGTGCCGGCTCCCGTGGAGCGGGAAATGGTGTTGGGGGATCCAGGAAGCAACGGGGCACCACCGGCGCGCAAGGTTTCGGATGCGGAACCAGCGTCGCTGTATGTGTTCAAAACCGTCTCCGATCCGTTTTCGGGGCGGGTTTCGCATTTCCGGGTATTTTCGGGCGTGTTGAAGAATGACGCGGCAGTGCAGAACTTCGAGCGCAATTCTTCCGAAAAGTTCGCGCATCTTTCGGTGATGCAGGGAAAGACATCTGTGCCGGTGAATGAGTTGCACGCCGGCGATATTGGAGCGGTGGCGAAGTTAAAGGACACTTTGACGGGCGATAGTTTGGGAGATAAAGGGTCGCCCATTCGCTATCCCCACATCAAGCTGCCGGAGCCGGCAATTACGTTCGCCGTCGAGCCGAAGAGCCGCGCGGATGAGGACAAGCTGAGCAGCGGGCTGCACAAGCTGATGGAAGAAGACGCGATGCTGCGGTTTTTTCGCGATCCGCAAACGAATGAGTTCTTAATCGCCGGTACGGGACAACAGCACATTGAAGTTGCCGTGGCCCGGCTGAAGAAGCGGTATCACGCGGAAGTAATCTTGAAAGCTCCGAAGGTTCCGTATCGAGAAACCATTCGCGGCAAGGCGGACGTACAGGGCCGTCACAAGAAGCAGTCCGGCGGGCACGGGCAGTACGGCGATTGTAAGATCAAGATGGAGCCACTGCCACGAGGCGGGCAATTTGAGTTTGTAAATGCAATTTTTGGCGGGGCGATTCCGCGGAATTATATTCCGGCGGTGGAGAAAGGAATTCGCGACACGGCGGCACGCGGATTTTTGGCAGGGTTTCCGGTCGTGGATTTCCGGGTGACCTTATATGACGGCTCGTATCACGATGTGGATTCGAACGATTTGTCCTTCCAGGTGGCGGGGCGCATCGCCTTCCGCAAGGCCATGGAGGTGGCGAAGCCGACGCTGCTGGAGCCGGTGATGGCGGTGGCAATTACGGCACCGGATGAATTTGCCGGCAGCATTATGGGTGACCTCAATTCGCGGCGGGGCCGCATTCAGGGCATGGACAACAAGAGCGGCAACACCATCGTCCGCGCCGAAGTGCCGATGGCGGAAATGCTGACGTACGGAGTGGATTTAACAGCCATGACACAGGGCCGCGGCAGCTTCAACATGGAGATGAACCACTACGACCTGGTGCCGGCGCAGTTGCAGGACAAGATCGTAGAGAAGGCGCGAGCGGCGCGCGGGGATGTAAAGGAAGAGGACGAGTAAACCTTCAGCCCCGCAACAGCGGTTCCGGCCTCCGACGCAGAAGAGAATTGAAAATGTAAATGGCTGCGGGGCTTCTGCGTTTAGCTGCACTCTTGGCAAGGGAAAGCGTTATCCTATTCGCCTTGACCGATCCTCAGTAAATCATGCCAGCCACAGGTTAGTGGCCGTACAAGGGAGAACTTTCATTGATCCGGATTGCCAGAGCACTCTTCGTCGTCCTCGTCTTCGCCTCGATTTTGGCGCTCCCGGTTGTAGCGCTGAGTCAGCAAACTCTGCCGACGAATCCGGCCATCGACCCGGTGACGTCGCAACTTACGGCGCTCACACATCTTCCTGCGGAGGAATGGCGTTACCACGCCGGGGATCTGCCGCACGGCGAAGCCGTAGCGCTCGACGACAGTGCTTGGGAGGTGGTTAAGAAAGACTCTGTCGCTCCGCAGGGTGCGGTGTGGTATCGCAGACTGATCGAGGTTCCCGCAACGCTCAACGGCTATGACCTCACGGGTACGAAGCTTTGGTTCCGCTTTGAGGCCAGTGGCAATGGCCCTATTCCGCAGATTTTGTACTTCAACGGGCGGCGGGTTGCGATGGGCGAAGACCTGGAATCGATTGTCCTGCTCGATCCCGTCAAGCCTGGCGATCGGGTCCTGATTGCGGTCAAACTGCTCCAGACGGTCGACAAGAAACGCTTCGAAGACGCCGAGGTCCGCGTCGAATTCGCCAGCACGCGGCCTAGCCCGCTGGATTTACTGCAAGAGATCGAGGCGGTTTGGGCGCTGACTCCTTCCCTGGGCGGAAAGTCACAAACCGTTCAGGATGGATTGGGGCGAGCCGCAAAAGCCGTCGATCTCGCCGCGCTTCGAGATGCAAAACAGCAAGCCTTTGACGCATCTCTCGAAAAAGCACACGGGCTGCTGCTGGAGCTGAAACCAGAAATCCAGGGAACGTCGGTGAACTTGAGCGGTAACGCACACATCGATGCTGCGTGGCTGTGGCCGTGGACCGAAACTGTGGACGTGGTTCGGCGAACGTTCGGCACAGCGTTGCAGCTGATGCATGAGTACCCGCAGTACACCTACACGCAATCGGCGGCCGCCTACAACCAGTGGATGTTTGAAAAATATCCGTCCATGCATGAGCAGATTGTGGACCGCGTGAAGGAAGGACGCTGGGAAATGGTGGGCGGCATGTGGGTCGAGCCCGACCTCAACATGCCCGATGGGGAGTCGCTGGTGCGCCAGTTGCTCGTTGGAAAGCGATACTTCAAAGAGAAATTTGGAACGGACGTGCGCATCGGCTGGAATCCGGATTCCTTCGGATACAACTGGCAATTGCCGCAAATCTACAAGAAATCCGGCATCGACTATTTCGTCACGCAGAAAATGATGTGGAACGACACCAACCAATTGCCTCTGAAGCTCTTCTGGTGGCAGTCCCCGGATGGAAGCCGGGTTCTAACGTATTTTCCCCACGATTATGTGAATGAAATTGACCCGGTACGGATCGCCAGTGATATCGACGTGGCCCGCAAACGCAATCCCGGCGCGTCCCTCATGTTGCATTTGTACGGCATCGGCGACCACGGCGGCGGCCCGACACGCAGCATGCTCGACAGCGGCCTTCACTGGATCACTCCCGAGCGGGTGATTCCGGAAATGAAGTTCGGCACGGCGCAGAACTTCTTCTCGACGATTGAGACGAAACTCGACACGGAACATGCGCCTGTCTGGAATTACAAGGCGATGGCAAGCGGTGCAGGTACACTGCCCGCTCCTGCCGATGGCAAGCTCAGCTTGCCGGTGTGGAATGACGAATTATATTTCGAATATCACCGCGGCGTTATGACGACGCAGTCCGACCATAAGCGCAACATGCGGATGAGCGAAGAGCAATTGCTGAACGCTGAGAAATACTCGTCTCTCGCATGGCTTTTTGGAGACTCTTACCCTCACGCCAGACTGAATGAAGGCTGGCAGAAGGCTCTATTCAATCAGTTTCACGATCTGGCGGCCGGATCAGGGATTGGGATTCTATATAAGGATTCGCAGCGGGACTACGATGTTGTCCGCTGGAGCACCGAGGAGGCGACGACTCATGCCCTCGACACGATTTCGTCGCGAGTGAAGACGAGTGTGCCAACCGGCGGAGTCCCTGTAATGGTTGTGAATCCCCTGGCGTGGACGCGGACCGATTTGGCAACCTTCGACGTTCAGTTCCCTTCTGCGCCTAAGACTGGGATCTCCGTCCTGGATACAGTAGGCAAGCCTGTAGCGTTTCAGGTGCTCTCCAAGGATAAAGCGACGCACGCTTATCATCTGTTGGCGCGAGTCGATCATGTTCCGTCTCTGGGTTATGAAGTCCTGCGCGTTGTCCCCGCCGGCGCCGCGCCGCCAACCGACTTGAAGGCTGAAGGTTTGACGCTGGAGAATTCCCTGCTACGCGTAGTGGTAGATGCTGCAAGCGGGTGCATCCGAAGTCTCTACGATAAGCGGACTCAGTTCGAATCGATCGCCGCGTCAGGGTGCGGCAATCAGTTGCAGACGTTCCACGACACCCCGAAGGATTATGACGCATGGAACATCGATGCCGGCTTCGACAAAGAAGTCACGTCACTCGACAAGGCGGATTCGGTGGAACTGGTCGAAAAGGGTCCGGTGCGCGCGACCATCAGGATCACGCATACCTGGCAAAGTTCGAAGTTCGTGCAGGACGTCAGCCTCTACGCAGGTCTTGATCGCGTCGATATCAAGAGCGATATCGACTGGCACGAAACGCACGTACTTTTGAAAGCGGCGTTTCCGTTAGCTGCATCGGGACCCGAGGCAACTTACGAAATTCCTTATGGGTCGATTGAACGTCCCACTACTCGGAATAACAGTTGGGAGGCGGCAAAATTTGAAGTACCTGCGCTGCGCTGGGCCGATTTGGGAGATGGCAAGCATGGCTTCAGCTTGATCAACGAATCGAAATATGGGTATGACGCGAAGGATAACGTGCTTCGACTCTCGCTCTTGCGGTCTCCAACCTGGCCGGACCCGGAGGCTGATCGCGGACATCATCAATTTACCTACTCCCTCTATCCGCACTCCGGCGACTGGAAGCAGGCTCTCACCGTGCGTCGTGGTTATGAGTTCAACTATCAACTGCGGGCATTCCAGGTAGAGGCGCATGAGGGCAGCCTGCCTCCGCAACATTCTTTCGTTAGCGTCGCAGGGGACAATGTGGTGCTGACGGCCGTAAAGAAGGCGGAGGACAGCGATGCGCTCCTTCTCCGGTGTTACGAGTGGGCGGGAAAGACTGGGACCGTGAACATCCAACTGCCCGAGGGTGCGAGCGGAGCATCGCTTACTAACTTGATGGAGAAACCTACCGGCGATCAACTCCCAGTGGCGAATCACCAGGTCACAGTGCCCGTGCATCCTTTCGAAATTGTTTCGGTGCGTGTGGATTTCACTCGACCCTAAAATGGAACATATGAAATTGGCCTTGCCCGGTGAGAACGATCGGCTCTGGTCGAATGGGAGGAGTCCTTGACTATCCCGGGAGAATGGGCGACCCTTAGAAATCACACTAGGGATGTTCGCCGAAGAAGGATGCCTTGTGGAGTCGATTCACTCCTCTCTCACCGGCGCGGCTGTAAGCGGCGATATTGCTGCCACGGATGCGCTATTCAACACTTTGTACTCCGAACTGCACCGAATGGCCAAGAGAGAATTGGCGCGGCGCGGTACGCCTGCGGGCTTGAGTGTAACCACCCTGTTGCATGAAGCCTACCTGGACATGGCTTCTCGGGACGACCCCTCTTTTCCTGACCAAGCGCGTTTCATGGGATATGCCTCGCGTGTGATGCGCGGACTCATCATCGACCACGCCCGAAGCCGGCACGCCATCAAACGCGGAGGTGAGTTTGTAATCACTTCGCTAGGGACTGACGTGGCGGGTAATACGGCCGACGCGAAAGAACTCTCGATGATCAGCGACGCACTGGATCAACTGGTGGAAGTTGAGCCTGCTCTCGCTGAGGTCGTCGACCTGAAATTCTTCTGTGGCTTCTCGTTTACCGAGATCGCCGCTATGCAGGATCTTTCGGAACGGACCGTACAGCGAAGGTGGGAAAAGGCCCGTATCTACCTGCATCGCACGATCCGCGCCGATTTACCCATTTGAGGAATTGATGGCCACCCTCACGCCCGATGAATGGCTCGCGCTCAGTCCTCGCCTGGACGAGGCGCTCGACATGACGGAAGAAAAACGCTCAGCGTGGCTCCGCTCGCTGCGCGACGAAAACCCTGCGCTGGCGGATCAAATAGCAGTGTTTCTTGACGAACATCGTGCTCTCAGTGAAGAGGGGTTCCTTCAGAATCGGACTTTTGAATTGCCGAACCAAACGAGAGCGGTTGGTCAAAACGTGGGTGCCTACACTCTGGTGTCTCAGATTGGCCAAGGCGGGATGGGCAGCGTTTGGCTGGCGGAACGAAACGATGGTCGATTCGAGCGCAAAGTCGCGGTGAAGCTGCTCAATGTCGCCCTCATGGGAAAAGGGGGCGAGGAGCGCTTCAGGCGTGAGGGCAAGATCCTCGGCCATCTGGTTCATCCCAACATTGCCGAGTTGGTCGATGCCGGGCTCTCTCAGACGGGACAGCCGTATCTTGTCCTCGAGCACATTGAAGGCGATCACATCAATCGTTACTGTGACCTGAACAAGCTGGGCATCCGCTCACGGCTGCGCCTCTTCCTGGATGTGTTAGCCGCCGTGGGACACGCACACGCCAGCCTGATTGTGCACCGTGACCTTAAGCCCTCGAACATACTCGTACGCAACGACGGCCAAGTGAAACTGTTGGATTTCGGGATCGCAAAGTTGCTCGAGGGCGTTGGACTAGCAGGCGAGGCAACCCAGCTTACGATTGAGGGCGGGCGAGCTATGACGCCAGAATACGCCGCCCCCGAACAGTTACAGAATGAGGCCGTGACGACCGCCACGGACGTGTATGCACTGGGCGTGTTGCTTTACGTTTTACTCACGGGGCAACATCCAGCGGGCCCGGGACCCCGTGCACCCGCGGAACTCATCAAGGCCATCGTAGATGGCGAGCCGACACGTCCATCGGACATCCTCACTCTTACAAAAGGCAACGCGGAGATCACCACGACCACCGCTGCCGAGCGCGCCACCACGCCAGAGAGGCTGCGCCGAGCGCTGCGCGGAGATCTCGACACAATCGTGACGAAGGCGCTGAAGAAAAATCCCGCAGAGCGCTATTCCTCGGTCACAGCGCTCGCCGATGATTTGCGTCGCTTCCTCAGAAACGAGCCAATTAGCGCACGGCCAGATACATTGGCTTATCGTGCGACCAAGTTCGTACGTCGCAACCGCACAACCGTCGCACTGGCATCGATTGCGTTGATAGCGTCGGTAGCGGGCTTAGCCGGAACCCTGATCCAGGCACGCACCGCCAGACGCGAACGCGATTTCGCGTTTCGCCAGCTTGAGCGTACCGAAGCCCTGAATGAGTTTCACGAGTTTCTCCTGTCCGATGCAGCGCCGTCAGGAAAGCCCTTTACGGTGAATGAGCTTCTTGGACGCGCGGAGCACATTGTCGAGCGCCAGCATGCAGCCAACGATCCCAATCGTGTGGTGCTCATGATTTCCATTGGGCGTCAATATCTGGAACAAGATGAAGGAACGAACTCTCATCGCGTGCTTGAGGAGGCGTATCGACTCTCTCAATCGCTAAGCGATCCATCGATCCGCGCAAAAGCCGCTTGCACCTTGGCAGCTTCCCTGGCTCGGGATGAAGAATTGCCGCGGGCCAAGGCGTTATATCAAGACGGACTCCGAGCACTCCCCGATGGTTCTCAGTATGCCCTGGCTCGGATCGATTGCCTCCAGAGTGGCGTTGAGGTCGCTGCGGAGACCGGAGAAATCGAAGAAGGAATTGCGCGCGCTCAAGCCGCCCAACAAGTGCTCCGCCAATCGCCTTTCGATACGGAAGCCCTGGAATTGCACCGCTGGACGGATCTGGCGAAGGTCTACAATTCTGCGGGACGAGATCCGGAGAGTCTCGCGGCCTTCGAGCAGGCTGGGACTCTACTTTCTTCTCTCGGTCGCGATGACACTGGGACCGCGGTTTCCATGTTCAATAATTGGGCCGTCCAGCTAGACCAGATGGGACGCCCCTTGGAAGCGGAGAAAATGTACCGGCGCGCGATCGAACTCAGCCGAGCAGGTCGGACGCAGGAGACGGTATCGCCGATGGTGCTCTGTAACTACGCCAGAACCTTGCGGCAACTCGACCGCCTCAATGAAGCGGCGACCGTTGCGGAGCGCGCTTATACGAAGGCGAAGCGGGTGGGGCATCAGCTGGCCGTCAATCAATTGTTGCTGGAGCGCGCCAGAATCTACACAGCTCGGCGTGACCCAGTGCACGCGAGTGCGATGTTGGCCGAAGTCGAACCCAGGCTACGCAGAAGCCTCCCACCCGGCCACTACGCGTTCGCTACTTTGGCGTCTGCGCAGGCGCTCAACGCATTGGTGAAGGGAGATGTTCCGGCTGCCGTGATGCTCGCGAATCGATCGGTGTCCCTCGACGAAGCAACGATCAAGTCGGGCGGAGAAGGCGGCTATTACCTGCCAACACTTCTTCTGTGCCGATCCTCGGTTATGCTTGAGGGAAAGCACTCGGACCAAGCGGCCACCGATGCCTCGCGAGCCCTAGCCTTGGTGCAGACTGGTGCCGTCCGCGGCACTTTCTCGAGCCTTCAGGGCAATGCCTATCTGGCGCTCGGCCGCGCCCTTCAGGCTCAGGGCAAGCGCGAGGAAGCCCGGGACGCTTTTCGCTCGGCAGCAGAGAATCTCGAACACGCCGTCGGTCGGAACCACCCTGACACTCAGAGAGCCTGGGAAATGAGCGGGCTATAAACCGAAGACAAAATTCATGAGCCGACAGATTTCTTTCCCTGTCGTGTCGTCTTTTGCTTCTCATTTTCGATTCTCATATAGAGCCCGGTCCCATTCGCCGCAGGGTCCGAGCCCCAGCCGACAGACTGTGCCAGCGCAAGTTGGGCGGCGCGCGAGTGCAACGGCGCAGTAATGATGCGACAGGCCGCTTATTCCCGACACCACCAGAGAATCAGGGGGCGTTATGCATACCGGCCGAACCATCGAAGACTTATTGGAACTCGTGAACCGCGTTGGGATTGTGGTGTGCGGTGATTCTGCAATCTTCTGCCGCGAAGGAGACTCAGGAAAATTCGCCGACGAACTGTCCAAGAGCGATCCCCCTGACCGAGGCACTGTGGAGTGGCGAACACGACGGGGAAGTCCGTGACTTCAGAGTTTTCGTTGCAATGAAATCGGAAGCTGATGTCGGCTTTCCCTTCCCGTTTCCGATATCTTTGGTAGCCGAGCCGAGAGGCAGGGAGACGGATCTCGGGGGAGCGTCTCCCGCCCAGCGGTCTCAGGGGTCTCGACGCTTTGTAGAACCGATTCGCAACCTGGAGAGACACCATGATCGAAACTGCTGAAGAGCATAAGTCTCGCTCTGCGGCGTTCACGGAGGAGAAAGAGGCCATGTCATGCAGCGGGAAGCACTGCCCACACTCACACGGTTCATCGACCGCGCCTCAGAAAATCGGCTCGAGCGGATGTTCGGGCGGCTCACTTCTGTGCAATGGCACCGCGGTGGTGCCTATTGGATGACGCGTGTCTGGCAGGACGCAAAGCCTTGAGGCAAAATCCATCAAGCCGGAGAAGAACCGCAACCCGCTCATTACTATGGCGTCTTGCATTATGGTGTGTTGCGCTCGCCCTCGCCGCGTTCTCGGGCTGCGCCAGCCCGAAGGCGCCGGTGGAAACCGCAGCCCAGGCTCAGAACCGGAGTTCCTCCCCGACCCCGACGCTCGACGGTGTCCGACGCAAGGACTTTGTCCAATGCGGGGTGACCACCGGTGCTGGCGGGTTCTCCGCGCCCGATGCAAAAGGCGAGTGGCGCGGCATGGACGTCGATATCTGCCGCGCCATCGCCGCTGCAGTGTTGGGAGATGCCACCAAAGTTCGCTTCACGCCTCTGACTGCCGCGCAGCGATTTACCGCGCTTCAATCGGGCGAAATCGATGTGCTCTCGCGCATCACCACCATCACCTTCCAGCGTGACGTCCAGCTCGGGATTGAATTTCCGGCGGTCAATTGGTACGACGGTACGAGTTTCATTGTGCACAAAGCACTCAACATAAAGTCGGCTAAGGAACTCGACGGCGCGACCATCTGCGTGTCACCGGGCACCACCAACGAAGTCGACGTCTCCGATTACTTTCGCAAAAACAATCTCAAGTTTACGCCCGTCGTGATCGAGCGCATGGAAGATGGCACGAACGCCTATTTCGCCGGGCGCTGTGACGCCTTCGCGCAGGACCAGTCCAACCTCGCAGCCGTGCGCGCGCGTGCACCGATTCCCTCCGACCACGTGGTGCTGCCCGAGGTCATATCCAAGGCGCCCTATGGCCCCGGCGTCATGCCCAACGATCTGCGCTGGATGGAGATCGTGCGCTGGTCCGTCTACGCCATGATCGATGCCGAGGAGATGGGGCTGAGTTCCAAAACCATCGACCAGGCCCTGACTAGCGACGACCCCAATTTGCAGCGCTTTGTGGGCAAGAGCGGCGGGTTTGGCGCGATGTTGGGAGTCAATTCCGATTGGGCATTCCAAATTGTGAAACAGGTTGGCAACTATGGAGAAAGCTACGATCGTAACATCAAGCCCCTCGGAATTGAGCGCGGCATCAACCGCTTGTGGAAAGACGGCGGCATTCTCTACGTGCCGGATCTGCGGTAATGCCCATTCAACCCAGGCACGAAAGAACTCCGCGGCTGAACCCAAGCGCAACTCGGTCCGCTTTGCGAATCGTCCATGCTAGCGGCCGCGCTAGTGAAGCGCAGCAGCGGACCTGGCCAGAGCGGAACCACCGTCGCTGGAATAACCCCCGATTCCGCGCGATCCTCTTGCAGACGATCGTTGTCGCAATTGTGTGTGCGTTTTTCGCGCTGGTTGCGATGCAGACCGCAAGCAATCTCCGTACGCGAAGTATTGCTTCCGGTTTTCATTTTCTCGGCCGTGCCGCGGGATTCGAGATCTCCCCTGGCCCTCTGCCCTATTCATCGCGCGATTCCTACGCACGCGCGCTGGCGGTCGGCCTTGGCAATACGCTTCGTGTTTCTCTGCTTGGCATCTTGCTGGCCACCGCCCTAGGGCTTTTGATCGGTGTCGCGCGTCTCTCCAAAATCTGGGTCATTTCGACCCTGGCGAGTGCTTACGTCGAGATCGTCCGAAATACTCCTCTCCTGTTGCAATTGCTGTTTTGGTATTCCCTTTCACAGGTGCTGCCGTCTCCGGCCCATGCGCTTCGACCTCTGCCCGGGATTTTCCTGTGCGTTCGCGGGCTGTTTGTCCCAAGTCTCACCTGGGACGGTGGCCTTCTCTGGATTGGCGCCGCACTTCTCGCTTTTATGATCCTCATGCTTTTTGTCCTTATACGCTCCCGGCGCCGGCGTGAACAGATGGGCCAGGGCTTGCCAACAACGCGGTTGCTGGTCGGGCTGGCCACTGTTCTGCTGTCGGCCGCGCTCTTGATCGGCCACCCGCGCATCACCGCCGAGCGTCCGGCATTGATGGGTTTCAATTTTCATGGGGGCATGTCGATCTCTCCAGAATTCGCGGCACTTCTCATCGGTCTTTCGACTTATACCGCGGCCTTCATCGGCGAGACGATTCGTGGCGGCATGCTCGCCATTGACCGCGGGCAGACGGAGGCCGCAGCCGCGCTCGGGCTCTCACGAGTCAAAATCCTGCGACTCGTGGTCCTGCCTCAGGCTATTCGAGTGATTGTTCCTCCTACCACCAGCCAGTTCTTGAATCTGACCAAGAACTCCTCGTTGGCCGTTGCCATCGGTTATCCCGACCTGATTTCCATCACTAACACCACGCTCAATCAGACTGGACAGGCCATTGAGGCCATCGCGCTCGCGATGTTCGTCTATCTCGCCCTCAGTCTGGCTATCTCTCTGGCCATGAGTCTCTATGAAGGTAGGTCGGTCCCGCTTCAGCCAGCACGGTGCAACCCGTGACGACTGCAGCATCTAGCTTCGTTCGCACGCTTCGGCGTGCTCCCATGTTTCGCGATCGCACGAACACGATCGCTACCGTCGCATTCGTTGCGGGACTCCTCTATTGGTCGTTCCGTTTCTTGAATTGGGCCGTGGTGAATGCAATCTGGGCTCTTCCGCAGGACGCTGGTTCGAACCTTTGCCGGGTGGCTCAGAGAGAAGGAGCGTGTTGGGCGGCCATTCACGAGCGGTTTCGCTTCATACTGCTTGGGAGCTATCCGTTCGACCAGCAATGGCGACCAACTGTGGCGTGCCTGCTGTTCATTTCGCTTTATGCGGTGAGCACCCTACGCTCCTTTTGGAGACCCTGGCTCCTTGCGCTATGGATAGGAGTTCCCGGCGCCGCGGTTCTTCTCCTTCGCGGAGGGTTCCTGGGGCTATCCGGAGTGCCGAGTGAATTCTGGGGCGGCCTGCCACTGACATTCGTTTTGTCGACCGTCGGCTTCTCGGCCGCCTTCCCCTTGGGCGTGGCACTGGCGCTTGGGCGGCTCTCGCGACTGCCAGCGATCCGCGTGCTCTGCGTCGCCTACATCGAAGTGATCCGCGGCGTTCCCATCGTCACATTTCTATTCATGGCGGCGGTGATGTTTCCATTATTCATGCCGCAGAGTTTCACCGTCGACAAATTACTTCGCGCGCAAATTGCCTTTGTCATGGTGATCGCGGCCTACCTGGCGGAGGTGATTCGCGCCGGGCTCCAGGCCGTACCCAAAGGCCAATATGAGGCCGCTGCGAGCATGGGCCTAACCTTCTGGCCGACGACAATCCTGATCACACTGCCCCAGGCGCTGCGCATTACGATCCCGGGGCTAGTCAATACGTTCATCTCCATTTTCAAGGACACGTCGCTCGTTGCGGTTATCGGACTCTTCGATCTTCTAGGAACCGCCAAAGCCGTTCTTGTGGATCCCAAGTGGATTGGCTTTGCCGTCGAAGTCTACTTTTTTGTAGCCTGCGTCTATTTCGTTTTTTCGTTTGCCGTCTCCCAATACAGCCAATACCTCGAGCGGATGTTGACGGCGAGAACGCTTCACTAATCTTGCAAGACAAGGAGTCGCAGGCACATGCTTCATGTCGAAATGCGGTCAGTCAACAAATGGTTCGGCGATTTCCACGTTCTGCGCGACATCAACCTGGAGGTAGCGTCCGGTGAGCGCATCGTTATCTGTGGGCCTTCTGGCTCAGGCAAGTCTACTTTGATCCGCTGCCTCAATCGTCTGGAGGAACATCAGGAGGGCGATATCCTTATCGACGGCGTCGAACTCACCCGCGACTTGAAGAAGATCGACGTGGTACGACGCGAAGTCGGTATGGTCTTCCAGCAGTTCAATCTTTTTCCTCATCTCACAATTCTGGAAAATTGCACTCTCGCTCCGATCTGGGTGAAGAAGATGCCAAAACGTGATGCGGACGACCTGGCGATGCACTATCTCGAGCGTGTCAAGATTCCGGAACAGGCCCACAAATACCCTGGCCAACTCTCCGGCGGCCAGCAACAGCGCGTGGCGATTGCTCGGTCACTCTGCATGAATCCGAAGATCATGCTTTTTGACGAGCCAACTTCAGCCCTCGACCCGGAAATGGTCAAGGAGGTACTGGACACGATGGTATCCCTCGCTGAGGAAGGTATGACGATGCTGTGCGTCACACACGAAATGGGCTTTGCCCGCCAGGTTGCGGATCGCGTCATCTTCATGGATGCAGGCCGGATCGTAGAAGTCAACGAACCCAACGCGTTCTTCACCCGCCCGCAGCACGACCGGACCCAGCTCTTTCTCAGCCAAATCCTGCACTAATCGCGCTACCTTGCAATACGTTACCCGCATCCTAATTGAGTGGTTTACGGACGTCGTACTCCCGTAACCTGCGGGATTTGGATGAGCCGTTCAGAATGGGTAAGGATGAGCTTCGG
>Ga0137418_10003571_pt1 | contig 14301 bp, 17 predicted proteins | sample CZODoug3_1_2_16f_FD_122242 | JGI IMG/M metagenome (GOLD analysis project Ga0137418, IMG submission 122242) | Vadose zone soil fungal communities from Angelo Coast Range Reserve, California, USA - CZODoug3_1_2_16fungal (Hybrid Assembly) | ecosystem: Environmental > Terrestrial > Soil > Vadose...
TCTGGGCCTGAGAGAGAAGCGAGAGCACAAGACAACGGCAAAATAGGAGTGGCGTTGCGGCGAGAAAAAACAAGCGTGTCGCAGGAAGATTACCTGAAGGCCATCTGGGAGATGCTGGAAGAGGACCACACGCCCATTAGCGCGCGGCTGGCCGAGGAATTGAAAGTTACTCCTCCCGCGGTGACCGCTGCCTTGAAACGCATGACGCGCGACGGCCACGTGCGCGTGGAGCGCAGCGGACGAATCGACCTCACGCAAAAAGGCCGCAAGCGGGCGGAACACCTCGCGTTAAGGCATCAGCTCGCCGAAATGCTGCTGACGGAAGTGATCGGACTGTCCTGGGCGAAGGCTCACGACGAGGCCGAGCGGCTGGAACACGCGATTTCTCCGGAAGTGGAAGCGCTGCTGCTCAAGCGATTTGGAGACAAGAAGAGCTGTCCGCACGGTGTGCCGATGCGGGGGGGAATCGCGCAGCTTCGAAAACAGGGTGCGGTGTTGCTCGCCGACTTGCGGGCGAAGGAAGCGGGCGAGATTCTTTGCGTTTACGAGAAGGACGCGCAATTTCTGGAATTCCTCGAAGGGCTGCGGTTGCGGCCATCGACGACCCTGGAGGTGCTGAAACGCGAGTACGATGAAACGATGACTCTGCGTTCCAATGGGAAGACGATGCATCTTGGCAAACCTGCTACCAGCCGAATCTGGGTGCGACGTCTCAGCGCGTGAGGAGGGAATGCGCAACTACCAAGACCCTCGCTATCGGAACGTACATCCTGGAGACAAATCCGTGGTGTACTACTCGGCTTCGCATCCTTGGTGTCGAGTTTAGGGCGGCCCGACAGGATCGGCGAGGGACTTCCGGTTGTGCTGCTTGTGTTGCTCTTTGAAACCATGGCCGTCATAACTTTAATCAACCCGGAACATAAGTGGGCCTTCAACATTAATGGCCGAGCACGTGCGCAGTAAGGTCAAGCAGCTGTCTAAATGATGGAGGACGGCAGTTATGAGGAAATGGCTCGTGGTGTTCGGATTGGCTGGTGCCGCCTGGATGACCTTTGTCTTGTACCTAGGGTCTCTGCGGCTAGCAATGATCAGCAATTACCCTGGCTTTTTCTTGGCGAGGTGGTGCGTACACTACGGAGGTGCCCCATCTGCGTGGACCCTGTGGATGTTTGATGGCTTGCTCGTGCTGACGAGTTCTCTTGAGTGGGTAATTGTGGGCATCATTGCGTGGGGAATAGCACGGCGACTCTCAAAGTAACCTAGGGAGCTGCCGCATAGGGGGGAGGGAAACAAAGCGACAGTCAGTCTGGCCTGCACAAGTCAAAACCCGCAGCCTTTAAACCGAAGGCTGCGGCATCCGGCAAACGCATCCCCAATCTAGACTTCCTGCCTGGGACAGCGCGTTTAACGTCGGGACTCTCCCAAGTAGCATCAACGAGGATGGCGAGATCGTTGGAACCTACGTCGACACGCAGTTCCTGAACCATGGCATTGTGCGGAGCAAGCACGGCGCCATCAGGACGGTTGATGCGCCGGGCCTGTTGACCTTTCCAATGAGCATCAACGATGAGAACGCAATTACGGGAAACTACTGTGCGGCAGTCGGACCGTGCCATGGCTTTGTACGCGCAGATTAGCTAAGACGCATGATCTTTCGGTGAGTGGCCTGAAAGAGGACGCCGGGGAGACCTACGTTTTTGTGGCCAACCTTTACAAGGCCAACCAGTTCCGATTCGACAAACTGGTTCCCTGGCTACGCGCACACGTTGAGAAGAGGACGTAACACCCATTATTTGCGTTCGTCGAGGAGGGCTTTTAGGCGGGCGTAGCCGGCGCGGCTTACCGGCAAGCGCGTGCCATCGGTGAGAATCGCAAGGCGGCTGTCCTTGCCGTAGGGCTCGATGCGCACGACGCGTTCCAGGTTCACGATGTAAGAGCGGTGGATGCGCACAAAGCTGTCCGGGTTGAGGCCTGCTTCCAGGCCGGCGATGGTTTGCTGCTTGAGATGCTTCTTCCCCTGACTGGCCAGCGCCACGTAGTCGTCCTGGGCCTCCGCGTAGTCGAGCTTGGCTACCGGAATCAGCGTAACTTTCGTGCCGTCTTTCACTACCAGACGTTCCTGAAATTGTTGCGGCGGCCGCGCGGCAGCGGCGAGTTCGTGCGCGGACGGCATTTTCTCGCCCAGCCGGTTTTTCGCTCTTTCCAGTGCCGCATCAAAGCGCTCGCGTCCGATGGGCTTCAATAGATAGTCGACGGCGTGGACATCGAAGGCGCGCATTGCGTATTGGTCGTAAGCGGTTACAAAAATGACGGGCACTTCGGTGCCAATCAGCTCTAGGACATCGAATCCCGTCAATTTGGGCATCTGCACGTCGAGAAAGATCAGATTCGGTTTGTGTTCCGCGACGGCCTTCACGGCTTCGATGCCGTTGGCACATTCGGCGGCGATTTCAATTTCCGCATGGGGTTGCAGAAACTCGCGAATCACGTGGCGCGCGAGCTCTTCGTCATCGACGATGAGCGCCTTCCATCGTTTGCCCTGCGACTGGCTCACGCTTTTTCCTCGCTTTCCGCGGGAATGGACAAAGTGACTTGAAAGCGTTCGCCTTCGGTGTTCACGCTAAGGCGCGCCTCTTTTCCGTAGCGCGCTTCCAGCCGTTGTTGCACGTTTTTCAACCCCAAGCCTCCCGAGCGGCGAGGAGGAGCTTCCGGGTCCCAGGAATTCTCGACCAGGATGGCCAACCGTCCGTTCTGCCGCTGCACGGCCAGGCGCACATCGCCGCCTTCAGGAAGACTGGCGATGCCATGTTTGACGGCGTTCTCGACGAGCGGCTGCAGCAACAAGGGCGGCAGCAGGCAGGCCTTGGACTCTTCCTGAATCTCCTCATGCATCGTCAAACGTGCGCCAAATCGGACCTTCTCAATGGCCATGTATTTTTGCAGCAGGTCCAATTCCTCGGAAAGGCGCACCGAGGTCTTTTCACCCAGGCCTAGCGTCAACCGCAAGAAATCACCAAGCAAGACGCACATATCACGCGCTCGAGCCGGATCGATGCTCGTCAAGGCGCTGATGGAATTCAGGCTGTTGAACAGGAAATGCGGATTGATCTGGGCTTTCAGGGCTTTCAGCTCCGCGTCGCGCGCCTGGATGCTGGTCTGCATGGCGCGCGCCTCAACCTCGTGCGTAGCTTCTTGGGCCAGAGAAACATAGTGAAACGAAACGGCCAGCAGATAGAACACACATCCGGCGCCATAGACAATTAAGGTTCTTTCGGCAAAACGGGCTTCGATGCCTTGCAGGGCGGGCACGAAGGATAAGGCATGGGCCAGAAGCTTTCCAGCTCCCAGCCACAGCAGGCTGAGGATTTGCGCGGCCACGACATGCGTCGCCAGAAGCCTCCAGATCAACGTTTGTTGGATGGGCGCAATCCGGCACGAATACCAAGCCGGCAGAGAGATACATTCGCCGATGACTGCCAGACCAAAGCCGAGAATCCCGGCCTGCAACCATGTCAGACCGCCCGGCGTGTGCAGAACGAAGGCAAGGACCGCGGCAATGGGCAGAGCAGCAACTTTGTAAATTCGGTGCTGGTTTTTTAGTGCGGTGTTGAGATTCATGGAGGCGTCTCAGTTCTTGATTTCGACGCCCCCGAAGATAACCGCGCCGGTGAGGACCAATACGCGCGTCGGGAGAACGGCGGGCTGCTGCGATCCCCGCCGCAAGGTCTTGTCTGCGATGCCGCCGAAAATGGGTGTGCCGCGAAAGGCCACTTGCCACGTCTCCGGCACGCGAAGTTCGACGCCGCCGAAGATGGCGTTGATTTCCAGGGTGGCTTCTTCGGCCTGCATGTTGGCGTCGGTCAAATCGATTTCGACGCCGCCAAAGACGGCGTTGATGTGTCCGCCTTGAAAATCCTGGGTGGTTACTCTCCGCTCGATACCGCCGAAGATGGCCACTTCGTTGAGTGTCGTCCGGGGGTCGCCGTCCCCTGATAAGGAGAAGGCGGGCCTCCATTTTGCCCATTTTGCCCCCAGGGAACCCCAAATCATGAACAAGCCGCTTGCTATCAGCAGAAACGGCCATAAGTCGCCCCACTGGAAATGCACGATGCCCAGTTGATTGAGTTGCAAGAAGGCGCCCATGATCATCAAAAACATGCCCCATCCCCGGCGCTCCCGATTGATGAAATGGCTGATGCCCACAAGTACCAGAAGCATTGGCCAAAACTGCCAGAGGCGGTCGAAGGAAATGATCCCCAGGTGGTCGAGAAGCAGAGCGAGGCCGACCAGAGTCAGCACCGCGCCCGCGACCAGACCCCCGCCAAACGGCCGGACGGGTCTGGCTTTCAGGCCCGCGTGAATATCGCTATGGATCCGCTCGTGGAGGTCATCGCTGAACTTGTTCGCATCGAATTTATTCTCGTCACTCATCAACGCTCTCCCATTGCCGAAGAGCACGCCCCGGCCTTGTACGCCGCGAATCGGCCCCAGAATACATCTCGCAATAGCACTGCTCCGATGACGATGAGGATCAGCGGCCAGAATGATACCAAGATTTGCAGGAGACCCGACAAAAACCCCGCGTGATCAAAAGCGTAGTCTTGCAGGACATGCAATGTTGCCAGGGCGAGCGCCGGCAGCATTCCCTGGGCCGGCTCCGGCGACGTGCCGACGGCACTGGTAATTTGCCCTGTGACCCCGTCCAGATTCGCGAAAAGAATAAGGAATCCGAGCGCGAGGAGGATGGCACCCGTGATCGATTTCAAGCTTCGAGGGGATGTTTGTTGTGCCGCCATGGTTTCCTCCTGAAGGGCGATTTCCTTGCCCCAAAGCGAGAGTAGGGTTTCGACGGAAGGTATGCATTGAAGATTCGGCCAAGAACGGCGATTTACCGGTGAATTGTGGCGGGGAGAGGGGGAGTAGCGGGCCAAAAAGCAGCCGGTCCCAACCAGGTGAATAAGAACGCTTGCAAAACGGACGAAATCACAATAGCGTAAGCGCCAAGCGTTGGGACATCTTCCCTGCACACTTTCGTTCCTGGGCTGCGAGGAGATACGGAATGACCGCATCGATAGGCAGACCCGTCCACAAAAATGCCGAGCGATGGCGCTGGCTGCTGTATGTGGCGCTGGCGATCACCGGCGCATTGCTGACATTTGTTGGAGCCCGGGCGCAGCAGAAGGCCGCGGAAGATACCGCCTTTCGCAAGCTCATCGACAGCTATTGCGAGGCTTGGAGCACGGGAACGGCGGACGCTCCGGCGAAGTTCTACGCCAAGGACAATGGCTTGGTTTTCTACGATGTGGCTCCTTTCGCGTACCATGGTTGGAAGGAATTTCACGACGGAGTGCAGAAGGAATTCCTGGATAATGCATCGGAGATCAAGCTCACGGCGGGTAGGGACCTGAAGGTGACCCGCCGCGGGATGATCGCCTGGACGATTGTGCCGATGCATTTAATGGAAAGATCAAAGAACGGTAAGACTACTGAAATGGATCTCCGGTACACCGGTATTTGGGAAAAGCGCGGTGCGAGCTGGGTGCTCGTGCACGATCATCTCTCGGCGCCGCTGGCCGGAAGCTAGAGTCTTGACGAGGAGGGCTGGGCGATTCGCCCATTGCGCAAGAAATGTTCAAGACATTGCACTACTACTGGAATGCGGCTCGGGGGTATCGCTTCAAGCCATGGGAAAGTCCCTATATGCGATGGCGCTTTGAGACTTTTCTCGGGAAAGAAGCAGCCAATCTGACCGCCGGGAAGTTTTTTCACCTCGCCTGGAAGTACCGCGAGCATATGGAACGTTTCGTGGACTGGGCCGCGGAAAGACGCCGCTTTCAACGCCGGCGCCACGCCTGAAGGTTGAACACATTCCCTCTACAAGCTTGAATGACTCGCGCGTAGCTCTCTGCCTGGAGGTATAATGCTATCTGAGAGGAGGATCCATGGAAGAGCTGAAGATCCTCCAGAAGACAGAACTGTTGCACGAGGCCCGTTGGTGGGAAGCGGAGCCAGACGGACGAGTTCACTGCTATCTTTGTCCTCGCCATTGCCACATCCATCCCGGTCAAGCAGGATTTTGTTTCATTCGCATCAATCAAGGCGGGAAACTCTATAGCCTGGGGTACGGCTCGCCCGCGGCCCTGCAAGTTGATCCCATCGAGAAGAAGCCGCTGAATCATTTTCTGCCGGGCACGCGCGTTTTCAGCATGGGTACAGCGGGCTGCAACATGGGCTGCTTCTTCTGCCAGAACTGGGACATTTCGAAATCGCGGTCGGATCAGGTGCGTTCCCAGCATGTTCCGCCGGAAGATGTGCCGCTGCTGGCGCTGAAACACGGTTGCGATTCCATCGCCTTCACCTACAACGAGCCGACCATCTGGGGCGAGTACATCATCGACATCTGCAATGAAGCCAGGAAATATGGCTTGAAAACGGTGATGGTCACCAATGGTTACATCACTTACGACGCATTTCATGACATTTACGATCACATCGACGCGGCGAACGTCGATCTCAAGGCCTTTACCGAGAATTTCTATGGGAAGATTACGCTGACGCATCTTCAGCCAGTGCTGGAGACGCTGGCGTGGCTGAAAAATGAAACGCCTGTGTGGTTTGAGATCACCAACCTGATGATTCCAACCTTGAATGACGATCCGGCGGAAACGCGGAAGCTTGCCCAATGGATTCTGACTCATCTGGGGCCGGACGTGCCGTTGCATTTCACCGCGTTTCATCCGGACTTCAAGCTGCAGGACAAGCCACGGACGCCTCCCCTGACTCTCGACCGTGCGCGGCAGATTGCGCTCGACGTGGGCCTGCGCTACGTCTACGAAGGAAATATCTATAGCGATGGAGCGAACACATATTGCCCGAAGTGCGAGGAACTGCTGGTCCGCCGCTCGTGGCATGACGTGCTGGAGAATCGCGTCAAGAATAGCGCCTGCCCGAAGTGTGGATTCACGATTCCCGGCGTTTGGACCAACGATGCAAAAGGGAAGCGCTGGCCAAGGCAAGGTGTGGCCGCGGCCGCGAAGGCCTACGGCCATTTGAATCTGTAAGTCCCGCCGCTCATCGCGGATGGAAGTGATAGTAACCCGGGCCTACGCGCATGGCGTGATGCCACGCGACCGGAAACGCCCACCAAACCAAAGTGCCCAGAATTCCTTGCCCAATAGCGAGCGGAATGATGTTGCGATCGCGGGCAAAGAGCCACGCCATGGCGGCTCCCCCGATGAAGGTAAGCGGAATCAGCACGGGATTTGGCCAGTGAAGCGCCGCAAAAATTGTGCCTGCAAGCAGCGAGGCAGGCGCTGGGCTGCCCGTTGCTCCAAGTAGCCGGTTCGTCAGATAGGAATTTAGTCCCACCTGCTGGAGCAGGCAAAAGGCCATATACCCGAAAAAATGCTTGGGCATGAAGAGATGGCTTACGGGACGATGCCATGCACCGAGCAGGATTCCCGCGAGGCAAAGTCCTGCGATGCAGGGAGCGAAAATGACGGCGGAACGTTTTGTGGCAGACCACAGGTTGTCGGCCCGCCATCCCATTGTTTTCGGCGTGTCCCGATGGATCAGGAAACTGGCGGACAGCCAAACGGGAAACACAATCCACGATGACCAGGTGCATGTCTGAAGCTGCCAGATGTACCACCCAACGTATGCGGAGAACGCTAAAGCCTCAATCAGATTCAAGGAACGAAGGGTAGCCGTAGTCATGGCGATGCTAATCCACGGAACGTCCTTCGTCGGGATGACTGAGATCGAGAAGCTGCAACGCGCTCGCAAAAAGCTGATCGATCTCTTTTTCGCTGACTTCGCGCGGGGCGAGCAGTTCGTTCAGATCGAAGTCCGGGAATCCGCGATTCGTCACCCGGGCCGGCAGAAGTTCCCGCAAGCGGCGGGACTCAATGGATCCCAGATCTCGGATTTCCTCGAACACCGCGCGCTGAAGGGGGTCCCCAAAGACACCGGGATCAAGCAACTTGCAGAACTGAACGCGAGTCCCGCTCTTGATCAGCACCGAGCAAAGAAAGCGCAGAGTGTTCCTCTCCAGTTGAAATCCGCCGGCTGTTTCTTTTCTATGCATTCGAAGGCTCTTGGTTACGAGTTTCTCGGTCCGATTTCATGCAAGTACGAGCGCGTTAACAGAAAAAACTGGAATTGTTACGCAGGTCCGGCGCATCAAAGCTGGGCAACTCCCAATAGGTGAGATGATACTAGGTTGGTCTAGGTTGCGTTCGGGAGAGAATCGATGGGAGAAAAACACCGGGTCGTTATTCTCGGCGGCGGATTCGGCGGGCTGGCTGCGGCACAAAAACTGAAGCGTGCGCCTGTCGAAATCACCCTGATTGACCGGCGAAATTTTCATCTTTTTCAACCATTGCTGTACCAGGTGGCTACCGGTTCGCTGTCGCCCGGAGAAATTGCAGCTCCAATCCGCGGTGTCCTGAGCCGTCAGAAAAATACAAGCGTACTTCTGGGCGAGGCCGTGGACGTCGATCCACAGGCAAAACGCGTCATTTTGCGGGATGGAGCGACATTCGAATACGACTCCCTGATTGTGGCCACCGGAACGCAGACCTCTTACTACGGCAATGACTCCTGGCGGGAGTGGGCGCCTAGCCTGAAGTCCGTCGAAGAAGCCACGGCGATCCGCCACAAGATTTTGTACGCGTTCGAACGCGCCGAGCGCGCCGCTACACCGGAAGAAGCGGGCGCTTGGCTTACCTTCGTCATTGTCGGAGCCGGCGCCACGGGACTCGAACTCTCCGGAGCCCTCGCGGAAATTGCTCGAGAGACGCTGCGGCACGATTTTCGAAAGATCGACCCGCAGAAGGCGCGAATCATTTTGATGGAAGGAGCCCCAAGAGTCCTGGGCCCCTTTCCCGAGGATTTGTCCGCCAAAGCAGAGAAGCTCGTCACGCGCCTCGGGGTGGAAGTGCTCAAAGGCGTGATGGTGACCAATATCGACGCGAGAGGCGTCACCTTCAAGCGCGGAGAGTTGAGTGAGGTTCTGGCGGCGAAAACCGTGCTCTGGGCCGGCGGTGTCACCGCCACATCCTTTGGCAGGAAACTGGCCGAGCGCACGAAATCGGAATCGGATCGCAGCGGCCGGATCAAGGTGAACCGCGACCTGACCATTCCCAATTTCCCGGATATTTTCATCATTGGCGATCTTGCTCACGCCGTCGATGAGAAGGGAGCGCCGCTGCCTGGTGTCGCGCAAGTCGCGATCCAGGGCGGAGCGTACGCCGCCAAAGTCATCCGGGCACGGCTGGAAGGGAAGAAAGAGCTGCCGCCGTTTCATTATTTCAATAAGGGCGAGATGGCCGTGATCGGCCGTGCGGCCGCGGTGGCAAATATTTTTGGCATCCACGTTTCCGGGCTGCTCGCCTGGCTCATGTGGCTCTTCATCCACTTGATTTACATCGTGGAGTTTCAGAGCCGCGTCAGCGTCTTCATACAGTGGGGATTCGAATACTTCACGTTCAGCCGCGGCGCGCGCCTGATCACCGGCCAAGCTGCCACTGATTCGGTCGACCAGGCAGGGTCGATGGGTAGCAAGAGCAACGGCAGCTAGGATGGAAGCAAAGAAATTTCAAAACCCGGCGAGCCACGTGAAGGCGATCGTGCCGGGGAGGGAATTGGACCGAACGTCTGCCCGTTAGTTTGAATGGTTGGCTGCTGCATGAGAAAATGCGTCGAACATGCCTGGGAATTGTCAGAAGAGTGAGGAGTGAAGATGCGTGAGAATCGGCCTGCATGGCGAGGAAACCTTGCCAAAGCTGCAATTCTTTGTGCAGCGATCTTTTTCTTCCTCGGTTTACGGAATTCCGCAGCTTGGTCCCAGATTGTTTCTCAAGACCCGGCAGTCGAGCGCGGGCACAAACAGTTCGAGCAAGCCTGTGGATTCTGTCATGGCCCTGATGCCACAGGCGCTCGGGGGCCTGACCTTGTCCGCTCGCCGCTTGTCGCTCACGACGTGAAGGGTGACAAGATCGGCGAAGTCATTCGTCTCGGCCGCCCGGATAAAGGCATGCCAGCGATGCCGGTGACCGACCAGCAGGTGCTCGACATCGCCGCGTATCTCCACGCGCGTGCCGCCGAGGCGCTGAATTCGGCAGGGATCCCAAGCATGTATCCGGTGGAGAAGCTGCTTACCGGTGATCCGGAGGCCGGAAAGGCGTATTTCAATGGAGCCGGTGGCTGCAATACCTGCCATTCTCCCACGGGCGATCTGGCCACGATCGCTACCAAGTACTCTCCCATTGATCTCGAAGCGCGCATGCTTTATCCCCGTGGCAAGAACTCCATCGCAGTAGTGACACTGCCCTCCGGCGAGCAAGTCAAGGGTCCGCTGGCGCACGCCGATGATTTTGTGATTGCGCTGCGCGACGACTCCGGTTGGTATCGGTCTTTCTTGCGCGATCGAGTGAAAGTTGAATTGCAGGATCCCTTGACTCCCCATCGCGAATTGCTCGACAAGCTCAGGCAAGCGGATGTTCACAACCTCTTTGCGTATCTGGAAAGTCTGAAATAGGGAATGGAGAAGCCACAAAGTCAGCAGACGGGAGTGGGAATGCGTTCTCAACTGCGTGGAATGATCGAGGGCAGGGGCTGTTGCGTGAATCGTCTTGAGAGTCTTGCGGGCCTTCATTTGCGCAACCGAGTAGTGGTTGTCATCTTGCTGCTGTTCGCACTGGGCCTGCATGCAGGGTTGGTCGCAGCGCAAGGGCTCGACCCGGCGGCTCTCTTAAAGCCCGCAACCGATGCCTGGCCGACCTATAACGGAGACTATTCGGGCCGGCGCTTCAGCACGCTCGACCAGATCAATTCCGGAAACGTCGGCTCGCTTACGCTCGCCTGGGTCTTCCAGCCGCACGCGTCCACGATCAAATCGACCCCACTGGAAGTGAACGGCATTCTCTACTTCACGGTGCCCGACAACGTCTGGGCCGTCGATGCGCGCTTTGGGCGGGAGATCTGGCACTACCAGCGTACTTCCGAAGGGGACCACATTGGCAATCGCGGCTTGGGTATGTACAAGAATTGGCTCTACTTTACTACGCCCGACGCCCACTTGGTCTGTCTCGACGCAAAGGATGGCAGCGTCCGCTGGATCGTCGAGCTCGCCGATCCAAAACTCGGCTACTTCGCGACGATGGCCCCGCTTGTTATTCGCGATCACGTGATCGTCGGTGTCTCCGGGGACGTTACGGACGTTCGGGGTTTCCTCGAGTCTCTGGATCCGGAAACTGGCGTGATCCAATGGCGCTGGTACACCGAGCCGGACGCCGGCCAACCGGGCTCTGAAACGTGGCCCAAAGACACCGACGCCATACTCCACGGTGGGGGCATGACGTGGATGACCGGAACGTTTGACCCGGAGCTCAATCTGCTCTATTGGGGAACGGGCAATCCCAACCCCGTGCTCGCAGGCGAGGGGCGCGCCGGCGACAATCTCTACACCTGCTCCATCGTGGCTCTGAATCCCGACACGGGGAAGCTCGCTTGGTATTTTCAGCCCTCGCCACACGACGTTCACGACTGGGATGCCGTCGAGACGCCCGTCCTATTCGACCGGGAGGTCAAGGGCAAGCAGCGCAAGCTTCTCGCGCAGGCCAGCCGGAATGGTTTTTACTTTCTGCTCGATCGAACGAATGGCCAGCATCTGGTCACAGCTCCGTTCATCGACCAGACCTGGGCTTCCGGCGTCGACTCCCGCGGCCGGCCGATCGCCAACCCGGAAGCCACTCCCAGCCCGGACGGCGCGCTGGTCGAACCTGGTTCAGACGGAGCCAGCAATTGGATGGCGCCAAGCTTTGATCCCCAGACCGGCCTCTTTTATGTGAATGCCCGCCGAGTCTTCAGCATTTTTTACCTCACAGCCACAGGGAAGCCCGAAGGTTGGGGAGGCCGCGACCGCAACCTGTGGGCCAATTCGACGCTTCGCGCGCTTGACTACCGTACCGGCAAAGTAGTGTGGAATCACGAAATCGGAAACGGCGAAAGCATCGCAGGAATTCTTACAACCGCCGGCCATCTCCTCTTCAGCGCCGATAATTCCGGCAATCTGCTGGCTCTAGATCCCGCCACGGGCAAGACGCTTTGGCACCTGAACGCCGGCGGACACATGGCTGCCTCTCCGATGACCTACGAGCTCGACGGGCGGCAATACGTCATCCTCGCTGTGCACGACATTCTCTATGCCTTTGCGCTGCCTCCGCCCGCTTCTTCTCACTGAACAATCAGCTCGGCCTGTGCAGAACCCAAACGTTGCGGCTCGGAGGTTGCGGGGATCTCTTTGCATTTAGAGAAGTTACAGGTCGTCTACTGAGGTCGTTCGCGGTCCTTGTTGCAACCAATCCCTCGGTCCTGTCGCCCGCACCTGCGGTCCGGGACTACTGCTCGTAGTTTTCAACGACCTTCGGCGGGCGCACCTTTGCCTGTTCTGGGTCACGCCCAAACTCTCGCAAGGCCCGGCGCTGACGCAACAAGTCCCAACACTGGTCCAGTTCCACCTTTATCTTCGCTAAGCGGTCACGGTCATCATCCGTGAGTGCAGATTGGGCATAAAGGCGCTCCTCTTCCTTCACTAAGCGGTCGATGTGACCCAGCACAGGTTGATCTTTGGTTTCGTTTGCCATGGAAGTCTCCTTCTGCGAGCTGCGTCGGCAGGTTCTGAGGCCATGCCCGCTAGCGTTCCGCAGCAGGCACAGCGAAGAAAGCGCACGAATGGTGCCGGGGGCCCGGTATGCACGATTCTGCCACAAGCTATGTTCTTTGTAGACTTGGCTGCCTAGCACCGCCAAGCCGGAGGAGCAGGGAAGGACCCTCGTCGGCGGCATTAGCTATAGGCTCCGGATGAAAACGTCACTAGGAAGTTTGAATCGTGAGCTCAATTTGCGAACCTGTTCTAGCGTGAGCTTCCTCTGTCCTGCGAGAAACATCGAAACGGCACTTTCCGATCCGAACTCCGAGGTCAACTCACGTTGCGTAAGGCCTTGCCGTTCAATGAGGAACCGCACGACGGAAACTGCGTCCGAGACAGGAATTGGGTAATGCGCTTGCTCGTAGCGTTCCACGAGTAGAGTCAGAAGTTCGATTGCTTCCACTTGTGAGGAAGAGGGGTTCTCCAGAGCTGTCAATTGGAAGAGGGCGTTTGTATACGCTTCCAGTTCTTTGTCATTGTGTATGACGTGGGGAGCACCCTTCGCAATCATTTTTGCCGGGTCTGCGAGAACTGTATTCATTTTGCACCAAATCTCCTATCCCATTTCCGGCGATCGTTGTACTCCTTATGTGTCAGGAAGGACCGCATGTAGACGTGTCCCTCCGTCCGTTTCTCATCTGTTGTTTTTGCATAGTGAATGACTGTAATGGCCTGAAGCGGTTTCGCCGGATGTTGAACACTAGGTATCCGTCGATGTAGTCGGCATCCCGAAACATGAGCCGAACCTCCGCAAAATTGTGTGGAAGGCAACGTCAAGGTTGTAAGTCGATCCGTCTGGATTCGCAAGGGTAATCGAGACTGGTCCACTGGCAAGAGAAGCCGGAAGCCCCAGATCCAGAGTATCAGCATCCACGAACGTGATGGTCACTGCGATTCCATTGCACGTGGCCGTAGTTTGTTGTGTAAACCCGCTACCGCGAATGGTAATTGCAGTGCCACCCGCCCCGGAATTCGGGGTGACACTACCGATAGAGAGTGGAACGCTGTCCAATGTGACGATAGTTAGACCCGATGTGGTCAGCATGAAGATGTTTTGCCCGGTCGGATCAATGGCCAGAGCATTCTGCGCCGCTTCCTGAGGGAGGAATTTCTCCGCCAAGAAAACTCGCTCCCGTAATTCGTGGTGCTGCACGTCGTAGATGTCTACGTAGTCCTGCGAGAAGGTTGAATTCACGATCGGAATATTAAAGAAGACGCCGACATAGGCCAAGCTGCCCGCGTCATTGAGCTTGATACCCTCCAAGGCCGGTGTTGCATCGAGATACTCGGGCAACCCGGTCACAGCGATCAGGTTTGCATGGGAATCGAAAAAACTGAGAGAGGTAGCGCTGGAAGGCGCGGACGCCTGTCTGGTCCTGACAGAGTGGGAAGATTTTGCTGCTCTGGATCTTGGTCGCATCAAAACGCTGCTGCGCTACCCCATTGTGATCGATGGCAGAAACCTGTTTAAGCCCGCTTCAATGGAGGTGGCAGGGCTCAATTATTACAGCATAGGTCGCCCTGATGTTGTGGGTGAGTGTGCGGTGGCGATCAAAGCATCTCTGAAGGAAGAGGCCGCCAAACAGAAC
>Ga0137418_10003572_pt1 | contig 14298 bp, 13 predicted proteins | sample CZODoug3_1_2_16f_FD_122242 | JGI IMG/M metagenome (GOLD analysis project Ga0137418, IMG submission 122242) | Vadose zone soil fungal communities from Angelo Coast Range Reserve, California, USA - CZODoug3_1_2_16fungal (Hybrid Assembly) | ecosystem: Environmental > Terrestrial > Soil > Vadose...
GAGCCCGGTGCCCCCGAGCTCGCGCGACCGGGCCCGGTCCACCCGATAGAACCGCTCGGTGATCCGCGGCAGATCCCCCGGCGGAATGCCCACCCCGGTGTCGATCACCGCGATCTCGACGCCACCGCCGGCGCGCTCGCTCGCCCTCACCGTGACGCGCCCGCCGTCGGGCGTGTACTTCACCGCGTTGTCGACCAGGTTGATGAGGATCTGGGCCAGCCGGTCGCGGTCGGCGAGGACGGGCCGCAGCGCCGCAGGCAGATCGGTGGCGAGCGCCACGCGCCCGGCGTCGGCCTTCGGTCCGATGATCGCGAGCACCGATTCGACGACCTCGTCGAGACGGGTCGGCGCGAGCTTCAGCGACACCTTGCCGAGCTCGATGTTGGACAGGTCGGTGAGGTCGTTCAGGAGGCGGCCGAGCCGCTCGGTGTGGCGAAAGACGATCTCGAGAAAGCGCCGGGCGTTCGCCCGCTCCTCGAGCGCGCCGCCCAGCAGCGTCTCGAGATAGCCCTGGATCGCGGTGAGCGGCGTCCGGAGCTCGTGCGAGACGTTGGCGACGAACTCGGTGCGGACCTGCTCCAGCCGCCGCAGCTCGCTGACGTCGTGCAGCACCATGACGACGCCCGTCTCGTCGGGAGCGAGGCGGAGCGGAACCGCGTTCACCTGCAGCCGCCGCTCGATCGGGCTCGCGAGGCGCAGCTCGTGATGTGACACGCTACCCTCGCCCGCGGCGCGGCTCTCGTGGAGGATCCGATGGAGGTCCGCGTTGCGGATCACCTCCAGGAAGGGCTTGCGCTCCCCGCGCGCCGGGCCGAGCCCGAACATGGCGCGCACCCGCTCGTTCATCAGCAGGATCGTGTCGCGTCCGTCCACGGCGACGACGCCCTCGACCATGCCGTCGAGGATCGCGGTCGTTTTGGCCTGTTCCTGCTCGATGTCCTGGATCTTCTCCCGGAGGCGCGCCGCCATCGCGTTGAGCGCTCGCCCGAGCGCGCCGATCTCGTCCGGGGAGCGGACCGGGACGCGCGCCGTAAAGTCGCCGTCACTCATCCGGCGGGCGATCGCCTGCATCTGGACGACGGGCTCGGTGACCCGCCGGGCGACGAAGAGACCGATCCCGCAGGCGGCGAGGAGCGCGACGAGACCGCCGACCAGCATGACGCGGTGGATCGCGGCGTACGACGACGTCACAACCGACAGCGGCAGCGCGACCCGCAGCACGCCGATCACCCGCCCGCCGTCCTCGACGGGCACCGCCACGTAGAGGAGCGGCGTGCCGATCGTCGCGCTCGTCCGCAGGTGGCGACCGATCCGGCCGGCGAGCGCCTCCTGCACCTCGGGCCGCCCGGCGTGGTTCTCGACGCGGGGCAGGTCCTCGACCGCCACCTCCGAGTCGCCGAGCACGCGCCCGTCGCGGGCGATGACGGTCACGCGGGAACGGGTCGGCACGGCGCCGTGCACGGCGAACGCCCGGAATTGCGCCGGCGGCACGCCGCGAGCGATGAGGGCACGGGCGTCGTCGGCCAGGAGCCGGCCGGTGCTGGCCAGACGCGCCTCGAGCGTGTCCACGGCGAGGCTCTCGAGGGCCCGGTTCAGGTAGAGCCCCGCCACGAGGCTCGTGACGGCGACGAAGCCGACGAGGGTGAGCGTGAGTTTCCGCGCGATGCTCCTGCGGAGGAAGTGGACGAGGGGTGCGACCATGGCGTCACTCGGTCTCGAAGCGGTATCCGACCGCTTTGACCGTCACGATGCGGCTCCCCAAGTCACCGAGCTTCGCGCGCAGCCGGCGGACGTGCACGTCGACGGTGCGCGACTCGATCTCGTCGGCGCGCGCGTAGCCCCACACCCGGTTGAGGAGGTGCTCGCGGGAGAGGGCGCGTCCCGCGGACTCCAGCAGCGCCTTGAGAAGGTCGAACTCCTTGGGCGTGAGCAGGAGCGCCCGCCCGTCGAGCGTCACCACGTGGCGCGCGGAATCCAGCGCGAGCGGTCCGGCCGAGAGCATGCTCGGCCCCTCGACGAGCCGGGTCCGCCGGAGCACGGCGCGCGCGCGGGCGACCAGCTCCTTCGGCGAGAAGGGCTTCGCCACATAGTCGTCGGCGCCGAGCTCCAGGCCCACCACGCGGTCGATCTCGTCGGCCTTCGCGGTCAGCATGATGATCGGCACGCCCGCGGTCTCGTGATCGCTCCGGAGCCTCCGGCACACCTCGAGTCCGCCGAGGCCCGGGAGCATCAGATCCAGCACGATCAGGTCGGGCCGTCGGGCCTTCGCCTCGCGCACCGCGTCCAGCCCGTTCGCGACCGTCCGGCAGCGGAAGCCCTCGCGCTCGAGATGCAGGACGACGAGCCCGCGGATGTCGGGCTCGTCCTCGACGACCAGAATCTCCTGGCGCATCGCCCCTCGCGCCGGCGCACGCCCGTCCGCCGCCGGCTCGCTAGCGGCGGCAGGCGCGGAAGTTGGCGTAGTCGCCCTGGGCGCTCGACCTGGTGTCGTCGGAGTCGGTGAGGACGGCGATGCCGGCGGGCTTCGGCGTACCGGACTCGCCGAAGAGCTTCTTGTAGTCGGCGAGCGCGTTCACCTTCTCCTCGACCCAGTCGTCCTTGTCCGGCTTGCCGCTCCGGAGCACGAGCACCTGCGTGAGACCATAGTTGGAGTTGAGGTGGGCGCCGACCGGCACCCTCTCGCTCCAGACGTACTTCACCGCCTTCGGCCCCGTGATGCGCGAGTACGGGACCAGCAGATAGACGGCGAGCGCGCTGTCGTTCGTCCCTGAGTCGCGCTCGTCGCCGCCCTTCGGGAACTCGCGCGGGCGCCACGACCAGGCGAGCATCGGGTACTGCTCGAGGTCCCACTCGACCTGCTTGGCCGCCTGGATCCCGAGGCCCGTCGACGCCGCGTGCAGGAAGCGCAGGCCCTTCTCCTCCATCACCTTGTAGACGTCCTTGCCCGCGTCCTTGCGCGGCTTCCAGTCGGCGGGAAACTCGCCGACCTTCGCCTTCGCGAAGTCCTCGAGCGCGGTGCACTCGGTCTGCTGCGCCGCGACGGGCGCGGCAGCCAGCGCGACGATCACGATTCCGAACCCCTGCACCGCTCGCCTCGTCGCGCGCCGCGCCTCGGCTCGCACGATTCCGAACCCCTGCACCGCTCGCCTCGTCGCGCGCCGCGCCTCGGCTCGCACTACCGTCCGCGCCTCCACCACCGGTGCACGAGGTTGTCCACGACCTCACCGAGCTGGGCGATCGTCCGGCACTCGCGCACGAAGTCGCACGCGGGCGCGTAGAGGGGCATGACGCTGTCGCCGATGCCCCAGCCCCACTGCCCCTCCGGGTTGAGCCAGATGATGCCCTTCACGCGCTCACGGATGAGCCGGAGCGCCCACGCCTGCGGGTCGTTGTAGTTGTTGCGCGCGTCGCCCAGGACCAGGATCGTCGTCTTCCGGTCGAGCGCATCGAGCTCGGTCTTCGCGAACCGGCTGAACGCGTAGCCGAAGTCCGAGCGGCAGTGGTAGTCCACCGGCGCGCCCTTGAGCGCCCACTCGATCGCCCGCTCCACGGGATAGGTGTTGAACGCCTGCGTCACCTCCGCGATCTCCGAGACGAAGACGTAGGAGCGCACCCGGCTGAAGCACTCCTGGAGGCTCCAGACGAGCTGAAGCATGAAGCGTGAGGCGTTGCGGACCGAGTCCGAGACGTCGCAGACCGTGACGAGCTTGGGCTTCTCCCGGTGGCGGCGCTTCAGGAAGATCTCCATCGGCACGCCGTCGTACTGGAGGCTCCTCCGCGTCGTGCGCCGCGTGTCGATGCGGCCGCGCTGCTCTTGACGCTGGCGCAGCGCGAGCGCGTCCTTGATCTTCCGCGCGAGCCGCGCGACGACCGCCTTCATCTGCGCGATCTCGTCGGCCGTCAGCGCGAAGAGCGGCTTCTCGGAGAGCACCTCCCGCGTGAGCTTCTCGCCCTGGCGGTACGCGCGCCGCTCCAGCTCGCGCTCGACGTGCTGGCGGATCATCCGCTTGAACGCCTCGAGCCGGAGCTCGAGGTAGTTGCGCACCCGGGCGAGCTGGCCCGGGTCGAGGCCGCGCGTCTCGAGCAGCCTCATGAGCCGCTCGACGTCGGCCTCGATCGACGACCAGTCGAAGCGGTCCGAGATCCGGCGCGAGAAGAAGCCGACCTGGAGGAAGTACATGAGACGCTCGAGCCCCGCGTTCTGGCCGGACGCGCGGATGGCCATCTCGATCTCACTGCCCCCCCCGCGCATGAGCAGCTCGGTGAGGTCGTCGAGCTCCATCCCCTCCTCGGCCAGCATCCGGTCGAGCATGTCCTGCACGCGCGGGTCGGCCGGTCCGAGCGCCTTCTGGAGCCCCTGGCCGAGCGCCTCCAGGTCGAGAAAGTAGAGGTCGAAGAGGCGGTCGAAGGTCGGCCGGTCGCGGAACTCCTTGATCAGCGTCGCGGCGAGCGTGGTCTTGAAGGTCTCGCGGTCCACGAGTCCGACCTCGGAGGCCGCGGCGAGCGCGTCGAGCGCCTCGGAGGGTGAGATGCGCACTTCGGCGCGCCGGAGGTCACCGATGAACTCGAGGATTCTCTCGTCCAGAGGCTACTCCGTGAGGACCTTGTCGAGGGCGCCCTTGACGCGCTCGAGATCCTTCTCGTGCTTGACGAGCATCGTCAGCGTGGACTCGACGAGCTCCGGCGAGAGCGCCTGGGCGTTCAGGATGACGAGCGAGCGGGCCCAATCGAGCGACTCCGAGACCGACGGGAGCTTCCGGAGATCCATGGCCCGGATCTTCTGGACGGCGCTCACGACCGCGGCGGCGAGCTTCTCCGGGATCTCCGGCACCTTGAGACGGATGATCGCCAGCTCGTCGGCCGGCACCGGAAAGTCGATGAAGAGGTGGAGACACCGCCGCTTGAGCCCGTCGGACAGCTCGCGCGCGTTGTTCGAGGTGAGCACGACGAGCGGGATGTGCTTGGCCCTCACCGTGCCGAGCTCCGGGACCGAGACCTGGAAGTCCGACAGGACCTCGAGCAGGAAGGCCTCGAACTCGGGCTCCGCCTTGTCGATCTCGTCCACGAGGAGGACGACCGGCTCCTCCGCGAGGATCGCCGAGAGGAGCGGGCGCGGCGAGAGGAACCGGAACGAGAAGAACGCGTCCTCCTGCCCGGCGATCTTCGCGACGGCGTCGGGCAGCGACGGCGCGTCGGCGATCAGTTCGCCGATGCGCTCGCGCAGGAGCTGCGTGTAGAGGAGCTGCTTGGCGTACTTCCACTCGTAGAGCGCCTTGCCCTCGTCGAGTCCCTCGTAGCACTGCAGGCGGATGAGCCGGCGGCCGGTGACCTCCGACAGCGTCTTCGCGAGCTCGGTCTTGCCGACGCCCGCGGGCCCTTCGACGAGCACCGGACGTCCCATGCGGGCGGCGAGGAATACGACGGTGGCGATCCGGCGGCTCGCGATGTAGCGCGCGTCGCCGAAACGCCGCTGGACCTCTTCGACGGACTCGAACATGGCGGCTCCTCGTGAGATGAATTGACGTTCATTGTAGCGGATTTCCTCTCGGCGGGCAGCGGGTACAATGCCCCATGCCCGATGCGGAGCGCTACCACCGCCTGCGGCTCGCGCTCGCGGCCGCCGGCATGGCCGTGTCCGCGGGCTATCTGCTCACCGCGCTCCTCACGGGCGCAGCGGGCGCACTCGCGCGCGCCGCGGCCCGGACGCCTGGGGGCGCGTGGGGCCAGGTCGCCGTCGTCGCGCTGGGCCTCGGCGCCGCCCACGGCCTGCTCACCTTCCCGCTCGCGTGGGCGCGCGGCTGGTGGCTGCCGCGCCGCCACGGGCTCCTCCACCAGGGACTCCCCGCCTGGCTCGCCGACCGCGCGAAGGCGGCGCTCCTCGCAGGCGCGCTCGGCCTCGCCGGGGTCGAGGTCGTGTACGCGCTCCTGCGCACGACCGCCTGGTGGTGGCTCGCGGCCGCCGCCGTGTTCTTCGTCGCGCAGGCGGCGATCGCCTTCGTGCTACCGGTCTGGATCGTCCCGCTCTTCTACCGGCTCACGCCGCTCCAGGACGGTGCGCTGCGGGATCGGCTCCTGGTCCTCGCGCGGCGAGCCGGCGTCCCCGCCGTCGACGTCCGGGTCGCGGACCAGTCGCGCCGGAGCCGGACGGCGAACGCGGCGGTCGTGGGCTTCCGCCGCACACGGCGCATCATCCTGTTCGACACGCTGCTCGCGAGCTTCACCCCGGAGGAGATCGAGTCCGTGCTCGCCCACGAGCTCGGCCACCACGCCCACGGCGACATGCGGCGCGGCCTCGTGGTGCAAGGAGTCTTGACCCTGGCCACGTTCTGGCTGGCCGACCGGCTCCTCCGCGCCGGCGCCGCCGCGTTCGGCCTCGCGGGTCCCGCCGATCCGGCGGGGATGGCCTGGCTCGCGCTGATCCTGTTCCTCCTGGGCCTCGTCGCCCTCCCGCTCGGCAACGGCTTCTCGCGCCGGATCGAGCGCGAGGCCGACGACTTCGCCCTCGCCACGACCGGCAACCCGGCGGCGTTCATCGGCGCGATGGAGCGGCTCGGCGATCTGAATCTCGCCGAGCGGCGGCCGAGCCGCTGGAAAGAATTCGTGCTGTACTCGCACCCCGCGCTCGATCGTCGGATCGCGCGCGCGAGAGGAGAGCCTGCATGACGCCTCGCCGCACACTCCGCGCGCTCGTCGAGAAAAAGCAAGGCCTCGTCGTCCCGGGCGCGTACGACGGCATCTCCGCCAGGCTCGTCCAGCAGGCGGGCTTCCCCGCGGTCTACATGACTGGCTACGGCACGGCCGCCTCCCGACTCGGCCTGCCCGACCTCGGCTTCGCCGGGCTCGCGGAAATGGCCGACCACGCGCGCAACATCGCCGCGGTCATCGACGTTCCGCTGATCGCCGACGCGGACACGGGCTACGGCAACGCGCTCAACGTCCGTCGGACGGTGCAGACGTACGAGGCGGCCGGCGTGGCCGCGCTCCACATCGAGGACCAGATCACCCCCAAGCGCTGCGGTCACCTGTCCGGCCACCAGGTGATCCCGCGCGGCGAGTTCGCCGGCAAGATCCGCGCGGCGATCGACGCGCGGCGGGATCCGGATCTCCTGATCATCGCGCGGACCGACGGGATCTCGGCGGTGGGCCTGGACGAAGCCCTCCGCCGCGGTGAGGCGGCGGCCGAGGCCGGCGCCGACGTGCTCTTCATCGAGGCGCCGCGCGACGAGGCGCAGGTGGAGCGCGTCGCACGCGCCTTCGACACCCCGCTCCTCTACAACTACGCGCCGGGCGGGCGGTCGCCGCTCCTGCCGTTTCCACGTCTGCGCGAGCTCGGCTACGCGATCATCCTGCTCCCGGTGGACACGCTCCTCGTCGGCGTCCATGCGATCCGCGCCTTCCTCGCCGAGGTGAAGACGCGTGACGACGTGCTCTCCCTCAGGGACCGCTACATGAACTTCCGCGACTTCAACGAGCTGATCGGCGTGACCGCCCAGCTCGAGCTGGCGGAGCGTTACCGGGACGACGCGCGCTCGGCGACGTAGGCCGCGAGCGCCGCCTCCCAGGGCCGGAGGTCGTCCTCGCGGAGCGCGCTCAGATTTCCGTGGCCGAGGACGGAATAGGCGGGGCGCCGCGCCCGGGCGCCGAACTCGGCCGCGGTCACGGGCCTGAGATCCCGCGCGACGCCGGCGAGCTCAAAGACACGCCGGGCGAAGTCGTACCAGCTCGTCTCCCCTGCGTTGGTGAGGTGGTAGATGGGATGCACCGCGAGCGGGAGGACCTTCCAGACCTTCCGTGCGAGGTCGAGCGTGTAGCTCGGGCCGAGCACCTGATCGGCGACGACGCGGATCTGCCGGCCCTCGGCCGCCAGGCGCAGCATCGTCTCGACGAAGTTCGTCCCCCCCTTGCCGGAGCTCCGCGCCACGCCGTAGAGCCCGCAGACGCGGAAGACGCGGGCGCGCTCGCAGCGCTCGAGGGCGAGCCGCTCGCCCGCGAGCTTCGACTCGGCGTAGACGGAGAGCGGGTTCGGAGCGTCCGACTCGAGGTACGGCGTCGAGCGGCGGCCGTCGAAGACGTAATCCGTGGAGAAGTGGACGAGCGTCGCACCGAGCCGCTGGCAGGCGGCCGCCAGGTCGCCGACGGCGCGCGCGTTGAGCGCGAACGCGGTGTCCCGGTCCTCCTCTGCATGGTCCACGAGGTTGTAGGCCGCGGTGTTGACCACGTGGGTAGGCCGGAGCTCGGCCAGGAGCGCCCCGACCCGCGCCGCGTCGAGGAGGTCGAGGTCGCGACGCGTGAGCGGGAACAGCTCGCCGTCGAGGTCGAACGTCCGGACGAGGTCCGAGCCGAGCTGGCCGGCGGCGCCGATCAGGACGACCCGGGGACGGCTCACGCGCTCAGCGCTGGCGGACGCCGCCTGTCGAGCCGCCTGGTCGCTTCGGCGGCGGCACGAGCCCGACCAGCAGGTCGAGGTGCCGGAAGTCGAAGGGCTTCGGGACGTACGCGAAGATCCCGGTGGTGTGCGCCTCGGCGGCCGACCGCGTGCTCTGGTTCGCCGTCACCATCATGACCGGAACGCTCCCGTCGAGCGCGCGGATCTGCTTGAGGAGCTGGAGGCCGTCCATCCCCGGCATGTTCATGTCGAGGAGGACGAGGTCCGGGCGCTGGCGGAGGAAGGCCCTGTAACCGTCGGCGCCGCTCAACGCCGTCTCCACCACGTAGCGGTACCCGTGGTCGAACTGGCGGAAGAACTCCAATAGGACCTCGATGACGGACTGCTCGTCGTCCACGATCAGGACGCGTCTGTCGGTGGGCGAGGCGTCTGGCACGGAGTCAGTATATGACGGCGGCGGCGACGAGGCGGCCTAAGACGCTGTCTTCGAAGGCGTCGCGAAGACGAGAGCCACCAGGTGCTCCAGCTGCTGGAAATCGCAGGGCTTCGGCACGTAGGCGAAGACCCCAGCGTGGAGCACCTCGACCACGGCGCCCAACGGCTGCTTCCCCGTGACGACGATCACGGGGATCGAGCTGTCGAGGGCGCGCACCTGCTTGAGCAGCGTGAGCCCCTTGAGGCCTTTCATCTGCGGATCGAGCAGGATCAGATCGGGCCGGCCGTGTTTGAGCGCGGCGGCAGCCTCGGCGGCGTTCGACGCCATGTAGACCCGGTATCGTTGCCCGTGGTTGAACTTTGCGAAGTGGCTCTTCAACGTGTCCACGTGCGCCGATGGATCGTCGAGAAGGAGAACGTGCTTCTCGGGCAGGAACCGTGCCGAGCTCGAGCCGAGCTTGAACTGTGATGGCACGGTGGACAGGTATGCACACGCGATACCAGCAGCCCATGCAATGGAAATATTGGATTTAGAATCCGTCCGCCGCACCGCGCGCCGGGCTCGTGTCAGTCGGGTGAGCATTCTGACCACGCGGTCCGGATGCCGGCACGGATGGCGCCGGGCGCGGCGACATGGCTAGAGCCTGGGCGCGATGACGGAGGCGAAGATCTCTAGGTGCTCCATGTCATCGAACACGGGGTTGAGCATGAGGAAGCCCACGCCGGCCGCGACGATCTCTTTCAGCCGGTCCACGCACTCCTCCCGTCCACCCCACACGCATACCTCGGCGGCGAGCTCGGGCCTGCCGTAGAAGACGCCGAACCACTCGGCGAGCCGCCGGCCCGCGCGCGCCCGGTCCTCGTCCACCGCGATGTAGACGCGCTTGCCGAGCGGGAACGCGGCGGGATCGCGGCCCGCGTCCTTGAGGAGCCGGCGGAGGAGACCGACCTCCTCGAGGAAGCCGGCGGTCGAGATCGAGCCCGCGCCGATGAAGCCGTCGCCCAGCTCGACTGCGCGCTGGAGCGCACTCGGATGGTGGCCGCCGAACCAGAGCGGCGGGTGGGGCTTCTGGAGCGGCTTCGGCTGCATGGAGGCGTTCTGGAGCTTGAAGAACTCGCCGTCGAACGTCACGCGCTCCTCGGTCCAGAGCCGCTTCATCAGCCGGAGGCCCTCTGTGAAGCGGGCGGCGCGCCGCGCCGCACTCAGGCCGAACGCCGGGTAAATTCTCGGGTTGCCGCCGAGACCGACGCCGACCGTCAGCCGCCCCGCGGAGAGGTGATCGAGCGACGTGAGCGCCTTCGCGAGGTGAACGGGGCTCCGGAGCGCGGTGAGGAGCACGGCCGAGCCCAGCCGCAGCCGCTCGGTACATGCGGCCGCCCACGTGAGCAGCGCGACGGGCTCGAGGCTCTTGATCCCGCCGAGGATCTGCTCGACGACCCAGGCGCTCTCGAAGCCGAGCGCCTCGGCGCGCGTGATGAAGTCGCGGAGCTTGCGGACGTCGAAGTCGCCCTGGACGATCGTCTGCGGGATCGCGACGCCGAGCGTGACCCGGCTCTTCACGGAGCGAATCCTACCACGGCGGCGCGGTGATATAGTTTACGGCTGTCGGCGCTGGCTCGAGACAGGACGACCTCAGGAGACCCCCGCATGAACGGATTGAAAGACGCCATCGCGAAGGCCATCGACCGCCTCGGCGACGAGCTGGAAACCCTCTCCCACAAGATCCACGACAACCCCGAGCTCGGCTATCAGGAGGTCAAGGCGGCCGCTTGGCTCACCGAGTTCCTGGCGCAGCAGGGACTCAAGGTCGAGCGCGGCGTCGCGGGCGTCGAGACGGCGTTCCGCGCCGAGCTCGAGACGGGCGAGGGTCCGACGCTCGCGATCCTCTGCGAGTACGACGCGCTCCCGCAGATCGGTCACGCGTGTGGTCACAACATCATCGCCACGGCGGGCGTGGGCGCCGGTGCCGGCCTCGCAGCGGTGCGGGACCGGCTCCCGAAAGGCCGCATCCTGGTCATCGGCACCCCCGCCGAGGAGGGCGGCGGCGGCAAGGTGAGGCTGATCAACGGAGGCGTGTTCAAGAACGTGGACGCCGCGATGATGGTCCACGGCTTCGACCGCTGGGTCGCGCACTCCGACCTGCTCGGGATCGTCCGAGTGGGCTTCGAGTGGAGGGGCAAGGCGGCGCACGCATCCGCCGACCCGTGGGAGGGTGTGAACGCGCTCGACGCTGCGGTCCAGACCTACAACAACGTCGCGATGCTCCGCCAGCAGGTCCGGCCGGACGCGCGCATCCACGGCATCATCACGCACGGCGGCGCCGCGCCGAACATCATCCCCGAGTTCGCGGCGGCGACGTTCTACGTGCGCTCGCTCAACGTCGACTACATGTGGGACCTCCAGAGGCGCGTGATCAGCTGCGCGGAGGGCGCCGCGAAGGCGGCCGGCTGCGAGCTCAGGGTCGTGGAGCACCGGGATACCGTCTACGAGCCGATGAAGCGGAACGCGACGCTCCTCGACGCCTTCCGCGCGAATCTCAAGACCTTCGGCGTGACCGAGTCGCCGGAGCTCAAGGACCGGCTCGGCTCCTCGGACATCGGCAACGTGAGCCGGGTGCTCCCCGCCATCCAGCCGATGGTGAAGATCGCCCCCGACGGGACGCCGATCCACTCTCGCGCCTTCGAGGCGGCGGCCAAGAGCCCGCTCGCCCGCGAGGGCATGCTCATCTCGGCCAAGACGATGGCCATGACGGTGTGCGATCTGTTATCCGACCCGTCGCTCGTCAAGCGCGCGCAGGCCGAATTCAAGGGAGCGAAGTGACGATGAGCGCCCCGGCGGACACGCTGAAATCGAAGGTCTCACAGGCGGTGGATCGCCTCGCCGACGAGCTCGAGGCGCTCTCTCACCGGATCCACGACACGCCCGAGCTCTGCTTCAAGGAAGAGAAGGCCCACGCGTGGCTCACCGAGTTCCTCGAGAAGCACGGGGCGAAGGTCGAGCGCTCCATCGGCTCACTCCCCACCGCCTTCCGCGCGACGATCGACGGCGGCGGTACCGGGCCGACGATCGCGATCATGGCCGAGTACGACGCGCTCCCCGGGATCGGCCACGCGTGCGGCCACAACGTGATCGCGACCGCCGGCACGGGCGCGGGCGCCGCTCTCGCCGTGGCGCTCGGGAGGCTCCCGTTCCCGGGACGCATCCAGGTGATCGGCACGCCCGCGGAAGAGGGCGGCGCGGGCAAGGTCAAGCTGCTGGAGGCCGGCGTCTTCAAGGACGTGGACGCCGCCATGATGATCCACGGCCGCTGCGGGACGCAGGTGTGGCGGCCGACGCTCGGCATCATCAAGGTGAAGGCCGAGTTCCACGGCAAGGCGACGCACGCCTCGTCGTGGCCCTGGCGCGGCGTGAACGCGCTGAACGCGGTCATCCAGCTCTTCGTCGCGCTCGACCAGATGCGCCAGCAGCTCCGCCCCGACGCGCGGGTCCACGGGGTCATCGTCAAGGGCGGCGAGCAGCCGAACATCATCCCCGAATACACGCGCGCGGACTTCTACCTCCGCTCGCTCGGCAGGGACTACCTCCACGAATTGCTCCGCCGCTTCAGGGGCTGCGCCGAGGGCGCCGCGGCGGCAACCGGCTGCCGGGTGGAGGTCACGGCGGAGCCCACGATTCACGACCCGATGAAGCCGAACCGCACGCTGGCCGAGGTGTTCGAGAAGAACCTCGCGTTCATCGACTTCCCCGTCGACCCGGACGACGGTGAGGCGGGCTACGGTTCGACCGACTGCGGCAACGTCAGCCAGGCGCTGCCGACGATCCATCCCTATATCCGGATCTCCCCCGACGGCGTGCCCGGCCACTCGCGCGAGTTCGCCGAGTGGGCGCGCTCGCCGCTCGCGCGCGCCGGCCTGGTGGCGGGCGCGAAGGCGCTCGCGCTGACCGCGCTCGACCTGCTCGCCGCGCCTGAGCAGCTCCAGGCGGCGAAGGCGGAATTCAGTCGATGACGGGTCCGATCGCGGCGGTCGTCGGCGTGCTGCTCGCCGGCCTGCCCGTGGTCGCCCAGGCCCAGACGGCGGAGGCCGAGCTCAAGGACGCGCAGGGCAACGTCGTCGGCACCGCCACGCTCACCGGGGCGCCGGACGGCGCGAGGATCGCGCTGCGGGTGCGCGGGCTCCGGCCCGGCGACCACGGCGTTCACGTCCATGAGGTCGGGAAATGCGAGCCGCCGGCCTTCACCTCGGCGGGTGGCCACTACAACCCCCGGAACAAGAAACACGGCCGGCTGAATCCCGAAGGCGCCCACGCGGGCGATCTGGGGAACCTGAGGGTCGGAGCCAGCGGAGCCGGCGCCACCGAGGTGACCGCCGCGGGTGTGGCGCTGACCGACGTCGTCGGCCTCTCCCTCGTGGTCCACGCGGACCGGGACGACGAGAAGACCGACCCCGCGGGCAGCTCGGGGGCGCGGGTCGCCTGCGGGGTGATCGTGAAGTAGGCTAGGCCGCGCGCGCCGGGACCGGCTCGAGCATCACCGCCAGCCGGCCCGCGATCCAGCCACCGGCCAGCCCCGCGGCGAGCGTGAGCGCGAGCGCCACGAGGGTCTCGCCCGCCGTCGGCACGAGCGCGCGATACGCCGGGAGGCTGCCGAGCCTCCAGAGCATCAGCCCGAAGAGCACGAGGGCGTACGCCGTCGACGCGGCGACGGGCCGCCGCCGCGGGTCCACGGCCACCATCGCGGCGAGCGGGATGAGGCCGAGGAGCTGCGCGACACTCGTCGTTGCGCCCGGCACGGTCCCGTTCCTCCGCGCGACGATGTTGGCGACCGCAATCGGCGACGTCGGATCCTTCGCGATCTCCGCCTCGATGACCGAGACCGGCTGCAGGAGGTCGAAGCCGAGACGCGCGAGCTGCTGGCCCGCGAGCCCCACGGCGACTGCGCCGGCGAGCACGACGGCGGGCGCCCAGCGGCTCCCCGAGAGGCGCGCGGCCGTGACGTAGGCGAGCGGCAGCACGAGCGCGGCGAGCATCGAGTAGAAGTGGAACAGCACGCCGCCGTGGAGGTACGCGATCCGGAAGCTCGGCTGCACCGTGAGCTGCAGGCCGATGAAGAGGAGCACGCCCGTGACGAGGACGGCGACGAAGCGCGCGCGGCTCGGCGCAGGATAGACCTCGCGGGCGATCAGGAAGCAGCCGAGCGTGTTGATCGCTGCCCCCAGCAGGCCCAGCATGTGCGGCGGACTCCAGAGCGTGACGTCGATGCCGAAGAGGCGATGCCAGAGGTCGTCGATGGGCGCGGCAAGAATGGTGACGGCAATGCCCCATGCCGCAAGCTGGAAGCCGCGACTACCCGAGAGTCCCAGGACGCGAACGGCTCCCGTTCCCCACCAGGTCTCGAGGAAGAGCATTCCGAAAGAAAGAATCACCACCGCGCTGACGCCGGCATAGGTCATGAGATGGGGCGGGATCCAGAACGAGT
>Ga0137418_10003573_pt1 | contig 14298 bp, 13 predicted proteins | sample CZODoug3_1_2_16f_FD_122242 | JGI IMG/M metagenome (GOLD analysis project Ga0137418, IMG submission 122242) | Vadose zone soil fungal communities from Angelo Coast Range Reserve, California, USA - CZODoug3_1_2_16fungal (Hybrid Assembly) | ecosystem: Environmental > Terrestrial > Soil > Vadose...
GGCTGCATGCTCGGGCAGCCGGCTTTCGAGCAGGAGCTCGCGAACCGCAACGTCATCTTCCGGATTCCGACGCCGACATTCGGCGCGGGTCTGATCGAGGAGATTCCGGATTCGGCGATCGTCGCGAACCGGGTGGCGAACGCGTCTACAAAGAGGCTGTTCGGGATCTCGGGCCGGGTCAACAAGAACGGCAATGACGGCACGATCACGCGGTTCGGGTGGAAGGCCCAGAACAAGTCGCTGCTCTTGTTCTCGGGCGAGGCGTACAACGTGGAGATGGGGATCACGAACGAACTGTTTCAGACCGAACGGGATGAAACGCCGACCTGCCAGTTTACGACGGACCCGAACACCGTCACCAACACGACTGGCGCGACGCCTCAGGAGACAATCAGCGCGATCGAGAAGTTCGCCTTCTTCATGCGTTTCCTCGCGCCGCCGGTGCCCTCTCCCGATACGCCCGGAGGGGCCGCGTCCATCGCAAGAGGCAGGACTCTGTTCAGCCAAATCGGGTGCGCGCTTTGCCATACGCCTACCCTCTACACGGGCAATTCGACGGTCGCCGCGCTTGGCAATCAAACCGCGAATCTCTTCTCCGACCTGTTGCTCCATGATATGGGGATCGGCTTGGCCGACGGCGTCAGTCAGGGCCGAGCGGGGCCGAGGGAGTTTCGCAGCGCCCCGCTCTGGGGATTGGGGAAGCGGGTATTCTTCCTGCACGACGGACGGACCTCGAACCTCATTGAGGCGATTGAGGCGCATCACAGCGGAAACGTTTTTTTCGGCACGGCCTCTGAAGCGAACCTCGTGACAAGCCTGTACAGCGTCCTGTTGGAAGGCCAGAAGCAGGACCTTCTCAACTTCCTGCGGTCGCTATAACCAGGGCGATACCGAAGGTCCGCGCCGATGAGAAGTCGGCGCGGATTTTTTTTGCGAAATGGAACGCCCGTAATCGCATTCGCTAGGACTTACCCCGCTCGATATTCGCCGATCAGGATATTTTTTTCGGCTCCTGCAAATCGCGAACCTCGGTGTTCATCTTCACGTCCTTGCGGCGGCGCTTGACGAGGAGCTTTCCGGTCTCGAAGTAGTCTCCTTTCACCGCGAGCTCCGCCGCGCGCTCCAGCTCCTCCGGCCATTCGCCGAGCGAGTACCCGAACCACGGCGACTCGGGCTTGAGCTTCGGCAGGCCCAGTTCTTCCCAGATTTTCTTCGCGTGCTCCATGTATTCGCGCTTGGGCAGCGAGATCGGGGGGAAATCCTCCTTCATCGTCGCGTCGATCAGCACCGAAGCGTCTTCGCCTTCGTTTCGTTTGCTCCTCGGGCCGTGCCCCTGGTCGCGGTGATGAAGGATCTGAAGGTCGAGCGCCGGGTTCGCGCGGTAGGACATGGCCCAGAGCAGTGCGTCCGCGTTGTCCGGGTCGATGTCTTCGTTCACGGCAACGACGTACTTGCCCGCCGCGCGGTTCCACGCGGCGGCGCCGTAGAGCGCGCGCCAGATCTCGGTCCTCGGCGCCTTGCGGTCCATGATGAGCACGACCACCTTGCGCAGATTCGTGAGCGGCTCGTGCATCGAGACGCGCTTCACGCCCTGGATGCCGAGCGTATTGCGCAGGTGATGGGTATAGAGCGGCTCGAGCGCGACGCGCTTGATGAGGCTCGACTCGCTCGGGGTCACCTGCGAGATGATGGAGGTGAGGATCGCGTTCTTGCGGCGGGTGATGCAGGTCACCTCCATGAAGGCGTTGTACTCCTGCAGGTTGACGTGGCCGTGCGATTCGCCGAACGGCGCTTCGGGCTCGAGATACTCGGTGTCGATATACCCTTCGACGACGATCTCGGCCTCGGCCGGCACGAGCAGGTCGACGGTCTTCGCTTTTACGACGTTGATCGGCGCGCCGACCAGCCCTCCGGCTACGTGCAGCTCGTCCAGCGCCTCCGGCACTTTCTGCGCCGAGGTAAACGCCACGCACGGCGGCGCGCCCAGGACGACCGCCGCGGGCAGCTTCTCGCCGCGCGCCTTCATTTTCTCCCAGTGGGTGTAGATCCCCGGCCGCAGCTCGAGCGACGGATTCATTCCGAGCCGCCGCGGCGCCTTGACCTGCCCGCGGTAGATGCCCATGTTCTGCACGCCGGTGTCCGGGTCCTTGGTGATGTACTGCGAGAGCGTCGTGAACGGCGCGATGTCCCAGCCCGGTGTGGAAATGGGAATGGGGAGGCCGTCGAGGCCCATGCCCGGCTTGTCGAGATCGTCGCCCTGGATCACGACCTCATGGCAAGGCGCGTCCTCGACGATTCGCGGCGGGATCGGCTTCGCCATCGCGCGGTTCCAGGTCTCGTTGATTCCGTCGAGCGCACAGCCCATGCCGATGCGGTAGATTTCGCGGCTCGCGGCGAGCGCGCCGACCGCGACCGGGATATCGTATTTGCGTCGCTTGGCGTCGGTGACTTGGGTGAACAGGAACGCTTTTCTGTCCGGCTCCTCGATACCGCCGCGGAATTGCCAGCGCACCAGCGGATGCATCTCGGTGTCTTTGTTGATCGGCCGATCGACCGTTATGAGCAGCCCCGCGCGCTCGAGGGCTTCCAGGTGCTCGTGGAGGTCGGGATAGGCGCGCTTCGGCGCGGTGTCCGCATCGCGGCGCTTCGGTTCGGCCGTCGAGCCGATTTTGGATTTCTTCGCCATGGGCGGGCGCCTTCAGTGCAGGAAGTATATCAACGCGACAACGACGGGAACATCGCCACGCCGAGGCGGTTTGCCAGCGCCTGGAGCTCGTCGTAGACGGCGCGTGGAATCGGGATGCCGTCGCGGCTGCGACTCTCGAATGTGCGGCGGCCGCGCTCGCCGGGCATGAGGATTTCCCCCGCATCGCGATCGACAGGCAGGGATTTCAGCGCCTTCACCAGACGATCGACTTCGCGCCTGAAATTCTCGGGATCGCCGAACTGCGCCAGGTCGATCGCCATGACGAAGCCGTTTTGGCGGTGCCGGCGTCCTTCGGGGGTGCCTTCCAGAGACTCGGCGAGGAGGGGGTTCGACGCGATCAGGCTCGTGATGCATTCGATCATGAGAGACAGGCCGGAGCCTTTGGGGCCGGCCATCGGCAAGGGAATCTGCGCGGCCCGGGGGTCGGTCGTCGGGTTGCCGTCCTTGTCGAGGGCCCATCCCTCGGGTATCCGTTCGCCGGTTCTCTTCGCCTGGTTCAGCTTTCCCATCGAAACGACGCTCGTCGCCATGTCGAGCACCAGGGGCTCTCTTCCCGGGACCGCGATCGAGATGGGGCTGGTGGACACGCCTGCTGCGCGCGTGCCGTGATAGACGACATTGGGCAAGGATGCCGCCAGGGCGATCGCGGCCATGCCCTCGCGGGCGGCGGCGAACGTGTAGTAGCCGAGCGCCGCGGTGTGCGTGGTCGCCCGAACCAGCGCGAGGCCCACGCCGGCGTCACGGGCCTTGCGCAAGGCTTCGGCGGTTGCGCGCGTCATCGCGACCGGCCCCGCCGCGCGATCGGCTTCGATCAGGACCGAGGCGGCCGTCTCGGTGCGGACCGCCATCGCGGGCCTGGGATTCATCTCGCCGGTTTCGATCAGATCGACGTAGCGCGGGATTCTCGTGACGCCGTGCGTGTCCACGCCCCGGAGATTCGCCCAGACGAGGACTTCGGCGACGACCGCCGCGTCGGCTTTGGGCATGCCGGCTCGCGCGAAGACGTCCGTCGCGAAGCGCTTGAGCGCGTCGGCCGAAACGGTCGGCGCCGCCTGGCCGGCGTGCAATTGTGTCTTGCTCATTCCGGAATCAGACCCGCGCGGGAAAATATTTGGCGAGCCAATTGCGCACGAGGTCGACCACCAGCGTGTTCCCTTCCGAGAACATGAAATGGTCGACGTCGGCGATGAGATGGAGATCGGTCGGTTTGCCCGCGCGCTCGAAGAGCTCGACCGACTGCTCGGTCGGTGTCACCGAGTCGTTCGCCGAATGCAGCAGAAGGAGCGGCCGCGGCGCGATCCGCCCGACGACGTCGTTGGCGTTGAACGCGTACATGGTTTCCACCACCTCGAAAGGAAACTCCATGATCGAGCCCGGCGCGAGGTTGCCGCGCAGGCGCGGCGGAATGGGAACGATGTCGTAGCGCGGCACCATCATCGGCTTGCCGGCGCGCTTCCGGCGCTTTCCCTCTTTCATCATGGCGCTGAACTTCTTCCAGGCCCGGGGCGAAGCGTGCTGCCTGCGGAATTTCTTCGCGCCGTCGCCCCAGCCGCCTGAGGAAATGCAGGCGGCGACCCTCCGGTCGACCCCTGCCGCGTATACCGCGACCGCCGCGCCAAAACTCTGCCCGACTACGCCGATGCACTTTGGTTCGATCTCGGGACGGGTAGCTAGGAAGGACAGCGCGTTCCTCGTGTCTTTAACCTGCTCCTTGCAGATGACGCGTCCGCGCTTGCCTTCGCTTTCGCCGCAGCCGCGGAAGTCGAAGCGCAGCGCCGCGTAGCCGAGGCCGGCGAGCATTTTCGCAACCATCGTACCGCCGCCGCCGTCCTTGTTGCTGCCGAATCCGTGCAGGACGAGAAATGCGGCGCACTGTTCCTCCGCCCCGCGCGACTCGGGAAGGTGAAGCACGCCCGCAAGCTTCAATCCCTCGGATGCAAAGCTGACCCGTTCTTCCATTCTTCCGATCCTCACCTGCGAGCTGGCTAATTATAAGTGCGGTCGTCCTCGCCAAGGTAGAATCTCCGGAAAAAGGAGCCGCGATGAGCCGCTACGCGCCGATCGACGTCCACGCGCATTATTTTCCGCAAAGCTTCCTCGATCTGATCGCCAAGCACGGCCCCAGCCACGGCTTCGAGTACAAAATAGTCGAGGGCAAGGGTCCGCAGTTCAAGCACGGCCATCTCATAACCGGGCCGGTCGGTCCCAAATTTGTCGACCTGGACGCCCGGCTCGAAACGATGGATGAACAAGGCGTCGAGGTCCACGCTCTGTCACTGTCACAACCGATGGTGTATTGGGCCGACGGGGAGCTGGCCCAGGGCATCAGCGAAAGCTACAACGACGCGCTCGCGCGGGCGCACGAGCGGCATCCGAAGCGGCTCGTCGGGCTCGCGACGCTGCCGATGCACGAGCCCGCGCTCGCGGTGAAGGAGGTCGAGCGCGCCGCGAAGCTGCCGGGCATGCGCGGCTTCTATATTGCCACCCAGATTCGCGGAAAAGACCTGTCCGACGCTTCATTCCCGCCTGTCTATGAGCGCATCGAGGCGAGCGGCCTGCCGCTTTTTTTGCACCCGGTCGAGGTGATCGGGCACCAGCGCCTGGGTGCCTATTACCTCACCAACCTGCTCGGCAACCCTTTCGAGTCGGCGATCGCCGCTGCGCACCTCATCTTCGGGGGCGTGCTCGACAGGTTTCCCAGGCTCGTCGTGTGCCTTCCCCACGCGGGCGGCGCGTTCCCGTGGCTCGTGGGCCGGCTCAACCGGGGCTGGGAAAAGCGTACCGACCTGAAGCACGTCAAGCACTCGCCGCTCGAGTACCTGCGCCGCTTCTACTACGACACGGTCGGCTATTCCGACCACGTGCTCGAATATCTGGTCAAGGTGATCGGTGCCGACCGAGTCCTGATGGGGAGCGACTATTGTTTTCCCATTGCCTACGAGCGGCCGGTCGAGACCGTGACGGCCCATCTTCTCCTTGACGACGAGCAGAAGCGGAAAATCGTCGAAGACAATGCTCGGCGCCTGCTCAGAATCTAGCTTAGCGCCGGAAGATCCATATGACGATGCTGACGACCACCGATATGACGAGGCAGGTCATCAGGGGAAAGTAGAGACTGAATCCGTCGCGCCGCACCACGATGTCTCCCGGCAGCCTGCCCAGACCCAGTTTCGACATCAGCGGCCACAGCAATCCCGCGGCCACGAGGATGAGACCGACGATGATCAGCCACTTGGACACGGGCGTTTCGCCTCCGCGTCGACCCAATTAGGCCGGAATCTGTCAGTATAATTGCACCGCGTCGGAATGGAAGCCTTGCCGGCGGCGTTAGCGTGTCGCCCGCAAGCGAGCCTTGCGGTTCAACCGCCCCGATGGTTTCAAGGAGGAAGCACAATCATGAAGAGAGTTATCCGGGCGGTCGTTCTTGCCAGCGCCGTGTCCCTCGCGGCTTGCGCCGGCATGGGTAAGAGCGAAGACGTCGACTACCGCGCCATCGTGGCGAGCCCGGACCGATCCGAGGCCGACCGTCAGACCGATCAGAGAAGAAATCCGGAGCTGTTGCTCGCGTTCACCGGCGTGCGGCCGGGCATGAGGGTGCTCGATATGGGAGCGGGCGGAGGCTATTCGACCGAGCTGCTCGCCCGCGCGGTCGGTTCCAGCGGAACGGTCTATGCGCAGGACTCGCAGGCGGTTCCGCCGAGAGCGACGGAGCGCTTCGACGAGCGTGCGAGAACCCCTGCGATGCGGAACGTCGTGCGCGTGCTGCGAGACTATGACGATCCGGTTCCACCTGGCGTGCGCGATCTCGATCTGATCACCTTCTTTTTCGCCTATCACGACACGGCGTTCATGAGCGTCGACCGCTCAAGGATGAATCGCGGGCTGTTCGAGGCGCTGAAACCAGGCGGTGTGTTGGTGGTCGCCGACCATTCGGCTCAAGCGGGTGCGGGTACAAGCGTCGCGAAATCCTTGCATCGCATTGAAGAGGCGACGTTACGGCGGGAAATCGAGGCGGCGGGTTTCAGCCTCGCCGCGGAAGCGGATTTCCTGCGCCATCGCGAGGATCCGCGCGATTCGATCGTATTTCGTCCTAAGGTGCCGGTAGACGAATTCGTATTGAAGTTCGTCCGACCCTGATTTGGCAGGGAGGCTGGCGGTGCTCCAAGACTTCGGTCTTGACGGTCGGCGTCATGGCCGTCGCTTTTGCACGACGCGCCACTTTCATTGTAAACAGCCGCTTAAGAACTGCGCTCGAAGTCGCGTCGCTCGAAAGCGACGACGGACTGCGATTAGTGGCGCTCCGCTTCCGGCAATCGCATGATTTTGCACGTGAGTTGCGTCTGGCATGCGCATTGCTAAAGGTAATACATTTTGGGTCGCGGATTTTCGCCCGTGAATGATCGGTCACAGCCCGAGAAAGGGAAGAGGAGCGCCTATGCTGGACAATTTTCGCAGGAGAGATCTTCCGCAATCCACTCGCGGGCAGTCGCCGTACAGCAGCCGGCTGCAGGAAGCGTTGAGTGCGGGCGGCGACGAATCCGCAAAAGCGGAAGCCCTCGGGAGCGAAGCGCCGAGGGCCGACTTGCGCGGTGATCCGGAACCCTCCCGATCCGGCCGTGAAAGCGTGAGCAAGCTGATCGTCGGTCCGGATATCAAGCTGAAGGGCGCCGAGATCACCGACTGCGACACGCTGGTGGTCGAAGGCCGCGTGGAAGCTTCGATGGACAGCCGCGTCATCCAGATCGCCGAGCACGGCGTTTTCGTGGGCAAGGCGGGCATCGACGTCGCCGAAATCCGAGGGCGTTTCGAGGGCGAGCTGACCGCGCGAAAGCAATTGATCGTTCGCGCCACGGGGAAAGTGTCGGGCAAGGTCCGATACGGGAAAGTCGCGATCGAGGAAGGCGGCGAGATCTCCGGCGACATCGCGGCTCTCCCCGAGACGAAAGGCGCAGGCGCCGCGCGCGCAGCCGATTCGGCCCGTAGCCCCGCCGCGACCCCTGCGGCGCCCGCGCCGGCCCAAGCGGGCGCGCAGCCGTTGCCGAGCAAACCGGCATGGACGTCGCAAACGGGCACGCCGCCTCAAAGCAAGCCGGCAGGGGTGTCCCAAGCGGGCGCGCAGCCCCAGTCAAACAAGCCCGCCGCCCCGTCGCACTGAGCTTCTCAGCTGCCGGGGATGATTCCCGGCTGCATGGAGTTGCAGAACTCGGCGATCTCGCCCGGCCGCGTCCACCAGACGCGGTCCCGACACTTGTGCTCGACGCAATGTTTGAGCGCTGTGCGCAGCGGCCGCAGCCGGAAGGGCTGGCCGAACACATAGGGGTGTACCGAGATGTTGCACACGAGCGGGTGCTTCACGCACTGCTCCAGCATCTCGTCGAACTGGTCCACCACCATGTCGCAGAATTCGCGCGCGCTGTGTTTCCGGTGCACGATCGCCGGCGAGTCGTTGACCTCGACCGGGTAGGGTACCGACAGGATCGGCCCTGAGCGCGTTCGCATCCAGATCGGCTGGTCGTCGCAAGGCCAGTCCATGAGGTAGGCGTAGCCGGCCTCCTTCAGGAGGTCGGGTGTCACCGAGGTCTCGTAGGCGCCGGCACCCATCCACCCTAGGGGGCGCTTCTTCTCGTTGCGGGCAAAAGTCTCGGTGACCTCGCGAATGATGCGCTCCTCGTCGGGCTCCCAAAGGCCGCGCAGATTTTCCGAATTGGTGCGGCCATGGGCGACGATCTCGTCGCCTCTTGCACGGATTCGCGCGAAGATCTGCGGCGCGTAGTCGTAGAGCAGGCTGTTGGTATTGTGCGCGAGCGGCAGCTTCAGCTCCTCGGCGAGGTCGAACAGCCGCCAGATCCCGACGCGGTTGCCGTAGTCGCGCCAGGAGTAGTTCCGCTGCGTCTGGGGCTCGCCCGTCTTGGCGTTGTCGTGCCCGAGGCCCGCGCCGAAGGCAAAGCACTCGATGTTGGTGGTGATGCAGAACGCGAGCCGCTTGCCCTCCGGCCAGGAATAGTCCTTGCGATCGGTGATCGGAACGTAGTCGTAGCGCGAGTGCCGCGGGAGAAAATTCCTTGCCACGCTGGAAGCTCCCTCGCTCAATCGGCTTTGGCGCCCGAGTCGGTGACCATTTTTCCGAGCTTCACGACCTCGGCGCGCATGTGGGCGGCGAACTGCTCGGGGGTGCTCGTGATCGGCGTTGCGCCCTGAGTCGCGAAGAAGTCCCGGATCTCGGGCGAATTGACGGCTTTCGCGAACTCGGCGTTCGCGCGCTCGACGACTTCCCTCGCCATGCCCGCAGGGCCGATAACGCCGCTGTAGAGCACCAGATCGAACCCCGGGAGCGCCGCTTCGGCGAGGGTCGGAATGTCTTGGACTGCAGCCACGCGCGCGGGCGTGGTCACCGCGAGCGCGCGCAGCTTGCCGCTCTTCACGTGCGGCAGTGCCGCAGGCATCGTCGAGAAGATGAAGGCCACTTCGCCCGCGATCACCGCGAGTGTCGCTGGTGCGCTGCCCTTGTAGGGCACGTGCAGCAGGTCGACACCCGCCATGGTCTTGAAGCTCTCGCCGGCCAGATGCACGATGGTGCCGGTGCCTGAAGAAGCGTAGTTGAGCTGTCCCGCGCGCGCTTTTGCGAGCGCGATCAGCTCGAGCACCGATTTCGCGGGCAGCGCCGCATTCACGACGAGGAGCAGTGGCGTCGAGGCGAGCAGGCTGATGTAGGTGAAATCCTTCAGGCTGTCGTAAGGGAGTTTTCTGTAGAGGCTCGCGTTGATCGCGTGCGAAGTGGCGTCGCAAAAATAGAGCGTGTAGCCGTCCGGCGTTGACCTGGCGACGAATTCCGACGCGATGGTCGTGCCGGCGCCGGGGCGGTTGTCCACTACGACTTGCTGGCCGAGGTTTTGCGAAAGTTTCGCACTGATCGCGCGCGAGAGCACGTCGGACACGCCGCCCGGCGGAAATCCCACTACCAGGCGAATGGGACGGTTCGGATAAGCCTGCGCAGAGACCTGTGCGCTGAACAGAGCGAGGGCGAGCGCGGCAAAGGCCGGGCGGATCATGGATTCTCCTGCGGATCGGTAACTCGCGCCGAATATAGAGGAAAGACCCTCCAGGGGCAACGCCGGGAGTCAGGCAAGGGCGTTCTCGTGCCAGAGGCTCACGTGCATGAAGTAGGCGAACAGGATCGCTGCCGCGACGACGAGGCTTGCGACGCCTGCAAGCCAGAATCCCGCCGCGCCCATGGGTGTCGCAAGCCCAAGTGCATTCGCCGCTTCGAGCCGGTCGAGCCCCAGTGCGTAACCTCCGCCCAATCCGATCCCCCAGAGCGCGGCGGTGTAGACGAGCATCGGAATGAAGGCAATCTTGTAGCCGCGCAAAGCATTGACGATCACCACCTGCGAGGTGTCAAAGAGCTGGAAAAAGGCGATGTAGGCCAGGAGAGGAATCGCGATCGCCTGTACCGCCGGGTCGCGGGTGTAAAGAAACACGATCTGATGTGCCGTAAAGAAGATCGCTACGCCGGCGCAGGCGGAAATGGCGAACATGATCCCGATGCTGGTGAGCCCCGTATACCGCGCCTCGCGCGGGTTGCCCGCGCCGATCGCCTGCGCGGTGAGAACTGCGGTCGCGTTTCCGATCGCGAGGCCGAACATGTAGAGGACGGCGGTAACGTTCGACGCGATCTGGTGTCCGGCCGAAGTGGCCGCGCCGAGCCGCGCGAGGAACAGCGCCATGAAAGTGAACGAAGTCACCTCGACGAAAAACGCGAGCCCGATGGGTACGCCGAGCTTCAAGTGGCTCCAGAGGGTGGGCAAGTGGGGCCAGGACCACCGGCCAAAGATGCGAAACGGCGCGTAGAACGGGTGCTTTGCGCAATAGATCCAGGCGAGCGCGAAGATCAGCCAGCTCGCGATCGCGGTTGCGACCGCGCAGCCCGGACCGCCGAGCTCGGGCGCGCCCAATGCCCCGTAAATGAACAGCGCGTTGAGCGGAATCTTGGCGGCGAAATAGACCAGGTTGATCGCCATGACCGCGCGAGGCCGGGACACCGCGGTGGTGAGCGCAAAAAAAACGCGAAAAAGCAGCATCGCCGGCAGCGCCCAGGCGATGCCCTGAAGGTAGGCCCGCGTGCGCGCCTCGACCTCCGGCGGCGCGCCCGCGAGCCGCAGGAACGGTTCGGGAAACGCGAGCAGCAGGACCCCGAGCACGGCGAGGCCGAGCGCAAGCCAGACGGTCTGACGCGTCTCCTCGCCGATTCTTTCGAGCTGCTTTCCCCCGAAGAGCTGCGCGGCTATCGGCGAGAGCGCCTGCACCACCCCCATCAATCCGATGAAGACGCTGAAATAGACGCTTGCCCCGATCCCGACCGCGGCGAGGTCCACCGCGCTGTAGCGGCCCGCCATCACGGTGTCGAGCACGCCGCTCGCGATCACCGCCAGCTGCGCGACGAGCACCGGCCAGGCGAGTCGTACCACGGCTTTGGCAATGCGGGAAACGGCCGAAGTCATGACGAGAACGGTCCTTTGATGAACACGGATTTGAAGCGGCGCGTTCGCGTCTGCCTTAACGGTAATTGTACGTGGAGACTACGCTCAGTCCCGTTGCTGTCAGAATAACCGCTTTGCGTTCCAGTTCAATACAGGAAGGAGCTCCATGCGCGAAGAGACAACCGTCGTCCATTCCGGACTCCACCCCGAGCGGCATCAAGGCGCCGTGAACCCGCCGGTGTTCCACGCCTCCACGATCCTCTCGGAGACCGTGGAGGAGTTCCGCCGCAGGCGCAAGAACTGGATTCTGGAACAACCGGGCACTTATTACGGGCGCTTCGGTACGCCGACGACCGAAGCACTCCAGGAGGCGATCGCCTCACTGGAAGGCGGGCACCGCTCGGTCGTCTACCCTTCGGGGCTCGCCGCCTGCGCCGGGGCCTTGCTCGCCTTCCTGTCCGCCGGAGATCACCTGCTCATGAGCGACACCGTCTACGGCCCGACGCGCAACTTCGCGAATGGATTTCTCAAACGCTTTGGCGTGAGCACGACGTTCTTCGATCCGCTCGCAGGGCGCTCCATCGAGTCGCTCATCCGGCCCGAGACCCGGGTGATCTATCTCGAATCGCCCGGCTCGCTCACTTTCGAAGTGCAGGACGTCCCGGCGATCGCTGAAGCCGCCCATCGCCGCGGGATCGTCGTAATCGCCGACAACACCTGGGCGACGCCGCTCTACTTCAAGCCGTTTGCGCACGGCGTGGACGTTTCCGTGCAGGCGGCCACGAAATACATCGTCGGTCACTCCGACGCCATGCTCGGTGCGATCACCTGTGCGAAGGAAGCCTGGCCGAGGCTGAGGCGCTCGACCCACGAGCTCGGTCAGACGGCCGGTCCGGACGACGTTTATCTCGGCCAGCGGGGCCTGCGCACGCTCGCGGTGCGGCTGAAACAGCATTGGGAGGCGGGTGTCGCGCTCGCCGAGTGGATCGCTCGCCAGCCCGAGGTCGAACGCGTGCTCCACCCGGGGCTCCCCGGCGATCCGGGACACGCGATCTGGAAGCGCGATTTCACGGGCGCCTGCGGCCTGTTCGGCGTGGTGCTCAAGGGGAGCATCACCGACGGCGCGCTCTGCGCGATGATCGACGGCCTGGAACTCTACGGTATCGGCTCGTCCTGGGGCGGGTTCGAGAGCCTGATCGTGCCCTTCGATCCGCGCGAGACACGCACGGCGACGCAGTGGCCGCACAAAGGGCCGTGCTTCCGGATCCACGCGGGGCTCGAGAACGTCGAGGACCTGATCGCGGATCTCGAGGCGGGGTTCAAGCGGCTGCGCTCGACCTGACGGAACTCATTGCGTATCCGCACAGCTGCCGCTGTTGCCAAACGGGCTAATATCACCCGGTGGGGCAACGGTAAGGTCGGAATAGTCGGTCGCCAAACCCGCCAGCTCAAACGTCGCTGTAGCAGGGGTACCAGCCCCGACGCGGGCTTCGAGCGCCAGCTGGGCCCACCTTGCGTAATTCTTCGGATACGTGATGGTTGCCTGGGCGACGCCGCTCGCGTCCGAAATGCCGGTGGGGTTCACGTCGGCTACGCCGGGAGGGTCAAGCAAACCGTTTCCGTTGAAGTCTTCGCCCAGTTGGAGAATGCTGTCGAAATTGGCATCTTCATTGGCGCAGATTACGGATGTGGACCGGTTCCAAACTTGAGGGGCCGGCGACGGGCCGGGCAGAACAAACTGACCTTTCCGATACCCGCCGGGGTTAAGAACAGTGCCGGAGCGCATGGCAAATGCCACCGTTGCACCGGCAACCGGGTTTCCCGCGGTATCGGTGACGATCGCGACCCATATCTTCTTGTAAAGTGGAGGAACTGACTGGACCAGATTATCGGTACCCAGACGCACCAGCACCGGCTGCCCGCTGGGGCCGGTGCCAGTGCCGACGGTCGTGCCGGTGCCAGTGCCGAGGACGCCCAAACTCGAACCGCTGTTTTCGGAACTACAGCCGGCTATCGCGAGCGCGCCCGCGAACAAAAGGGCCGTAGTAACCAATTTTCCATGGTTTTGCATGACTCCCCCTGCCTAAGCCGTTTACACAATCAGCCAAACACTCTTGGGGCAAACACCCGCTCTAAGGGTGAGTTCTAGAATTACGTCTTGGTACCAATATGATAGATGATAATATTAAATTTGTGAATTTACTAGCAGTTGTATGTCTTTGGTTATTAAACAAAGCAGACGAAAATTCCCCTTGTCCTAACCCCTTCTACGGCATAGGGTACGCAGGACTCATGCCTGAAAGGCCTGTGCGAACACCAAGCTCGCCGAGCTAGGGCCGAGGAGGTTCTCGGGTTCTGGGAGCTCAGACCCGGTGGGCCGAGCGGCTGTCATGCGGGGCTTCGGCCCGGTCGGTCATGCCGTAATCGCGTACGACGCTCGCTATGCGGAGGCGGTAATCGGCAAACACGCCTGAGCGCCCGCGCGCCTGTGCCTCGCGGTGGCCCGCAAGGTTGCGCCAGCGCCGCACAGCTTCCTCGTCGCGCCAGAACGAAAGCGACAGGAGCTTGTTTTCGTTCGTGAGGCTCGCGAAGCGCTCCACCGAGATGAACCCGTCGATTTTCTCGAGCTCAGGCCGCAACTGAGCGGCGAGCTCCAGATATTGCTGTTTCCGGCCCGGAGCCGGAATGACCTCGAATATCACGGCAAGCATTGGTCGTCCTTTGCTATCGGGTCTGGCCGAGCTCGGCGCGCATGAGCTTCGCGCCTTCGACCATCGCTTTCAGTTTCTCGAACGCCACCTCGCGCGGCAGGTACTTCATCCCGCAGTCGGGCGCGACGACCATGTCCTTCGACGCGACGAAAGGCAGGGCGCGGCGGATGCGCGCGGCGACTTTCTCTGGTGTCTCCACCGTCATGTCGTTGAGGTCGATCACGCCGAGGATGATCGTTTTGCCGGGCAGGGTCTTCAGCACCGAACAGTCGAGATTGGACTGCGCCGTCTCGATTGAAACCTGGCGGCAGTTGCAGCCCGCAAGTTCGCCGAGAAACGAGTAGCCGGAAGGCCGCACGTGAATGACGGCGGCGTAGCCGAAGCAGATGTGCACTGCGGTCGT
>Ga0137418_10003576_pt1 | contig 14281 bp, 8 predicted proteins | sample CZODoug3_1_2_16f_FD_122242 | JGI IMG/M metagenome (GOLD analysis project Ga0137418, IMG submission 122242) | Vadose zone soil fungal communities from Angelo Coast Range Reserve, California, USA - CZODoug3_1_2_16fungal (Hybrid Assembly) | ecosystem: Environmental > Terrestrial > Soil > Vadose...
TTCGTAATCGTGTGCACCCTAGGATCGGAGCAGCAAGAGCCCTTAATGCCCCCCTCTTGAAACCGACGCAAAAAGGCACTCAGCTCAAGAGGTGAAGTGAACATGGCCTACTACGGCGTGCGCAGTACTAACCCAACAGAGAAAAACACGTTGAGTATCGGAAGCACTACGCAGATCGAACGCCGTCGCGCAACCCGCCATCACTTTGTAAGCGCCGTCGAAGTGGTCAATGTAGAATCACGGAAGCAACTCATTTCCCTTACTCGCGACTTGAGTTTGTGCGGTTGCTTCGTCACAGTTAAGGCTCCTTCCCCCAAAGGGACAAGAGTTAGCGTGAAAATCTCAAATTCTAAAGCGAACTTCTCCGCTGTAGGTGATGTGACCCATAACCTGTTCGACGAAGGGATGGGCATCGGGTTTGTCCAGGTTGAGGCCAAGGATCAAGCGGTTCTTGAAGAGTGGCTAGCCGAGGCAAGCGCGAATGGCGTCGTGACATGAATTCTAATTGTCGACGACTGTGAAGCTATACGGCGTGGTATCCGGTCTCTTCTTACCCGGGACACTCTGGGAATTTGCGGTGAAGCCGAAAATGGCAAGCAAGCATTTGAGAAGGTTAGGGAGCTAAAGCTCGATCTGGTGATTCTCAATGTCAGTATGCCCGTGATGAACGGCGTCGAAGCCGCTCGGGAAATACGTTGGTTCGCACCTCGTTCGAAAATTGACGGTTAAGCGTCTCCCATAACCAGTGGGATATCTTGCAACTGTTTATATGCTTAGAATCCGAACACTCTCGGGGGCCAGTATGACAAAGGGAAGGAATGGCTCCGGGAATTTTTCCTAGCCTCTGATGACTTCGACCCCACAAGCCCGCCTCAAGCGAGATGTCCTTAGCGGATCGGAAGGCAGACATCAGCCTTTGTACATCCTCTTTGTTCATAGTAACGCGGCGGAAGTAGAACGTTGCCTGCAAGAGCTCAACAAGGTGCATTTCACGGTCAGCGCGGAGGTAGTTGTCACTCCCGAGGAGTTCAGCGAACGGCTGGGCTCGCACGCCTATGACCTTGTTGTTGCCGAGTTGACCAGTCCCGATTGGCGGGAAACGCAGACACTGGAACTCCTGCACCTATCGAAGAGCCAGATCCCGCTTATCTTCGTTGGTGGCACCATGCAACGTGAGACGGTGGCGGAGTTCATTACAAGAGGCGCCTACGATTGCATTGAAATGGGGCGCATTGGTCATCTTCCCGTAGCCGTTTATTGGGCTTTGGATGAGAAAGCATTGCGCGAGGAACGCGACCGAGCCCAAATCGGCTTGAGGCATTCAGAAGCACGTTACCGCGCCCTGGCGGGAAATCTAAGCTACGGAATTTGCCGCTGCGACCGCGATGGCAAATTTATCGAAGTGAACGAGGCCATGGTGAAAATGCTCGGCTACGCATCAAAAGAGGAACTCTTGGCTGTAAACCTTGCGAGTGGCCTGATTCAAGATCCTGGCAAACGAGCCCAATTGTTGGGGCAACCAGACCAGCAAGGATCCGTCGACCCCCTCGAAATAGAATGGAAGCGGAAGGACGGCACGATCCTGAGGGTCCGGCTCGACGGACAAAAAGTCATGGGTGAGCGGGGCGAGTGGGACACCTATGAAGTCATCACTGAGGACGTCACCAAACAGCGCCAGTTGGAGGACCATCTGCATCAACAGGCGGCTCGCGACCCGCTGACAGGACTGGCCAACTACCGCCATCTCGCGGCAGTGCTGAATATGGAAATCAAGCGTTCCGAGCGCACGGGGCAAGAGTTTGCCCTGTTGTTATTTGATCTGGATGGATTGAAGCAAATCAACGACCGCTACGGGCATCATACGGGAAGCGATGCGATCTGCCGGGTGGCCGATGTTTTGAGCTTCTGCCGGGACATCGATACGGCGGCGCGCTACGGCGGGGACGAGTTTGCAGTTGTGTTACCGGAAACAGGCGCAGAGGCGGCCAACCAAGTGGCACAACGCATCTGCGACAGCATTGCCAATGATGGGATGGGACCGCTGCTTTCCGTCAGCGTAGGCGTTGCAGTTTATCCCCATGACGGTGAAAGGATCGAAGTCCTCCTACGGAAGGCAGACGTGGCTATGTACGCGATGAAGGCCAAAAAGCGCGAGCTTCGTAACGCGAGGTAGCGCGTTGCCTGCCAAATACCGCCGCACTATTGCCGAACGGTAGACTTAGCTTCTGGTCTTTCTGCAGTTCTCTTAGTTCCGTCTCCGTAATCACTGTATCTGTGAAGCCGAAAACAAAGCCTCCATTCCGTCTTCGGATTGGGGAACAGTAAGGGAACAGCAAGCCCCGAATACCCTGGAAAACCGTGGTGCAAGACGCAAGAAAGAGCTAGACGATTCAACAACATAGAGTTTCTGGAACAATCGGCAGGTCGTGGGTTCAACTCCCACTCTCGGCTCCAGATTTCCCACCGAATTATCCAAACCGCAAGCGAAGTTTCCTTCACGCGCACATCATTCTGGATGGACTGACCGGAAGGATTGCAAACAGCGGCGCGCGGTATCGAGTTCCGCAAACCGGCTGCCTTCCTGTTCTATCAGGTAGTATTCCACTCCGCCGGCACTTTCGGCTGCTTCGAAAATTTTCCCCCATTCTGCAGCCCCTTCCCCAAACAGAACCTTATAACCTTTCTCCGGTTCCGGTGACCAGTCCTTGAGATGGAGAGAGCGGATTCTACCCGGATTCGCGCGAATCCACGCGACCGGATCGGAACCGGCCTCTATGCAAGTGCCTACATCGAGCTGGAGCATGACCGAAGGTTTCGTATTCTTCGCGAGGATTTCGATCGGCCGCTGGTTTTCGACTGGAGTAAACTCCCGCTGGTGATTGTGGTATCCCGCCTTCAAACCGGATGATTCAAGCTGATCGGCGGCGGCATTCAGCGCGTCAGCAACCGCTTTCCAGCCATCCAGGCCGGGCTTCGGGTCCGAGGAAGCCATCACGATGTATTTGCTGCCCAGAATCAGATTCATGTCGCGGGCGCGGCCGATTTTCTCTGGACTCAAGTTGGAACTGCTGTTGTGCGTCGAGAAGCATCGGATGCCGAGATCGTCCAGAAGCTTCCTCATCTGCTTGGCTTGAGTTTCGGACCATTCGAAATACGGCGCATAGAATTCGACGCCCTGGTATCCCATCTGCGCGACGGCGCGCACCGTGCCCTCCGGATCTTTTTTCAATTCCTCGCGCACGGAATACAGCTCAAGGCCGGTGGGAATCGATTTCGCAGCGCGAGCCGAGAGAGCCCACGGGAGCATCGCCGAAAAAGCCAGAAACGAACGGCGAGAGACTCTGTGTTGTTTCATGGTTGAATCCTCATGCCAGGCGAAATTGTAGAAACAACTCAATCAGCGTGGGACACGGCTAGCGCCTGGCGTCCCGGAACAATGCTGCGCACAATCACGTACAGCACGGGAATGAACACCAGGTTCAGCGTCGTGGCAGCAATCATTCCCCCAAAAACGGTCGTGCCTACGGAAACGCGCCCCGCGCGCCCCGCACCCTGCGCCAGCACCAGCGGCACAACTCCCAGGATGAACGCGAGCGATGTCATCAAAATCGGCCGGAGACGGATCCGCGCCGCTTCCACCGCGGCTTCGACGACAGACATGCCTTGGCCGCGCAATTGCTCCGCGAATTCCACGATCAGAATCGCATTCTTGCTGGCAAGGCCGATCAGCATCACCAGACCGATCTGGCAGTAAACATCGTTCTGCAAACCGCGCAGGGCCTGTGCGCCAATCGCCCCGAGAACCGCTACGGGCACGGCCAGCAGCACGATAAATGGAAGCACGTAGCTTTCGTATTGCGCTGCCAGCGTCAGGTACACCACCACCAGACCGAGTGCGAAAAGAATTAGCGCTTTTCCTCCGGACTCGATTTCTTCCAGCGACAATCCACTCCATTCGAACTTCATTCCATTCGGCAAGGTTCGCTTCGCGAGCGCTTCCATTGCTGCGATACCCTCGCCCGTGCTGCGGCCTGCCGCGGCCGTTCCATTGATTTCCGCGGAGCGAAAAAGATTGTAATGCGGGATGACTTGAGGATTTGCGGTTTGGTCGACAGCCACGAGGTTGTCGAGCGAAATCATCTTCCCCGTGTCCGAGCGCAAATAATATTGCCGGATATCCCTTGGCTGCGAACGGAATTTGCTGTCGGCCTGCACATAGACGCGGTACGAGCGGTTATTGAAATCGAAGTCGTTTACATACACCGAGCCCATGTAAACCTGCAAAGCGTCGGTAATCTGGCTGAGGGGGACCTGCAAGCTCTTCGCTTTCTCGCGGTCGATACGGACCAGATATTGCGGGTCATTTGCCGTAAAGCTGGTGAAAAGACCCACGATATCCTTGCTGGCGTTGCCCTCCACAGCCAGCTTGTTCGCCGTTTCCGCGATGCTCTGCAGGGAGTTGCGTCCCAGGTCCTCCAGCTCAAACTGAAATCCGCCGAACTGCCCGAGTCCGAACACTGCCGGCGGATTGAAGGGGACTACGATCGCGCCTGATACTGCCGAGAGGGAGCCGCGCAGGCGCTCAATCGCTGCCGCAGCCGAGTGGGTTTTTCCCTTGCGATTCTCAAAAGGCCGCAGATTTGCATACAGCATTGCTTGATTGGAGGCCGAGCCCGCGGCCCCAAACCCGACGATCGTGAAAACTCCATCAACCTCCGGATCACGCGAGATCACTTCTTCCGCCTTGCCGCAAATATCGCGCGTGTAAGTAAGCGAGGCGCCCTGCGGCGCCTGCACGATGAACATCAGGTAGCCCTGATCGTCCTCCGGGATGAAAGCGCGCGGAACGCGTTGATAGAGCCAGTACGTGCAGCCAAGCAGCGCAAGAAACAGCAGCAACGAGGCCAAGCGCCAGTCCATGGCCCAGCGGACAGTGCTTCGGTAGAAACTCGAACCGGCGTTAAAGGCCTCATTAAATAATTTGAAGAAGTGGCCCTTTGCGCGCTCTCGATGTTTGCCCAGGAAAATCGCCGAAAGCGCGGGAGTAAGGGTCAGCGCGTTGAAAGCTGAGATCGAAACGGAGAAAGCGATGGTCAACGCAAATTGCCGGAAGAGAATTCCTGTGGTTCCCGGGAAGAGCGCGACCGGCACAAATACCGCCACCAGGACGAGCGAAGTCGCCACAACCGCTCCGGCCACTTCCTTCATCGCCACGGACGCGGCGTTGTGCGGTTCCGTAATCCCTTCGACGATGTGCCGCTCGACGTTCTCGATCACCACGATCGCGTCATCCACGACCAGCCCTGTGGCCAGGGTGATCCCGAAAAGCGTCAAAGTGTTGATGGAGAAGCCCAGCAACTTTACAAAAACGAAGGTGCCGATCAGCGAAACGGGAATCGTAATCGCGGGAATGAACGTGCTCCGCCAGTCCTGCAAGAACACGTAAATGACGATAATGACCAGCGCGATGGCCTGCAGCAGCGTGATGAGCACATCGCGTATGGACTCCCCAATGACCGTCGTAGTGTCAAAGGCCACAGCCGCCTTGAGCCCCGGAGGAAAATTCTTGGAGAGCCGCAGCAATTCCTCTTTTGCAGCCTTGTCCACGTCCAGCGCGTTGGCGCCTGGAAGTTGCGTCACCGCAAGGCCCACTGCGTCGTGACCGTTGAATCGAAGAAGGGTTCCGTAGTTCTCCGCGCCCAGCTCCGCGTGGCCCACGTCTTTCAATCGCACCAGCGTCCCATCGGTTCCCGTCTTCAATATGATTTTGTCGAACTCCGAGGCCTCGCTGAGCCGCCCCACCGCTCGCACGCTGATCTGGTAAGACTGTCCCTCCTGCGACGGCGGCTGTCCAATTTGCCCGGCCGCGACTTGCACGTTCTGTTCCTGCAGGGCGCTAAGCACGTTTGTCGCCGTCAATCCGCGCTCCGCCAATTTCGCCGGATCGAGCCACAGGCGCATGGCATATTTGCGTTCGCCGAAAATGATCGCGTCGCCAACTCCTTTCACGCGCTTGAGCGCATCCTTGACGTACACGTCCATATAATTGCTGAGAAACAGGCTGTCGTATTGCCCTTCGGAATAAACGCCGGCGCCAAACACGAATCCGCCAATCTGCTTGGTGATAATAATTCCCGTGTTTTTCACTTCATTCGGCAGGCGCCCTAGCGCCTGGTTTACGCGGTTCTGGACGTCCACTGCCGCCAGGTCGACGTTTCTGGTTACATCAAATACCACTGTGATTTGGCTCGATCCGTCGTTGCCGCTCGTCGAGCTCATATACTTCATGCCCTCCACACCGTTGATGGCTTGTTCCAGAGGAATCGTGACCGCGGATTCCACCGTCTGGGCGTTCGCCCCGATGTAGCCGCTGCTGACGATGACCTGTGGCGGCGCGAGGTCGGGCAATTCCGCGATCGGAAGCGTGGGAATGGATATTGCTCCCGCAAGAATGATGAACAGGGCGCAAACCGTCGCAAAAACGGGCCGCCGAATGAAGAAATCAACGAACAAGGCTGGAATCCGCCTTCATTGGGAATGGAGTCGTGCAGCTCATGAGTTCGAGGTGATTAGCGGCCTGAACTGCTTTGGCCTTTATTCTGAATCTGTTCCGTGACCGGCGTGCCGTCTTGCAAAAATTGCGTCCCGGAAATGATCAGGTGCTCCCCGGCTTTGAGCCCATCGAGAACCACAAAATCATTGCCAACAGTATCGCCAAGCTTCAAGGGCTTCTGCCGCGCCACCGTTCCTTTGCCTTCGTTGACGGCCACGAACGCGAAGAACTGGCCGTTGATGCGCAGCACGGCGAGCACGGGGATCACCGGGCCCTCGTGAACGCCCCAGGTAATCTGCGCGCGAACTTGCTGCGCAATCCGCAGCCTGGCTTGAGAATTCTCGATCGTTGCCTTAACGAGAACCGTCTGCGTATCGGTATCCACTTGCGGGGAAACGAATGTGATGTGAGTCTCACTGATCGAATTCCCCGCGGTGTCGAGCAGTCGCACTGGTAATCCGGTTTTCAAATTCTTGGAACGTTCAGCGGGGACGTAGATGTACGCTTCCAGGGCTCCCGGCTCGTTAATGGTGGTCAGCATCGTTGAAACCGTCACGCGATCGCCCACGTGCACGGGGATATCGCCGACGATCCCGTCCATTGGCGAAGTGACGCTATAGTAGTGCAGCTCCACTTTTTGCTGCTTCACCTGTTCGTCGAGCGCCTTCAATTGTGCCAGGGCCGCGTCGTAGCTCGTCTGCGCATTGTCGAAGTCATGTTTGCTGATCACTCCCGCATCGAATAACTTTTGCGCGCGCTCCAGTGAAATCTTTGCAAAACGCACATTCGCTTCCTGAGCGGCGCGCGCCGCTTCCTGGCTGTTCACCGTGGCTTCTTGTTTCAGCGGATCGATCTGCAGGAGCGGCGTCCCTGCTTCCACGCGGTCGCCGGACTTTACGAAAATCCGCGTAATCTGCCCTTCCACTTGCGGATTGATCGCGGCGGAGTGCCGTGACTTAAGGATGGACAAATATTCCGAGGTATCTGGGATTTTCATCGCTGGAGCAATTTGTACCTGGACCGGCATCGCTGGCGCAGCGGCGCCCGGCGCGCTGTCCGCCGCACTTTTCTGGCAACCGCACACAAATACACCCGCGGCCAGCGCCAAAAGCACAGTGGCTCCCCGCCTTCCTGGAGCTAGTCTTATCGTCCTGCAATCAAGGGAGACATATGGCCGCATACCGGTTTACCTGGCCTCAAATCTTACGATACTGCCGAGCGGAAGCAAAGCAACGAGAATCTGTCAGCCATTGAACGGAGGAGAAAACTGTTGGTTATTTGGAAGTTCCAGAAGAAGGTCAGTAGAAATCGCGGGAATTGATTCTCTTTCCAGAGAGCCCGAGTTGCAGGACGTCCATCTGTTCCGGCCGGTCAAAAATCTTGCCCGGGAAAAAGATTTTTGCCAGCACGCGCACGCCGCCAAAAGCCACGCCCAGAACCACGGCTACCACCATGAACACGCCGGTACTCAGAATAATCTTGACGAACGTGGTCAGTATCGGCGGATCGGTGACTGTCTGGTGCGGCTCGTTCCACGTCACTTCCGTTTCGTACTTCACCGCGTTCCGCAACGAATTGCCGTAAGCCGTGGAAGTTGGCTTGAGTATCAACGAGAGCAGCGAAGCCTTGCGTTCAATGGTTGTTCCCGCCTGCTTTGCCACGGGCGAGATCGCCTGTTCCAGATGCCGCAGGTGCTGCTCCGCTAACTGGGGCGTCGGATATTCGATCAGCAACAGCACGGCCTCCTGATCACCCCGGGTTTGGTAGCGCGCGAGCATCGCCTCCGCGCCCAATCTAAATCCAACTTCATCGGATAGCGCCGCGAACTCTGCCCGGTTCAGATCGGCGGCCGCTGAACGGAAAGCCACTGGACCAAGTGCATAGCGCTCCGACCCCGCGACGCGCCCATCATTCGGCAGGTAATTCGGAATCGGAGGGAGCGGCGCTGCGCCGCTCTTTGCCGCAACTGCCTGAACAAGCGTGTTCAAATCGTCCCGCGACGCGTTCGCCGTTGATTCCAGGACAAGGTTTCCCACTTGAATCAGGACGTGGTCTTTGCTGAAGGCAGCAACTTGGCCCACACGGGCCGGCAGCAGTCCTGGTTTTAGCAGGCTGGTGTAAACCTCATACGCGCCACTCGGGTCGCGGAACTCGCTGAGGCTCACGGCCAGCGTCTGCGAACCGTTGGAGTATGGTCTGGCGAACGAACCGACCCATCCTGCTTCCCGTAACAGGGGGAAGTCCTCCTGACGAGGCACGCCCTTGATTGCCGTCGTGGTGGCAGTCCAATGGCCAAAGCGCACAGGGAAGGCGTCCTCTATACCCTTCTGAGCAAACGAATGCGGCGCGGCGGCAAGCGCCATAGACAATACGCCAATAAGACGAAGCTTTCGCATCCCGGCTTCTATTAGACACCAACTCCCTAGTTTTGGTTGCGAGATTGTTCCACGGCCGTCGCGGCGGGGCGCCCGACGCTCGGTTTCACCGGCAGATTCATCGTTACGCTGTTCATGCTCTCCAGGTAGCTGGCCACGCCCTGGTACAGCCCTTCGGCCACTTTTTGCCGTTGTTCGGGTTTCTTAAGCAATTGTTCGTCCGCCGCGTTGCTCAGGAAGGAAATCTCCGTCAGGATCGATGGCATGTCCGCGCCAATCAGCACCACAAACGGCGCTTTCCGCACGCCGCGATTCTTCACCGGCCTGCTGGTCTTCTGAATCCGCCTGGAGAGGGAATCCTGAATGTCCTCGGCCAGTTCCCTGGACTCATCAATCTTTTCCGTCCTCGCGATTTTCTTTACCAGATCCTGGAGGTCGTGGACGCCTTCTTGTGAGGAAGCGTTCTCGCGCGCCGCCACTTCCATCGCGTCCGCCGAGCCCTTCAGGTTCAAGTAATACGTCTCAATGCCGCGGGCTGCGTGATCTCTGCTTGAATTCGCGTGAATCGAAATAAATAGGTCGGCCTTGGCCTGGTTCGCGATGTTCGTCCGCTCTTCCAGCGGAATAAAACTGTCGTCTGACCGCGTGTACACCACGTCCGCGCCGGGCAGCCGCTGCTCGATGATTTTTCCCAGCCGCAGCGCCACATCCAGGCACAGGTCTTTCTCCATCAACCCCGTTGGGCCGATCGTTCCTGTATCGTGGCCGCCGTGGCCTGCGTCGATCACAATTCTGCCAATCTTCAAGCCCAGCGTGCGCGTCAGCGTGGACTGTCCGTCGCGCGTCGGCTGCGGCGAACTCGCCGGCCGGACCAAATCCGGCTTGGCGCTCATTGCTGTAGCTTTGAGTGGCTTCGATTTGGAGTTCTTCGCGCTTGCCAGAGAATTGCGAGCCACTGTGGTGGAATTGCTTCCCGCGCCCGAACCACTAGCCGCGCCCCCGTTAATCGTTGCATTGATCACACTCTTTGCATTCGCCGCCGGCTGCTCCGAAGAAACCGTATCCGCGGCCGGCTCCTTTGCCGCTGCGTTCTGAACCGTTCGCACTCCGCCGTTCTCCCCAGCGGCGTTCGCATTCGAATCTTCAGCGCCGGGCCTCTGCGCTGGTTTCTCTCTTGCTGTGCGCACGGGCGCCGCTGCGGAACTTCCATACAAATCAATCACCAGTTGCGGCGGACTGCCTGCCAGCGATGCGGCATAATCCTTCACTCCGTTTACGTCCAGCACCACGCGCACCACGCCGCCATGATTCTGCGCCACGCGCACGGCGGTCAGCAGGCCGCCGTCAACGCGGATACTCCCTCGCGCGACTTCCGGCGTAAGCCGAGCCGCGTGTAAGTCGAAAAAAATGCGGTCGGGATTCGCGATGCGTCCGGAAGTGTATTGCACGCTGTCTTCAAGATCGATGGTCACGCGCGTCGCATCGCCATTGGCGGACGCACGAATTCGCCGCACCCGCGGAATCTCCCCCGGTCCTTTGCTGCTCACGGACCTGCCACCGGAGCGCGCTGGCGCGCTCGCGCGCGGCTCCTCGGCCGTTGCCGAATTGGAGGCCACGGTGTTCGTCGAGGACGGCAGGTCGCCATTCTGCAACAGCGCCAATTCCGCGAGCGCTTCTTGCGCCTCGCGTTTCCTAGGCGAACGCGGATACCGCTTCAGAAAATCTTCATATGTTTTTTTCGCCAGCGCCGCATCGCCCAGCTGTTCGCGCTGCAGCTTTGCCGTCCGCAGAAACGCATCCTGGCAATACTTGTTAGTCGGATATTCGTGTACTAGAAATTGGTAGGTATCCACAGCCGACTGGTAATAGGTTCGGCCAAATCGGTCGCCCATCTCGGTGTAAAGTTCCGCAACGGCCAGAAGGGAATCGGGAACTTCCGCGGCTCGCGGCGTAATCAAAGCCACGCGGCGATATCCGGTGACCACCAGTTTGTAATCCGCCAGCGTGCGTTTTTCGGTAGGTTTGCTGTTCAGCGCCGCGCGCTGCTCTTCGGCCCGCGCAAATTGCGTGGACGCGGACTGCCGCTTTAGGGCCGCAGTCGCCGTGGGTTCCGCGTTGCTCTTCGCCGCCGCGCCGCTGGCAAGGATCAGCGCGCTGGCCAGCGCCGCAAAAACCGGCGAAAGACGGGCGAAGCTCACGCGCAAAATTTTTTTGCCCCCAAACATCAGCCTGCATCCCCCAAACGCTACTACCTTACTGCATCCGCGGCTCTTACTCACTTCAAAATAGGCTCGAGTTTCCGGGGCCCAAACTCAGGGTTCCCCGAAAACAAACACTGTCCACTGCTTGCTCTCTTCTATTCGTTGGTGAATATGATGCGGCCGTCGGCGGCAACGTCTTTGTGGATTGCGTGAGTGTTGACGTAAGCGTCAGCAAGACGTCCTGAGCCCGGCCGGAAGTAGGCGTTCTGTACCTTCTGCACATAATCGCGCGTCTCTCGATACGCGGGGACGCCGTGAACTCGGTCCACAGCACCCTCACCCGCATTGTACGCCGCCAGGGCCAGGTCGAGGTTGCCATTGTATCGTTCTAGCAACCACTTCAAATGTTTAACCCCGGCGTCGATATTTTGTTGCGGGTCGAACACGTCATAGGCTCCATATCGTTGTGCCGTTGTGGGAATCAGCTGCATCAATCCGCCGGCGCCCTTGTGGGACCACGCCTTGGGATTCCAGTTCGATTCCGTTTCGATCACCGCGCGAACCAGTGCGGGATCCACGCGATGACGGTCCGCCGCTTCTCGCACGATTTTTTCGACGCCATCGCGGCCCATATCGATGGCGGGATGGCTTCGTCCCGTAAGAGAAACTTGGGCTGGCATGTAGATGTTGCTGCGCGGCTTCGAGGCAGTGAGCTTGGGGGTTCTCAGTGGTTCGGCATTCACAAAAAAACGCCGCCCGTCATCGTCAATAACTTTGGCGATCTGGCCGCTCGCGCCCGGCGCGAAAAAATTCGCGCAAAGGACCAGCGTTCCTGAAATTAGCCATGTCGTGATTGCCGTGCGTCTATGCATCATGCCCCTGCGGTAAGGCATACAAGACATTCGAGTTCCCGCCACACCGCCACCATTATTCGAGAACGCCTCGATGCGGTCAATGCGACTTCCGTACTATAAGCCCTGGACCTGTCGTTGCGGCATGGTGCTGAGCCGCTTAGGGTTACGATCAGTCCACAGGCCACCTGCCCCAATTATAACAAGCCTTCCAGCAGGGAGGGGATACTCAATAAGGCACTTTTCAGGGCCGCCGTGTCCTTGCCACCTGCCTCAGCCAAATCGGGCCTGCCACCCCCCTTACCGCCTACCATAGGTGCCAACGCCTGCATCAGCTTGCCAGCATGGACCTTAGCGGTTAGATCCTTGGTCACGCCGGCGATCAGGGCAACCTTCCCGTCTTCCGGCATACCTAGTGCGACTACTCCGGAGCCTAGCTTTTGCCGCAGGCTGTCCACCAGCTGTCTAAGTCCTTCGCGGTCAACATTTTGCACTTCCGCGGCGATAACCTTAATGCCTTTAACAACTTGCACGCGCGCCGCTAGCTCATCAATCTGGCTGAGCGCCCCCTTACGCTTTTGCGCCTCCAGCTCCTTTTCAAGCTGTTTAGCAGTTTGAGAAAGCTTCTCGACCTGGGCCAGGATGCCGTCCTCTCCCACATTGAGCTGGCTGGCCAGTTGCCGCAGGATTTGCGCCTGCTGCTGGTAGTGCTCCAGCGCCCCAATGCCGGTTACGGCTTCAATCCGGCGAACCCCCGCAGCCACCGACTCTTCGCTTACAATCTTCAGCACCCCGATGTCGCCCACGCGCTGCACGTGCGTCCCCCCGCAAAGCTCCTTCGAGTAGAACCCCCGAGCCGCCCGCGGATCGGGAATTGTCACCACGCGCACGTTTTGCTCCGGATACTTGTCCCCGAAAAACGCCAGCGCGCCTGAAGCCAGCGCCTCTTCGAGCGAGGTCACATTCGTCTCGATCTGTGTGTTCAGGCGGATCTCGTCGTTCACCTGTTGCTCGATGTCGCACAACTCTTCCGCATCCACATGCGCAAAGTGCGAAAAATCAAACCGCAGCCGCTCCGGGGCGTTCAACGACCCGGATTGCTTCACGTGCGTCCCTAGAATATTCCGCAACGCCGCATTCACCAGATGCGTCCCCGAGTGATTGCGGATAATCCGCGCCCGCCGCTCCGCATCCGCCACCACCGCCACGCGATCCCCGACGCGCAGCGTCTCCTTCGCCACAACCTTGTGCGCCACCAGCCCCGCAACGGGATAGAAAGCTCCTGTCACCTCCGCCAGTAGCTGCGACTCCGACTTGTCGTAAAACGCCCCGGTGTCCGCCATCTGCCCGCCCGACTCCGCATAAATCGCCGTGCGGTCGAGCACCACTTCGCCGCTCTCGCCGGCTTTCAGTTCATTCACCAACCCGCTTTTCGTGATAATCGCCTCGACGCGAGAATCCTTCGCCGTCGTCCCAAAATAAAAATCCGGCTCCGTCTTGAAAGTCTCCGCCAGCTTTGCATACGCCGGATTCGCCGCCTCCTTCGCCCCACCCTTCCACGAAGCCCGCGCCTTCGCGCGCTGTATGTCCATCACCTTCGCAAATTCAAGTTCGTCAAACCCTATGCCAAGGTCTCTCGTGGCATCCTGAATGAAGTCAATGGGTAGCCCAAATGTGTCATACAAGCGAAACGCCGCTTCTCCTGGCATGCTCGGAAATGCGCCAAATGCCTCACCGCTCAAAGACACGACATAAGCGATGGCTGACGTTAGGTGTTCGCCAGCTTGAGATCGTAACTGCTGAAGATATAGTCCGGCCTTATCTAGCTCCGCCCGAGAAGTGGCTGCTGCGAGCTCGAGGAAACGCCTCTTGTTTTCAGGCATTTCGACGACATTGGACAAGTGACGTGCAATTTCCTCGTCCAGCTTCTTAGACCCGATTGCGAGAGTGTTGCCAAAGCGACTCTCTTCGGCCATGACGATGTCCGGAACGCGAGCGGCGGTGGGATCCAGCAGTTCTGGATAGGCGGAGCCCATCAAGCTGCGAACCGTCGTGACCATTTCGGCGAGAAAAGGTTTGGTGGCGCCGAGCAGTCGGCCGTGACGGATGGCGCGGCGTATGATTTTGCGCAGGACGTAGCCACGGCCTTCGTTTGAGGGCAGGACGCCATCAGTGATGAGGAAAGTCGTGGCGCGAGCGTGGTCGGCGATGACGCGCAGAGAAGCAGCGCCGCCCTTGACAGCTTCGGCCTTCATTTCCTTTCCATAGTCGACACCGCACAGTTCGGCAGCACGCTTCATG
>Ga0137418_10003577_pt1 | contig 14280 bp, 11 predicted proteins | sample CZODoug3_1_2_16f_FD_122242 | JGI IMG/M metagenome (GOLD analysis project Ga0137418, IMG submission 122242) | Vadose zone soil fungal communities from Angelo Coast Range Reserve, California, USA - CZODoug3_1_2_16fungal (Hybrid Assembly) | ecosystem: Environmental > Terrestrial > Soil > Vadose...
TCCCGCGGACGTGGGGCGCCGAAGATCGGCGCGGCCTCGGCGTCCGCCGCTTCCCTGCTCACGGCCTCTCCGGACGGGACTCTCCCGCCCGCGGCCGGGCCCGGTGTCTCGTCGTCGTTCATGTGCTTCGGACCGCCAAAGGGCGGCCAATCCCTGGATGGCATGGGCGTTCCAAGGCGAGTATTATAGCAAACGCTCGACGGGCCGCCCCTTGAGCGAGGGGCGGCTTCCTCGGTGAAAACGCAGCAGGTCAGGGGTTTTCCGTGGACCCGCGGGAACGGCTCAAGACCCTCATCGCCGAAAAGTGCGTGCTCCAGGGGGATTTCGTCCTCGCCTCGGGCCAGCACTCGAAGGTGTTCTTCGACTGCAAGCGTGTCACCCTCGACCCCGAGGGGATCCACCTCATCGCCGGCCTGCTGCTCGACCTGATCGACGACCTCGTCCGCCGCGACGGCCGCCCGATCGACGCCATCGGCGGCCCGACCATCGGCGCCGACCCGATCGTCGGCCACGTGGCCGGCCTCTCCTGGGAGCGCGCCACCCAGGGCGCCGGAAGCCGCTCCCGCCCGGCGCTGCGCCCCCTGCGCGGCTTCCTGGTCCGCAAGGAAACCAAGGACCACGGCACCAAGCGCGGCATCGAGAACGACATCCCCCGCGGGTCGCGCGTCCTGATCTTCGAGGACGTCGTCACCACCGGGGGCTCCACCCTCGAGGCGATCGGCCGGGCCGAGGCGGCCGGCCTCGAAGTCACCGCTGTCGTCTCGGTCGTCGACCGCGAGCAGGGCGGCACGGAGGCGCTCGCCCGCTACCGCTACTTCCCGCTGTTCAAGAAGAGCGAGTTCGGACTCTAGGCCGGAGCGGGCGGTCCGAATCCGCGGCGCCGCCCGCCATCACGAAATTGTGATCGCCGCCCTCGTCTTCCGCCCGGAAATGCGCCCCTTGACCGCATCCCGCGCCATTCCATAGAATGACGCGTTTCCAGCGCAGGCAGCGTCCGCGGCCCGTATCATTATTAGTAGCGCGCCACGGTGACCGCCGCCTGACTACCATTCCTCAGTAGCTCAATGGTAGAGCATCCGGCTGTTAACCGGAGGGTTGTAGGTTCGAGTCCTACCTGAGGAGCCAGACCTCATACTTTTCGGAATGGCGGGTCGCTGGTTAACAGCGGCCCGCCTCTTCGTCTCCCCCAAATCGCGCAGGATCCTAAACATCGGACGACTGAGTGGGGTGCTGGCGGACCCCGTTGGCCCCGGAGACCCGAGCCCGGCGTTGGCTGGGGCGTATAGTCGTGCCCGAGCTCTCTGACTCTCCACGAGTCTTCGGAGAGTTGAGTCTGCAGTACAATCGCTCGTTCCGGAAAATGCGACAATCGGAGGAAGGCGATGGCCAGGACCGTGACCTGCCCTCTTGCGGAGCATTTGCTGACGAGGACCCGCGAATCGGCGGCTTCCGGAAGTTGCACTGTGAATTGTGCGGCAAATTCGAAATAACTGGAGAAGCCGAGGCGATTCTGCCGGGCCTACTTCAGAAGCATCCCTATGCCAGTGTCAGAGCGCTGCTGTTATCCCTCGGCTCGAATCGAGGATTCTGACACAGATACTCGACCACTTCGTTGTGCCTTTCGAGGGCCATTCCGTCAACCTCGATCCGAAGCTCCCCCCTGATGGAGGGAGGCCGAGCCGATCAGGCGATGCGACCGGAGGATTACCGTGCCGATGCGCGCCGCTCGGGTTTCGGGGCCAGGCTGAGAAGGTAGTCAACGAGGTCCCAGGTCTCCTCCGGCTTCAGATTGTCGGCGAACGAAGGCATGGGCGTTCCGTTCAGCCCGGTCATCAGGACCCGATACAGATCGGTGGCCGTATCGCCCGACTTGTAATGCCCGGTCGTGAAATCCGTCGGAGAGATGGAGTTACCCCAATCGTCCTTGAGATCCTTCGCTGACGCGCCGTCTCCCCGTCCGGTCTCGCCATGGCAACTGGCGCAGCCGAGATTTTCGTACTGTGCCGCCCCTCGCTTGACCGCATCGGCGCTGCGCGGTGGCTCGGCGGGGATCATGAGCGGCGCCGGAGGTGGTTCTTTCCCCCACCTCGAGCTGAAGAGCTGGATGTACGCGATGACGTCCCTTCTGGCGCGCGGGCCGATGACGAACCAGGACGGCATCACCGTCCCGTAGACTCCTTTCTGGAGGGTGCGGTCGATGTCTTCGACGGTGGGCAGGGACCCGGATGCCGTCGAGCGCCATTTGAATGTTCCCTGCCGGAAATCCCGCGGCCTGGGACTCAATTGGTCGGCGGCATCCCCGGAGCCGTCTCCGTTCCTGCCGTGACAGGAAACGCAGTACCGCTGATAGACCAGCTTCCCATGCTGCGGATCCCCGGACCTCGTTTCGGCCCGGAGAGGTGCGACCGTAACCGCCAGGAGGAGCAGAATCGCCGCGGAACCGAGTTGTCTCATTGATCCTCCCCTCAAAACGCGACGTCGAAGCCGAGAAAGCCCCTGTCGATACGCTCGTCGAGGCCTCCGACCGCCGTTCCCTTGATCTTCTGGATCGAGTACTCCGCCTGCAGGGCATACTCGGCGCGGTAGGTGTACTCCACCGTGTGCCGGATCCCGAGCGTGTAGGCGTCCTGATCGTCGAAGGTCTTCTCCTTGCTGGCATCCGCCTGTTGCCGATTCCGGATCGCGTCGACGCGCGCGAATCCCAGCGTCGAGAGGGTGGGCGAATAGCCGATCTCCACAAACCCTCCGCTGAACGTGCCGGCGCGGCTCGCGCCTGGGATGAGATCCCTGTCGTCCGCCCCGCGTGCGGCGACCAGCACGATGTGCAGGGGCGTGGCCAGCGGTCCCAGCCAGAGATGACCTTCGACACCGTACTTCGAGGAGGCTCTCAGGTCGCTCCCGGTTCCGGAAACAGGAACGCCGCTGAGAGTCTTGAAGCTGGTCGGCAGCCGGCTGTAGAGGCCGAAGACGCCGACCTGGACCGCCGATACCCGGTTGCTGTCCGGAACCCATTCGTGCGAGGCGTGCAGGTACGCACCGGGACTGTCGAAGGCGCTCTCGGCTCCGCCCTGCTGGCTGAAGACCGAGAGGGCGACCCGGTTGCGACCGCCGCGATCGTGGCCGAAGTATTCGATCCCTCTCTTCTCGAACCCCAGGTTGATGAGCGACGCCGACCCCGGTGCGTGATAGCCGTAGATGAGAAAGCCCGTGCCAAAGAGACTCCACGAGCGAATCGCCGAGTGGGGTGTGTCGGGCTCGTGGTCCCCCAGCTTGAAGTTGAGCCAGGACGTGTCCATGAGATTGTTGAATCGGACCCACAGCTCGGGAATAAATGGAGACAGGTTCGGGACGTCCACGAGATAGGCCGCAAACGACGCCCGGTCGGTGAGGGCCCCTCCCATGAACAGACTGGCGGCGCCCCACGTGACGTCTCCGCTCTTGAGATCGGTCAACCCCTGGTCGGTATTCTGATGCGTCCTCTTCGTGTACCCATAGTGCGGCTTGGCAATGAGCGAGAGCGGGAAATAGCTCGTGTGTGTCGTGATCAGGTTATCCCGGCCCAGCCCGAACCGGTACCCGCTGTCCCTGAATTCCCGGCCGACGTTGTTCAGCACGGGCCAGGCCTCGTGGCACCCGGTGCACACCATGCCGTACTTGCGGGCGAACGCCGGCACCGCCTCCGCCCGACCCGTCGCGAGCAGGAAGCCGATCAGGAAGAGTGCCCCGACGATCAGCCGACGGCCAGTGAGCTTCGGCAGCATATCCATGAGGTACCCCCTCTTGCGTGTCCGCCACGAAGAAGTAGAGTTCGAAGAACGCCGCCCATATTGAAGACCGGTCGTCACGCAGGTATTGACGAATCGTGCGGTTCGTTGACGAAAATCGGCGGATAGGATCGACCTGCCTAGAAGCGATGTTGACGTTGCCAGGTGCCGGGCGGGACACCGACGACTTCCTTGAAGACTCGTGAAAAGTGACTCTGCTCGGTGAAGCCGGTGGCCAGGGAGATTTCGGCGAGTGATGAAGCGCCCTCCCTCAGAAGGTCCTGTGCTCGTTCGATTCGGAGGTTCAACTGCCACTTGTGTGGCGAAATGCCCATGGACACCTTGAAGGCCCGGCCAAACTGAGACGACGACAATCGAGTCTCTTCGGCAAGTTCCCTGAGTCGCACGGGGTCCGCAACATGCCGTGTCATGTAGTCTGTGACTCGTCTCAACTGCCAGGGCGCCAATCCTCCGTTTCGATTTGCGGATCGAAGCCGGCTGCATCTCTCACTTTGAAGCCGGATTGTCTTGAGACTGCGCCAGAGCTCCTTTCTCTGTCTGCCTGAAAGAGTACCAACGACCGCCTCAATATCTCCTTCGTGCGCTCGATAGATCTTCGCGATGTACTCATGACCGTCATCCGTGAGCTCGAGGACCTCCATTGTCGAGTCCTTGGGATCCCTCCGAATCGTGATGAGGCCCCGTCGCCGTAAGCGTTCCACGCCGGGCCTCACGGGCGTGTTCAGCAATCGCATGATCCTTGACTCGATGTCCGACGGGGATAGGGGACCCTTATGCTGCAAGGCCTCCAGGATTGCGAAATCTGCCGGGCGGATGCCCTGGAAGGCGAGCCCGCTCTGAAGGAAGTCGGCGAGCGCCCAATGGGCGCGCGCCAGTGCGATGGGCAGCATGGTCGTTGAAATATCGGGGGTCTCGTCCTTGATCCTGACCGTGTTCATGGAGCCTCCTTCGACGCCGCTCCGGTGTCGTTCAGCACCGCCGGCAGCTCAGGGTAGCTTATCGAAAAAGAGATAAACGGCGGCAATCCGGCCGTCCCGGGCAATGATGAAATCAGTCCCGGCGAGAGCTGGCGCCTCACCAGGCCGGCCCTCTACCCATTGCACCCGCCCGCCATTGCCCAATTCCTCGGGTTTTGCAGTTGGCCAATATCGAAAGTCAGGGTGAGTAGCTCTGACCGCGGCCGCGACGCGATCGATCTCGTCGCGGCCACGGTGAACGCCCCCGCCGGGTTCGTAGAACACACAATCTTCGGTGAAGATCTCGTCAATGGCTGTGCGCCGGCGCTTGGGGTCGTTTTCACCGAAGACGTCGTTAAGATTGCGGGTCAACAAGGTCGATATACTGAAGGACATGGCTTGTCTCCTCTCAACATGTTGCAACCATCGCAGGTCCCTCTTTCAGATCAGCCGGCATGCCTCCTCGAACTCCAGCCGTGGACCGCGTGGATGCAGACCCGATCGAGGTGCGAAGGTGATTCCGGAGGAAGGTGCGCCAACTCTGTGAGGGTGGCCTCTTGCCCCGCCAGTTGGGAGCGGTCCCGAAAGAGAGCACGGAAGAGCAGAAGAATGATTCCGAGGATGGCCACCGGGGTCCCCCTGAACGTAGGCGTTCAACGGCCTGAAGTCAGGCAGAGAGTATCCCGTCACAAACCCTAAAACCAAGCAAGGAAGGGGCGGATAGAATTTTCAGTAGGGACAGCCGTTCCTCAGTCGACGAGCGCCTCCGCCTGACGCCGGTATCCGAGCACCTCATAACCGACGACCGTGACGATTGGCGCGAGCATGAGGAGGACGAGGCACCACGACGTGCTGATGTCGGACCATGCCGCCGCGACCGCGACAGACATGATGGCAGCCGTTGCAAGTGCCAGCGACACGTCGAACAGACCGAAACGCCGGACGAGGTAGAAATAGAGCACGAACATCGATCCGAGAAACACCGCGAGAGGGATGGCAACGCTGAGGACAACCGCGGGCGGGCTGACGTGAGCGCTGTGCTGAATCCACAATGCGGCAACACGCAGCCCACCGCCGGTCGCCACGATCGAGGCGACGATCATCACTTGGCCGTAGCGCCAGACGAGCGCTCGGTCGCGGTGCCGATTGAGAACCTGCGCGGATGGCACAAGGTAGTACAGCCACCACATCCCGAAAGTCAGCCCCGTACCCGCGACGCCGACAAGTGCCGCTTCCAGGGTCCAACCCTGCTGGTCGACCACTGCCGACAGCGCGACCGCCGTGCCGACGAGCCCTTCTCCCAAGCCGATGATCGCGAAGAGGCTATGGCGCTCGACGATGTGATGGGCGTGCCAGGGAGTGCCGCCGTCCTTGCGCTCGGCGAGAACGGGTCCGACAAGTTCGATGAGCGCAAGAATGCTGCCGAGAACGACGGCCGCAACGGTCGTGAATCTGACGACGATCAGGAGCACCCATCCGAGTTGAGCGATCGAGATCGCGGCGGCGTACGCGAGGCACGCGCTACGCCGGGCCGGGTCCTCTTTGGCCGCGCGCAACCACTGAAAAACGAGGGCCACCCTCATGACCACGTAGCCCAGCACCATGACCGAATTGTCGAGACGTTGGCCGTGCTCAATGGACACGAACAATCGTGGCAAACCGATCGCGAGCACCAACACCCCGATCATCTGCACCATCGTAACGACGCGGAAGATCCAGTCGTCGGTGTCATAGGCCGAAGAGAACCACGAGAAACTGATCCAGGCCCAGCAAATGGCGCCGCTCGCGAACCCAAACCCGATCAGCGCCGCGGCATATCGCCCTTCTGCAAGGACAGCGGCAAATTGCGAAGCGGCCAACCCGAAGCAGGTCGCAAACGTCAAGTCGAACAGCAGTTCCAGCGGAGTGGCGACGCGATCACGTTCGTACGGATCACGTCCCCGCATTCGACGGAGATGGTGGTGAGGGGGGGCGCCGCCAGGCTCTCTTGTACTCACGCGACCATCAACTCGTCCTCGATGTCACAATCCACGCTGCTCCAGCCAGTCTACATAGAGCCGGCGCTCGGCAAACAGCCACGTGCCGTCTATCTTCACAAAACTGTCCGCGTAGCGGAGGGCAGCGATCATGAGACTTCGCTTTTCGCCGTCGATTGTCAGGTGATGGGCCAGAGTGTAGGCCTCCCCCGTGGCTTGATGGTCCGTTAGCGTGAAGATCGTGCTCTGTCCCACGAAGTGCATGGTCGCAACGTACTTGTTGAGATCATCGAAAACCGGCGCAAGCGCCTCGCGCGAGTGGAGTTCCTGTGAGGGCGTCGGATCCTTGGCGTTCATATACACCACGAAGTGGGTGTCGGCGGTAAAGAGAGACATCTGGCCTTTCGCGTCCCGGCGATCGGCGCAGTGTGCGTAGGCCTCGACGAGTTCCCGAATGGCAAGGCGATCCGCGGCTTCCTCGGGAGAAAGGCTCACGTGCTGGCTCATGAGTGGGCCTCCTTAGGACTCAAGGATAGCTGTCCCTACTGAAGAGTCCATCCGGGTCGAAAGTGAGACAGAAGCGAACGCGCTCGTCGGTGTTCCATCTCCAGAAGTACCGGAATCCCTGGCGGTGCCAGCGGAGGACGGTCTCCGGCCTGACCACAATGAGGGCCGAGCGCCACTGGTCCCAGACTTGCGCCAGGCTCACCCAGAAGCACCGGTCCACCGTTCGGAGCCGGGGCCGCTTGGCCTTCCGGTGGAGGACGGCAAGCTGTTGCCGGAGACTGAGGCAGCTGCGAGCGGTCCCGGAAAAGGGCGCGGATGGACACCGGGGCCTCCCAGGGCGTACGCTTCTAACGGCCTGAGGTGAGGCAGGGAGTATCCCCGGGATAAAGCCTAAAACCAAGCAAGGAATGGGATGGAATTTTCAGGAGGGACAAGGCCCGATCTGAATCGAGTTTAGCGGCAGGAGGGCGACGGTGCAGGTGGAGATCAACCTCGCGTCGGAAGCAACGTGACTGCCCTGCGTATACTCCTCGCCGACGATCACGAGGTCGTCCGGCGCGGCGTGCGCGTCTTGTTGGAAGCCCACTCTGGCTGGCAGGTCTGCGCTGAGGCTGTCGAGGGGCGGGAGGCCGTTGCGAAGGCGGGCCGGCTCCTGCCGGACGTTGTGATTCTCGACATCGGCATGCCCCTTTTGAACGGGCTCGAGGCCGCGCGCCAGATCCGGAGAACTTCCCCACAGTGCGAAGTGCTCATCCTGACCATGCACGAATCGGAGCAATTGATCCGGGAGGTGCTGGCCTCCGGCGCCCGGGGCTACGTCCTGAAGACCGACGCGGGCCGAAACCTGGTGAACGCCGTGGAAGCCCTCAGCCGCCACAAGACCTTCTTCACCTCCAGCGTGGCGGAGTTCCTCCTCCAGGACTTCCTGGACGGCCGGGGGTCGCCGCCAGAGCCTTCCTCGCTGACCCAGCGGGAGCGGGAAGCCATCCAACTCCTGGCGGAAGGCAAGGGCAATAAAGAGGTCGCGAACATCCTCGGGATCAGCGTCAGAACCGCGGAAACCCACCGCACCAACATCATGCGCAAGCTGGGTTGTCATTCCTTCAGCGATCTGGTCCGCTACGCCATCCGCAACAGTATCATCGCCCCATAGTCCGGCACCCCTCCTAAGGTCCCCTACGGAGATTTAGCGTCCCGAATACCGGATTCTACGGATTGGCAAGCGCCTCTCGCTCTGCCTCTAATAGAGGCAAGAGCCGGTGAGGTGGAAGGATGCCATCATGAGCCTTCACGGCGGTGCCTCTCCGACTCGGGGAAAGTGATGAGGAGTTCATCCAAACGTCGTCGCTGATTTGAGTTCCCGAGCTGACGACGCGCTGGAGGGGTGAATCATCCAGACCCACACCTGAAAACGGAAGGCGGCGCGAAGGGTACTCCTACTCCACCCCCTCGCCCCGCCAGCACGGCCCACCCGGGCTTCGGTCCCGCCCAACTGCCGACGCCCGGGATTTTTTCGCCGGGGAGAGGGGATGACCTATTACCCTGCCGAGCAGACGATCTCGCTCTCGAACCCGGCCTAGTTCGAACTTTCTGGTACGTGGGCACTCACGTGCTCCGTGGTTCGAACCAACCAGGAGTTCGAACAACAGAACTCATACTTCTCGGAATGGCGGGCCGGCGGTTAACAGCGTACTATACGACGACAAGAAGGCGACGAGTGGGAAGTGAGCCCCGAACAGACTCGGTACGCTTCATCAAAAGCACAGGGAGAGGATGATGAGAAAACTGATAGCAATCAGCCTGCTGGCCATGGCCGGGGCGGCAACAGCCGCACCGCTTCCAGTACCCTACCTGACCGCAGGCGGGCATTGGTGCGGGGGCTCACACCCCGTAGCCTATATCACCAAGTTCAATTCAGATCGCACCATCAGCGGAGTGATCCACACCTGGACCCGGTGCGGCGGCTCGGGCCGTGGCGGTGGGTACCAAACTACCCTGTACCAGAGTAACTATTCCATGGCATGGGACTTCTTCAACAACGTCGTTGCCAATGCCTACGACGGCACGCCACTGGTCAACAATGTGGCCGTGGATGAGTTCGGCAATGTGGCTACAGCGATCAATGGGGTACCGGATCTGACTGTACAGACCATCCCGCCTGATGCATTCTCCATGCTGGTCACAGTCCCTGCCCTGGTAGGCCAGCAGGACGCCGCCGCACGCGCAGCGGTCGAGGCATTGCGTCTGGTATACGTGCCCGACTACCAATACCTCTCATCTGACGCCGCTTCCATATACCCTGCGGGGACGGTCTATTATCAGTCTATACGCGCAGGTACCACTCTCAAGCCCGGTCAGACTATGGATGTCAGTGTCTCGCTCGGCCCGGTGCCAGAGGTGGATATTCCGAACCTAGTAGGGACGGATGTTACCTCCGCCGAAGTCCTGTTGACCTCATTGGGCTTGTACTACGATGAGTCCTACGACTACTCACCCACAGTGCCGATTAACGCCGTTATATCCCAGAGCCCTGCGGCTTCACAGGAAGTGACTGTCGGGAGCACGGTGAGTATCGTGATCTCACTCGGCCCTGATCCCAATGCACTGCCGCCTGCTGTCGTGCCGGACTTTACCGGCGTCGATTACATCACGGCTATCGATGATCTCCAGCTACTTGGCTTCCAGATTGGCCCAGCAAGCGCCTTTGTCTACTCGGACACAGTACCGCTCTACGATGTGGTGTCTACCAACCCTGTTGCGGGGACCACACTGGATGCAGGCTCTTTCGTTGATATCTTTGTATCAGCAGGCCCGTGCGATCCGACTACGACTACATGCCCATAAAAAAAGGGCGGTTGTGAGCCGCCGTGCCCACCAATAACTGGTCCGCCTGGCATTGGGACGAGTCGGGTAGACTCGTGTCCCTACTGAAAAGTCCATCCGGGTCGGAAGGGACATGGAAGAGAACGCGCTCGTCGGCGCAACCTGTGCCCGGGCAATCTAGAACCAGAAGGGGCTCCTTATGGCTCTTACTCCATCTCCAAGGTCCCTGAAGAGGTTTGCTCCGAATTCGATCCTCCGCTTCCTGCCTGAGAATCCCGGGGACATGGACTCTCATGCCTCGCCGACCCTTCCACCTCGGTGAGATTTTCCAGGCTCCCTTGGAGTGACCCGCCCTTCCACTTCGAGGTCTCTCGACAAAGGCCCGGGCATGAATTTCGGGTTTGACGAATCTCCCCTAGGGTCCTACACTCCGAGCCGGTTTGACTTCCCAGCCGACCGCTTGTCCATTTTGCTTCGGTTCTGGCCAGTGCCACCGCTGCGGAGGGTATGAGTTCATCCCGGGGGGCGGCGAGCCAAGCCACAACTCTGCCGTGAATGTGAAGGCACCGGCAAATGTGTCCTCTGCCGCGGGACAGGATGGAAGGATCGGCGGAAGCCCGACCATGGGGAGGAGGGAAGGAACCGGACCTGAGGCGGCTCTGAACGAGTGAGGAACTGGCGGCGGCCAATATACGGAGAGATGTAGCGGCATGCAGTGGAGCCCGAGATCGATTCTGAGTCTTTTTTCGAACGATTTGGCTATCGATCTGGGCACTGCCAACACCCTGGTCTACGTCCGGGGAAAGGGAATCGTGGTCTGCGAGCCCTCCATCATCGCCGTAAATCAGAAGACGGGGAAGGTAGAGGCGGTCGGCAAAGAGGCGAAAGAGATGCTCGGAAGAACGCCAGGGAACATCATCGCCATCCGCCCCATGAAGGACGGTGTCATCGCCGACTTCGAGCACACCGAGAAGATGCTGGATCATTTCATCAAGAAGGCGCACAACCGTTCCTTGGGAGTGCGTCCCCGAATCGTCATCGGGGTGCCGTCGGAAATCACGCAGGTGGAAAAGCGGGCGGTCAAGGACTGTGCCCACCGGGCCAAAGCTTCCGAGGTTTACCTGGTGGAGCAGGCCATGATGGCGGCGTTGGGAGCCGGGCTCCCAGTCACGGAGCCCACCGGCAACATGGTGGTGGACATCGGCGGCGGCACCACCGATGTGGCCGTGATTTCCATGGCCGGCATCGTCTACAGCCGATCGGTCCGGATCGCCGGCAACAGGATGGACGAAGACATCGTCCAGTACCTCAAGCGGAAGTACAACCTCCTGGTGGGAGAGAGAACGGCGGAAGGGATCAAGATCAACATCGGGTCCGCCTTTACCCTGGACGAGGAGCTCACGATGGAGATCAAGGGGCGCGACCTGGTGGAGGGGATCCCCAAGACCCTGGTGATTTCCGACGAAGAGATCCGGGAGGCCCTGTCCGAGACGGTCTCCAACATTATCGAGGCGGTGCGCATGGTGCTGGAGCACACGTCGCCCGAGCTTTCGGCGGACATCGTGGACAAGGGCATCGTGCTCACGGGGGGCGGCTCGCTTCTGAAGAACCTGGACAAGCGGCTCCGGGAAGAGACGGGCCTGCCCGTTTCCATGGCCGATGATCCCCTGACCGCAGTGGTGCTGGGCACGGGGAAAATGCTGAACGACTTCAATCTTCTCCGGAGGATTTCCATCGACTGAAGGCCGCAAGTAAAGGGGAATCTGGGAGTAGAATCATGCAGAGTGGAGCCCGACCGAGATGACGCTCAATACCGCAAGAAATTGCCTGGTAGAGGCCGGCCACCGCATCAAGAAAGAGGAACGACTCGGGAACAATACCGGCATACGGCTGCGCCTCAAGGGAGGCGCCATCGTCAATGTGTTCGATAATGGTAACTATTCCTGCGAGGGGAAGAACTGCGAGGTCGTTGAAGCCCTCCTCGATCGCGGTCAGATCTCGCCGCCTGACATCAATCGGAATGGCGCTTAGAAGAAGATCGTGATGGGCCTGGCTAGCCGAGCACCACCTGGATCTGGTGCTCGCGACCGTCGTCAGACAGAGGGACGAGCCCCTCTGACGGGAGCTGGGTTCCGTCGAGACTGACCTGGGATACCCCGCGGCAGACTCCCTTCGGGTTCAGGATCGTGATCCGGTAGAGGGTGCGGCCATGACGGTAGGTGATCTCGAAGCCTTTCCACCCTCGGGGAATGCACGGATCGATGCGGAGCGCGGAACCTCGCTTCCGGAAACCGAGTATCCACTCCAGGCCCGCGCGGTGGAGCCAGCCCGCAGCCCCGGTGTACCACGTCCATCCCCCCCTTCCGGCGTGGGGAAGCTCGGAATAGATGTCAGCGGCCACGGCGTAAGGCTCCACCTTGTACTTGTGAACATCTGCACGACGGCTCGCATGGTGGATAGGGTTCAATAGATCGAACAAATCGACGGCCTTGTCTCCCTCGCCGAGCTCGGCGAAAGCCATGACCGACCAGATCGCGGCGTGGGTGTACTGCCCGCCGTTCTCCCGGATTCCGGGGGGGTATCCCTTGATGTATCCGGGGTCGAGGGGTGTCCGGTCGAATGGCGGGGAGAGGAGCAGCAGAAGCCGGTCCTCGCGCCTGACAAGCTGACGCTCCACAGATTCCATGGCCTGGCGTGCCCGCCCCATATCGCCGGCGCCGGAGAGGACCGCCCAGGACTGTGAGATGGAGTCGATCCGGCATTCGTCGTTCGACACCGACCCCAGCGGCGTTCCGTCGTCGAAGAAAGCGCGTCTGTACCACTCCCCGTCCCACGCCTCCCGCTCCAACGAAGCCTGGAGAGAAGCGGCCCTCATCCGCCACCGTGCCGCACGCTCACCCTCCGCGCGCAGGTCGGCGATCCGGGCAAACTCCCTCAAGTTCACGAGGAGAAACCAGCCCAGCCAGACGCTCTCGCCCCGGCCCTCGTGGCCAACACGGTTCATGCCGTCGTTCCAATCCCCGGCGCCGATCAGGGGCAGGCCGTGGCTGCCCACGTCGAGACTCCGATCCAGGGCCCGTGCGCAATGTTCGAACAGCGTCGCCCGTTCCACCGATTCGGTGGGTTCAAAGTACGCTTCCTGTTGCTGATCTTTGAGTGTCGCCCCTTCGAGCCACGGAATTCTTTCGTCGAGAACCGCCTGGTCCCCGGTCGTCTCGAGATAGTGGGCGACCGCATAAAGAAGCCAGAGGCGGTCGTCGGAGATCCTGGTCCGGACTCCGCGGCCCGTGGGAGGATGCCACCAGTGCTGGACGTCTCCTTCCTTGAACTGCCGGGCAGCGGCCCGCAGGAGGTGCTCGCGCACGATATCGGGCCTCGCCACTGACAGGGCCAGGACGTCCTGGATCTGGTCGCGGAAACCGTACGCCCCACTGGACTGGTAGAACGCGGATCGGGACCAGATTCGGCAGGAGAGCGTCTGATGGAGAAGCCAGCGGTTAAGAAGAAGATCCATGGAGGGGTCGGGAGTCCTGACCTGCACTGTACCCAGCACCCGGTTCCAGTGTTCCTGAACCTCGTTTAGAACCGAGTCGCAGTTCATCTCGCGGTAGCGCTCGACCAGGGATCGGGACTCCTCACGGCTCTCCCCCTGCCCCAGCAGGAACAGCACCTCGGTGCGTTCACCCGGTTCGAGCTCGACGATCGTCTTCAGAGCGGCACACGGATCCAGGCCCGCTCCGGTGTTTCCCGAGAGCTCCTCTCCGCGCTCTAGAGACGCGGGATGGTCGAGGCTCGCATTCCGGCCCAGGAACTCGAGCCGGTCAGAGGTAAAGGAGGTCGGACGCCCGCCCAGGTCCGCGAAGGCGACCCGATTCGCGAACTCCCTGTTCCAGGAGTTCCGCGCGAACATTGCTCCGGTCGCAGGGTCGATGTCGGTCACCACGTATGGCGCGGAGCCCGTGCGCGCAACACCCAGCACCCACTCCGCATAGGCCGTGACCGAAAGCCGCCGTTTGCCGCCGGACCGGTTCTCCAGAGTGAGGCGGGAGATCTTGATCGGGTCACGCAGCGGGACGAATTGCAGGAGATCGAGCGCGATGCCGTGGGATGCGTGCTCGAAGCGACTGTATCCCTGGCCGTGCCTTATGACATAGGGTCCGGCTTCTTCGTGGATGGGGAGACAGGTCGGGCCCCAGACCAACCCGCTGTCCTCATCGCGCACATAGAATGCCT
>Ga0137418_10003578_pt1 | contig 14278 bp, 8 predicted proteins | sample CZODoug3_1_2_16f_FD_122242 | JGI IMG/M metagenome (GOLD analysis project Ga0137418, IMG submission 122242) | Vadose zone soil fungal communities from Angelo Coast Range Reserve, California, USA - CZODoug3_1_2_16fungal (Hybrid Assembly) | ecosystem: Environmental > Terrestrial > Soil > Vadose...
AAGGCGAACGCATCGAGTACCCAGGAACCCGCGCCGGCCAGTCGGCGATCGGCGGTGGCGGAACGAGCGAGCATGAATATGCCGGACGCCGCCTGATCTTGCTCGGCGCCAATTTCAGTCTGTTCCGCGTCTGGGACGGCATCCGCGGGATCGACTTCCTGCTGACGCGTGCGGACGTCGACCCCGAACGGATCGGCTGCTGCGGGCAGTCCGGCGGCGGAACGCTGACGCAATTCCTGGCGGCGCTCGACAGCCGGATTCGCGTCGCCGTCGTCTCAGAGGGCAACACCGAGAACCTGGCGCATGCCGAGGTCGAGCCGCCGGGTTCTGCCGACGATGCGGAGCAGAACATCGTGCCGGCGCTCTCTCACGGGATCGACCGAGCGGACTTGCTGTACGCCTTCGCGCCAAAGCCGCTGCTCGTGATGCTGACGCTTCACGACGCCGGCCACACGTATTCGCCCGAGTACGTCGCCAGCTCGCTCGATCTCTTCCAGGAGTACAAACGCGCGTACAGCCTGATGGCGGCCGACGACCGCGTGTCGCTTCAGGTCACCACCGAACAGCATGGATACGTGTACGAACTGCGCCGCGCGACCTACGCATGGTTCAACCGCTGGTTCGAGATGACCGGTGCCGACGATGAGGAGCCCTCGCAGGCTGTCGAGCCGGACGAGACGCTCTTCGTGACGCCCACCGGGTTCGTCACGACGTCGTTCGGCGGCGAAACGGCGCTGTCACTGACGCGGCAGATGGCCGCGGCCGTCCGGCCACCGCCTCCGGCCGGAGCGGACGATATGCGCCAGCGCATTCGCAGCGTGCTCGGCATGGAGACGTCGCGCGGCGAAGCGCCGGCGAGCCGCGTCCTGGCCACGATTCGCAAGCCAGGCTATCGGGCGGAACAGTTCGAGTTCACGAGCGATCGGGAGATTCGTATTCCAGGCTGGCTGCTCACGCCGGACACGGCGGGATCGTCAACGCCGACCGTGCTCTACCTCGGCGAGCCGGCAGCGTGGAGTTCAGTCGCGGAGGACGGGTTCGCCGAGCGGCTGTGCACGACGGGCGGATGCCGCGTCGCGACGATCGACGTGCGTGGACGCGGCGACTGCGCGATCGCCTATCCGCAGCGCGGACGGTTCTACTTTCCAAATCGCATCACCGACGAGGCGTACCTGACCTGGTTCACGTTGATCCTCGGCCAGCCGCTCCTTGGTGGACAGGTGCACGACACGCTCCGGGCCTTGGCCTATCTCCGATCGCGGCCCGGCGTCAGCGGTGCTCTCTCGCTCGTGGGCGATGGACCGCACGGCGTGATTGCGCTCTACGCCGCGGCACTCGACGAGCGCGTACGCAGTGTCGCGCTGCGGCACACGGTGACGGACTATCGTTCACTCGCCGTCGCCGAGCGCTATACGCAGCCGTTCGGGATCTACGCGTACGGACTTCTGCGCGAATTCGATCTGCCGGAGGTGGCTGGCGCCGTCGGACCGCGCCCGATCCTGCTCCTCGATCCTTCGACGCCGCTTGGCGAGCCGGCCGGCGCGGCGGCGCGAGATCTCTACAGAGGGGTGCCGAACGCCAGCGTGCAGACCACAGGCGATGAGGACCCCGCGCAGATCTTGGCGGCTTGGGCTGCGGGGCGCGGGTCTGGATGACCTGGCGCTGTGACTCGATCGCGTGCCGCGAGAACGGACGGTATGTGGACAGCGGAAAGGCGGACGTCGACGCGCTTGTGAGTGGGGTGCTGAAGGTTACACGTCGCGTTTCAGCCGCGGCGGCTCACTACCACGGCCGCCGTCGGCTGCAAACGCTCTTACGACCGAGTACCAGGCACGGTGTTCCCATGCTATTCGCCAACGAACGAGCCATCCGCGGATTTGATGAACGACCGACTGAGCGGCAGAAATGCGTGCCAGCCGCCATCGTCGATTGAGCCCATGACTCGGACGTTCCCGCCGGGCCGGTCGTCCCAAAAGTCGCCGCGCGGTGCGGTCAAGGCTGCACGTGATCGACCTGGTAACGGACCTGCCCCAGGAGTACGGACGGCTGTTCTCCGCGGCACGATTTTCCGACGTTGAAGTCCTTGAAGAAGGCAGACGGGTTGGCTCCGTATAATAAGCAAAAGACCGCAGTAGTTCACCGACGCTTGTCTCAGAAAAGAGTCCACAATGCTCCGTCTGATGATTGTTTGCGCGGCTCTGGTCGCATTCATCGGCATTACATCTGCGGAGGCGCCGGCGCAGCCGGCAACGCGCGCTGAGGCACGCATGGAACGTGTAGAGGGCATCGGCAGATTCTTTTTTCGATCATCGTCGCCGAAAACGCTCGCGCAGTGGTACAGCGATCATCTCGGCGTGACGCTCACGCCGCCTGACTACGATCATGAGCCGTGGCAGCAAGGGGCAGGACCGACGGTGTTCGAGCCGTTTCCTGCCGACTCGGAATATTTCGGCCGCGCGGATCGGACCTTCATGCTGAACTTCCGAGTCCGCGATCTCGATGCGATGGTGGCGCAACTTCGCCGCGCCGGTATCGCCGTCGAAGTCGACCCGCAGACATATCCAAACGGACGGTTCGCTCGCCTCAGCGATCCCGAAGGCAATCCGATCCAGCTCTGGCAGCCACGAAAGAAAGCCTAGCGACGGGTACAAGTGCGACGGCGCAAGGCAGGGCGTCCGGTTGTGCTGATTTGTCGCTTCTGCAATGGTACCGGAAGGATGTTATTTTCGCGGTAGCACCTGTCTCATCCTCCGAACAGCTTGATCGGACCAGTGCTTCACGCCGAAGAAGTGAACATACGCTTTCGAGGACTTGCCGTCGTAGCACTCAACACAAGGCCAGTCGTGTGAAAAGCCGAAACCTGTTTGATGTCCCAGCTCATGAGCCGCTGTTGCGCCGACGCCCCTGCCCAATGCTTCAATCAGTTCCGTGCGAGTTTTCGTGCATTCGTTCACCTTCGAGCAGCGAACTGCAGCGAGTTCAGCGTTGAACAGGACGTCATGACGGACGCTGCTCACCATAGCCGCCGGATACGTCACACCGGCAGCGCCAAACGAGATTAGCTGTGTAGGGTTTGACGCATACGGTGTGTCCTCGATTCGGATTGTCCGGTCACCAGCGGGCGTTTCAGCGAAAACAACATCAAAGCCGTCGAAGGCTTGTCGCAGCGTGTCAAGCGCCGCCCTCTTCACGACTGCTTGATCGACCTGGTTCAGCGACTCGAACGCCCACGTGGTGCTGAATACCACGGCAATTCTGATCGACGCCGGTCGAGAACACGATCCGATGGATAGGGCCAGCAGCAGACGAACTGTGCGTGACCACCGACATCGCGACCCGCTACACACCCTCGAGCTACGCAACACAGCGGCACTCTACATCAGAATGCATTCAGAACTGCGGCACGTTGGGACGGTCGAGCCGCTCGATTCGCACTGTATTCACTGGTCAAACGAGAAGCCGCACGAACTCTCGCACGCTCTTCACGGCCTCCAGGTCATTCACGCGCCGGATAAGCGCCTCCGTACGCTCGGCTCCAAGTACGGGGGCTATCAGGCTGCGAGCTTTCCGGTTCACTCCAGCCGTATCGAGCGGACTCTCCTTTGTGCCGGGCGGGTACTTCGTGAAGTGGCTCACTCGAGTCCCATCGCGGAGAAGTATCTCGACTTTGCCGCTGCGCGGCGCCGACGGATCCATCAATGTGCGATCCGGAACGAGCTGCACGCGGCGTTTGACGGCCAGGACCTCCGGATCCTTCATTCGCTCGTACGAGTGGCTCGCGTCGAACGACAGACCGCCGTCAATCAACGCTACGGCGATCAGGTACTGACAGTTGACGTCCGGCATCGGCCGATCATCGACAATGCCGGCGCCGTCCTCGGGGAGCGTGACAATAATGCGGTCGACATTTCCCGTCGTGAGGGCGTGTTCGCGCCGAAGAAATAGGAAAGCGTCGAGCGCCGACTGGACCGGGTACCCGACGGAAAACGTTTTGATTGCGGTCTCGGTGACGAAGAAACGGGAACCGAGGCCGTTGATCATTTCACCCGGGCGCGGCTGTGAGGAGTGCGCTTCGAGGGCATTGTTGTCGCCTTCCAGCACGTCCGGCACGCCGGTGAAGCCGGCCTGCACCATCAGGGCCGCGGTGACGCCGTTGCGAGCGCCCATGCCGCCAAAGTCAAACGCCTTTTCGACGTGTTCCAGGTCCCGCTCCCAGCTCCAGATGCCGGAGACCTGCTGGGTGGCGTACGACAGGACGTACCGCATCCCCTGCTCATCCAGGCGCGCAAGGGAGGCCGCCGCGGCGGCGGCGCCGAACGTGGCGCTGACACCCTCGGCGCTTCGATGAGTCGCGCGGACATGGGCCGGCCCGAGTGCCATGAGCCAGCGACAGCACAAGTCGTAGCCGAGCGTGACGCCTGTGAGCAGCTCCAGTCCTGAACGATCGTGACGCTCGGCAACCGCGAGGGCGGCCGGAACGACGGCGCATCCCGGATGCGCCTTGGTGAACGGCTCGAAATCGTCGGTCTCATCGGCGTGGGCGAACATGCCGTTGGCCAACGCTGCGGTGACGGCGGCGGTCCGAATGGAGGTCGCGACAATCGAGGCTTCCGGGACGCCGCCCTGGGCGCGCGCATACCGGATAGCGAGCTCGCCGGGTTTGAGCCGGCTGCCCGAGATCATCGCCGCGAGCGTGTCCAGGATTCGATGCTTCGCCTCGCGTGTCACATCGGGTGGCAGTGCGCGATCGCGCGATTCCGCCATATAGCGGGCCACCAGACCCGTTACCTGGGCCGGCACCGCAGGGCGTTCCGCTCCAGCCTGCGTCACGTCCGCCGCCCGCGTTCCGGCAGGAAAGGTCGCGCCGGCGATGAGTCCTCCAGCATTGCGCAGCATTTGCCGACGTGTCAGGTCGAATCGGACAGACGTTCGAGACATGGCACCGCGATTATCGCTCAGGCCGTGTGATGTGCAGAATGCGCCTGCGCCGCGTTTTTCGTGCGACCACGGCGGCCTGCTCCAACGGTTTTCTGCGCGAACGCGCCGAGTCGGCGCCTCCAGTGATGAATAATCCGGGCTAGAAGCTGTACGTCATGCTGAACTCCATGATGCGCGGTTCCATGATCACCGTCGGCTTCAGGAAGTTCGGTCCGGAGAGGCGCGTCACGTCCAGCGTGGTGTTGGCATTGAGCGTGTTGAAGACGTTCGCGCGAACCGCGAATTTCTGCTGCTTCGGCAGGCTGAAGGTCTTCTCCACCCGGAGGTCGAGCTGGGTACTGTCCGGCAACTGGCGCGCCCCGATGGGCTCGACGTTCACGGTGATGTTCGGGATCGTCCTCCCACCCGTGAAGCGGACAGAACGCGCCCAGAAATACCCGCTTCGTTCCTCGAAGTTGCCCGACACCAGGATCTGGAACGGGAACTGGTAGACGCCGGAGACCTTGGTGCTCGATTCCCACCCGTGCTCACGGGCATTCAGGTCCGCGTTCGGATTCAGCGGGCCGCTCTCGACGTTGCCGTTGAACTCGCTCCCAGTGGGGCTCACACTGACTGGGACGTCTCGCATCGTGCCCGAGTACGACGCCAGCAACTGCCAGTGCTCCGAGAGGCGCTTGAACACCGCGATATCGATGCTCTTGTACGTCTGATCGGCGTTGGGGTCGTTGACCCGGGCGAATTGTTCGAACGCCCGGCCGTTCAGCGACGTGGGGTACTCGTAATAGGTGAACAACGTGCCCGGATCGTCGGCGTTTCCGCGCACGCCGTCAGGTCCCGGGTCCGTGTTGGTCACCTTGACGTTGTAGGTGTCGTATGGACGAAGGAGGTTCACGAGGCGATATGTATCGTGGTACTTGGAGTAGACGGCGCTCGCTCTGAGCGCGAAATTCCGCATCAGCTCCCGCTCGAACGTGACGGACCACTCGTCGCTCTTGGGTTGGCGCTCGTTGGCGCTCGGGACTGTATTTGAGCCTCCCGTCTGCGACACGAAGTCCGGCCCGTTCGGATCGAGGTTGACCTCCCCGAGGTCATATCTGCCGTTGCCGTTGAGGTCGCGCCAGCGGTAGACGACCTGCGTCCGGACCTGCGCGTCGGCCGCATCGAGTTCCGGCACCTGCTGCCGCTCATGATCGAATCGGCCAAAGCCCCCCTTGATCAACGTCTTTCCGTCCCCGCGCAGGTCCCACGCCGCGTGGAGCCGCGGCGCCACTGAGTTCCAGACGTTGAACTGCTGCGTCTCGCGGCACCCGGCCGGGAATGCGAGGTTGCCGGGCGGCGTGGCCGCCTCGCGGCATATCTCGGGCACGAACCCGTTGTCGTGCGCGAAGCGCAGACCCAGATTGAGCGTCAGCCGGCGCCCCAGGCTCCAGCTATCGGTCAGGTAGGTGCCGAGATAGTGCGTGACAACTTTCGCGTAGGCGGGGTTGTTCCAGACTTCAATCTGGTTCGCCGCTCCGTTCTGGAACAGGAGCCGGTAGTTGTAGAGCGCGGATGAATAGGCGCCTTCGAGCTTCAGATCCAGATCGAGATCGGGGTATTGCCGTCCGAACCAGTTGTCGGTGTAGTCGAAGCCGGCCTTGAACTGATGGCTGCCCGCGAACAGGTCCGGCTGGAACGAGGTCATGCTCCCTTTGTAGTGATGCCGCGGATTGTGCGGACGCTGTCCGATCGTCACCGGCGGGCCCGTGATGGCCCCCGTGATCGAGTCAGTGGTCGGCGCGCGGTCTCGCGACGAGAAGCCCCAGTAGATGCTGTCGTACGTCCAGAACCCGTACTGGAAGGACGTGACGAGCTTGTTGCCGTACAGCTTCTGCCATTCGATCTTGGCGGTGCGGCTGGGCGTCATGAGCCCGCCACGGTCTTCCCAGGGGATGAACTGACTTATGACGGACGTGTCGTACTTGTGGTTGTACTGGTAGAAGCCGACGAATTTGTTCGACTGGCTCATCTGATACGAGACTTTCTCTGTGTGAAACCACGCCAGCTCTTTCGCCACGGCGGGCGTTCTGCCATCCGGCATGAAGGTGTTCAGCGGCAGCTTGTCGTCGACCTGGCGTCGCGCCGCCGTGTAGAACCAGAGCTTGTCCTTGATGATGCGGCCGCCCAGGTCGGCGCTGGCGCTGTTGCGGTTGCTGATGCCAGCGCCCGAGTTGATGCCAAGCGCCCTCAGGTTGTCGTCGATGTTGTCGCTCTGATACTTGAGCGGCGTCTTGTTGAACGACGAGATGCTGTGGAAGGTGTTGCCGCCGGACTTCACCAGCGCGTTCAGATTGACGCCGCGGCTGGGCACCTCCGCGCTGTTGCCGATCGTGCGGACGGCGGCCTCCTCGAGGGTCGTATAGTCCCAATAGTTCGCCTGGCCGCTGGAGGCCTGCAGACTGCTCGTCTGCACGCCTTCGAGCGTGGAGTAGGCCTCGCCCGCCTGGCCGAACACGCGGTAGGTCGGCACCTGATTGAGGCTGCTCCCGCCAACGTCTCTCAGCGTGCGCACGCCAGGGGCCTGGGCCAGGAGGCTGACGATCCCATTCCGGCTCGTCGGCAGCAGCTCGATCGACTCCCGCGTGAACTGCGTGGTCGCCGTAGTCGACGTCGTGTCGACGACCGGCGACGCGCCGGAGACGGTCACCGTCTCTTCGAGCGCGCCGACCTTCAGCTTCGCGTCGAGCTTGGCCGAGAACCCGACGGTGAGCCGGATGTTTTCGTGCCTGGCGGACTGAAAGCCCGACAACGTGTAGGTCACTGTGTATGTGCCGATCGGCAGCGGCGAGATCCGGTACTCCCCGCGCTCGTTGCTGACGACCGACACCTCCTTCACCTGCAGCGCTGTGCTGGTTGCGGTGACGGTTACGCCCGGCAGAACGGCGCCGCTCTCGTCGACGATCACGCCGAGGATGCTCGCTTCGTCCTGTCCGAAGGCCGCGGGCGCTTGCGCGGCAACCAGACCAACAACGGCCAGGAGGATGCCGAGACTTCGACGAAGGTCCGACACGACCCATCCGACTCTCGTGCTCATGATGGTCTCCCTCTCCACGCCTTCCCCCCGCCGAAATGCGCGAACGGCCGTGATCCGACGACGACAGCTCGATGGAACCGCCGGGACCTGGATCTATGAAAGCGAGACGATCTGCCAGGGCGAAGTCGCTGTTACGGGGCGGACGGGCAACCGCTCGCTCGGACTCACTAGATCCACTGACGCGCGCGATGGGCCGCCGCTGTGGGAAACCTTATGCACCACTCGACGATGAGTCAAGGGAATTGGCCGTCTTTGAGAGGGGTCTTTTCCATCGTCCAACACAATGGATCCTTGACAAGCCGTTTGGGTCGGCCCATTATCCGAACCGGACGCCTCGCGCAGGTCTTCGGCGCCCCCCGCGGAGCTCGGCATCTTTTGGAGGTCATGATGAAGACGACTTGGAAGCTGTGCGCGACGACCATCGGCGCGGCGTTCCTGCTGGCGATCGCCGGCAGCGCACACTCCGCTTTCGCGCAGAGTCCAAAGCAAGGCTCGGGGCAGGTCACCTTCGCGAAGGATGTGGCGCCCATTTTCAAGGAGCACTGCGTGACGTGTCACCGATTCGGGTCCATCGCGCCGATGTCGCTGATGACCTATGAGGAGGCGCGGCCGTGGGCGCGCTCGATTCGGGCGAAGGTCGTCGATCGCGAGATGCCGCCGTGGCACATCGATCGCCACGTGGGCATCACCAAGTTCAAGGACGATCCGTCACTGACCGACAGCCAGGTGAAGACGATCGCCAAGTGGGTCGACGACGGCGCGCCGATGGGCAATCCGGCGGACCTGCCGGCCCCGCGCAAGTTCGAGGACGATCAGAACTGGTTCATCGGCAAGCCCGACATCATCGTCAAGATGGACAAACCGTATCTCCTTCCGAAGGCAGGTCCGGACAACATCGTGGACGTGCTGATCGATCCCGGATTCAAAGAAGACATGTACGTGGCGGCGATCGAGAGCAAGCCGCTGGATCCGCAGAGCTTCAAGGTGGTCCACCATTTCACGACCAACCTCGTCGAGGATCCGGAAGAGGATCCGGTCGGCTTGTTCCTGAACGAGTACGCGCTCGGCAAGAACGGCGATATCTTCCCGCCGAACTCGGGCCGCCTGATCAAGGCAGGGACGAAGATCAACTTCAACCTGCACCTGAATCCGCGCGGCGAAACGACCGAAGTCTCCGTTCAGCTCGGCCTCAAGCTGCTCCCGAAGGGTCAGGTGCCCAAGTACGTCGCGTTCACGCAGCACATGGGCGACGTCGCCGAGCTCGACATTCCGGCCGGCGCGATCTCGCGTCATGACGGCTACTTCCGCCTGCCGCAGCCCGCGCTGCTCTCTTCGTTCCAGCCGCACATGCACAACCGCGGCAAGGCGCAGTGCATGGAAGCCATCTATCCGGACGTTCGTACGGATTCGGCTCGCCCGGGTCCCGCGCGTGTGGAGACGCTCAGCTGCGTGAGCGCCTATCAGTTCGGCTGGCACATCACCTACCCCTACGCGGATGATGTGGCGCCGCTGCTGCCGGCGGGGACCATCATCCACATCACGTCGTGGCACGACAACACCGCGGCGAATCGCTACAACCCGAACCCGAAAAACTGGGTCGGCGGAGGAGCGCGGTCGATCGACGAGATGAGCTTCTCCTGGGTCACGCTGACCTATCTCGACGATGCCGACTACCAGCAGCGGGTGAAAGCGCGGGGGTCACAGAGCGAGACGACCCAACAACCGCAGGAGTAGCTGGGCGCGTCCTTGTTTCTCTAGGGAGACCGCAATGGGTACACATCTGCGCTGGCTGACGTCTGCCATGGTTGGTGGCGTGCTCATCGCGTCCACGCACGCTCGGGCCGAGGGCCAGGCTCCATCCCAGGCGCCTCAGGCGCGGCCGTTGCCGACTGAAGTCAGCAACACCAGATTCAATTCCGGCCAGAGCGTTGTGCCGTACTTCGAGGGCTGGATCAGAAATCCGGACGGGACTTTCGACCTGGTCTTCGGGTACTTCAACCGGAACTGGAAAGAGGAGCTCGCCATCGCTCCGGGGCCCTCCAACAAGTTCGAACCTGGCAACCCGGATGGCGGCCAGCCGACGTACTTTCTGCCGCGACGCCAGCGGTGGGTGGTCCGCTACCGCGTACCGGCCGACTTCGGAAAAAACACAGTGACGTGGTCGATCACGGCCAACGGGCGTACCGAAAAGGCGTATGGCGATCTGATCCCTGCCGAAGAGCTCACCGAGCGCGTCCTGATGACCAACGGCAATTTCAATCCGGGTGAGAGCGATCCCAACCAGCCACCGTCAATCACGGTGGCCGCGCCCCAGAACGTCGTGGCCGGAGTCCCGATCACGCTGACCGCATCGGTCCAAGACGATGGTCTGCCGAAGCCGAGGCCCGCGGCGGCGTCGCCGCCGCCCCCGGCGCCGACCGCCGGCGGACGCGGGGTCATCGCGCAGGTGAACTCGTCGGGCCCTGGGCGTCCTCGAGGACTCAGGGTGACGTGGATGGAGTACCGCGGGCCCGGCAAGGTCACTTTCGGAGCCTCGGGTCCGACGCTGGTTGTGAACGGCGAGGTCTCGACGAGCGCCACGTTCGTCGCGCCGGGGACCTACGTACTGCGAGCCACTGCGAACGACGGTCAGCTCTCGAAGTTCGTGGACGTGACCGTGACGGTCAAGGCGGGTGCGTCGACGCAGGGCCAATAGGGGGGTTCGTCGTCCGGGTTTGTTGACGCCTGAGCGTTGGGCGTCGTTGATTCGAGCTCGCCGTCCTCGTGGGACGCCGGTGACCCTCCTTACGGAAAAGACTGCGGTATCCCGCCACAGTCTCGAGAAATTACTGCTGCACGCTTCATGAGCGGAAACTGGTTGTTCCTGGCGGCGTACGCCTGCTCGGGGCTGGCAGGCCTGGTCTACGAGGTGACCTGGACTCGGCTCGCCACGCTGTACATGGGTCACGCCACGGCGGCAGCCAGCACGGTGGTTGCTGCATTCATGGGCGGACTGGCTGGCGGCTCGGCGATCGGCGGATACGTCGCGGCGCGGTTGACGCCAAAGCAAGCGCTCGTCGCTTACGCAGCGCTTGAATCTGCCGTCGTGGTCGTCGCGCTCCTGCTTCCGTGGGAGCTGACCGCACTCACTCCTCTGCTCAGGTGGGCCTACTCCAACGGCGCTCCGGGTTTTCTGTTTGCGTCGGTCCGATTGGTATCTTGCCTGGTCCTGTTCACGATTCCGTCGCTCGCCATGGGCGCAACCTTCCCGATGGCGGTCCGATGGTTCGTCACTCGCACTGAGACGGTCGGGCGATTGGCGGGAGCGCTCTACGCGGCAAACACCATTGGCGCCGCAATCGGCGCCGTCGCCGCCGGATTTCTTCTACTGCCCGTCCTCGGACTTTCCGACACCGTGCTCGTGGCGGTCGGCGCAAGTTTTCTCGCCGTCGTCGCTGCGATGAGCGTATGGACCCGGAGCCAGCGCGAGGACCGACTGGCCGATCCGGCTGGCGGTGATGCGGCGGTGGGCGCCAAGGCGCCGTCTCTGCGGTCGAAGGAGCGTCGTCCAGGTAAAGGGGGATCCGCAAAGGGACGCGCTCTGCGCGATGCGCCTCTCCAGCCTCACAACTGGCCGCTTGCCGCGGCCGTCCTCGCACTGACCGGCTTCGCGACACTGACCTATGAGATCGCGTGGACACGGGTCTTCGCGCTGACGGCCGGCCCGTCGACGTACGCCTTCGCGGCAACACTGGCCACCCTGATTGCTGGAATCGCCATTGGCTCTGTCATCGGCTCTGCGACGGCAAGTCGAACAGATTCGCTGGTTTTGATCCTCGCGGTCATCCTGGTCGCGACGGCAGCCGCTGCGGCATGGGCCGGTTCAGCAGCGGGAGGCGCGCTGCCGCGCGCCTTCGCTGACACGCTCGCGCGGGCGCCTCATGATTTCAGCGGCTTGCAGTGGCAGCGGACCTGGCTGATGGCCGCACTGGTCGGACCAACAGCGATTGGCCTGGGCATCGCCTTTCCGCTCGCCCTGCAACTGGCGGGCGGAGACGAACGTGAGACGGCGAGGCGACTCGGAGCGATCTACGCGCTGAACACGCTCTGTGCGGTGATCGGGTCGCTGGCCACAGGTTTCGTGACGATTCCGCTGCTTGGGCTGCAGCACACGCTGGTCATGGCAACCGCGGTGCTGGTAACGGCTTCGCTCCTGGTTCTTGCGTTTGGCGCGTTGTCGACGCCTGCCCGGGCGGCGGCGGCATTGCCGGCGCTCGCTCTGGTTGCCTGGCTGGCCTTCCAGCCCGCGTGGGACCGTGAGCTGCTCGCGAGCGGCGTGTACAAATACGCGCTCCTCGCGGCCGGATCGATCGATGTCGAGACGGCGCTCAAAGCCGGCAGGCTGGCGTACTACCGCGATGGCGCCGCCGCGACGGTCTCCGTCAAACGTCTCACCGGCGCGCTGTCGTTATCGGTCGACGGCAAGGTCGATGCGTCAACGGCCGGCGACATGCTGACTCAGAAGACGCTGGCTCATCTTCCGCTGCTGTTGCACGCGAGCCCGGATCGCGTGTGCATCATCGGTCTCGGCAGCGGCGTCACGCTGGCATCCGCGCTGCTCCACGCGGCCTCGTCCGTGGACGTCGTCGAAATCTCGCCTGAGGTTGTCGAAGCATCGCGGCTCTTTGCCGACGAGAACCGTCACGCCCTCGAGGATCCTCGTGCGCATCTGATCCTCGGCGACGGGCGAACACATCTGATGCTTGCCGAACGGCAGTACGACGTCATCATCTCGGAGCCGTCGAACCCCTGGATGGCCGGCGTGGCCGCGCTCTTCACCCGTGAATTTCTCCAGGCAACGCGGGCGCGTCTGGCGCCCGGCGGCATTCTCTGCCAATGGGCCCATACGTACAACATCAGCGACCGGGACCTCCGCTCGATCGTCGCGACGTTCGCATCCGTGTTTCCCAACGGCACGATGTGGCTGATGGGTGACGGCGATCTTCTGCTCGTCGGCTCGACGGGACCGGACACGCTGCGTCTGGACGATCTCGCCCGGCACTGGGACCGGCCGGGTGTCGCCGTGGACCTCCGCGCCGTGTCGGCGTACGAACCGTTCGCGTTGCTGTCGTCGTATATCGGTGGCCCCGATGAGATTCGGCGCTATGCCGCCGGAGCGCCGGTGCAGTCTGATGATGCAATGGCGCTTGAATTCTCCGCGCCGCGCGCGCTGTACGGCGGCGCCGCGGAACAAGAAGAAAACGTGACGACGCTCCGCCGTCTCCTCGATCTCACGCGCGCGCCGGCGCCCATTCCCGCCACCTGGGCATCCGCCGACGCGGTCCAGCGTCGTCACCGCGCCGAGATGATGCTCAAGGCCAACGCATACGAGACGGCCTATCGGGACTACGTGGCGGCCCTCATGCTCGACGCGATGGATCCGGCTGCGCCCGACGGCGTCGTGCGCGCGGCGGTTGCGGCGCATCGTGAATCGGACGCGGTCACACGGCTCGAGTCCGCGGTCCACTCACACCCACGGGCGTTCCGCGCGTGGATCGCGTTGTCAAAGCTGCATGCGGCCACGGGATCGTTCGACCGCGCAGTTGCGGCGGCGAAGGACGCCTGCAAGATCGAGCCGATCGAAAGCACCGCGCTCGAACAGCTCGCCTCGCTCTATTCTGATGTCGGTGATCCTGCAGGTCTGGACGGCGTCGCCGAAGCGCTTCGTCACTTCTTTCCGAACAGTCGGGGCGCGCATTACTACACGGCCGCGTCGCAATTTCTCCACCGAGATCTGGCTGCAGCCGAACGATCGATCCAGCTTGCGATCGCCGCCGATTCTCGCTTTGCCCCGGCGCACAACCTTGCCGGCGCGATTCAGGCCAGCCAGGGACATTCCAAACAGGCGCGCGCGGCCTTTCGCGCCGCGCTCAGTCTCGATCCGCGAGACCCGGCGAGCTACACGAACCTTGCGCGCCTCGAGTTGTCCGTCGGCCAGGCGACGGCCTCGGCCGGGCTCTTCGCCGAAGCCTTGTCGCTCGATCCTTCGTCTTCGTCTGCGAGGCAGGGGCTGGCCGACGCGCAGCGGACGATCCGGGCGCGCTGACGCTTTCACGGGACGCCGAATCCTATCCTTCACTCTGAACCGTTCGACGTACGTCTTGTCACGGGGAGCGCGGGGTCGCGAGGCTCCGTGGGTTCAGCGGCCCGGAACGGAAGCCGGAATCTGTAAAGCGGCCAGGTCGCCAGAAGAAATCACGTCGTTGATGCGCTCGACGCGGATGGTCG
>Ga0137418_10003579_pt1 | contig 14277 bp, 11 predicted proteins | sample CZODoug3_1_2_16f_FD_122242 | JGI IMG/M metagenome (GOLD analysis project Ga0137418, IMG submission 122242) | Vadose zone soil fungal communities from Angelo Coast Range Reserve, California, USA - CZODoug3_1_2_16fungal (Hybrid Assembly) | ecosystem: Environmental > Terrestrial > Soil > Vadose...
AGTTACCGGCGGCAACAATCAAACACAGAACAACCTGCGCGTTTCCGCGGGAATCGTTTTCCATTTCAAGTAATTCTTCCAGCGGAACGCAAAAAATCGGTTGCCCGGTGCAGGCAGAGCACCATTTGCACTACGTTTTAGTGTTGCGTCGAGTAAATCACGGTGATGTACGTGTCGATCTCCACCGGCTGGCCGTTAAGAATCGTGGGCCTGTAGCGCCATTGCCCAACGGCTTCCAGGGCTGACCGGTCAAAGAGCGGATCACTCACAACAATCTGCAAAGACTGAATCGTGCCATCCGTTCCGATGATGGCGCGCAATTCCACGCGGCCGTTGCGGTGCGTCTGCGTCGCCAGCGTCGGATACACCGGCTCGACGCGATGAATCAGCATCGCAGGATCCAGACGCGTCATTCTTACGATCTGCGGTCGCTGGTGTTCCGTGTTGGGCGGCGGCAAGACACGCTGCCTCGGGTCCGAAAGAGGGATGCCATCGATCGCACCCGGAATTCCGTCTCCAATCCCTGGAGGAGTGTCATCCGTGGGATTCCCGGATGGTGTCGGGTCACGCATAACGATCGTGGAGGGAATACTGGCCGGCGGGCAGAAACGGCACTGGTTTTGCGGGCCTCTCGGACGTGGCGCTTGCGCGGCCGAATTCTGCGAAACGTCGCGGTACCGCGAGTAAGGCGGAACGGGAGTCATAATCTTGAGGCTTATACGCTCCGCTTTACTGAAAAGCGGCACGAGAACAAGCATTGTAAGAACAGCGCTTTGTAAGCCTATCGAAATGGCCAGCGCGCGGCGGCGAGAGCGTCGTTCACGCGCAAGCTGTTCCGCATCACCGTCCACCAGGCATCCGCTTAATGATCCAAGACTCTCTTTGCACACTTCACCGGAAACTTTTTCAGGCTCGGGCGACATCACACACCTCCACATTTTTTCTGCGAATGTCTGCCGTTCCGCGGTCTGGCGGAACGGAGCTATAGAGAATTTTGCGGCACCGATTTCCTGGGGGTTGCTCTAGATCTCCAGGAAACCGGCGCCGCGCTCGCAGGGATGTGAGGTTGCGCGCGTCCTCATTGCGTTGGACACCAAGCCTGAGTACAAGTTCCCAACACCCTTTGTTTTGGACCATCTTCGTGCGGAAAACGTGGTACCTGCCCTCCAACTCCACTAAGTTATTTTGAATGAATAAATTACGGGGACACTGCATCCGACTATCCCCTTTGCGCATCTTATGTTTTGTGGACGTGGATCCAAGGAGGATTGCCCCCATGGGCCGGCACAATCTAGAAACAGTGGGTGTGCGCCGTACCGGCTGGGCTGCTCTGGACCGCGATCCGCAGCAGGACACGGTGGAATTCATCTGTCCGCACTGCGGCGCGCGGGACAAGAAAAATGCCCGGCGCGAGCGTGCGCTTTATCATTTTACGGACGGCTTTTTGCAAGACTTGCAGGGAGAAGTGACGCAGTGCCATGCCTGCAAGCAGTACTTGCGCGTCGTTCCCATTGTCATGTTGCACGATCAGGATGAAACTCGCCGCTTCGAAGCCGTTTTTTCCGACGAACAACACCTGGTGGGCTCGCACTAATTCCGTTTCATAGCGAAATAAAAAACGGGGCGTCCTGATTTGCTCAGGGCGCCCCGTTCTGTTTTTCTGCGGAAGACTAGGTCGAAGGATTAATGACGGTCGTGATCGTGGTCGTGATCATCCCAATCGCGATCGGAATGCCACCGGTGGCCGTCTTCGTCCCACCAGCGATGAGACTGATTCCAGCAGCGTTCGCGAGCTTCATGCAGGTCGCGCCGCGCATGATCGGCCTGCCGGCTATTCCAGCCGTGATGCTCCACGGCTTCATGCAGTTTGTGATCCGCTTTGGCGATGCGTCGCTGGCACTTGTCGTGATCTTCGGCGGACGCCCGGGGTGCTCCCGCGAATGCCAGCATGCCCGCGAGTGCTGCAGCAGCTAACATCGTCTTTCGGAAAAACTTCTTCTCTCCCATCTTCATTTTCTCTCCATCCTTGCGTATTCCCCGGCTGGAATGGGGTGGGGTCCCGTTCTATAAAACACCATCGCCGTGAGAATGTAGCAAGACTCGTTCCACACCACAAACGCCTGTAAATAAATGCCTTAGCTTCGATTGACGTTTAGTAGGCCTGTAAAAACTGTTCGCCTTCCATGTGGTATTTCTCAAGACCCGCGCGGATGTGATCGAAGGCTTCGTCCACGGTATCGGCGAATTGGAGCATCTTGTACTCTTCTTCGTTGATGGTGCCCCAGCGCACCATGGCCTTCCAGTTCAGCACTTCATTCCAATACTTGCGGCCATAAATCAAAATGATGTTATGTTTCGGCAGCTTCTCCGTTTGCAGCAGCGTGAGCATTTCCCAAAGCTCGTCCATCGTCCCGAAGCCGCCCGGAAACACGATCAGCGCTTTGGCGATTTGCGCGAACCACAGCTTGCGCATGAAAAAGTATTTGAAATTGAAGCTCAGCTCCGGGCTGATATAGGGATTTGCAAATTGCTCGTGCGGCAGCTCGATCGAAAGCCCCACGGACTTTCCGCCAGCCTCATACGCTCCACGGTTCGCCGCTTCCATGATCCCCGGCCCCCCGCCTGAACAAACTACAAAGCGCCGCGGCTTCGGCCCCAGCGTCAGCGCCCAGGTCGTCAGCTTGTGCGAAAGCTGCCGCGCCTCTTCGTAGTAGCGCGACATTTCCAGAAGGCTCTTCGCATGGCGCACGTCCGCGCGGTGCTTGGCCAGCTTCGCCGCGGACATCTTCGAAGTCTTCACGTTTTTCAGCCGCGTGCATCGCGCCTGCGCGGTTTCATGGGATTCGATGCGCGCCGAACCGAACATCACCACGGTGTCTCCGATCCCTTCTCTTTTGAGCTGTACGAGCGGATGGATGTATTCCCCCAGGATGCGGATGGGCCGCGCCGGTGTACTGGCCAAAAACTTTGGGTCTTCATGCGGCGCTTTCGGCGCGTGCTGCGGTTTCGGTTTTCTGCCATCGGACATCGGTCTTTTCTCCCGTTGAGACGAACCTTGATTGTAGGAATCGCCGCCGCTCGCGGCAACGTGTTCCGCTGAACATGCGTCGAATCAAGTACAGTGTAGTGCAGGGCCTTGACGCCTGCAGCTGTTGCACTGCGTTGGGTCCAGGCCAAATTCTGTCACACCTGGTAGCGCGAATGACCCGAATCGGCGGCGCATCCCTGACTTTGGCTCTTCTTCTGGCTCTGGCTGGCGCTGCCGCCCGCGCGCAGGCACCGGTGGGTCCACTCCCTCCGAAACCCGGCGTTGAAGTCCAGCAGCCTCCCAAGGACACGCAAGCCAAAGTCAAAGTCCAAGTAACGCTGGTCAATACGCCGGTGACCGTGCGCGATGGCCGCGGCGAGATGGTTCACAATCTGGAGGCCCGGGACTTCAAGGTTACAGACAATGGCGTTGCGCAACAAATCTCCCACTTCGATCTCGGCGGCGATCCCATCTCCATGGTGATTCTGATCGAAACCAGTTCCCGCATCGAGGCGCTTCTGCCGGAGATCCGCAAGACCGGCATTTTATTCACGCAAACCGTGATGGGGCCAACCGGCGAGGCCGCCGTCGTGGGCTTCAACGATTCGGTCGACAAGCTCCAAGATTTCACCACGAACGCCGACCTCATCGAGAATACCATCGCGCATCTGGGAGAAGGCACTTCGGGCTCGAAGCTTTTCGATGCCATGGCTGTGGGCGTGGAAATGCTCTCGGGCCGGCCACAGGCTACGACGGATAAGCCCGGCCGCCGCCGCGTGCTGATGATTGTCTCGGAAGCCACCGATGTTGGCAGCGAAGCAAAGCTCGGCGAAGTGTTGCGGCAGGCGCAGTTGGCCAACGTCACGATTTACAGCGTGGGGCTTTCCACCACTCGCGCCGAACTGCAAGCCAAGCCGAAGGACACGCGGCCGCAGATCACTCCGCCCGGCACTTTTCCGCTTCCGCCCCAGCCCGGCGTCCCGCAAACGCCCACCAGCGAGCAAAACCGCTACGGCAACATTGACTTGATGGCCGCGGCCGTTTGGATCGTGCAACACATTCACGATCAGGTGAAGGATCATGCGCTCGAAGTCGCTGCCGCCGCGACCGGCGGCGCGCACCTCGCCACCTTCAAAGACCGCTCCATCGAAAAAGCCATCGACGAAATCGGCGGCGAGCTGCACTCGCAATACACCATCAGCTATACCCCGACCGGTTCAAATGCTGCCGGCTACCACGAAATCAAAGTGAATATTGTTCGCAACGACGCGAAAAACCTGAAGGTTCGCGCCCGCCCCGGCTACTACCTCGCCTCGCCGGAAGGCTAGCCTGGCAGCTCGCCTTACGCAATCTGCTTCCAGAAGATGGCATCGCGAGAAGCGAGGAGTGCGTCCTTGCGCGCGTTCCAGCGCAAGAAATGCGGCGAATGCGTATGCTCGGTATGTGCTTCACGGCTAGTCCACACTTCATGCAGCAGCAGTGCGCCTGGTATGTCGACGGAACGGTGCAAATCATAGCGAAGGCAGCCCTCCTCTTTTCGTGAGGGGCCGACCATCGCGCGCAGTTCCGCCTCCAGCAACGTCTCCTGCCCTTCGCGCGCCCGCAGGATCACGATGAGCGTCACGGCGTCTTTAGGTAGCTTCCTGCCACCCGCCCCAAGTGCTTTTCGTATCCTGCGTCTAGGCTTTTTCGCTCCCACTTTTCTGGGCTTTCGCTTCGCCATAATGGCCGGGATTGTAACCTAAATCGTGCAACCCGCAAGCCGTTTCCTAGCGATGGACGCCTACCACGCTCATTGTTGCGGCAAGAACGTGATGTCCACGGGTGACGGCACTTCGACAACCTGCCCGGTAGGCGTGAGGCCGCCCGTGGCGAGATCAATCTTGAAAACGACAATGTTGTTCGAGAGCTGGTTCTCCGCCAGCAGGTATTTGCCGCTCGGGTCGATCGCAAAGTGCCGCGGCTCTTTGCCGCCCGTGGGAATCCCGCCAACCGGTCCAAGCGTTCCCTTCGCAGGATCAATGGAAAGAATCGCAATGCTTTCGTTGCCTCTGTTGGAAACGTAGAGAAATTTTCCGTTCGGGTATACGGCGGCTTCGGCCACCTCGTTCCGGCCAGAGAATCCAGGTGGCAGCGTCGACACCGTCCCAATTTCCTTGAGCGTCCCTTTTTTCGCGTCGTAAGCGAACGACGTTGCCGCCGAGCTCAGTTCGCTCACCGCAAGAACAAATTTCCCCTTCGGATGAAACGCAAGGTGCCGCGGTCCAGATCCAGCCTTCAATCTGGCGAACGCCGGTTCATTCGGCGTGAGCGTGCCGCTCGCGGCATCGAACTTGTAGACCAGCACTTCATCCAGGCCCAGGTCGGCCACCAGCGCGAAGCGATTGTCCGGCGAAGTCTCAATCCAGTGCGCGTGCGGGCCTTCCTGCCGCTCCTTGTCCGGTCCCGTGGCGCCCTGATCTTTCACCAGCGCGGTGCGTTCTCCCAGCCGGCCATCCGCCAAAATCGGGAACACCGCTATCGTTCCCGAACTGTAATTCGCAACGAGTACGTACTTGCCGGTCTTGTCGAACGACAAATAGCACGGATCTTCGCCGAGCGACGGAGGCTGATTCAACAGCGTCAGCTTCCCGCTCTTCGGATCAATCACAAAAGCACTTACTGTGCTCAATTTGCCCGCCTCGTTCGCGGCATACAGAAATTTTCCGCTCGGGTGGACTGCCACCCAAGATGGATCCGGCGTCTCCGCCGCAACGCCCTTCGGCGTCAGCTTCCCGCTGTCCGCATCAAACTCGTACGCGTAAATTCCCTTGCTCTCCGTTTTGTTCGTGTACGTCCCAACGAAAACGAGATACTTGTGACTTGCAGCGGGCTTGCCGGTTGATCCGTCGGCAAACGAAAAAACGAGCGGAGCAAGGAGAAGAATGAAGGCAAAAAGTCGGCGCGTAATTTTCATGGGAAAGTAGTGTAACGCAGGCCGAAACAGAAAAGGGGCACGAATCATCGTGCCCCAAAATAATTCTCTCTGTCGCGGATTTACTTCTTCTCTTCCTCGTTTTCTTCCTGCAGCACGGCGGCGGCGGCGACGGAGTCGTCCTCTTCGAGCCGCAGCAAACGTACGCCCTGCGTCGAACGGCCTGCTTCGCGGATTTCATTCGCATGCACGCGAATGACTTTGCCGTTGTGCGTAATGATCATCACGTCCGATTCTTCCGTCACCTGCAGCGTGGCTACGACGAATCCGTTCCGGTCCGTGGTTTTCATGTTGACCACGCCCTTGCCGCCGCGCGACGTGATGCGGTACTCCGCCAGCGGCGTGCGCTTGCCGTAACCCTTCTCCGCCACGGTCAGCATCAGCGTCACCAGCGAGTCCTTGATCTGCTCGTTCTCGAGCTCCTCAAGATTCTGCGTGGTGGTGTTGTGTTCCTTGGCGGTGATCTCGAAGTCCGGCTGGACCGCGTCCATGCTCACGACGTAGTCGTCCTTGGCGAGATCCATGCCGTTCACGCCGCCGGCGTTGCGCCCCATCGGCCGTACTTCTGTTTCGCGGAAGAGGATCGCCTGGCCTTCGTGGCTGGCCAAGAAAATCATTTTCTTGCCGTCGGTCAGCTTCGCGCCGATCAGCTCGTCCTTGCCGTCCAGGGTGAGCGCGATGATTCCGGTCGAGCGCGGATTCGAGAATTCCGTCAACGCTGATTTCTTCACCGTGCCGCTTTTCGTGGCCATGAACACGAACTTGTCTGCTTCTTCCAGGTTGCGCGCCGCGACAAGCGCCGTAAGTTTTTCATCTTCCTGGAATTTCACCAGGCTGGAAATGGCTTTGCCGCGCGTGGCCGCCGCGGCTTCCGGCAGCTCGTACACTTTCAGCCAGTAGACGCGCCCCTTCGACGTGAACAGCAAAATGTAGCTGTGCGCCGAAGCGATGAACAGGTGCTCGACGAAATCTTCTTCTTTCGTCTTCGCGCCGATGCGCCCCTTGCCGCCGCGCGACTGATGCCTATACGTATCCGCCGCCGTGCGCTTGATGTAGCCCGCATGGCTCACGGTAATCAGCATCTCCGTATCGGCGATCAGGTCTTCCAGCTTGATTTCGTCGACCTTGTCCACGATTTGTGTGCGCCGGTCGTCGCCATAATCCTTCTGGACTTCCTTCAGCTCGCCGATGATTACGGACTTTAGCTTTTTCTCGCTGGCCAGAATTTCTTCCAGCTCGGTGATGCGCTCGCGGATGGACTTCAGTTCCTTGAGAATTTCGTCGACAGAAAGCTGCGTCAAGCGGTGCAGTTGCAATTCGAGGATCGCATCCACCTGAACGGGCGTCAGGCCGCCGGTAATCGCGCGCGCCGTTTCCCCTTCGATTCCACCGAGCTTGTACTTTCTGCCATCCAGCTTGACGCCCTCGATCTTCCTGGATTTTCCGTTTTCCGTGACCGTGACGTCCTGCTCGGAGAAAAACTTGAGCAAGTTTTCCTTGGCTTCCGCCCGGCCCGCCGATCCGCGAATGATGCGAATCACGTCATCAAGATGATCGAGCGCCACCTGGTAACCGGTCAAAATGTGTTCGCGTTCGCGAGCCTTGCGCAACTCGTAACGCGTGCGGCGCTGCACCACGTCGCGGCGGTGGTCAATGAACAGGCGGATGAATTCCAGCAGCCCCATCTCTTTCGGTTGCCCGCCCGTGATCGCCAGCATGATCATGCCGAACGATTCCTGCATCTGTGTGTGCTTGAAGAGATTGTTCAGAACGAGCTGCGATTCCTCGCCGCGTTTCAGCTCGACGACGACGCGCATGCCGTCGCGGTCGCTTTCATCGCGCACGTCCGCAATGCCGTCGATCTTTTTGTTCTGCGCCAGTTCGGCGATGCGCTTGATGAGCGTGGCCTTGTTGACCTGGTACGGAATTTCCGTGATGACGATGTTTTCGCGGTCCTTGCCGACATCTTCGATAGCGGCCTTCGCGCGCATGGTGAAGCTGCCGCGGCCGCTCTTGTACGCCGCTTCAATCCCCTCGCGTCCGGCGATGTAGCCGCCGGTCGGAAAGTCCGGACCGGGTACGAGCTTCATCACTTCTTTCAAGGTCGTGTCAGGCTTCTCGATCATCAGCACGGTGGCGTCAATGATTTCGCGCAGGTTGTGCGGCGGGATATTCGTCGCCATGCCGACCGCGATGCCGCTTGCGCCATTGACCAGCAGATTTGGCACTCGCGTGGGAAGAACGGTAGGCTCTTTTTCCGTTTCGTCGAAGTTGGGAATGTGATCGACGGTTTCTTTCTCGATGTCGGCAAGCAATTCTTCCGCGATTTTCGAGAGCCGCGCTTCGGTGTACCGCATCGCCGCGGGCATGTCGCCGTCAACGGAGCCGAAGTTGCCCTGCCCATCCACCAGCGGATAGCGCATGTTGAAGTCTTGCGCCATGCGCACCAGCGCGTCATAGACCGGCGTATCGCCGTGCGGATGGTATTTGCCAAGCACTTCGCCGACGATCTTCGCGCATTTGCGGTAGGGCCTAGTCGACGTGAGTCCCAGCTCGTACATGCCGAAAAGAATCCGGCGGTGCACCGGCTTCAAGCCGTCGCGCACGTCCGGCAGCGCGCGCCCGATGATCACGCTCATCGCGTAATCGAGATACGACTTGCGCATCTCCGCTTCAATGTCGACCGGAATCATTACTGACGTGTTCTGTTCGTCCGCCATGTGTCCTCGTGTGTCGCTCTTTTGCCTTTGTAGCGCCGGGCTTTAGCCCGGCATGCCGCCCTAAAGGGCGGCGCTACGAAATCTGGTCATCTCTTCGAGACGCGCTCTAGCGCGTACGCCTTCACCGTGTCGAACGCATCCGCTGAATTCGTAAACCGCCGCGTAGCGAACGTCGCTTCGATCTCGCGCAAAAAATTGTCACGCTCGCTTTCGCTTGCAAACTCCATCGCCACGCCGCGCTCATTGTCCGGCGCGGTTGTCGGCGTCGCGCGAAACTCGCTCACGCTCAACCCGCGCAGTCCCGGCAATGTCGTCCAGCCTAGTTGATAGATCATTACCAGGGTTTACCAAACTAGTCCGATGCGCGTTGCGCAGTCATGGCAGAGAACTCTAAGTTCCCGGCGAGTGGGAAGTCTGCGCCGGCACTTAAGAACTTGCCCAGGGCGCGAACCGCACTCATGACATCGTTCACCCACAAAGCGTGTCCTGACTCCTACTAACTCCCATTCGTTAATCGTTGCGGTGCTCAAATCTGGACTCCTAGGCCTCATGCACTGATTGCGCACGCGGAACATTCGATACCGATATCTTAAGCCACTGCTCAAAACACCTCGCGGTAAGCCAATAACCGGGGGTGTGATACCTGTTCTCATAGGATCCGCTCTCAGTGACCCGCGTTGCTCGAGAAGCTAAGATGAGCGCGATGTCCGAAAGAGAGAGCGGCTGAAACATAGGCTCAATAGAAATCATGTACCAGTGGTTTTGGCCACGGATAGTTGCATAGTAGCCCCAGACCCCCGACTTATTCTCGTAATAGCCGTCTGCAACAATGAAGGCATCTGGTGCAGCAAGAGCCTCGGCGATTTCTGTGCGTGTCATTGCACTCAACCCCGCAAGCGCGCTTAAGCCGCTCGCAGCAAACCGCGGTTGCTCACTTAGTGCCACGCACAACTGTTTTGTTTTCAATGGTCCTATTCCTTCTAGTACCTTCAATGCCTTCCACAAATGCAACCTAAATATCCAGGTTCACGACTTCGAGGGCATTGTCCTCGATGGACCTGCGTCGCGCGAAACTCGCCCACGCTCAATCCCCGCAGTCCCGGCAGCGTCGCCCAGCCCAACTGATACATCATGGCAGGCTCTTGCCGCGCGGCCGCAAAACGAAATAGATCACCACGCCGAACGCCAAAACAATCAAGAGGCCTACCGAGTCAGCGACGAAAAAAGTTCCCCACTTCGCAGCTTCCGATGCATCACTCAATCGGACGGCCTCGCGCCATGCTCGCAACTCGTGCGCGAGCCGCGGCAACCGAAATCCAAATGTTGCCACCGCCGCCAGAACCAGACCCCAGCGAATCGCGCTGCGAATGGATCCGCCGTCTGCCTTAGATTCACCCGCCACGCGTCAGATATCCAGGTTCACAACTTCGAGCGCGTTGTCCTCGATGAACTTGCGGCGTGCTTCGACGTTTTCGCCCATCAGCGTGGTGAAAATATCTTCGGCGGCCACGGCGTCCTCGAGCTTCACTTTCAGGAGCGTGCGCGTGTCCGCGTTCATCGTCGTTTCCCAGAGCTGTGTCGGATTCATTTCGCCGAGGCCCTTGAACCGCGTGATGGTGAAATCTTTCTTGGCGTCTTCCATCACGTAGCTCAGCACGTCCTGGGCCCTTTCCTTGACGGCCTTGTCGCCGTTTCGCGACACGGTGAACGGCGGCTTGTTGAATTCATCGATCTGTTTCGCCAGCGCGCGCAGTCGCTTGTATTCCGCGGTCGCTGCCAGCGCCCAGTTGATTTTGGAATTGTTCGGCGCTTCCAGCAGGATTTCATACAGGCTATGCTCTTCGTCGAAGGCGACCTTCCCTTCAAGCTTCAGTTTTGCTTTTTCGATGTCCTTCAGGAGTTTCTCGACGGATTTCTTTTCTTCGAAGTCCGTTTTTTTGTCCAGGCCACTCTCCGCCAGTACTTCCGCCAGCTTCGGCTCTTTCAGCCGCCGCCCAAGCTTCGCGCCCACCGCTTCGTATTCCTGCACGTTGAGGAGAAAGGAAGTCAGTCCGGCGCCCTGCAGCGTCACGCCTTCCTTGGCCTTTACGATGTGGTCTTCCGTGGCGCGCTTCATCAACTCGCGTGCGAAATCGCGTTCGTCGCGGATGTATTTTTCGCTCTTCCCGCGCTTCACGCGGTAGAGCGGCGGCTGAGCGATGTAAATGTGCCCGCGGTCGATCAGCTCCTTCATGTGCCGGAAGAAAAACGTCAGCAGCAGCGTACGGATGTGGCTGCCGTCCACGTCCGCGTCGGTCATCAGAATAATCTTGTGGTAGCGCAGTTTTCCGGCGTCGAAATCGTCCTTGCCGATGCCGGTGCCGAGCGCAGTGATGATGGCGCGAATTTCTTCGTGGCCGAGCATCTTGTCGTAGCGTGCTTTTTCGACGTTGAGGATTTTCCCTTTGAGCGGCAGGATCGCCTGGTATTTCCTGTCGCGACCCTGCTTCGCCGAGCCTCCGGCCGACTCGCCCTCGACCACGAACAATTCGCAGCGCGCTGGGTCGCGTTCCTGGCAATCGGCGAGTTTTCCCGGCAAGCCGCTGGAATCCATGGCGGACTTGCGGCGCGTCAGTTCGCGCGCCTTCCGGGCAGCTTCGCGGGCACGGGCCGCGTCAATGCACTTGGAAATAATACGGCGCGCCACGGTCGAATGTTTGTCAAACCATTCGCCGAGCTTTTCGTTGACGAGTTGCTCGACGTCGCCCTTGATGTCGCTATTGAGCTTGCCTTTAGTCTGCCCCTCGAATTGTGGCTGCGGCAGGCGCACGCTGACCACGGCGACGAGACCTTCACGTACGTCGTCGCCCGTGATGGTGACTTCGTCCTTCTGCTCCTTCAGCATGCCGGCCGCGGAAGCAAAGTTGTTGATCGATCGCGTCAACGCGGATCGAAAACCGGAAAGATGCGTGCCACCGTCCACCGTATTGATAGTGTTCGCAAACGCAAAAATGTTTTCGCCGTAGGTATCGTTGTACTGCAACGCGATTTCGATTTCGACGTTCCCTCGCTTGCCTTCGATGTAGATCGGCGAATCGTGCAGCGTCGATTTTCCGCGGTTCAGGTGTTTGACAAATTCCGTGATTCCGCCAGTAAATTTGAATTCCGCGGTCTTTTCCGTGCGCTCGTCGGTGAGGGTGATTTTCAAACCCTTGTTCAGGAAGGCCAGCTCGCGCAAGCGCTGCGCCAGCGTATCGAAGCTGTACTCCGTCTTATCGAAAATCGTCGGATCGGGATGAAACGTAACTTTCGTTCCGGTCTTGCGGGTTTTTCCGGTTTGCTTCAGTTTGTTGGTGGGCTTGCCTTTTTCGTAAGTCTGTTCCCACACCGCGCCGTCGCGCGAAATTTCCAGCTCCAGCCAGTCGGAAAGCGCATTGACGACGGAAACGCCTACGCCGTGGAGACCACCCGAAACTTTGTAGGTGTCGCTGTCGAATTTTCCGCCCGCGTGAAGTACGGTCAGGACGACCTCCGCGGCCGGACGCTTCTCCGTCGCGTGCATGTCCACGGGAATGCCGCGGCCATTGTCCACCACGGTGACGGAGTTGTCCGCGTGCACGGTGACGTTGATTTCATCCGCGAAGCCAGCCATCGCTTCGTCAACGGAGTTGTCCACCACTTCCCAAACGAGATGGTGCAGGCCCATCTCGCCGGTCGAACCGATATACATCGCGGGACGCAGGCGCACGGCCTCGAGCCCGCCGAGAACCTTGATCGATTTCGCGTCGTACTTGTGGCCGCCTTGCGGCGTGCCGCTCACGTTTTCTTTGTCGCCCATGTCATCTCCTGGCCTTGCAACCGCTGACGCAGACCTGCGGCGCTGGACGGACCCCGGGCCATTCGGAGCAGGCGTCCGCGCTCAAAACTCGTTTTCTGTGAAGCAAGGAAGGCGTGTGTTCGGAATGTTCCGATCGTCATTTTCGTGCGGCCGCAAAAGCGGCCGACGCCTTACCCTTTGATTCCGGTTTCGCTGGGCAAAATCCAGAACTCGTAGGGTTCCTGCTCCATCCCATCTCGCGCAGCGAGACGTGGCGAAGACTCATGTTTCTCCAGGTCCGTGGCCCCCGAGCTCCTGGCGCGAAGCCCAAATTCTGGGTCACTTTTACCTGGCGGACGTGTCGATTTGGAGGATACGAATCAGCGAATCGACAACCCAAAAATTATACCCGATTGAGAGCATTTTCTCAAGCGATAGAATGATCTCAGCGCTGGAATAAGTAGTTTCTTTACTTAGTGTTCCGTGGGATTTCCGATTCAGCCTTGAAAATAAGAAAAGGCGCCTCGACAGGCGCCTTTTTGATTGAGTTTTTCTCGGTTTTTGCCCTTCAGATGCGCATGGGCATGATGATGTAGCGGTAGCGGTAGGACTCGTCGGCGAGCGGGCGCATCTGTCCGGCGGATTGTTCGTCTTTCAGTTCGATGCTGATCGGGCCATCGGCCGCGGCACCGAGAAAATCCAGCATGTAGCTGGAATTGAAACCGATGGCGATGGGCTCGCCTTTGAATTCTTTCTCGATGGTTTCTTTTGCTTCGCCGTATTCCGGGCTGGAGGCGGATATTTCGATGCCTTCGTTCGAAACGGCCAGCTTCACGGCGTGGGAGCGCTGATCGGCAAGCTGCGAGACGCGCCGCACGGCATCACCTAATTCCGCTCGCTCGATGACCACCGTTTTGTTGTTGTCCCGCGGCAGCACCGCTTCGTAGTTCGGGAATTGGCCGGTAAGGATCCGCGAAATTAGCAGCCGATGGGCGACTTGGAAAAATAGGTGGCTCTCGTCTTTTGCAAATTCGATGTGCGCGTCGGAACCGGCGGCGCTGGAAAGTTTTTCGACTTCGTCCATGGCCTTCTTCGGAATAAGCACTTTCACTTCGCCATTCAGTCCCGCAAGTTTGTGATCGGTCTCCGCAAGCGCCAGGCGGTGGCCGTCGGTCGCCACCATCGCCAGCGTGTCAGGCTTCAAGATCAGCAGGCCCCCATTCAACGTGTAGCGCGACTCTTCCATGGAGATGGCAAACTTTGTTTTTCGAATGAGGTTCTCAATGATCGGAGCGGGGATCTTCACCAGCGTGTGGGGCATCACCGGCAGCGCGGGGAAGTTCTCCTTTGCCATGCCTACCAGCTTGTATTTCTTCTTGTCGCTAACAATTTCCACCCAGTGATTTTCGAGGAGCTTGACCTTGATCTCGCCTTCGGGAAGCAGGCGCACCAGTTCCAGTAGCTTTTTGGCAGGGATAGTCCCCGCGCCTTCTTTCTTGATCTTGGCTTCGCACGACGTGCGAATGCTCAGCTCAAGGTCCGTCGCGGTGATCGTTAGCTGGCTTCCCTTGGCCTCGACCAACAGATTCGACAGAATAGGAATCGTCGTTTTGCGTTCGACGACGCCTTGCGTGGTCGAGAGTTCATTCAACAGCGCGGATTTTGTGACGCTGAATTCCATCTCTTGATGTTCCTCGCGTGCCGTTCCGGGTGCGGTCATTGTGAAGTTTACCCTCGATCAGGCCTGAGACGAGGCCTC
>Ga0137418_10003580_pt1 | contig 14276 bp, 15 predicted proteins | sample CZODoug3_1_2_16f_FD_122242 | JGI IMG/M metagenome (GOLD analysis project Ga0137418, IMG submission 122242) | Vadose zone soil fungal communities from Angelo Coast Range Reserve, California, USA - CZODoug3_1_2_16fungal (Hybrid Assembly) | ecosystem: Environmental > Terrestrial > Soil > Vadose...
AATAGGTACTGTTCCAGCGTTGCCGGCCTGAGGCCCCGTTGCTCCCTCAGGTGTTGTGCGAAGCTGGCCTGCAGCTGATCCAGAGGGCTCGTCCGGTCTTGAGAAACGGGAGGTCCAACTACCGTGGCCTCCCGCAAATGCTTCAGCAAAGACCGCAAAGTAGCGTTGTCTCCTCGCCGCTTGCTATCGTGCTTTCGTCGGTAACGAAGGAATTGCCGGATTCGCTCCTCGCTGAATATTCTTTTCGCTGGAAATCGTATCCTTGTTTCGATGAAGCCATCGACAATTTTGAGGCCCGACTGATGCTCACCACCCAAAAAAACTATGCACATACGATCTGCAATTTAAGAGAAGTGCTCCGTAAGCGACCGAGGCTATCATGATCGCGGACTTCCATTTTTCTAATTCTTCCCACGCGCAGACCGTACTTTTAAATATTCTGTACTGGTTAATCGCCTTAGCTCCGGGCCTCCCCATACCGCTCATTTACCTGGCATACAGAAAAATTCTAGCGAACAAACGCGAGGCCCTTTCGAGCTTGATGGCACAGGATGGAGTATTTGCTTCCTATCAGAAGCGATTTGGGAAGGCCGGTGAAACCGCCGACAAGGTCGTAAAGCAACTCTTTGCCCTTTACTACGGCCCGGTTACGTATGTACTGCCCATCATCATGAACATGGTGGTGATTGCGCTGGGGATCATGATTGGCATGGTTCATGCGAAAGTGCCCTTTGCCTTGCCATCCGGCGTGGACGATTTGGTCCGAGTTGCTCCTATTACCCTAGCCTTGGGCTTCGCGGGCGCCTACATACAGAGTCTCTACGACACATTGCGCCGATGTAGAGAGTCCGACCTTTCCGCATACTCCCTGCACTTCACGTGGGTGCATATGGTCTTAGCATCGATCCTCGCCCCGTTGGTTTCCAGAGCGTTCGCACCCGAGATGGGTCAATTTGTGGCGTTCACCTTGGGGCTCTTTCCTTTGAAGGACACTTTCGAGTATGCGCGGAACATGGCGAAGAAGAAATTAGAAATTAGTGTCGACCCGGACGAAGTAAAAGGCCTTCCCCTGGGCTTGGTCGAGGGCCTTAATAAAAAGGTCGTGGACCGCCTCGACGAAGAAGGAATTACCAGCGTCGTAGACTTGGCCTATTCCGACCCAATCAAGCTCTTCTTGAAAACGAACTATCCCTGGGCCTGGGTGATTGACGTCATGGACCAAGCGCTTTTGATCAATTATGTCGGCGCCAAAATCGAAGCACTGCGTCCGATAGGCATTCGAGGCTCAATCGAAATGTCCGTGCTTGGTGAGCCCGTACAGACTGCCAATATAGTCAACCTCATTGCCATCTCAGCAAAGCGATTAGACATCACGGTGGAGGAGACGCGAAGCCTGGGCCAGACGATGTATGCTGATGAGCAAGTAGACCTTATCTGGCAACTATTCAAACCGAATGAACCAGAGGAATCACCGCTCCCCCTACAACCGTCCCCCGGACCGTAGCAGCCGAGCCAGCCGTCTCACCAGGGCTTCGGGCCCCGACTTTGTTGCCAACGTTGGTCTTCGGTCAGAAATGTACAGGCCAAGTCCGACAAGCGTCGCGACGTTGGCGATAAGCTTCCGAGTTTTGCGAAAGCGACGGCGAAGTACTCACCCTCTGCTTCGAGGTCATGATGATCCACCGGAACAACCTGGGAATCGAATTCCCGGGGGCCAGCCTACCTGTGCTCCGCAAAAGCTCCCTCAAGCAATTTTCATCCTATGTAACGCATTATAAAAGGGCGCCCCTTTGGAGTAGGTTTTGAGTGCTGGCTCATTCCCTACAAGAAAGGAACACCCTCATGACTAGCACTAAATATATAGGCCTCGATGTGCACAAGGAAAGTATTTCGATTGCGGTGATGAACTCCGTCGGCAAGTTTGTGATGGAAAGCGTCATCGAAACAAAGGCGAGCACTATTCTGCAGTTCATCGACGGGCTGCGCGGAGATGTGCGCGTCACGTTCGAAGAAGGAACCTGGGCGGCCTGGTTGTACGACCTGCTGAAGCCCCACGTGACGGAAGTCCTGGTGTGTAATCCGCGAAAGGCTGCCCTGCTAAAAGATGGCAGCAAGGGTGATCGTATCGATGCCCGCAAGCTAGCCGAACTGTTGTACATGAACAAGCTCGCGACGGTCTATCACGGAGAGCACGGCTTGCGAACGATGAAGGAGCTGGCGCGCAGCTATCTGACCATCACCAAAGATCTCACGAGAGTCATGAATCGGTTGAAGGCACTGTATCGCAGTTGGGGCATTCCCTGTGCCGGTAACGAAGTGTACGACCCACGGCACCGTGCGGAATGGCTCGGCAAAATCAGCGAAGCCGGCGTCAGGCGGCGCGCCGAACACTACTACCAACAGCTGGATGTTTTGCGGCTCCTGCGCCAGGAAGTGCGGCGGGACTTGTTGGTGGAAGCCAAGAAGCACAAGCCGTGGAAACTGCTGCGCCAGATTCCGGGGATCGGTCCGATCCGGGCGGCGCTATTGATCGCGCTCCTCCAGACACCCCACCGGTTCCGCACCAAGCGACAGCTGTGGACCTATAGCGGTCTGGGGTTAGAAACGCACGACAGTGCGCAATATCGCGCTGTAGAAGGACAGCTGCAACGTTCCAAGAAACCCGTGACGCTTCGTGGCCTAAATAAGAACCACAACCACGACCTCAAAGCAATTTTCAAGGGTGCGGCTTTGAGAGCGAGTAGCGCCGCTGGACCGCTACGCGACTATTACGAAGCTTTGCTGGCCAAGGGAAGAAAGCCAACGATGGCTCACTTGACCTTGGCCAGGAAGATTGCCGCGATCACCTTGATCGTTTGGAAGAAGGAGGTACGTTTCGACGCCAACTATTTGAAACAACAAGCAGCTTGAGCGCCTCTGGCTGAGAGTCCGTTCCATCCCCGGGGAACCATTCCTGGCGGTGGCCGTCGGGTTCTTGAGACGCTCGGTTTCGAGGGGAAGTATCCAGTAACATTGTCAGGCTTGTTGTGCCTTCGGGCACTAAGTCTCCGACGTAACCCTATGCCCCCTCGGACAATCGAAGAAAGCCATAGGCCACGTGTCTCAGATAGGACCATGCGTTGCCACTCATCAAGTGGATAACCGTCAGGCTTGTTAGTTTCAAGAAACGAATGGTGCCGTCACGGTAGCAAAAATGGAACCACAGGGGAGAAGCGTTTCTCCGCTTCGCACGCGGAAACGAAGTTGGACCTTAGGCCCGAGCAAGACCACTCTCGGAAGTAGGAGTGGACGTTCAAACGGGTGGGCTGAATGCCGAGAAAAAAATGTCGGCATTGGGCCGACGGGGAGGTTTTTTCTCTTGACATTCCCTTTAATAGGACAATGTTACATCCGAATGGAAAATCGCTGGATGGAGTTTTCAATAGGCACAATCGCATCTGGTGGGCGGTAGTCAGCGCGTTCTTTTCGAGTACCCCGTCACTCGCTCACGAATAGGGCAACGGGCACACGACTGATGATTTCTGAATTGATTAGACCGTCGTGACTTTAGACTGCCACTGGCGACTTGCCGGCCGGGTCACATAGGAGATGGCGAGGAGCAGCAGCAATATCAGCGGCATGAATGCTTTCGGGCCATCTTTCGCAAGATAGTGCGCAACAAATGCCGAGATCCACGCGAATGTGAATCCGGCATAGGCCCACTCCTTGAGCTTGGCCAAGCCGGGGACGACGAGGGTGATCGCGCCAAGGAGTTTGGCGATCCCAAGAATAATGCGTAGTTGCTGCGGATATCCCACGTGTGCAAATCCTTGAACCGCCTGCGGACTGCCCGATAAGTAAGTGAATGCAGCAAAGACCGACAGCGCGGCCAGCAGACCGGTGCTCACCCAATAAGTTACTTTGCGTGTCATGTGCTGTGTTCTCCTCCGTTAATAAGAATAAAAAGCGAGCGACGTTCTCTTGAACGACACCTTCGCGACACGTCAGCTCTCGATGCTTGACGGGGCACCCCTCAAGGGCAGGCGCCGGCGGCTATTCTAGTGTCGGCCAGCTTTGACTCTAAACGAATTCGCGCCTCAGCGGGTAGTCCACAATGATGGCCCAGCCGTCAGTGAGGGCCTTAACTGAGTGGGGAACGCTGCTCGGTACAATCGCCACCATACCTGCTCGGGCGATCTGGGTAACGGTCGATGGTTACCTAGAGTTCGCCCTCGATTACTGGCGCGATGGCGACGGCACGGCTAACGTCGAGCTTGCTTTTCGGCATCAACGGTCCCTTGATTCTCGTAGGGGTGACTCTTTTCCTGGTGACCGTGGCTCTTGGGGCGTCATACCTGCCGAGGCGCCGGACTGTGCGGGTCGATCCGATGACCGCATTGCGCCACGAGTAATACTTGCAAGAATGCGGCTCAGGAATTTGGGACAGACGGCCTTTCGGTTAGATTATCGAACGCGCGCAAAAGCATCGCGCCCACGCGCACTGCCTGCTCGAAATGCGCGCCTCCGATAAAACAGTTGGTCACAACCGGCAAGATGTCAGGAATGGTCATATCTCCCGTTTGGTGAGAAGTCCGACGGGCTCGACGTTCGAAATCATAGATGTGGATATACGGGAACAGTGGGTGTTGCGTTGTCATAGTTCTGGCCGTATTTGTTTTTGTGAGCCTGGGACGTATTGCGCTGCTCCGTCAAACGCAAAACTCCGAAAGAGTGCGAAGCTTCGGATATGGGTATCGCGTGGGTAAGAGTATCGAGCGATTCAGGCAGCGCGCGTTCGTGCCAGACCCGAAGCTCGTACTTTCCGAGCGGCACGTTGGGAATGGCGATTACGCCTCTGCGATCCGATGTCCCATAGTAGGGGGTCTTCACGGCTAAGACCACGCCGCTCATGTCTGCGTGGATGTTGCAAAAAATGTAGCTGATTCCTTCGCGGTCAAAAACGACCGTGCGTGAGCTGCCTGCTTCATAAAGCCCGAGATCAAACTTCTTCCCTTCGAAGAGCGAAAACACATTATGGAAGAACGGATCCTTGTTCGGGAACGCCACCGGGACTCCCACTCGCACCACGAGTACGTGTGGAAGGAAACTCTTGTTCTTCTGCACGAGTTGCTGACGCGGTGATCCGGCCACAGCTTGCGGTTCTCCCGAATCCCCAAGGGGCGTCAGCCACACGACTGCATCGGAAGAATCCTGGTGTTGAGCAATTCCGTCACGGAACAGTTCGATTCTTCCCGTGACGGTGACCTGCTGGCCAAAGCAGGCGTTCGCGACCGCTGCCGTGATGCAGAGCAGCTCACACAGGTGAAAACACAGGCGCAGCTTTCCAACTCTTTGCTGGGAGGCAAATCTCATAGAGCCAGACTTCTGCCTCAGAACAGCACTCCCATGCTGACGTTAATGTGCCCCGCGGTCTCAGAGTTGCCAGTAACAGAGATGGTCCGTAGACGCCGGTATTCGACCGAAAACAACAAATCGGAGCGAGGCCTGTAAATGAAATTTAAGAAGGCACTCCGATTTCGCGCCAGCGATGGATCAAAGTAACTCTGTGTCGAGACTGGAAAGAGGCGCAGATCTCCACCGAACGAACTATCTTGTCCAAAGGCCCCGTTCCATTCGAGCTTTTCAGTTTGGCGGAATTTTAGTTGTGCCCAGCCCCCCGTTGAATTCAGGCCGCGCACCTGCGTACTGGGGTCTGTAATTGGTCCGCTGAACACAACACTTCGGCCGATTCCTCCGCCCAGACCACCCACCGCGCGTCCTCGGTAAAATTCGCCGGAGATCTCCCATTGGTCACCCAGCGGGACGGTCCAGTCGGTTGTGCCAGCCCACGCATCCACATTTCGATGGAATTCCCAGTTTTGGCGGCTGTAGCAACCGCCGACGCCAAGAACCAGCTCATGATGGAATAGACGGTGACTCCAGGCGGTTCTGGCGGCGTATGCCGGTTGCCGTGAGGCTTCGCCTGCGTCTGGAGTTCGAAGGTACAGGGAAGTCGGAGGTTCGCCCGTCAGGGGATCGAGCAGTCCTCCCTGAAAAAGGAAACTGGAGTTCTCTGTGAGACTCACACGATGCTCAAGACGAATCTGAGGAGTCCAGGTCCACAGATTTCCCGCATATGCGAATGCAGGAAGAGCAAGGGATGCAATCGAGCTTGGCGAGAGAGGAGAGAGGAACGGTGCATCCTGACCGGCCACTAGAGTCGTGCGCTGACCTGCGATGCGAATGACCCCCGTCCGAAGCCGCGCTAAACCGAGTGTGACCCCATCCGGCACATTTGGAAAGCCACCCGCAAAGTCAAATTGTAAATCCGCACTCACGTGAGCTCCCTTGATTTCCGGGCCGAAGACCTCAAGGCCTAGCAACGACTGCCGCAGACTGGCTGCGAAACTCCCCTTTGGATCGATTGGGCGGTCCGCCGGGACTAAGGAGGGAAAGTCTAGATTATCTACTACGCCCCTGTTGCTGAGCAGATTCAGCATTACTGCACCGGAAAGCCTGACACGATACATGGAGGCGCTTTCGACCTTGGTCTGATACTGCTGCGCCAGTCTGGCAGTCGAAAGCTGCTGTTCTTCTTCCAGCCTCTGTAGACGTTGCTCCGCACCTGAACCGGCATGAGACGCGGCAGTAGGTACCGGCACCGTTGCTTGTCGCTCCGGTCCGGTGATGTTTTCGGCTGGCTGTCCGGTACCGATCAGCGGCCGCGTGGCTTCCAGTTCTCGGCGTAACTCTGAGACTTCCGCGCGGGAACGGAGCATTTCCGCGTGCAGGTCTGCCATCATGGATTGCAGTTCGCTCATTCGCTTTTGTAAGTCCTGAAGGCGATCGTCCAGGGATTCCACCTGGGACTGAGGAGCTGTCTGAGCGACCTCCTGCCCACTAACGGCTAGGGAACCCATCATAAAGACCGCCACCAGAGGCAAAATCTTCCGCACCCAAGAAATCAGAACAAGCAAACTCACTGTGCACCTCCTTTTTGAATACATGCGAGGGAAGCGATATCCCCGTGGGGAGGGTCAGTGGCGCTAACTTCCATTTCCCGAAACGAGAATAGGAAGAGTTAATTTGAAGACGGTTCTCCCCATTTCTGTGCTCTCCAGACAAACGTCACCCCCATGATCCTGGAAGATTTTCTGGCTGATGGTGAGACCCAAACCGGTGCCATTTTGTTTCCCGTAACTGGTGAAAGGCTGGAAGAGTCTTCTGCGGATGGCTTCGGCCACTCCCGGCCCGTTGTCCATGATGCGAATCTCGACTGCGTCCTTGCCTTCGCGTAGATTTACGTCGATCCTTCCCGATTCGCGCGAGACGGCTTCACACGCGTTCACCAGCAGGTTCGCAAACACCCGCTCCACTTTCTTCTGGTCAAACCACGTTTCGCACCTACCTTCGCGCAAGACCGAAATCTTCAGGCGGTGAAATTCCGGACGAGCCCGCACCGTACGGACGGCGCGCTCAAGTGTGGCTTCAATGGGGCCAAAGACCCGCCGAAGGGATTCTCGCGCCTGAGAGAACTCGAGCAGGGAATCGACCAAGTCCGTCATTTGGTCCACGGCGTCACGGATTTCCCGATAAAGTTCTTCTCGCTGGTCCGTGTCCAGATCGCGCTCGCAAAGGAACTCGGCGTTGGCCACAACGGCAGTCAGTGGATGCCGCAGGTCGTGAGAAATAGAACTGGCTACACGGCCGATAGTCGCAAGCCTCTCGGCTCCGAGAAGTTCCTGTTGGCTGCGTTGCAGGCTAATTCGCATCCGTTCGAATGCAGCTGTAACTTCCGCGACCTCATCGCCAGAACAGTTTGCAAGCGGGTAGGCAAAATCGCCAGTTTCCAGTGCGCGCACGCCCGATACCAAATTTGCCAGCGGCTTTGTAAACGTATCCGAGATCAGAAAAACCATGCCGCTTCCTGCCGCGACCGCCAGCAGCCCAAGCCCCAGGAGCACGCGATTCAGGCTATCCAGAAAAGCGGCAGCCTTGTCATACGATTTCAGGACACTGAGACGCACGAAGGGGGGAATACTGGGAGCCAATTCCACGGTGGTGGCCAGAAACTCCTCTTCGCCGAGACGGAATCCCTTTGGGATAGGCCCGGAAAAATCGGAGGGATTCGGAGTAAGACGCGCGAGTCCCGATTGTTGTTCCTGCTGAAGAGTGCTCACAATCAGCGTGTTGCCGTAGAAAAAGGCAACCTGACTTGAGGCGATCCGGCTGAGTTCCATCGCCAAGCCTTCTGAAATCTCGTGACCAACGCAGAGGACTCCAAGAAGATTGTCGTTCCTCGCGGGCCCAAAGTAGATAGGTTGCAGGAAAACCTGGTAAAGATGTCCGGCGCCGTACCACCAGAAGCTCGGCTGGTTTGCTTTCAGGGAATTCTTCAATAACTCTTCGGCGGCTCGGCCAGTAATGCCCGGCACTGAAGTCTGAATGGCCAATACTTTGCCGACAGGGCTTGCGAGAACGAAGACATCGCTGGGCGCTAGCCGCCAGATCTCACCCGACGCGTCCTGAATGGTAGCGGCATCCCGAGATGTCATCAACGCTTTGAGGCTAGGAAGATTAGCGAGTAATTCCGCCGATCGCGTCAGAGTGATCTCGCGCTGGCGCTGAAAATCCCGGAACACAATCACGGAATTCTGCAGGTCTTCGGTAATTTCTTTTTGGAGTTGGAGGCGAACGCTGTGGTGCACCAACCAAAGCGTCGCGAAGGTCAGGCTCGAGGATACCGCGAGCAGAGAGAGCAGAAACTTGGTTCGCAACCGAAACTTGGTCATTCACGCCCCTCGTGCCATCAACTGGTTCATTCCAGTAAATGCGAGTCGCAAACTGGTTTATGGGACAAACTTGTAGCCGGCGCCATGGACGGTCTGGAAATGTGCGGGTTTACGTGGGTCGTCCTCCAGCTTTAGTCGAAGCTTCCAGATATGATTGTCTACTGTTCGCGTGGAGGGATAATTCTTGTACCCCCAGACTTCGTTCAGAAGGTCTGAGCGCGAGAAGACTCGCCCTAGATTTTGTGCAAAGAATTTCAATAATTTGAATTCCTGCGAGGTCATCGCAACCGACTGCCCTCCTCGCGTCAATTCCATCTTTGCGAAATCTACTGAAACGTCGCCGAACACGAATAACTCGGCAGGCTCCGTGCGTTTATTACGGCGCACCGCCGCCCTCACGCGAGCCAGAAGCTCCCGCGGACTGAATGGCTTGGTAACGTAATCATCGGCACCTAGCTCCAGCAGAAGCACCTTGTCCGCCACATCTGTCTTAGCGCTAACGACGATAACTGGCAACAACGGCGCCTTTTTCTTGATTTCGCGGCATAAATCGTATCCGGGCAGTCCGGGCAACCGGAGATCGAGAACAACTGCGCACGGAGGAGAGGAATGAAACGCTTCCAAACCCACGTTCCCATTCGGTGCGATTTCCACGGCATAATCTTCGGATTCGAAGAGCCGGCGCAATGCTTTCTGAACGGCGAGATCATCTTCCACGACTAAGATCTTTTCCATCAGACAACCTGCTTCGCTCACCAGCGCCCGATCTTTAGATGCCCCGAGGATTCTTCAGCGCCGCACCCTTTCTACTGGTGGCCGCTTGACCCCTAAGCTATCAAAAAGGCTAGTTGGAAAGAACAGGTTTCGGGCGCTACGACATGCTCATCGCGTCAAACCAATGAGACGCGCAAGAGACAATTCCGTGACAACTTCGATTTGGCAAGGCCATACGGTTTCACGCATTGCGCCTACCTCCGCGGGGAGACGAGGGAATTACTGTAAAGAGACACCGTGGTGACAATTCGAGTCCTGTCTTGAATTACGCTGCGCCCTCAATGAGATTACTGGGTGCCACGTCGCGCGCTTTGTGATCTGTTGAAAATTGTCTTCAAGGAGGGGCTAATGAAAGATCCAGTCCAGCCGATTTCCGCCGGGAAGCATACGAACCGGCGATCGTTTTTGAGAAAGGGGGTTGTGGCCACAGGCGCAGCGACAGTGGGCGCCGGACTGCTCTCCCGTGGGGTTCCGCTCTTCGGCCAAGAGGACGAGAAGAGTGGAAAGCTCACAAGAGGAGACGCGGCCATTCTCAGGTTTCTGGCGGCCGCTGAAATCCTCGAGACCGATCTGTGGCAGCAATATAACGAACTGGGAGGAATTCAAGACAGCGAAGTCCCAGGAGGGAGTGGGAGTCCGCTCTACATCGCCGCTCTTAAGGTCCTTGACGGCGACATGGACCAATACATCCACGACAATACGGAAGATGAGCTGACTCACGAAGTGTTCATCAACGCGTATCTCGCATCAAAGGGAGCTGATACGGTTAACCTGGACCAGTTCCGCACATTGCCAAGCAGCAAGGCCACAGGCGCACAGCAAATCGGACGGCTGACGAACATCATGCAACTCACGGTGGACACGACCTGGTGGACTCGCTACCGTTCTCGCACGCAGAACCCGGATTTCGGGGATACGTTGCCTCAAGCAGTCCCCAGTCTGGCGGTTGGGCAGCATCCGGCAATCCCCAGAAGCGATGCCGACCTTACCCCCAGCGACCACATTCAAGCAATCGCCAACACCGCCGGGTTCCACTTTGCGACCATCGAGCAGGGCGGGACCAGCCTGTACCCATCGTTAGCTCAAAGAGTAACCAATGTGGAGGTCTTGCGAGTTGTGCTCAGCATAGGCCCAACTGAGGCCATGCACTTTCAGACGTGGCAAGACAAGGCTGGCAATGCACCTGCTTTGACCGACCCCAAAGATCCTACGCTGGTATTTCCGAACCTCAATGCCGCTCCTTTCGGCGGAGAGGACTTCCAAACCAACCTGATCATGCCTGAACCCACCGTATTCCTCAGCCGGCAATTCCCGACATGCTCAATCGTTCGCCCAACCCACACAAAGGGGGCTGCAATCGAGGCCGCCAAGTTCCTCACGGCCAGCGGACTCTTCATGGGCCAATCGAAGGAGTTCTTTGCGTTCCTGAGTGATCTGGCCGAAGACGCGGACAACGCCCATCGCGAGCTGTAAGCGGCGAGTGAACAACTGCGCTGATCTTGTCTCTGGCGAATTGATACCGTGGCAGCGAAACGATCGGGTCCGCGAAACGCGCTGCAACTAAGAACGCAAACACCGTATGATTTCATTGGGTGTTTGTGCCGACGTTGACCGGATACTGCAGCGGGCGAGAGTCTTTGAAAAGTCAGGCGGCTGGTGTTTGGTATAGGGCTCGACAGTGTGGTTGCCATCGAAACGAGCCGAGATTGGCTACTGGTCGTGACACGGTTGTATCCGGCGTTCGCCCCTCTAGTGAGGCATGCGTGCGATGGTTGTTGAAGTAGGTCCTGAAATCGAGCAGCTTGTTTTCGAGATCGGCCGTCGTCCAGAACAAAGTGTGATCCAAGTACTCGCGCCGAAGGGTGCCGATTAGCCTTTCCACGAATGGATAGGACAGGGGAACGTAGGGGATGGACTTGATTTCTGTCGCCTCCAGTATCCGCAGATTGGCTTGCCATCGGTGGAACCGATAAAGTGGATCGTTGTCGGAACTGCGGTACTTCGGCATCCAGAGTTGCCCTAGAATGGCGCGGTTGAAGATCCTACAGAGTGCGGCGCCATTGAGCGTTCCCGCATAGACGCCGAAACCAATGATCCGGCGCGTGTATTGATCCATGACCACCAGGACCCAGTGGGACCGCAACGTGGCCGACTCGCACCTGAATAGATCAATACTCCAGAGACTGTCTTTCATGTGGCCCAGGAATGTCAGCCAGGAGGGGCCATCGGAGTCCTGTCCCGGCCGGTAGTGACGGGCGAGAATCGATCAAGAGTTGGTGCTTGAGGAGAAGCGACTCCGCAACTAGGGAACGGACGCCGCCAGGACCGAGCAACCGGGCCAGGGCGGCGATGAAATGGATGAAAAGAACAACAAGATTGCGCATCGCAGAATCGTAGCAGGAGGGGGGATCCCGAGGAATCATGTGCGAATTGACAATTCGCCAGCCACAACCAAGGGGCTCCCAAGGTAGTTCAGGATCTCATCTTCCGCATGGTCGCTGAGAACCCACCCGGGGAGCCCGCGCATCCACGGAAAACTCCATCCTGATTGGAGCCGAGAACAAAGGCTCGAAGCCCCGCCCCGTGAGGGTCCGAGATTCGGCCCGGAGAAAGGGCAAGAGCTTCTCCGAACCATTCCAGTTGACGCAATTCGCAAAATTCACGGGCTGCAGCCCTCAACTCGGGACCGCCGTCCTTTACGCTTCAAGGGACGAAGCCTCACCGGACCCTCCGCTCGCTGGGGTGGCGTGGCGCATCTCTGGAGAGTATCACCATGGGTCCAAGCTCCATGATTCATGCTCCGCAACGTTCGAGCCCTTCGATGGCAAATTGTTTGTCGCTGCCAATGAGTTAAACCGGTCGCCTTGCTGTCATTGATCGCTTGGTTGACGATAATGCTGGTTAACGCCAGTGCTCAATCGGACCAGGAGATTCGAAAGCAGCATCAGTGGCTATTTTCTTTTCATGCAGGCCTTAGCCTCTGATTTGAGAGAAGGAGTTCTTTCCCAAATCTCCCCCAGGACGCCCGGCGAGTCCGCGCAGCCACGCGTCGATTGTGGATTGCTGCTCGGGACTCATTTCTCCAAACAGCACGCCCATGCCGAAAATTCCAAAGCCGCCGCCAGAATGCATGTAGATCACTTTGCCGGGCAGTTCACATGTGCTCATGCCATCGCAGATGCGGAGATGTAATTTCGTACGAATGGGAATGGGTTCGAGCGTATCGATATAGCAACCACGCGAGCTCAATTCGGCAAGCTGGCCGCGAACCCACGTTCCGTCGAGTTGGGTAACTTCGGCATCTGCGAAAAACGAGAAGCGCGGATTGGTACGCCTAGTGTGGGGAGCTTCAGCCATGGTGTCTCTCCGGTCCGTGAACCTCAAATACGCTTGAAAACAAATCCATCCCTAGAATCAAGCAATCCCCTAACCATATAGGACTAAAAGAGTAAGAGTCCCTATCTGATAGTGCCTGAACACCTTGGGACGACAGCCACGAACAGTGGGCCAAGGCACAAGTACAAAGGGCAGCATCTTCTTGCGCACTGCTGGAGAATGTTTGCCACAGGGTTTCACGTGACGCGCCCCTCCGAATCGGTTGGGCGTGCTGGTTCGGCCCGAAGCGCCGCAGAGGGAGTCAGGGAGGAGATCGGTAAGTTTCAGTAAGCGGGACGACTACAGGTTCCCATCAAAGGAATCCACTCAGTGATAAACGTCAACTTGAAACGCCTGCAAACACCCGGCAGATGTACGGTAACCCGAACGCCGCACGGGAAACCCACCATCAAGAAATTGCTGGCGCCCTTCGCGATTTCCTGGGCCGCAAGGTCGCGTCCCAGGGCCACCGCTGCATAGGTCGATCCGAAACCCGATTGTGTCCGAGTACCGCAGATTGCTGGGGTGAACCCCTAAGATGGCACAAATTATTTGGACACAGCTTCCGCTTTCATAAGAGCGTTCTTGCATCTCCTAGCAGGAGAAGGGGTCTGGGGAAGGGGACGACATTGGAGTCTCCTTCCCCAGTAACCTTGTAGAACCCCTCTCGTCGTTCTGTTTGTTCTCAAAGAACACCATCGTTGCGCTTCGCGATTCGGCCGAACCTGGCGTCTCGATCTGTTGCTCGAACTCTTCGGGAGATCGATAGCCCAGCGCCGAGTGCAACCGCTGCCGATTGTAAATACTGTTCGATGAACTCTTCGATGTTCGCTCGTAAATTTTCTAGATCATCGTATTTGTTGGCGTAGATTTCTTCCCGCTTCAGCGTCTTCATGAAGCTTTCGCAACTGGCATTGTCGTACGGGTTCGCTGGACGGCTCATGCTCGGTACCATCCGATGCTTCTCGAGTATGGCCGCATATTCTGCGGAGGCGTATTTGCAATCCTCGATCCGAGTGATGCACCAAGTGGATACAAGCGTTGCGCTTTTGTAACGCACTGCGAGAAAGCCCGGTTGGGAAACCAAGCAAGACCTTCTTTGTTCGGCAAATTCGGCCAATGCAACCCAATATATCAAGGAATGTTTGGGGCGCAATCCGTTTTCCTCGTTTAGACGGAACCAATAATCAAATTGCGCTTCAAGGGGGCTCCCTTCAATCAGGGAGCCCTTCTCCTCGCCAACCAACTCCTACGGTTGACATGAATACATATCTGGGATTATCTGGGATATCTACGTTTGCATCTGTTCCGAGGAGGAGAACATCCATGATTATTGGTGATCGCCTTCGCGCATTG
>Ga0137418_10003581_pt1 | contig 14274 bp, 13 predicted proteins | sample CZODoug3_1_2_16f_FD_122242 | JGI IMG/M metagenome (GOLD analysis project Ga0137418, IMG submission 122242) | Vadose zone soil fungal communities from Angelo Coast Range Reserve, California, USA - CZODoug3_1_2_16fungal (Hybrid Assembly) | ecosystem: Environmental > Terrestrial > Soil > Vadose...
ACATTCCGGCAATCTTTGCTGGCCTTCCTTATTTTCGCTGCGACGGGGATCGCAACGTGGGCCGTGACGATCCATGATCCCAGCTTCGCGCACCGCTTGCTAGGGCCACAAATGATGGAGACCATCGAGAAAAAAGAAATGTGGACACAGTCCATCGTGACGATCAAGCCCCTCGCTGCTTCCGGCATTATGACCAACAACCTGGCCGTATCCTTCGCCACGTTTGCCATGGGGATCACCGCGGGGATTGGCACCATCTGGATGATGGTGACCAACGGCATGCTCATCGGCGTGATCGGCGCGGCAACTTGGCAAGCCGGCATGGCCCTCCAACTTTGGAGCTTTGTCGCTCCGCATGGTGTGCTTGAACTTCCGGCCATCTTCATTGCCGGTGGAGCCGGGCTGGAAATCGCCCGCGGGATGCTTTTCCCCGGTTTGCTTCCCAGGCGTGAATCTTTGGCGCTGGCAGGCGGCCGCGCGGCGCGCCTGGTGCTCGGCATTGTGCCGATGCTCATCATTGCCGGCATTATCGAAGGGTTCGTGTCTCCCTCTGGAATCGCCACCCCTCTCAAATTTCTCCTTGCCGCCGTTTTGTTTTCCGCACTCACCACCTATCTGGCTCGGACGGGCACGCCGCAACCGGAAACCAACTAGTGCGAATTGGTGTTATGTAAACTAGAGCAGGCTGCGCTCTTTGACGTCCAGGTACTGCGTCACCAGCGAACTCGCCAGCATGCCCGGCATCAGTTCGAGCGCCAGAACCCCGCGCTGCCGCAGACCGCGCATGAGAATGTCGCGTCTCTGCGAAATTTCCAGAGCAGCGCCGTGACGATACATTTCCGCTGTCACTGTGGGAATCGTATCCGCCAGGGTCTTGAGGTCGGGCTGGCCCATGGCCGCGAAAACGACCAAGTGGCGCGGAGTTAAGTGCATGGCATATTCGATGACTTCGGGAATGGTCGCGGTTTCGGCAAAGTCCGTAATCCAGACTACTAGGCTTCGCCGTTTCTGCGCGTTCAGTAGCGCTCGGACCGCGCGCCCATGATCTGACTCCAGAGCCTCCGCACGAACTTGCGCGAGGCATTCCACGATCGCTCGCACGTGATGCGCGCCGCGACCCGCGGGCAGATTTTGTTGAATCCTGCGGCCGTAGGCCAATAAGCCTACCCGATCGCCGCAATAAAGCGCGACTTGCGCAAGAGAAAGCGCGGCATTGACCGCGTAGTCCAGTTTTGAAAACCGCGGCGCGTTGCCCGGCTCGCGAACTTGCGCCCGCAGGAGCCGTCCGGCATCCAGTACCAACCAGACGTTCTGGCTGCGTTCCATTTGGAAAACGCGCGTGATCAGGTGTCGGCGGCGGGCCGTCGCCGTCCAGGAAATGTCGCGAAGCTCATCGCCCTCGCGATATTCCCGCAAACTGTCAAACTCTCGTCCGATCCCCCGCTGCCGCCGCCGTCTCTTTTCCAACTGCACCTGGCGGCTGCGAACAAGATAGAGCGTTTGCCGCCTGGCCTGTTCGAGATTGGGAAGTACGCGAACGGTTTGCTGAGTTTCGGCTACGGCCCACCGCTCGGCCAATCCTAATGGCGACTGAAAGCGGAGGAAAATGCGTCCTAATCGCGTGTCCCCTCGTTCCGCAGGCATCACCGCATAGCGCGCTTCGGCGGTGGCGCCAGCCTTCACCCGCAAATTCAAATCGGGCGGTGCGGCGCGCAATTGGGTTGGCGTCTCATCGACGATGCGCGCATGAATCGATATTTTCCCGCCGTTCCAAACTTCCACAACGACATTGCCCGGCACTCCAAGACAGGGCCGTTTTTCCCAAATACGGCGCACTTGCAATTGTTCCGGTCGAGGCAGTCGCAGCAAATCCCAAAGCCACGCGGCAAGAACAATGCCATCCCACAAAAACATGGCCACGATCGCTTGGCGAAACCACCATGCGGGACCCAGGGCTACGAACCCAAGCAGCAGCGCCACGAAAAACCGGGGACCCCATGCAAAGGAAAATCTTCCCGACTTCCGAGCGCGCGCAGTCGCCGCAGAAGGGCTCAGAGGTTCCGAGTAAATCATTTGGGGACCTCGACCGTGGATAGAATTTCGGCAATTACCCTGTCGGAATTCAGCCCTTCCAGATCTGCTTCGGGCTTCAAGAGAACGCGGTGGCGCAAAACAGGCAAAGCCGCCGTCTTGATGTCGTCGGGAATGAGGAAATCGCGGCCTTCCACGCCCGCCAAGGCTCGCGCAACGAAAAGCAGGCCGATCGCGGCACGCGGACTGGCGCCAAGCGACAGCGCGGGCCAATCACGAGTGCGCCGCACCAGCGTTACGATATAGGGCCGCAGCGTCGGCTCAATGCGTATGGCGCTAATGTCCTGGCGCGCCGCCGCCAGCAAAGCCTGATCCACGGGAACAATCGAAACGAGATCCAGCCGTCGCGGATCAAACCCCTGTTCATAGCGACCGAGGATGTCGGACTCTTCCTGAGCGGATGGATAGTCAAGCCGGATTTTCAAAAGGAAGCGGTCGAGTTGCGCTTCAGGAAGCGGATACGTGCCTTCGAATTCGATGGGGTTTTGCGTTGCAAAGACCGTAAAGTTTTCGCCAAGAGGGTAACGCGTTCCGTCGATGGTGACCTGACGCTCTTCCATCGCCTCCAGAAGCGCCGCCTGCGTGCGGGGAGAGGTCCGGTTAATTTCATCAACGAGAAGCAGATCCGTAAAAATGGGGCCGCGATGCAGCGAGAACGAGCTGGTCGCCATATTGAAAATATTTGTCCCCATCACATCCGCGGGCATCAAGTCGGCGGTGCACTGCACGCGCTGGAAGCCCAGGCCGCAGATTTTCGCCAGCGTCTTGACTGCCAGCGTCTTGGCAAGCCCGGGAACGCCTTCGATCAGCGTGTGCCCGCCGCAGACGAGCACCAGCAGAAGCTGGTCAATGACCTCTTGCTGGCCAACAATCACCTTCGACATTTCCGTGCGGACGTGTGCGGCAAGGCGTGTGATGTTTTCCACGATCAGGATTTCTCCTTTGCAACCTTCCTTTTGAAGTGGAGCTGCTCTTCGTACCGTTCGAGATCCCTGATCAATCCCAGCGCTTCCTCGGGCCCCACCTTATGCGACCGGCTGGCCACCAGGGCGCGCGCCATGGTCGACTTCAGCCCGCTTTCTTTCCAGCCCAGGCGGACTTGCACCGCGTCAGCGAGTTCCGTATCGCTCGCGTTTGCGGATAGCCGCAGCTGCCTCGAAAGAGTCGCACGGAATCGCTGGTAAACAAAGCCCACCACAGCAGGCTCAGCCCCCGCGCGCTCATAGAGCCCTCCGAGCGTATCCACAAATTCAAGCGGAGAAAGACGCGACACAACCGGCGGAAACACGATCGGGCCGCTTCGCCGGCCAAACGTGAGAACAACGATTACTCCCAGGATTGCAACCTGCGCCAATCCCCAGGCCACTGGAGTCTTTTGCAGGTAGCTCCACAATGACGTTCGCTGCCCGTGGAAGTATTCATCCCAATAGATTTGGAGCGCAGAGCGATCGGCCGCCACGGGAGAGTTCATCGCATTGAGGAAGAGATTCAAATTGCCTTCACGTGTGATACCGGCATTTGTCAGCGGCGTTGCCGCCGCCCACCATAGAACTCTTCCTTCTCCGATTCGCCAGCTGAGGACAACGGGAGAACGTGGGTCGCCGTATAGCGGCTGCTGGCTGGCAACCGGGGCCTGCCAGGTGGCGCCTGACTGCAGAACAATCTTCTCAGCGCCCGACGTGTAGTTGCTCGGGAGATCCGCTGAAAACGTCTTCCATTCAAGCGTGGGAATCTCCCTTGTGACGTTGGCGTTGGGAAAAAACGCCTTGATGCGCGCCCCAGTGAAAAGCACCTGGCCACCATCGTCGACAAAGTTCTCGAGAGCCGCTCGTTCCTCTTTGGTGGGTGTTTCCTGCGGATCCGCAACGATCAAAACCGCGTTGTCCGCATCGCTGGGCAGCTCGGTAGGCGATCGTTCCCACCGCGAAACTTTGTAGTGAAGATCCTGAAGAAGCAAATAGGCCGCGCGCGCGCCTCCCGAACCCGAAGAGTACGTCGAGGGAATCGACATCCCCTGCTCTTGGGGATCTATTCCGACAAAGGCCAACCCAGCCGTTAGCAAGAGCAGGATCGCTCCGCCTGTCATCAATAGCTTGCGATCGCTGGCATCTATTGAAGCTGGCATCCGAGCGCCTCAACACTTCGCATCGCGTCTGCAAAATCGTGATTGCTGGCTGGCCGCCGCCCGTACCAGACTTGCTCAAGAGCCATCGTCAGAGCCGAAAGCGCTTCCCGTGTTTTCCGGCCCGAAGGCGCGAGTTGCGTGGCGTTGGAAACCGAGCGCATGTACTCACGCGGCGTGCGCGTGCGATCCTTCCGCACCACGCCGCTGTCTTCCAAGTAAGAGATGCCTGCCCAGTACGTCGAATGAACAGCTTCCCGGAAATTTCCACGCATGGCTGCTTCGCGGGCAACCCTGATCCACTCCTGCCACGTGCGAACGAAGGCCACGGAATCGGGCGTCGGCAATTCTTCCAGAACCGCGCGTCTCGTCCAGTAGCGGAAGAGCACCACCGCCAGCCACACAACCACTGCAAAGATGATGGACCAAAACAATACCTTGGCTCCCATCGGGTAACGGTCTACCTGATTGAAAAATCGCAGGAGCAGATCCGTAATCCACCTGTTGATACGCTGTCGAAACAAATCCCACTTGGTCGGGCCATGCACGCTGCCGAATTCCCGCCGGCTCAGGATGCGCTCAAGTGCAGGGCGCGCGCTTGGTGCGCTGTGGGTTTGCGCTCCACCGTAAGCGTTCGCCTGGTTCGCAAGATCGAAGGCCCAATCCGCCGCTTCCGTGGCCTTGGCAGCCCTCGTCTCAGTTTTTTTTTCACTTTCAGCATCAAGAAGAAGCACTCGCAGCGGTTCTGCGGAAATTGAATAACGGCGTTCGGCGGTGGTTAATTCCCAGTGCGAAGGCAGGCTCCCGCGCAACGCAGCCATTTCCGCCGCCGTAGCTTTTTCCTCTTTGATGACGTTTCCAATGCGCTGAAGTTCGGCAGCGAAAGACGGTGCATCAGGGTACACATTACCGTCGGCTATCGCAGGCGCGGAAGAATCTTGGTGGGCGGTTCCCGCGAGGGAGTTCACAACCGCGACAAACGACAAAACAAACACCACCGGCAATATTCGACTAAGCCTTATCGGCATTCTTGGCTCAGAAACACATCGGCGGCGCTTTCCGGCAACATTTACGACAGCAGGCTAGTTGCGCTGCGCGGCGCCGGCACTCCCGCTGTCTGTGGATTCATCATCAACTGCAAGTCGAAACCTTCCTTGCGCACCCGCAAATCGAAGTAAAAGATGGAAGCGGCGATCGTGAACACCGGCGTCACCAGGACCGTGGCAACGAAGTTGCCGACTTGCATCAGTGCTGTCCATACCCGCAGCATGGCAGGGTCGTGTGCCGCGGACGCCAAGCCGATTCCGAAGGGGATGTTGAATAGGAATAATGCGGCATACAGAATCACGAGGTAGAGAAGAAGGATCAGGAATGCACGGCCGGCATTGTCCTTCGTGAGCCCAAAACTGCGTTCCAGCGAATCACGCGGTCCAAGATCTTCAAGTAATGCCGCCGGAATACAAACGCACAACCGGCATGCCATGTAAATCCCCGGAATGATCAGCAGAAGGAAACAGAGACCAGTAACCAGGCCGTTAAGCACAATGACGCCGAATAGTGAGCCTAACTCGCCGCGGACGCGAGACAGCGATTGCCCGATCGTCGTCGGTCTTCCGAGATAGAGTTCGGAGACGGCGTAAACAGTCGCGCCCTGAGAAAATAGATAGGCAATGAAATAAACGATGATGCCCACCACAGCAAGCACAATAATGCCGGCTACACCAGTGATAGTAAGAAAAGGTGAAGCCGCCTGGAACTGCTCAGTTGTTGGCCGCGCAACTCCTACCCTTGTGGGCGTTAGAGCTACCTGCACAAGCTGAAGTGCCAGAACCAAGAGTTGCGGAAGTGCTGAGATCCCGACGAATAGCAGAAAATTCCGGCGGTACAGGCTGAACGTTCTGTCCAGAATCTCGCCGACGGATAGCGGCCGCAAGTCCAAGGTGCTCATTCGGGCCTCCAATGCTGCAGAGCTGAGCGAGGAGCCGACGCGGCACTCTACCAAAGTTTCAGGGCAAAGCGCAATTTATCTGTGGCGCGGTACATGCAATTGAACACCCCCGGTGAGTATGAGACGATTGATTGGTGGCACATGACCGCAGATCAAAGGAAACGCGCGCTGCAATTGATCGCTCGACCCCCTAGAAAGAGTAAACTCGCGGCCGCCAAGAAGTACGGTGTCGACCTTACTCTGCTGGTCGAAAATCTCTCCCTGACTCCAACAGAAAGAGCAAAGAAGTTGTCGAGCGGGGCGAAATCCCTGCGCGCCCTGCGTCTTGCAGGCGAGCGTCACCGGTCCAAAAAATGAAGCTTGAAGAGACGCTTCGCGCCTTGTTTGATGCGAACGTCGAGATCGTTCTGATCGGTGGCGCGGCAATGCAGATGCAAGGCTCCGCTCACCTCACCGAGGACCTGGACTTCTGCTACGCTCGCTCGTCAGAAAACCTGGAACGGCTCGCGCTAGCCTTGGCACCCCACCACCCAAGACTCAGAGGCGCCCCGGAAAATCTGCCCTTCCGTTTCGACGCCGCCACTATCAAACACGGTTTGAATTTCACGCTGGTGACGGACTTCGGCTGGATCGATTTTCTCGGTGAAGTTGCCGGTCTGGGCGGGTATGAGGAAGTCAAAAAGAACTCGGAGGTCATGGCTATATTTGAAATGGATTGTCTGGTTCTCTCGCTCGAAGGACTCATTCGCGCAAAAAAGGCTGCTGGACGCAGTCGCGACCTGGAAGTTATACCCGAGCTCGAGGGACTTCTTGATTTGCGGAAGAGATCGCAAGAGTAGCTCGCCGAAAAAACCAGATTCCATGCCTACAATTCGAGAGGCTTGAGCGGCACGTGCTGCGAGGCCACTAACAGTTCACCGGTGAAGGCAGACTCAGCCGGGCGGCGCTTCAAGGCTTCTTCGGCGGAGAGGCGGACGAGATCGGGATTGTTGTTTTCCTGAGAAACGTGCGCGAGGACAAGATAGCGCGCCACAGCGTCGAAACCATCGGGGTCGGAAAGATATTCGCTGACAGCATGATTTGAGAGATGCCCGGTGCGGCTCAGCACGCGCTGCTTTACCACCCAGGGATACGGCCCCACCTTGAGCATATCGAGATCGTGATTGGACTCCAGTACCAGGCAATCGGCGCCGCGTAGATGTACCTTGACGAGCTCGGGCATGTAGCCGAGGTCGGTGACGATAGCCATCTTTGCGCCATTCGAACGGAACGTGAACCCGATAGGATCGGCAGCGTCGTGCGGAATCGCGAAAGCGTGCACTTCGATATCTCCGACAGTGAAATGCTGGCCCGGCTGAATCGCTTCGACGCGCCTGAGCCGCTTGCCAAGCGTTTGCGGGAGGATGCGCTTCATCGCGTCCATGGTGGGTTCGGTAACGTACAGCGGCGCTTTCCACAGTCCGAGCATTTGCGGCAAGCCGTTGCAATGATCGGTGTGTTCGTGGGTAATGAGGATGCCGTCGATGTGCTCGACGGTTCTTTCGACGGCAGCGAGCCGGGCGAGTGTTTCGCGTTTGCCGAGTCCGGCGTCAATGAGGAGGCGGGTCCGCTCGGTCTCGAGCAATGTGATGTTGCCCGAGCTGCCTGACGCTAATATGGAAACCCGCAAGCCGATCGTTCACCTCTTGGAAACTTCTCCGACTCAACAATCCAAATCGCGCCCAAGCAAATTCTCAAAATGATGGCAGAGCGCTCGGCGCGCGTCAACAAGGACTCTACGATTGCAACGGTGGTATACTCCCGCGGCGAACCATGGAAAAGTACGATCTCATCGTGGTTGGTTCCGGACCCGGCGGCCAGCGGGCTGCAATTCAAGCGGCGAAATTTGGCAAGCGGGCGGCACTCGTCGAAAAGCTGGAAGTCATCGGCGGAACCGCCATCAACACCGGTACCATTCCCAGCAAGACCATCCGCGAAGCGGTCCTGCATCTCTCCGGGTACCAATATCAAAGCATTTATGGAGTTAACTATCGCGTGAAGGAGACCATCACCATGGCCGATCTCTCCTTCCGCGCTCTCAACGTCATCAAAACGGAAATCGATGTGATTCGCGCGCAGCTTTCGCGCAACGGCATCGACGTCGTCACGGGAACCGCCAGCTTTCTCGATCCCCGTCACATGCAAGTGACGAGTTCGCGTGGACAAACCGAGTTTGAAGCGGACAACATTGTTATCGCCACGGGCACGAAGCCAGCAGTCTCTCCGCTCGTTCCTTTCAACAACACGACGATCATCAACAGCGACCAAATCCTCAAGATGCCGGAAATTCCCAAGTCCATGATTGTCGTGGGCGGCGGAGTGATCGGCGTCGAGTACGTGTGCATGTTTGCCACGCTGGGCGTGCGCGTGACGCTCATTGAAAAGCGCCCGCGCCTGCTGGAGTTTGCCGACGCCGAGATGGTCGAAGCGCTCTGCTACCACCTGCGGGACCGCCGCGTCACTCTCCGCTTGAACGAGGAAGTCGAAAGCGTCGAAGAAACTCCGGACCACCTCGTCGTGGCCAATTTGAAGAGCAAGAAAAAAGTTTCCGGCGAGGCTCTGCTGTATGCCGTCGGCCGCCAGGGCAACGTGGATGAATTGAATCTCCCCGCCGCCGGCCTGCAAGCCGACGCGCGCGGACGTATCACCGTGGACGAAAATTACCGCACTAGCCAGCAGCACATCTTCGCCGTCGGAGACGTGATTGGCTTTCCCAGCCTCGGCTCGGTTTCCATGGAGCAGGGACGCATCGCCGCGGCCCGGGCTTTCGGCATACCGACGAATTCCAACCGCGCCAATTACCCCTACGGGATTTATACCATTCCCGAGATTTCCTTCATCGGAAAAACCGAGGAGCAGTTGACCGATGACGGCATCCCGTACGAAGTGGGCATGGCCTACTTTCGTGAAATTGCTCGCGGGCAGATTCGTGGTGACACCACCGGACGCCTGAAACTCATCTTTGATCCCACGACCAAGGAATTGCTCGGCGTGCATATCATCGGGGAAGGCGCTTCTGAGTTGCTGCATATCGGGCAAGCGGTGTTCGCCTTGAAAGGTACGGTGGAGTATTTCGTCGATACCGTTTTCAATTATCCTACGCTCGCGGAATGCTACAAAGCTGCCGCATTCAACGGGCTCAACAAGCTAGCGAGGGGCTAGCAGCATGCGAATGAGGAATCGATTGCTGGAATCATCGATTCGATGGAATGAGTAGGAGCACAATGCGCAGGACAGTTGGCGTACTCGTGATGGAACATATCGCCGTGGGCCTGGTGGAATCCCACAAGGTGCTCGGCTCGGTCAGTATTTATCCCGAAAGCGTGCAATCGCTCGACCCGCTGCAGTCCATGCCCTCGGAAGGCATCGTCGATTGCATCCGGCAACAAGTTGAGAAAGTGGCGCGCGGCGAAGAGGTTGAAGCGATTGGTATCGGCTTCCCTGGCATCATTAAAAATGGCGTCATCGAGGATTCGCCGAACTTCCAGCAGGCCAAAGGCTTTTCCTTACAAGCCGCCTTGTCTTCCGCGCTGAGCGGCAGACTGTCTGGCGCGCACGTTCACCTTTTCAATGACGCCGACGTCATGGCCGCAGGAATCGCCGCGACGCAAGGCAAGCTGAACAAACTCATCCGCGTTTGGACGCTCGGCAACGGCATCGGTTTCGGCCGCTTCCCTTCCAGTGAAGGCATCTGGGAAGGTGGCCACTCTGTCGTCACTCTCGATCCAAAGGAAAATTTCTGCGGCTGTGGCGGCCGCGGGCATCTGGAAGGCATTCTCGGGCGCCGCTCCATGCGCTTGCGTTTTCTGGATCTCGAACCCGAAGAAGTTTTTGAAAACGCCAGTGCTGGTGATGCGCGCTGCAAGGAATTCGTGACTTTGTGTCACCGCGCTCTCGCCGCTGCCACCGCTACCAGTATCCACATGGAAGGCCCGGGAACATTCTTCGTCACCGGACCAGAAGTAAAGTTTATCGATATCGGCTTGCTGGACAGGCTCCTCCACGAAATGGTCAAGATGAGTCCGCTCCAAGGCAGTCGTTTCGAACTAGTCCCAACCTCCGACGAAATGGGCATCATCGGCGCCGCCGTCAACGCCGACCGCGCCACGCAAGCCTAGTCCGGCTAGAACGTTCACTTTCCGTAGCAGGACCGGCGAAGGAAGAAAAATCGTTGATTTTGGCAAGAACGATCCAAGAACAGGGATTCGGAATTTTTCCCGGCGTGCTGGCGCAACAGGACGTTGATGACCTGCTCGAAGAATTGAGCCGGGTGGATTTACCTCGAAGCCGAGCCGGTGTGCGCCATGCCATGAAACTCGCAACGGTTGCGGCAATGGCGCGAGGTTCGACGCTTTTGAGAATCGCTCAGCAAATTCTTGGCAGCAGCGCGTTTCCGTTTCGGGCGACGCTCTTCGATAAGTCTCCGACTGCAAACTGGCTCGTGGTCTGGCATCAGGATACAGCGTTACCTTTGCGAGAACGCCGCGACACGCCCGGGTGGGGACCGTGGTCGGTGAAGGACGATGTGATCTACGCTCACGCCCCAGCAAATGCGCTGAGTCAGGTGTTAGCGCTGCGTGTTCACCTCGATGATTCCACGTCTGAAAATGGGCCGTTGCGCGTCTTACCGGGGACCCACACGCTGGGTGTGCTCACAGACGAAGCACTCCACGATCTTTCAACGCGAATTGCGGTCGTCGATTGCCTCGTGGAGGAGTTTTAGCGATGCGACCTCTTATTGTGCACGCGTCCTCGAAATCACAATCAGAGGCTACTAGGCGCGTCCTGCACATTGAATACGCTGCTTCTGTGAGCGTCGCCGATAGACTCAAATTAGCAATTGCTTAGAAATTCTAAGGTGCAAACCACAAGAGATACTCAAAACCCGGTACAACCTCAAAGGAACAGATTCAACAGGCCAGGCGGGAGCGGTCGAGGGTGAAGCCGTTCAGGGGACCGAGGACGGTGACGGCGATTTGGGCCGCTTGGAACGAACGCTGGGCAAGGGACTGGAGTTCGTTGTGAGTGACGGCTTCGATGCCGGCGAGAATTTCGTCGAGCGAATAGAAGCGGCCAAAATACAGTTCCTGGCGCGCGAGATTGGACATGCGCGAGCTGGTGGATTCGAGCGAAAGCATCAGCGAGCCCTTGAGGTGATTCTTCGAGCGGCGCAGCTCTTCTTCCGTAACCAAAGATTCCTTCAAAGCGCGAAATTCCTTAATCGTTAAATCAATGACCTGGCCAACTGTCTCCTTGGCCGTGCCGGCGTAAACCGTCATCATTCCCGCGTCGGAATAGGGCGTCAGCTCGCTGAAAACCGCGTAAGCAAGGCCTTGCTTTTCGCGAATATTTTGGAACAGGCGCGAAGACATGCCGCCGCCAAGAAGATTGTTGAGTACCGCGACAGCAAAGCGGTCTTCGTGGCCCAGCGGAACCGACGGGACTCCAAGGCACAAATGTACCTGCTCGAGGTCGCGCTTGGCCTCGAGATGGATGGGCGCCTCCGTGCGCGGAGCGCCGTCGCTATCGGCCGGACCGGTCGGGCGCATGTGGCCGAACTCGCGCTGGACCAATTCCAGCACCTGCTCGTGAGTGACGTTACCGGCGGCGGTGACTACCAGATGATCGGGCGCGAACCAATCGCGGAAGCGCGCAAAGAGCGAATCGCGATTAAAGGCTTTCACCGTTTCCGGCGTGCCGAGAATCGGGCGGCCCAGGGAATGTTGCGGCCAGAAACCGCGAGTGAAAATTTCGTGAAGGAGATATTCGGGGTTGTCCAAATCCATTTTTATTTCTTCGAGGACCACCTGGCGTTCCTTCTTCAGGTCTTCGGAATCGAATTTCGGCCGGAGCACAAGGTCGGCGATAACGTCAAACGCGATGGGCAAGTGCTCGTCAAGAATTTTGGCATTGAAGCAGATCTGCTCCTTGGACGTGAAGGCATCGAGCATGCCGCCGACGGAATCCATTTCGCGCGCGATGGCTTCGGCGGAGCGGCGCTCCGTGCCCTTGAAGACCATGTGCTCCATGAAGTGGGCGAGACCGTTTTCCTCGGGGATTTCGCGGCGGGAACCGTTGCGAACCCAGACGCCCACGGAGACGGAGCGCACGTGGGACATGGTCTCGGTGATCACCACGAGGCCGTTGGGCAAAACGTGCTTCTGAATGTCGCGCGTTTCGGTGGCCATCTTATTATTGTCACACAGCTAGGCGGAAACGAGAAACGCAAGAAATTACAATATTAAAGTTTAATATCACAAAGCAGTTAAAGAAAAGACCTCGGCCGGGCCGGGCACTACAAGAGTTTTTCGGCGGAGTTCAGTTTGCCGTATTCGCTGGTGTAGAACAGCGGGACATCCGCGTAGGTGCCCTGGTCGCGGAGATAAACTTCGCAACTGTCGAAGGGCTTTGAATAAATGTGGATGCTGACGGCGCGCTGGTTGAATTCCGCCAGGTTCATGACTTCGTGCACCGGCTCGATAGGATTCACATAGGCAGGATGCGCGGCGTCGAGATCGTAGGTATCCGTGGGAATAATTTTGCACGTGCCGTGAGCGGCGTCGCGGCGGTCCACGCGATAATTCTGAACGCGGAGCCGGCCGATAGGCGCGGACATCCAGCAATTCTGATCGCGATGATTGTGAATGCGGCTGTGCTGGCCGACTTCCCAGCAGACGGTCATGCACTCAAAGAGATCATTCCGGAAAATCAGATTGCGGGTGTAGCAGCCTGTTGAAAAGTAGCAGTATTTCTCGAGAGTCTCTGGAAGGACGGCGTGGCGGATGACGTAGTCTTGAACATTTTGGAGCATGAATTCGCGCGCGGGCATCGCGGCGAGGCCTTTTACCCAATCCGTAATGGTAAGTTGTTCGGCTGCAATATTTTGTGCCATAGGGAGCCTCCGATTCACCGCGCGCGCCAGAAAAACCGGCGACAAAGCAATCCTGCGGAAGCGGGGATTGCCAAAGAATTATAGCGTGATTCGAGAGCGAAGTAATCAGGTAACGAGGTAAAGGGACAGGGAAAAGAGTTAATCTGTAGGATGAACCGGGCGGCGATACGGCAAGATGATTAGCGGCACTCAAAACAGCATGGAACTGCTGGGGAAATCGAAAGAAGAGTTGCGGGAATTCTGCGTGGCGCTGGGTGAGCCGGCGTTTCGTGGAGCGCAGATTTATCACGCACTTTACTCCGAGAGAAAATTTGATGTGCGGCAAATTACGAATTTGCCATCGGCCCTGCGCGAGCGGTTGGCCAAAGAAGCGCGGGTCACCCTACCGGAGGTGAAACAAAGATTTGCTTCCGCCGATGGTTCGGTGCGTTATTTGTTCGGGCTCCCAGGCAGCGAGGAGAAATTGGCGCGGCCGGCTTCGGTGGAAGCGGTGTTCATGCCGAGCGAGGGAAGGCAGACGATTTGCATTTCCACGCAGGCAGGATGTGCTGTAGATTGCCATTTTTGCCTGACGGCGCAGCTCGGTCTGATACGAAACCTGACGGCCGGAGAGATTCTCGCGCAAGTTTTGCTGCCACTCGAAGAAGCGCACCAAGGCCCGCAAAGCGAAAACAAAGATGGCGGGCTAAAGCCCGCCGCTACAAAGTCTGGACTGGCGCCGCAAACAAACATCGTGCTGATGGGGCAAGGGGAGCCCTTGCTCAATTTCGAGCCGGTGATGGCGGCGATGCGCATCATACTCGATCCGGCTGGACTGGGAATTTCGCCGAAACATGTGACGCTTTCGACGAGCGGGATTGTGCCGGGGATCGAACGCCTGGCGCAGGAAAAGGTGCGGCCGAAACTGGCAATCTCGTTGAATGCGTCGAATGACGAGCAGCGCGACGCGCTGATGCCGATCAACAAGAAATATCCGTTGGCCGCGCTGATCAACGCCTGCAAAGAATATCCGCTGCGAACCTGGGAGCATCTGACGTTTGAATACGTGATGCTCGGCGGAATCAACGACGCGGCGGAGGATGCGCGGCGCGTGGTGCGGTTGCTGGCGCCGCTGAAAAGCGTGAAAGTGAATTTGATTCCCTGGAATCCGGGAGAACTTCCCTATCGCGAATCGTCTCCGGA
>Ga0137418_10003582_pt1 | contig 14274 bp, 13 predicted proteins | sample CZODoug3_1_2_16f_FD_122242 | JGI IMG/M metagenome (GOLD analysis project Ga0137418, IMG submission 122242) | Vadose zone soil fungal communities from Angelo Coast Range Reserve, California, USA - CZODoug3_1_2_16fungal (Hybrid Assembly) | ecosystem: Environmental > Terrestrial > Soil > Vadose...
GCATTTTTATCGCGAGCGCTCCGTCGCCGCCAAAGCGTAGGCTGTTCGCGCCCCGGTGGAAACCATCCGCACCATCGCCTGGATGAAACAAGCCGCGCGCCAAGCCCGCGCCGAAAGCCGCGTCATCGGCTTTGTGCCAACCATGGGTGCATTGCACGTCGGGCACACCGCGCTGGTGCAGCGCGCGAAGCAAGACTGCTCGCCGGTAATTGCATCTATATTCGTGAATCCAAAACAGTTTGGTCCAAGAGAAGACTTCACGAAATATCCGAGAACCATTGAAGCGGATAGCGAAAAGTTTTCTGCCGCTGGCGTGGATCTTCTATTTCTGCCCGAAGCCCCGGAAATTTACCCTGCCAGATTTGGCACCTACGTCAACGTCGAAGGACTCAGCGACCATCTCGAGGGCCGCTCCCGCCCTGGGCATTTTCGCGGCGTCGCCACCGTGGTGTTAAAGCTCCTCGAAATCGTGCAGCCCAATTTCGCCTATTTCGGGCGCAAAGACGCGCAACAAGTCCGCATCATTTCGCAGATGGTCCGCGATCTGAATCTGGATACGGAAATTGTAGCGTGTCCGATAGTCCGCGAACCAGACGGCCTGGCGCTTTCTTCCCGCAACGCCTATCTCAACCCTGAGGAACGCCGCGCTGCCACAGTTCTGCATCGCGCGCTTACCGCCGCCAAAGCTGAACTCGCGGCTGGCACGCGCGATTCCCTGCGCCTGCAAACCGTCATCCGCAAGATCCTCGAAGCCGAGCCTCTTGCCGCGGTGGACTACGCGGAAATCGTCGATGCCGACACCTTCGAGCCGGTCGCCCGCATCGCCCGTCCTTGCTACGCTGTCCTTGCCGTGTTCATGGGCAAGACTAGGCTTATAGACAACCTGTACTTTGAGCCAGTTGGCGATTCCGGCGAACTAACCTACCATTTGTAATCAATGCGATGCTCTGCGGAGCATCGCGGTTTTTTGTGTTCGGCCTAATGCAGCAAACCATTTGGAGGCGACGGAGATGAATTCTCGTATTCGATTTCCTGTTTCTCTTATAGTGCTTTGTTTCGGCATCGCGACTTTCACTCACGCAGCAACATCGATTCCAGCGGGCACGGCCATTACCGTGACCATCGACCAATCCATCAGCTCGAAAAACGCACAGGCCGGACAAGCTGTCGTGGCCACCGTAGCGCAGGACGTGACTGAGGACGGCAAAGTCGTCATCCCCAGAGGCGCTCATGCCAAGCTGGTAGTCAGCAGCGCACAAGCTTCTGGCCGCCTCTCGACTCCGGCCAAACTCTGGCTGCGCCTGAAAAGCGTCGAAGTTCACGGCAAAACTTACACCATCGCTACTAGTTCCAGCGGGAAAACCCTGGGAGGCAAAGGCAAACGTGACGCCGGATTCATCGGAGGCGGAGCAGGCGCCGGAGCCTTGATTGGCGGACTCGCGGGCGGCGGCAAAGGCGCGCTGATTGGCGCTGCGGCGGGCGCTGGAGCGGGTACCGCTGGCGCTGCGGCCACCGGAAAGAAAGAAGTTGAGTTCCCTGCCGAGACGCGGCTAAGGTTTACAACTCGCGCGCCGGTCACCGTCAATTGATCGGCGTTTAATTTCGTTTAGCGGCGGCGGCTGAGACTCCGCCATTGCGTTGAGAGGCCACGGCGAGCACTTCGGACGCGTGGCCTTTCGCTTTTACGTTGTCCCAGACGTGCTCGATTTTTCCGTCGGCGCCGATCAGGAACGAGCTGCGCACAATTCCCAAAAATGACTTGCCCAGGAACTTTTTCATCCGCCGCGCTCCGTAAGCCTCGATCATCTGAAACTCCGGGTCGCTCAGCAGCGGAAAATTCAGCTTGTACTTTTCCTTGAAGCTGGCCTGCGCCTTCACGGGATCGGCGCTTGCTCCCAGGATCGCTACATTGACCTTTTCAAGCTGCTTCTTTGCGTCACGAAACTCGGACGCTTCGACCGTTCAACCAGAGGTGTTGGCTTTCGGGAAGAAAAACAGGATCACGCGCTTTCCGCGAAAATCCGACAGCGAAACGTCCTTGCCCTCGTCACTCTTCAATTTGAAATCCGGGGCTTTATCGCCAGCTTTAAGCATCTGCAATCACCTCTTTGGAGTACGGCAGTCTTGCTGCCGCTTTTGAGGTCCAAACAACAATACACGCTGTACTACGAAAGCAGCCTACGCAAAATATCATTCACGGCCTGCGGATTTGCCTGTCCCCGCGTAGCCTTCATAACCTGGCCCACAAAAAACTTGAACACCCCTTCATTGCCGCCTTTAAATTTCGCCACATTATCGGGATTCTTCGCGATCACATCGCGAGCCGCCTGCTCTATCGCCGAAGTATCGCTGATCTGCGCAAGGCCTTCGGCGGCTACGATTTCCGCGGCCGCGCGGCCGGACTCAAACATGGTGGCAAATACTTTCTTCCCGACTGCGCCAGTGATTTGCCCAGATTCGACGAGCTTTAACAGTTCCGCCAGCGCCGCGGGAGAAACTGACGATGCCTCGATTTCTTTGCCGGAATCGTTCAACCTGCGCAAAAGTTCGGTCTGCATCCAGTTCGCCGCATTCTTTGGCGACACGCCGGCTTTTGCGACCGCCTCGAAGTAATCTGCAAGCGCTTGCGTACCGGTCAGTACCTCGGCATCGTACGGCGTAATTCCGTGTGAAGAAACGAAGCGCGCTCGCTTAGCTTCCGGAAGCTCGGGCAGCCCGCGGCGGATTTCTTCTCGCCAGGCGGCGCTTACGTGGACTGGCAACAAATCCGGCTCCGGAAAATAGCGATAATCGTGGGCTTTCTCTTTCGACCGCATCGAATCGGTGCGGTTGGCGGATTGATTCCACAGCCGCGTTTCTTGCGATATTCGGCCGCCGCTTTCTATCACGTTGATGTGCCGTTCGATCTCGTATTCCAGAGCCTTTTGCAAGAAACGGAAGGAATTCAGGTTCTTCACTTCCACCTTGGTGCCAAATTCCTGTGTGCCTCGTAACCGCACGCTCACATTCGCGTCGCAGCGCAGCGACCCTTCTTCCATGTTGCAATCGCTGACGCCGGTGTAGAGCAGGATTTGCCGCAGAGTGGTCAGATACGCGTGAGCCTCTTCGGGCGCGTGCATGTCTGGCTCGGAAACAATTTCGCAAAGCGGCGTCCCGCATCGGTTATAATCGATATAAGCCTTCGTCGCCGATTGCGAAAAACCTTCGTGCAAATTCTTCGCCGCGTCCTCTTCCAAATGCAGCCGCGTGATGCCAATGCGCTTCTTCGCTCCGTCGTGCTCGACTTCAATCCAGCCGCCGGTAGCCAGCGGCAGCTCATACTGCGAGATTTGATAACCCTTCGGCAGGTCCGGATAAAAATAGTTCTTCCGCGCAAACCGCGAATGCTCATGCACCGTGCAATTCAGGGCTAGAGACGCCAGTGTCGCCATTTCCACCGCGCGCTTGTTCAGCACTGGCAGCGTGCCCGGAAGCCCCAGGCACACCGGGCAGACGTTGCTGTTCGGCGCATCGCCAAACCGCGTCGAGCAGCCGCAGAAAATCTTCGAATTCGTCAGAAGCTGCACGTGCACTTCCAACCCGATCACCGGCTCGTATTTAGCCAGCACTTCGGGAGCGATACCTGCCGCTTCTGGGACCGATTTCGCCATGTGGCAGGAAATTATAGCATTGGGTGGGTTATTGGCTGGCCATCGAGCCTGTCTGCCAACTCTTGCTTTTCGTCAGGGCGCGGCTTCAGCCGTGCCGCAAAGCAACGCCAAACATGCACGTCATTCCGACCGCGCAGGGAGGAATCTCTCTTAATCTTTTCCCACAAACTGTTGCGCCGTGCCGTTCAAACGCCTACTGCGTCAGAATCTTCTCAAAAAACGCCAGCGCGCGTGGGTCGTGCGATTGCCCCAGCCAGAACATCGCCTGTTTGCGGACTTCGCGATTGCGATTGGTCTGCGCCACTTCGATCAGTTTAGGCACGCCCTCGTCTTTCGGGAGCTGGCTCAGCGCAAAAACCGCTTTCTTCTTCACGTCCGTGTCCGAATCGTTTTCAATAGCCCCGGTAATCGCGCCCACCGCTTTCTGCCCGGCCTTGTGCGCCAGCCAGAATAATGCCTGCCCGCGCACATGCGAGCTCTGGTCGTCGTGCGCCATGCGGATCATTTCTTCCATTGCGCCCTGCTCGTGACTCACCGAAAGCGCGAAGGTCACCTGCGCGCGCACCTCCGAATTCGGATCGCTCTTCGCCATCTTCTGCAGCATGGCAAGACCAGCTTTTTCCCTTGCGGCGCCCAGCCAGAACGCCGTTTGCTTTCGCAGAGACTCAGGCTCGCCGGCGCGCGTAAACGATTCCAGGGCGCGGTCGGCTACAGGGTCGGCGTGCAGCGCGATCGCCGTCAATGCGCCATGCGAAGTGTGATCGTCATCGTGCGCATCGAGGTCCGTGCCTCGCACAAAAGTTTCCAGCAGCTCCACGCTTTCCGCGGGCTTCACACCGCTGAGCCAAATGAAAGGCAATCCCCCCGCATCGAGGGAGCATTCCATCGACACGACTCGAATCTTCGTTACGTGTTTATTCTCGGCGCGGAATAGCACCGCGATGGACCGCGGCGTCTCCAGCTTCGTTGTGCCCGCCTCTTCTTTTGAGGTCATATTCGTTCCGTTGTCGCGATCCTCAAGCCGGCAATGCCCACACCCGTTTCGCCACGAGCCGTCATAATCCCCGCAGCACATCATTCGCTCTCGCCCCATCTGCGGTACGGCGTAGCCCAGCCATTGCGGCCCCTCAGCCTTCGTCGCCCAGGCCTTGACTTCCGCGGCCAGCGGCCCCGCCAACGTTTTCTTTTCCACGCGGGCGTTTTCCACTTGTGGCGCATCGCTGCTTTGCGCTTTGGCTGCGGGGACTGCCATTGCCACCGCAAAGATCAATCCCAGGCCTAGAGAAATGGCGCGCATGTCCGTTCCCTCCACTTCGCCGCACTAATTCTTCTGCAAGATTTCCATCAAGTAGTCGGTGGCTTCCTTCGAGTGCATGATCGAAAGCTTGGACACCGCGGTTCGTTTGAGCTCGGGATCCTTTTCGCCGCGCGCGATAGCCACAATCGCAGCAGCGTTCCCTTGGATAAAATAGGCGTTCAGCACTTCTTCCTTGATTCCGCGGTCCGTTTCTTTCGCATAAATCGATTGCAGCGCCTTGGCGGAGTCATCGGAATGGATGAGGCCAAGATTGCGAACCGCGACGCGGCGCAGCTCCGGGTCTTTTTCGCTTTGCGCGGCTTCCAGCAGTTTCGGCGCGTCTCCCGCCAGGAAGAACGCCTGCAGCAATTCGCGGCGCACGGCCGGAGAGTTATCCGTGCGATAGAGTTGCTGCAATTCGTTTTGCGCGTGCACCAACCCAAGCTGGCGAATCGCTTCACGCTTCACTTCATCGTCTTTTTCACTCTTGGCCGCTTCGAACAGGTGCTCCCGGTCGCCCCCTATCATGTACGCGCGCAGGATGGACCGCTTGATCGATGCGTCGGAAGTCGAGGCATAAACGTCCGCCAGCGTCTTGCGCGACTCTGCTCCGCCGAACATCGCCAGGTACTGAATGGCTTTACGTTGCAGATCCGGATTGCTTTGCCCGCGCGCGACCTTGCCCAGAATCTCGCGCGCCTGCGGCGATCCGCTCTGCGCCAGAACGAACAGCGCTTGCGACTTTTCCTTCGGTGAAGCCGCGCCGTTCTCGAGTACTTTTCCAAGCAACGGCATGGCGCGCTCCGGGTCATTGTTCATGAGTCCGCGAATGGCAAGCAGACGGAGCTCGTCATCTTTTTGCGCTTCCGGATGAACAGGCTGGCCGGACGATTGACGCACTTCCAGATCCAGCGCGCTGGCATCTCGCAGCCAGCGGCTCTGTGGGAAGCGGCGCTTCAGTTCAGCAATGTTGGCCAGCGCGGTGTCTCGCTTGCCCAGGCGATTCTCCGCATAGGCCTTCCAATAAAGGGCCGCGTCGGTCTGCGGGCCGTTCATCTGCGCCAATTGGTCGAATTTGGACTCGGCGTGCTCGTAGCGGTCTTCATCGAGCGCCTCACGGCCGTCGTCGTACAACTCCGTCAAGCGTTCGAGGCGTTCTTGTTCACGGTCCCGTTTTTCCTGTTCGCGGTCGCGTTTTTCTTCCTCGCGATCCCGCGCCTCTTGTTCGCGGTCGCGCTTTTCCTGCTCCTGGTCCTGGCGATCCTCTTCCATATCGCTGGCTTCTTCGTCGCGGTCCGCGTCCGGGCTTGCCTGACTTTGCGCCGCGGAAGCGGATTGTGGCGCGGCCATGAACGCGCTGCCTGCAGCCGCGGCATGTGCTGTAAAGCTCGGCATCGCCAGCAAAAACGCCACTACAATCCAGGTTCTGTTTCTCATCATCGATACATCTCCGTTCGTCATACCTTGTTCCTTTCGCCTTTCGCGGAACTGTTCGGCGATGCGGTCGTGCCACCCGACTCCTCGCGTTGCTGCAGTTCCTTGCCGACCACACGAACTTTGAAGAGAATGCCGCGCGCTTCGATCCGCTGGCGAATGCCTTCTAGCTGCGCCGGAGTCACCTGCTGCGGGCTGTGCGCCACATCCAGAAGAACACGCTCAAGTTCATCCAGCACGCTCGCAAGTGCGGTGTCTCCTTGTTCCAGTGCGGTTTGCCGATACAGCCGATTTTCCTCCAGCAAGTCCTCCGCGCGCCGCTGCTCGCCGGAAATGTTGACCTCTTTTTGCCCTGCCGTCTCCGGCCCGCTGTTTGCCAGCTCGACCAGAACCATTTCCGAGCGTCCCAGGTGTTCGCCGACGGCCATGACTAGAATGCGCTCGCGAACCTTTGTTTGGTCCACTGCCACAGGAGCTCCGGAATTACCCGGCCTGGTCAGCCGGCCGGCGACAAACGCGGCGAGTACGAGCGCCGCGATCGCGCCGGCAGCCGCCCAGCGGCGCGGTGCGAACCACGGAACGGTCTTCGGTTCGCTGAAAAGAAAGTCCCACCAGTGACCCTGGCGCTGAGGCAAGCGCGGTGAAATCTGCTGCCAGACGCGCTGGCCATAATCTTCTCCTGGATCGGGCACGGGGATAGTGTTCAGCGCGGCGAGCAGCGCATCGATACGCGCGAGTTCCGCCTGGCATTCCGGGCAATCGCCCAAATGCGTGGCAATCGTCTCTCGCCCGGCGGCTTCGCCATCGTGATAGGCGATCAATTCTTCCTCTTTCGGATGTTTCATAGTTCTGTTCCCATCGCTCTGGCTTGCCCTCGCTGTTCCACAAACGGTTCCAAGGCCTTGCGAAGTTTTTGTACTGAGCGAAAGACCGTATTTTTCGCGGCGCTCGTGCTCGACTTCAGAGCTTCGGCGATTTCTTCGATTCCCGACCCGCCCCAGTGCCGCATTACAAAAGCAGTGCGCTCGGCGGGAGTGAGCTGGCTGAGCGCGCGGCGCATTTCCGTTGCAAGTTGGCCGCTCTGTGCCAGCCGCTCCGGGGAGGGCGCCCCGTCGGGTACTGTGCTCATCAAGTCCATTTCCGCGCCATCCTCGGTTTCTCGGGCCGGCAAGGCGCGATTCGAATCTTCACTCTTTTTCTGCCGCATGCGGTCGATCGCGTAATTCGCGGCGATGCGATACACCCAAGTCCCAAAGTTCGCGCGCGAAGCAAACTGGCTGAGTTTTTGATACGCCCGCAAAAATGCCTCCTGCACCACTTCCTCCGCATCGTGCTGGTTCCCGGTCATGCGATACGCCAGCCGGTACACATTGCGGCTGTGCCGCTCCACCAGAATTCGAAATGCTTCGCGATCTCCGGCAAGTGTGCGCTCGACGGCGATGGCGTCGCTTTCGATGCTGGTCTCGACGCTCGGCCTCATCCGATTCATTAGACAGGATTTCAGGGTCGCGGTTAGGTCGGTTTTTGGGCCCTTTTCAGCCGATGTGTCAGCCGGAGGAGCCCGCAGGAGAGTGTCCGGCCCCTTGGTCGCGCCCTGAATGGAAATACCGTATCATTACAAGGGTTTTGCGGGTTACCCGCGCAGATGCGGCGGCTCGCAGCGAGGAGCGGATTTGATTGCACGGTATACCCGTGAAGAGATGGGCCGCGTCTGGAGCGATGCGAACAAGTACGCGCGCTGGCTGGACGTCGAGCTGGCGGCCACCGAAACACTCGCGGAGGCCGGTCAGGTGCCGAAAGAGTCGGCGGCCGCGATCCGAGCGCGAGCCAAGGTCGATGTGGCGCGGATTCTGGAGCTGGAATCACGCGTAAAGCACGACGTCATCGCATTCACCATGGCCGTTGGCGAATCGATCGGGGATCCATCGGCGGCGCGCTGGCTGCACTACGGGCTAACTTCGAACGATGTGGTCGACACCGCGCAAGCCCTGCTCGTCCGCGATGCCTCGCGCCTCATAGAACGCGGTCTCATTCTCTTCGGTGAAGTGCTCGATTTGCGCGCCCACGAATTTCAAGACACACCTCAAATCGGCCGCACCCACGGCATTCACGCGGAGCCCATCACGTTCGGGCTGAAAATCGCCAACTGGTTCGAGGAAAATCAGCGCAATATCGCTCGATTCCGAGATGCCGCCGCGCAGATGGCCGTGGGAAAGATTTCTGGCGCGGTTGGCAACGCCTCGCATCTCGGCCCGGAAGTCGAGGAGCGCATTTGCGAGAAACTCGGCTTGAAGGCTGTGCCGGTGGCTTCGCAGGTAATTCAGCGCGACCGGCACGCGCACTATCTGAGCTCGCTCGCGCTGATCGCCGCGACGCTGGAGAAAATCGCGCTGGAAATTCGCCATTTGCAGCGCACCGAAGTGCGCGAGGTCGAAGAGCCATTTGGCGGCGAGCAGCGCGGCAGCTCTGCAATGCCGCACAAGCGCAACCCAGTGGCCTCTGAGCAGGTTTGCGGCTTAGCGCGGCTAGTGCGTTCCAATCTGCTCGCAGCGTTCGAAAACATCGCGTTGTGGCACGAGCGGGACATTTCCCACAGCTCGGTCGAGCGCGTAATTCTCCCGGATTCCACTATTCTGGCGGACTACATGCTCGCGAAGATGTCGACGATTGTCGGCGAAATGCGCGTGTTTCCGGAACGCATGCTGCGCAACCTGAATTCTACTCACGGCTTGGTGTACTCGGGACAGTTGCTGCAGGACTTGGTGGAAAAGGGCATGCCTCGCGACGAGGCGTACAAAGCGGTGCAAGAAAATGCCATGGCTGCGTGGGACACCGACGGCAATTTTCGCGAGCGGGTCGCCGGCGATTCGCGCATCACGAAATATCTTGATGCGAAGGCGCTGGCGCATACCTTCGATTTGCAGCGGCAGCTTCGCTATGTGGATGCCATCTTCGATCGCGTGTTTGGACCGCATCCGGCCGGCGAGAAGTCCGCGGCGGGTTCAGCGGGGAAGCACTAGGCTACAACCAAATTACGAAATGTTGAATTTGAGGTGTTTTTCCGGCCGGAGCCTCGTGGGACTTCGCAAATTCAATCAATCCTGGCGAAGGTTCCGGGATTCATCAAGCTGGCCGGAGGCAACGAAATCTACTCGACACGCTGGACGTATCGCGCTTCTGTGGTATCCACCTTGATTCTGTCGCCTTCGTTTACGAAGGGCGGGACCTGCACAACCAAGCCGGTTTCCAACGTGGCGGGCTTGCCGACCGCGCTGGCGGTGGCTTTTTGCAGCGTGGGTTCGGTGTGTACTACTTTGAGGTCCATGGTGTCGGGCAAGTCCACGCCGATCGGTTTCTCTTCGTAAAATTCCACTTTCACGATGGTATTGGGAATCAGATAGTAAATCGTGTCGCCAAGCAGCTCGCGGGTGAGGTGCATTTGCTCGTAGGTTTCCGTGTTCATGAAATGGAAATCGTCGCCCTCATTGTAGAGATACTCGAATTCGACTTCATCGAGAATAGCTCGTTCCACAAATTCTTCGGCGCGGAAGCGATAGTCAATCATCGTGCCGCTCTTGAGATTTTTCATGCGCGTTTGCATGGAGCCGCGCTTGTTGCCCGGGGTGCGGTGGTCGACGCTAAAAATCGTGAAGAGCTGGCCCTCATGCTGGATGACCATGCCAGGGCGAAGTTGGGTGGCTTTGACGCTGCTCATAGTTTTCACGGCCGTGGAGCGGCCGGAGGCTCCTAAAGATTGCGATTTCGGAAATTCCAGCTAGCGGCCTGCTGAGTTCTACGGCTGCGCGCGGAATGACTCGAGGCACGCTGGAAAAAATCGCGTCCAGCGCGAGCAAACAGTATAGACGGGCCGATTCTACGCGGTCAATCATCGCCTCGTTTCGCGGCCTTAGCGCGCTGGGCGGCGCCCTGGGCCATTATTTTTTCGATTTCAGCGGGATCGCGGGGCAGGCGCTCGCTCAGGAGCTTATAGCCGGTTTGGGTGACGAGCACATCATCTTCGATGCGCACGCCGAGATTTTCTTCGAGGATGTAGATGCCGGGCTCCATGGTGACGACCATGCCGGGCTCGAGAGGTCCACAGTACTCGCCGGGATCGTGGACGTTGAGGCCGATGTTGTGGCCGAGACCGTGGATGTAATACTGGCCCAGCGATTTTCCGTGCAAGTCTTTTCCGTGGGAATTGATGTAATCGTAGGAAATTTTGTGGAGGCTCTTGCTTCCTTTTTGGCATAGATCCATGCCGGGTTTGATTGCGGCTATTGCGGCGTTCTGCGCGCCTAGCACGATATTGTAAATTTCGAGCTGGCGCAGCGCGAATTTGCCGTTGGCAGGAAGCGTGCGAGTGATGTCCGCGGAGTAGCCGGAGTACTGCGCGCCGACGTCGATTACGACAATGTCGCCGTCTTCAATCTTGCGCGAGAGCCTGTCGTAATGGAGCGCGGTGGAATTTGGCCCGGCGCCCACGATGGGAGCGTAGCCTTCCGCTTCGGAACCGCCCATGGCGTGGACTTCCACCATTTTCGCGGCGACCTCGTATTCGTGGAGTCCGGGGCGCATCATGCGCATGGCTTCCAGGTGGGAGTCCACCGTCAGGTCAATGGCGCGCTGGAGGAAGGCAATTTCGCCGGGGGATTTGATCTGGCGCAGGGCGGTGATTTGCGCGCGAATGTCTTTCAATGTGGTCTGCGGCGCGGCTTGTTGAAGCCAGTCCACGACTTCTTTTTCGTGCGGGTAGCCGCCCAACTCTTTTTCGTAGGGAAGAATCGTGTAGATGCACGGATAGGTTTTCGCCAGGTTCTCAACCGCGGCGCGCATTTCCCCGAAAGGTTTTACAGTTGCGAAGCCGGTGCGGGCTTCGATACCGGGATCGGAGGCGGACATGCGCATGCCATTCCACTTTTCTTTTTGAGGATTCTTGGGGGGAAGGTAGAGGATTTCGTGTGCGGCATTCGATGGATCGTTCCCCGATGATTTCGCCGGGAGGATTATCAGGCCGGCGCCTTCTTCGTTGTGGCCGGTCAGGTAATAAAAATTTTCTTCCTGCTCGAAAACGTAAGTTTGGGAAAATTCCTCGCGCCCGGTGAGACCCAAGAGAATGATGGGGCAATCCACCTGTGCGGCGAGCTTGGCGCGGCGCTCAGCATAGACGCTATTGGGTTCGCGGTCGCGGCGTTCCTGGGCGTGGGCGCGCGGCGCGGCGAAACAGGCGGCGAGGCCAAACAAAATTGACAGCACGGCCGAAGAGGCAAACTTGGAGCTTCGTGCCGGGCGACTACGCATCGGAATACCTCGCGTCGTTGCTCTGGGGACCCGCAGGGCGATCGGGTTGTACCTTCTTCGACGGGCAGAGGTCGAACAGACGGATTGTATCCGATTTTGGAGGGTGGAGGGCTTGAGACCTGACGCTGGATTCGGAAGGCCGACCGAGCGGGAGAGGTAACCCCGAAGGGAATTTCTATAGACGTGATTGTGTTCACGCCATCTTTCTGGCCTCTCAACATGCACGGTCTGCCAAGATTTTCGCGCGCCGACATTGCAGGCGAGCCATCGTCCAACATGAGATTTAGTGTCCCCGGTTGGTTTTTCCAAGATTTTCTTGCCGCCTCTATGGGTTTTGCGCCGACCGTTTCAGCTATTTTAGGTTGTCCATTGGGGCCTAAATGGAGTAGAGTGCCAGTAACTCTGTTGAGGATCCTCCATGAACCTACTTCATTTGCGCTGTCGCGTGTTGATTCTTGCCGCAATAGTGTGTCTGACTTGCGGACTCTTCGCGGTTGCCGCGGACGAGCCGACGCTGACCAAGGAGCAGATTAAGCAGTTCCTTGTCACCGCCAAGGTCGTGAAGAGCCGGGAGGCCGCGAAAGGCATCACGCACACCCAGCGGCTTACGCTCTCTGACGGCACTGTTACCCACGACGCCTCTTTCCAAGATATCGACGAACACAAAGCCGTGAAGCAGCTTGCCATGGGCAGCGAAGTCAACTTCGTGGACTCCTACAAGTACAATATCGCTGCCTATGGGCTGGCTGAGTTGCTTGGCATGGACGACATGCTGCCGGTGTATGTCGAACGCAAATGGGGAGGCAATACCGGGTCGCTGAGTTGGTGGTTGTCGGTGAAGATGGATGAGGCGGAGCGCCACAAGCAGAAATTAACGGCGCCGGATGCGGACGCCTGGAACAATCAGATGTACAAGATTCGAGTCTTGGATCAATTGGTCTCCGATTCCGATCCCAACCTGACTAACGTGCTCATCGGCGAGAACTGGCAGATTTGGAGGATTGATTTCACGCGCGCATTTCGCTTCAACAAGGATGTGAAAGAGCCTAAAGACCTGGTGCGCTGCGACCGGCAATTGCTGGAGAAACTGAAGGCGCTGGACGCGAACGAACTAACGGAAAAAACGAAGAAGTATCTCACCAAGGATGAGGTGAAAGCGGTGATGGCGCGACGGGACAAGATTGTGGCGCAGTTCCAGAAGATGATCGCAGAAAAAGGCGAGAACGAAGTGCTGTACTGAATTGAATTATCTCTGAAGTGAAACTTGCAGCGCTCAACTGGGCGAGCGGCTCTTGCGGAGATGGTTCTGGCAGGGCAACCAGTGCGAGGGATGCAGCGGAGATGTTGGATTGGAAGGCGGAGTTTAAAAACTTGCTCTTTTTGGGCCCCGTGGTCTAGTGTTCGTACTACACATCACGTCTTGCCGGTGATCCCGGTAATAAGGAGAAAAAGATGCTGAAGAAGCAACTCGGTCTGCTGTTCGCGTTGGTACTTACCTTCTCGCTGGCGGGGGCGGTGTTCGCGCACCAGGAATCCGCCAAGAAGGCCCCGAAGGAGGCACGCTGGGAAGGTAGAGTTATAAGAACCAGTAAGGCGGACTCTAGTTTGACAGTTCGTAAGTCGGGTGGGACTTTAGAGAAGACCTGTGTGTACGACAGCTCGACGAAATGGGTCAGCCAGTATCACGCCGACAAGAAGGTCAACGACATTGACCCCAGCCAGGTTAAAGAAGAGGACTACGTGATTTGCAAGGGCACCGCGGAGAAGGCCGCCGTAATTCACGCAACTCTAATCTCTAAGCGGCTCTCGCACTCCCAGTAGGCGTTCGGTGTTGTAAAGCAGTTGAAACGCCCCGATCTCTTGTAAGCATCGAGGTTCACTTAGTAACCAGATCGCGGAGCCTTCCTTGTGATGGCTCCGCGATTGTGCATTTCCGTGTGGTCTATGACGAACCGCTGCGTCAAACCACTTGCGCGGCGGCCTTTGCTCGTTTGAGGGTTCCTCTATGCGTATTTTCAACGTGTTGACTTGCGCAACGCTGGCAGCCTAAGATGCACCGCAAAAGAGGACGCCCCGCGCTCGATGTTTTCGCTAAAATTCTGCTGCTTGCCTACAGGAGGCAGGAAATGGTCCGCCCTCTGGTCTGTGTTTTTCCCCGCCGCGCTTGTATTTCCGTCCTCCTCGTGCTGGTATCGGCGGTGCAAGCGTGGGCGGGACCCGCAAAGGCTGCAGCGGAACCGCCGGAATCGGTAGTCGCCATCGGCGATGTCCACAATGCCTTTGACGACTTCGTCGCCATTCTGCGGCGCACCGGTCTTATAAACGAGCAAAACCATTGGGCAGGCGGTAAGACGACGTTCGTCCAGGTCGGGGACCTCCTGGATCGCGGCCCCAAGCCGCGCGAGGTTATGAACTTGATGATGGCGCTCGAGAAAGAAGCACCACAAGCAGGTGGCCGGGTCGTAAGCCTGCTGGGTAACCACGAGGTGATGAATATCATGGGTGACCTGCGTTACGTCATTCCCATGAACTATGCCAGTTTTGCCGACGGCAATTCCGAGACGCGGCGGAAAGCTGCGTATAACGAGTATG
>Ga0137418_10003583_pt1 | contig 14270 bp, 14 predicted proteins | sample CZODoug3_1_2_16f_FD_122242 | JGI IMG/M metagenome (GOLD analysis project Ga0137418, IMG submission 122242) | Vadose zone soil fungal communities from Angelo Coast Range Reserve, California, USA - CZODoug3_1_2_16fungal (Hybrid Assembly) | ecosystem: Environmental > Terrestrial > Soil > Vadose...
CTCGGAGCTGAGATTGGTTGGGAGACACCCACTGGAGAGGAATTCAAACAACAGGCCTACATTGATAACGGATGGGCCTATGTAGCGGTGAAGATGGGCGGATTGGGCATACTTGCCTTCGGCTGGTTTCTGGTCACAACCCTGCGCTGTGTATCTCGCAATGCTTTAGCACTCTCAGCGTGCCTTCTTTCCGCGTATCTCGTAACGATGTTCAGCGAGCCGGTTTTTTTCAACTTCAACACATCCCCGCTATTCGGCGCAGCGGCGGGCCTGCTTTCTGCGAAAATGGCGCGGGCACTAGGTGCGAAGGTTGCCAAGACTTCGCCTACGAGTGACCTACGCTTTCGGTCTCTGCAAGGGGAGGGAATTTAGTCGGTGGGCGAGCGAGAAGCGCGCGAGAGAGAATTCTTCGACGACCTAGTTGCGAAAGGTTCAGCGAGGCAAAAATTACTGGGCCGATTCTGCGAAGGCTTTTATGAAAAGGGCCGCCAGGGACGTCTGTGGAAGTCCTTTTGGGAAACCACTGACCTGAAGGGCGCTATTGTACTCGATTATGGTTGTGGCGATGGCGATTTCACCAGAATGCTCGCTAGCCGTGGTGCTCGAGCTTACGGCATCGACATTTCCCCCAATCTTATTGAGCGGGCTAAAGCCTCCGTTCCGGAAGGAGGTTTGAATGGTTCTTCTCCCCAGTTCATGGTCGGCGATGCGCACCGTACACCTTTTGATGATAATTCCTTCGACTATGTGGTTGGAAACGGAGCCCTTCATCACCTGGACTTGGACAAGGCGTACGCCGAAATCGCGCGCGTGCTCCGGCCCGGCGGGAAGGCGGTGTTTCAAGAGCCGATGTATCACCACCCACTGATTTGGACGCTGCGTCGGCTCACTCCAAAGACACACACCGCAGATGAGCAGCCCCTTTCCTTGGCCGACATCAATCGAGCACGGAATTGGTTTCGTGTTTGCAAACATCGCGAACATTTTCTGTTCGCTGTGTTCGCTGCACCAGCTCACTTGCTAGGGAAGCGTTTTGCTCTGTCAGCTATAGGCGGCCTGGATCGCTTCGATGAGTTGGTGATGCGGGCACTCCCGGGACTTCGCCGGTTTGCTTGGCTGACCGAGTTGGAAATGGAAAAGTGAGTCAGAGATTGAGGCGTAGGAACAGAGGGAACCGCATGAATGGTGCTCTTTCAAAGTCTTACTTGACCGTGGCGACGGTCTGGAGGCGAGCGTTTCTAGACGCTTTGGTTGCTCCATCGCGGTTCAGAACAGTGATGCCGGAATTTCGCCGGACGAGCGATATGCTCTTTCATCCGGGGATCGCTAGTTTGGATTCTGGTCAGATCCCGGCGCTTGAAGAAGCGGTGCAGATGCTGAGTATCGGCTCGGGGTATGGGGGCATGCCTGCGCAGGATTTGTACGCATTGCTTCGAGTCGTACGCTGGCTGAAGCCGAAGCGAATCTTTGAAATAGGGACGTTCCAGGGATTAACGACTGCGCACATGGCCCTCAATTCCGACGCGGAGATTTTTACGCTGGACATGCCGCGGGACCTGGCTACGCACGTGAGCGGCTACAGCCCTGAGGACCTGAAACTGTTGCAACCGCGAGATGACATCGGTAAAAGATACCGGACACTTAATAACAGCGGCCGGGTGCACCAATTGTTCGGAGACTCACGGACGTTCGACTATGGACCCTATCAAGGCTCGATGGACATCGTCCTTGTGGATGCGTGTCATCTCTTCGACTACGTAATGAGCGATTCGCGGAATGCGTTCAAGCTGTTGCGGGAAACGGGTGCCATCCTTTGGCACGACTTCGGGAACTCGATGGATGTGAATCATGCGTGCAAGCTGCTAGCCAAGCAAGAGCCTATCTTCCATGTTGAGGGGACGTGGCTCGCCTTGCACGTTCGTGGTGCTTCGCTCGTGGAAGGCCTAGGCATTGAAAAGAACGGTCAGTAAGGTGCTTGCGGAAATCAGTAGCTTGGGGTTGGATTGATGCTAGAGTTCACATTCTGGGCCTCACTGGTGCTAGTGGTCTACGTTTATGTGGGGTATCCGGTTCTGATCCATCTGCTGGCGAGGAGAAAGTGCCGCAAGATTCGGCAGGAAGAGCCGGAGCCCACCGAATGGCCCTTCCTCACAGTCCTGATTCCCGCGCATAACGAAGAACTTTGGATACGCCGCAAGATCGAGAACACGCTCGAGCTAGATTACCCGCGCGATTGCATGCAGATTCTGATTGCGTCGGACGGTTGCACGGACCGGACGGTTGCGATCGCCGGGGAATTCGCGGCCCTGGGCGTCGAGGTCAATTATGTTCCGGAGCGGAATGGCAAAACCGCGACGCTGAACCGCGTGGTGCCCACGGCGCGTGGAGAAATCGTGTTGCTGACGGACGCGAACGCCTTGCTCGAAAAAAATGCCGCCAAGCTGCTGGTAAAGCATTTCCGAGACCCGGAAGTGGGCTGCGTTACGGGCGAGCGCGTATGTATTCCGACGGAAAGTTTGGCGTCGGAGGGCGAAGGGCTCTATTGGCGTTACGAAGCGTGGATCAAACACTCGGAGACCGAGGTTTATTCCTGCGTGGGGTCGCAAGGGCAGATCGTGGCGGTACGCAAAGAGCTGTTTCCACCAATTCCCGTGATCGGGGACGACTTTTACGTGCCGATGAAGATCCTCGTTTCCACGGGGAAGAGAATCGTGTTCGAACCGCGCGCGATTGCGCGAATCCCCGCCTCCAAGACGATGGCTCTGGAACTCGAACGCAAGATTCGCTCGCACGTATCGCTTTTGCGCGACTTGCCTTTTCTGAAGGAGGGTTTTAACCCGAGAAAGAGCCGTATCTGGTGGATGTTTCTGTCCCACGCCGTGCTGCGTCTCTTGGTGCCGTTCGCCATGATAGCTGCGTTTCTCTCATCCGCGTTCCTTTTGAAAAATGGCGTTGCCTACCGCTGTCTTTTGTTGACGCAAGCGGTCTTCTATTTCGCCGCGTTCGCAGGGTTCCTTCTTCAGCAAATCGGAGCACGCCCGAAGCCCTTCTACTTGCCCTTTTATTTTTGCTTTGCGAACTGGGGTGTTCTTCTCGGCTGCATTCGGTGGGCGCGAAGAAGACATCAGTATGCATGGGTGAGAACCGAACGAATTCTCCCCGCAGCCCGGTCGGCGGAGAACGCTCGAACCCCGTAGATTCACATTTGCGAGACGCAGGGGTAAACGAGATAATGCCGTCGCGACCGTCTCCCGGAAGACTGACAACGTGGCGAGGGGCGAGCAAGGGTGTGAGGAACTCAATTTCAATGCTGGCATTAAGAAACGGAGGAAGGAGCATATGCGAATATTTGTAGATTCGGCTGACGAGAAACAAATCGCGCAGTGGCTCAATCAGGGGGTTGTCGACGGTGTCACGACCAACCCTAGCATCATGTTCAAGGACGGCGTGACGGACGTTGAAGCGGGAGCGCGGAAACTCGCGACGCTCCTGGGGGACCGGCCGCTCAGCGTGGAGGTCACAACGAACGACACCTCGATCATGCTCGAGCAGGCGCGCAAGTTCGCCACTTGGGCCCGCAACATCGTCGTCAAGATACCGATCATCAATGAGTTCGGCGAATCTTGCCTGGGCGTGATGTACCGTCTCTCGCAGGAAGGTATCGCCATCAATGCCACTGCCATCCTATCCTTCAACCAGGCGATTCTTGCCGCCAAAGCTGGAGCGACTTACGTGAGTATCTTTGGCGGGCGCGTGGCGGATGAGGGTAACGATCCAGCGACCGTCATTCGAAATGTCCGGCAGTGGCTCGACGATTGGGGGCTCTCTGCGCGCATCATCGTTGGGAGCATTCGCACGGTCATGGACGTCCAGAATGCAGCGCTGGCTGGCGCGCATATCATCACGATTCCACCACAATTCCTGCCCAAGATGGTCGATCACCGGTATAGCCGTGAAACGGTCCACCAGTTCGTGCAGGACGCCGACAAAACGCTCAAGGAAATGAGTAAAGCGAAGGTCCAAGTCGCGGCTTCGGGCACACGATAAGATGCTCTGAGTCTGGTCTGAGCCAACCTTTTATGTCGACGCGTGAATCCATATCACCTCCCGAAACCGAACTATTGAGGCCAGCTCCGGAAGCAGCCGAATTGCGGCCTGCTTACGCCCGGCTTCTGGCGTGGCCTCCTCTGCACAAGTTTGTATATTTGGGTGGCGACCTCCTGGCGATCACTGTCGCGCACATGCTCGCGGTGCGCATCGTGGAGCACCTGCTCCGCGTCCCAATGGACGCACTCAACCCTTCCCAGTACCATCGCTTCTACATCCCGTTCTTCGCTGTGGTCTTATACCTCTTCGAGGGCTACAAAAGCCCCGACCTGCGTCGGCCGGAGCAGGAGCTGGAAAGGAGCTGCAAGGCAGTGGCCGTGAGCTTCCTCGGGCTCGTTCCGTTCAACTTTGTCGTCTTTCGCTCGGAAGCATTCTCGCGCTATCTGTTAGTCTCCTGGTTTGCGTTAGCTTTTGTCTTACTGCCCATCCTGCGCTTCTCGCTGCGGGCTATCTATGAAGGACTATGGAAGGCTGGCCTGTGTCGGCGGCGTGCCTTGCTCATCGGTTCTCCGGCTGGGCTTTCCGGATATCAGCAGTTGCTCTCGATCCAGCGGCACTACGGGTACGACCTGGTTGGGCTTCTCGTCGACACTCCGTCGGCAGAATCTCTCCCTTTGGAGCAGGAAATGCTTCGTCTCCCAATGCTGGGATCACTGGAAGAGTGGGAGAAGTCTCTCGCGAGCACGGGCGCGAACTTGATCGTCGTGGCGCATCCCGTCGTTCCCGATGGCGAAGAATGGCTGGGGGAACTCCTGCGCCGGTGCAAGCAACTACACGTCGATGTCGAACTGTATTCGAGTGTTCTGGCCACCGCCAATTTGAATTATGAGCACGACGAATTCTCCGGCTGCTTCCGTTTCTACGCCAAACCGCAATGGTCCTTAGCCGTTCAGCGCGCGATAAAGCGAGGTCTCGACTTGGCCATCGGAATCATCGGCAGTGTAATCACTCTCCTGATGACGCCGCTTGTCTTCCTGCTCGTGAACTTGGAGGAGCGAGGGCCGGTGTTCTATCGATGCGCGTATCTTGGGCAGGACGGCAGCACGCGTTACTACCTGAAATTCCGGAGCATGCACGTTGACGCAGATCGAATTTTGGAGGGTGACGCGACGCTGCGATCTCGTTTCCGTGAAAAACATAAACTGATCGACGATCCACGCGTCACTCGAATAGGACGCTTCTTAAGGAAGTTCAGCCTGGATGAGTTTCCGCAATTCTTCAGCGTGTTGATGGGCCATCTGACCTTTGTGGGACCCCGAACAATTCGGCAGGAAGAGACCGTGCACTACGGGCCTCTGCTCGAAAAGCTGCTCTCCATCAAGCCCGGAGCAACTGGATTCTGGCAAGTCATGGGCCGCCAGACGACGACGTACCCGGAACGCGTTCAGATGGATATGTTCTACATCGATCATTGGTCGATCTGGCTCGACCTAGTTATTATTGCCAAAACGTTCTGGAAAGTTCTGAAATCCGAAGGAGCGTATTGACGACAGTGGGAGGAGAGAACTTGCAGGCAGTAATTCTGGCGGGGGGCTTGGCGACCCGGCTTCGACCTTTGACGGAGACTGTGCCCAAGTCCATGCTTCTAGTGGCGGGAAAGCCATTTCTGGAGCATCAAATCGCCCTGCTGAGAAAGTCGGCCGTCCACGATATCGTGCTGTGTGTAGGCTACCTGTCAGAAATGATCCAGGACTACTTCGGTGATGGCTCAAGATTTGGCGTGACCATCACCTACAGCCGCGAGACCGAAACCCTTCTGGGAACCGGCGGTGCTCTCCGCAACGCTGCTCCGTTCCTGAGGAACGACTTCCTGGTTACCTACGGCGATTCCTATCTCATGCTTGACTATGACCATGTGATACGGGTATTTCGCAATTCGGGAATGCCGGGAATGATGGTCGTCTACCGCAACGAAGACCGCTGGGATCGCAGCAACGTCATCGTCGAAAACAATGTGGTGAAGTTCTACAACAAGACCGAGCGGCGGCCGAATACTGTTTACATCGATGCTGGTGTAAGCGCCCTCCGCAAGGAAACATTGCAATTACTGCCCCCGCATGATCCCGTCGGTTTGGATGTCCTCCTAAGTGATATGACTGCCCAGGGGTGCCTCCACGCCTACGAAACTAAGCAGAGGTTTTATGAAATCGGTTCCTTAGCCGGCCTCAATGAGCTCCAGGAACTGCTGTCCGCTTCTGGCGATCCATCGATCGCTGCAAAACCTGCCACCGCCAAAGGATAACTGACGCGGGGCACAGGTTATCGCGGTGAACCATGTTGTTATATGTCTGAGCAAATTCAATCGCACTTCATTACCGGCGGTGCTGGTTTCATAGGCAGCCATCTTACAGAGACTCTGCTGGCCCGAGGTCAGCATGTCACTGTGCTCGATAATCTAAGCAATGGACAGCGGGATTGGTTACGGGAGATGCGCTCTCATTCGCGCTTTTGCTTCCACCACGTTGATCTTCGTAATCCGGAACTACTCGCCGAGATGCTACACGGCGCCGACATAGTCTGGCATCTGGCCGCCAACACGAATATGGTGATCGGTGCCGAATCAACACGGGTGGACATTGAAAATGGCATCCTGTCCACCTACAACCTGCTAGAGGCGATGCGGAAGTCAACTGTTAGCAGACTGCTCTTCTCCTCCAGCGGTGCCGTTTACGGCGACATTCAACGCCCACCCGCCAGCGAGGAATACGGCCCTCTGCTCCCGGTGTCGCTTTACGGTGCTGCCAAGCTGGCTTGTGAAGGCTTGATCAGCGCTTACTGCAGCATTTTTGGGATGCGGGCATGGATCTTCAGGTTCGGCAATGTCTTGGGCGCGCGCATGAGTCACGGTGTGATTTTCGACTTCATCCGCAAACTCAAAAACGATCCCAGCGAGCTCGAAATTCTAGGAGATGGAAACGCGGAGAAGAACTACATTCTCGCGGAAGAAATTGTCGAGGGCATGTTATATGCCTTTGAACATGCCCAGCCGCTGTGTGAAGTATACAATCTTGGAAGCCCCAACACTACTCGGGTCACTGACATTGCCCGGATTGTAGTTGAGGAAATGGGTCTCACCGGGGTGAAATTGCGCTTCTCTGGAGGGGCTCGCGGCTGGCCAGGCGATCAGCCGCGCGTGTACATGGACGTGAGTAAGATGAGCCGTATGGGCTGGACCACGCGGTACAGTTCGCATGACGCGATTCGTATCGCCACGCATCGCTATTTGGGAGAGGACCATCGGGCAGCAATCGCGTGACCTGCGTGTTTCCAGCCGTAATCTTCGCGTGAATCACTGACCATAGGTAGAGTGCAATACGCAAAATAATAAGACGCAAGTTTGTGTCATTGGGCTTTGGCATCTCGGAGCCGTAACGTCGGCATGTCTCGCCGAAATTGGCTACACTGTTGTGGGCGTGGATGAGGACGCCCGGCGCATAGATGGATTAAATGCCGGCACGCCTCCGTTGTATGAGCCTGGTCTGGACGAAATGCTCCGGCGAAACCTTGCGTCTGGGAGGCTTCGCTATACGGTCAATCTCCCGGACGCACTTCGCGCTTCCTCGTTTGTCTTTATTACTTACGACACCCCCGTCGACGAAAATGACAATGTTGATCTCACTCAACTTTTTTCTACGACCGCGGCCTTAGCGGAACATCTCGACCCAGGAACAGTTGTCATCATCAGTAGTCAGGTTCCCGTCGGCACTTGTGAACAACTTCACTCTGTTATTTGTGCTCGCAAACAGTCCTGCGAGTTCGGTCTTGCTTATGTTCCGGAGAATCTTCGTCTCGGCCGCGCCCTCGAGCGTTTTATGAAGCCAGCCATGGTTATCATTGGCTCCAAGGAGAGCAGCACCTTGGATCGAGTCGAGGAGTTATATTCAACTCTAGATTCCCCTATCGTTCGGATGGACTTGGCGAGTGCGGAAATGACCAAACATTCGATCAATTCCTATCTGGCTACGTGTGTCAGTTTTATCAACGAGATATCGAATCTCTGTGATGAGTCAGGCGCCGATGCCACCAGAGTAGCGACTGCCTTGCGCATGGACGAACGCGTCAGCCCGCATGCACCCTTGTTGCCGGGCGGCTTGGGTTTCGCCGGGGGTACGCTGGCACGCGATTTGCGCGCCTTACAGGCCCTAGGGAAACGGATGAATCACCCTACTCATCTTGTCGACGCGGTGTTAAGCGTCAACGAGGAACAAAAACGTCTAATCTGGCGTCGGCTGCACAAGGTCTACGGTTCGGTGAAGGGTTTGAATCTCGGCGTTCTTGGTCTAACCTACAAACCAGGGACCAGCACCTTGCGGCGATCGGTCGCAATTGAAATTATGCGGGAACTCGCTGCTGCCGGTGCTTCAATCAAGGCATACGATCCAAAAGCCGCTCTCGAGGAGCTCAACGGAGAGTATTGTTTCTACTTTTGCCGTCAACCCGCAGAAGTCGCCAAGGATAGCGACGCAATCATCATTATCACCGAGTGGCCGGAGTTTAAGTCACTCGACTATGCGGCCCTGGCCGTGCAAATGAAGCACCGAGTCTTAATCGACACCAAGAATCTTTTGGATCCAAACCAACTTCGCGCCCTAGGTTTTACTTATTTCGACGTCGGTCGCGGGTCTGCCTCCGGCCCGCTCCAAACCACCGGGGAGCACAATACTAAAGGAGCGACATGCGGGTAGCTATTATTGGATCAGGTCTCCAGGGAAATCGTCGCGCGCAGGCGTTGGAAAGCTTCCCCGATGCGGACTTGGTAGTGGTGACCGCCAAGGGACGGTCCGGCGCCGAGCCCCTGGCCAAGCGCATGCAGTGCGCTGCGGGCGCAGGCTGGGAAGATGTGGTCCGCAGAACGGACATCGATGTGGTTGTCGTGTGCACACCCCCGAATCTTCACAGCGCCATCACGTTGGCCGCCGTAGAGGAAGGCAAGCATGTGCTCTGCGAGAAACCACTTGCCCGCACGTTAGAAGAAGGCGAAGCCATGGTGCGGGCCGCGGAGAAAATGGGCGTGGTCTTGAAATGCGGTTTTAATCATCGCCACCATCCCGCCATCATGGCTGCCAAGCGACACTTTGAGAATGGGCTGGTGGGCGCGGCGGTCTTTCTCCGCGCCGCCTATGGCATTTGCGGACGCCCCGGATATGAACAGGAATGGCGTGCTGACCCCCGGATCACCAGTGGCGGACAACTGATGGAGCAGGGAATTCACGTCGTGGATCTTTTCCGCTGGTTCCTGGGCGAGATCAAGGACGTTACCGGGATCGTAGAAACCCTCTACTGGCCGATCAAGCCCCTCGAAGACAATGCTTTTGTTATCTTCCGCGCCGCCAACGGCGTGCCCGCGTCGTTGCACTCGAGTCTCACTCAGTGGAGGAACTTCTTCTCCTTCCAAGTGTATGGAGAAGACGGCTACCTGGAGGTTGAAGGGTTAGGGGGTGGCTATGGCACGGAAAAGCTTGCAATAGGCAAGAAGATCTTCGATCGCCCGTTCGAGTATGGCATAACTGAATTTCGAGCTGGCGATACGTCTTGGCGCGATGAGTGGAAGGAATTTATGGATGCTATCGCGGAGAACCGTGGGCCTCTCGGCAGCGGCAGGGACGGACTCGAAGCGCTGCGCCTAGTGTTCGCCGCGTATGAATCAGCTAAACGTGGCATCGCGGTTTCTATCGGCACTGAATCAAAAGCCACGGCTGGGGTTGGCTCGTGAATTGCCTGATTACAGGCTGTAGTGGCTTGATCGGTCCCCATCTCGCCGAATACCTCCTGTCGCAAGATGCCACCGTTTTTGCCACTTATCATTCGACTATTGACGGGCTCCGCCATCTCAGGGGACGCGTCGTTCTGTTGGCGTGCGACATCTCCCATCCTGATCAGGTGAAAGCGGTGGTGGAAAGGGCTAAACCAGAGCGCGTTTTCCACTTGGCTGCCGAGAGCCATCCCGCAAAGTCCTGGCAAGACCCGGAGGGAACGTTCCGCATCAACCTGCTGGGGACCCTGAATCTGCTCAATGCACTGCGCTGGCAGAACCCCGATTGTTTGGCTGTCGTCTTTGGCTCCAGCGCCGAGTACGGTCGTCCTCCCGCTGAGTGCGAAAGGATTTCCGAGACTTTTCCGTTGCGTCCAGACAGTCCTTATGGCGTCAGCAAAGCTGCAGCCGAGCTGCTATCTGATGTTTACGCGCGAGCATATGGGACGAGGATTATCCATGTGCGCCCCTTTTTTGTAGTCGGGCCCGGTCGAGCCACCAATGTCTGCTCGGATTTTGCCATGAGAATTACAGAAATCGAGCTAGGTTTGTCCGAAAGCTTGGGCGTCGGAAATTTGGCTGCGGTTCGCGATTTTGTGGACGTGCGGGATGCCGCCCGGGCAATCTGGGCAATCGCGGAGAAGGGCGTGGCCGGTGAGGTTTACAATCTTTGCTCCGGCCAGGGATACGCAATACAGGATGTACTGGACCATATGCTCGCCCTGGCCGCCAACCCCATTCAGGTATACACCGATCCTCAGAAATATCGCTCTTTGGATACCCCAGTCCTGATTGGTGACAACACTAAGCTCCAGCAACTCGGTTGGATGCCCGAAATCCCTCTCCAGACATCCCTGGCGGACATTCTGACTTTCTGGAGGGGACAGAAAAAGGACAGAAACCTTGACCTTCGGGGCTCTCAGCAAAATCTAGTCCAAGGGAGTAATACATGAAGGCTTTGGTAACTGGGGGAGCCGGGTTTATTGCATCCCATGTTGTCGATGCATACCTAGCGGAAGGTTTGGATGTGGTGGTCGTTGATGATTTTTCGCGCGGGTTCATCGAAAACGTCAATCCTAGAGCGCGGTTTTACGACGCTGACATTCGGAACTACGAGGCAATGCGCAAGATCTTCGAAACCGAGTGCCCCGACTATGTCAATCACCACGCCGCGCAGATGGATTTGCGACGCGGTGTCGTAGAGCCGGTGTTCGATGCCGAAGTCAATATCCTCGGGTCCATTCATTTGTTGAATCTGGCCGTCGAGTTTAAGGTCAAGCGTGTCGTATACGCTTCAAGTGGGGGAGGTGTATACGGCGAGCCGCTGCAGGTCCCCATTCGCGAAGGCCACGCGGTGAATCCCATCACTCCCTACGGCATCAGCAAGCACACCGTTGAACATTATTTGTTCACCTACAACATACTCTATGCGCTGCAATATGTGGTGCTGCGCTACGGCAATGTCTTCGGTCCGCGGCAGAGTTCCAAGGGGGAGGCTGGCGTAGTCGCAATTTTCTGTGAACAGATGTTGCAGAATGTTACTCCAAAGATCTTCGGAGATGGCACGAAAACGCGCGATTACATCTACGTGACTGATGTCGCGCGAGCAAATGTGCAGGCCTTGCAAGATGGTGACCATGAGATCTTCAATATCGCTTTCGGCAAACCGACGACCGATGAGGAAATTTTCGACGCGGTCCGCACTGCCTTAGGAATTGCTCCTTTTAAGCCGCACTACGTCGATAAACGGCCGGGAGAAATCGAACACTGCCATCTAGACGTCTCCAAGGCCAGAGAACGACTGAATTGGGAACCCAAGGTGCCCGTGGCGGAGGGAGTTCAGCTGACCGCCACATACTTCAAGGAGCGCTTCGTCAGGGTGGCCGGGGCTTAATTCAAGTGCAGCCGGGGCGGTCAAGTTTAAGTCACCAGCGACTGCCATAAGTGAGCTTCTGCCGAGGGTCACCGACACTTCTCTCAAGTGGGGTGCCCTGCTCGAGAGCATACCTCCGTTGGAACACTGCATCGACCAGCTGCGTGTTCACAAGGTGGTCGTCAGCCTGAGTCCCAGGGCACATACCACCACAAATAGCTTTGGGTGAGGGGCTCGCTGGATTCATTGCAGTGACTGCGGTGTGACTTCGGGCTTTGCGAGCATGGGGGTACAAGACGCACTGCTGCAGCCAATTCAAACGGTGCCTGTTCCGCCGTTCACCCAGCCTGTGCCTTCCGGGTCATAGCGCGTACCGGCCAGCTTGCCCAGCAGAAGATAGCTGTCGGCTGCAACATTTCATATCTTCAGGGGTGGAGGAAATTACCATCCTTAAATTGCAAGCCATGAGGGGCCAATGATCGTCACACGAACTCCATTTCGACTAACGCTGGGGGGCGGAGGTACTGATCTTCCTTCGTTCTACCGCGAGCACGGCGGATTCATATTCGCTGCCGCGATTGACAAATACATGTTCTTGAACGTCAACACGCCGATCGTTGACGATAAAATCCGTGTGCGATACTCCGAGTCCGAGATGGTTGACCATGTCGATGAGGTCAAACACACTCTGGCGCGCGAAGCTTTGCGGCATATCGGTGTCACCAACGGGATCGAAATCGTTTCGATCGCAGACATCCCGGCTGGGACGGGCCTGGGATCTTCAAGCTGTTACTTGGTGGGCCTTTTGAATGCCCTGCATACCCTACTGCAGGATCAAGCCACTCCCCAAAAGCTAGCTGAGGAAGCCTGCACCATCGAACTGGAAGTTTTGAAGAAACCGATCGGCAAGCAGGACCAGTACATGGCCGCTTTTGGAAGTCTGACGGCGCTCGACATTAGCAGGGACGGCAAAGTAGCCGTTACGCGCCTCGAACTGGACGTGGATATACTTGAGAGCCTCGAGCACAATGTTTTGATGTTTTATACGCATGAGATGCGCGACGCCACAGTCATTTTGAAGAAACAGGATGAGGCTACTCGAAGAAACGACTGCATTGTCGTCAGTAGCCTGCGCGAAATCAAAGATATCGGCCTCGAGATCCGTGACGCCGTATCGAACGGAAATCTGCGCCGCTTCGGAGAACTCCTGGACGTGCACTGGCAATCGAAAAAGCGCCTCTCCGAGGGGATCACGAATCCGCAGATTGATGCCTTGTATGAGCTTGCCAAACAAAAAGGGGCCATTGGTGGGAAAATCTCCGGCGCGGGCGGAGGAGGCTTCCTGATGCTGTACTGCGAAGAGAAAAGGCTGCAGGTGCGGGAGGCGATGCGCGCAGCGGGCCTGCGGGAGCTCAAATTCCGCTTCGATTTTGAAGGCAGCAAAGTAGTTTTTGACGTTGTTTCTCGCGACGGCAGACTCGCCCACAACCACCGTCACAATCATTGTGGAAATGGACTTGCCCTTGTGCAAAAGAGTGGAGGTTAGTCCTTTTTGCAAGCCGACTTATACACCCTTCCCGTAAATTGCCAGTTAAACCTGGTGGGAGGTCCCTTCTCTCGATGAAAGCGGTTTTCCTCGATCGTGACGGCGTGATCAATTCGCTCGTGTATCATGAGGATGCAGGTGTGATCGATTCACCGTTCAAGGCCTCGCAGTTCAAGCTGCTTCCACGCGTTCCCGAGGCGATTCGTCTACTAAACGACATGGGCCTGAAGGTCGCCGTCGTGTCGAATCAGCCCGGAATCGCTAAAGGACACCTGAAGCGCGAGACTATGAAAACGTTTGAGCGCAGAATGCTTTCTGGAATTCGCGTGGCCGGTGGGCACATCGATCGGATTTACTATTGCCTGCATCATCCAGAAGCAAAAGTGCTCAAACTCCGGCAGCGCTGCCGTTGCCGCAAACCGGAGATTGGCCTGCTTGAGCAAGCAGCCGAAGATCTGCAGGTGTCGCTCGTGGAATGCTACCTGATCGGAGACGGAATTCCCGATTTACTCGCTGGCTCTCGGGCTGGCTGCAGAACCATTTTCATCGGCCGCTGGAAGTGTGAAATCTGTCAGTTCACGGAAGCTCCAGATGTGCACCCGGCCTTTGTGGCAAAGGACCTGTGGGAAGCTGTACAGCTCATTCGCTCGGAAATGACAGGAACTGCCCCAGTCGCTTCTTCGCCAAATTGCCTTGTGGCGCAGGTATAACTCTTCTCAGTTGGGTCGGTTGTTGAACCAATAGCCGTAATCAAGAGAGGCAGAGTGCATGAACTACGTTGCCCAGTACATTCAAGAAGCAACAGAGATCTTGAGGCTCGTCGACCAATCGACTATCGAACGGACCGCTGATCTGCTCATCGACTTGCGCGAGCGCCACGGCAGGCTGTTTCTGCTTGGTGTCGGCGGCGGGGCAGGGCACGCTTCCCATGCTGTCTGCGACTTCCGCAAGATCGCTCAAATCGAAGCATACGCCCCGTCGGACAATGTTTC
>Ga0137418_10003586_pt1 | contig 14264 bp, 18 predicted proteins | sample CZODoug3_1_2_16f_FD_122242 | JGI IMG/M metagenome (GOLD analysis project Ga0137418, IMG submission 122242) | Vadose zone soil fungal communities from Angelo Coast Range Reserve, California, USA - CZODoug3_1_2_16fungal (Hybrid Assembly) | ecosystem: Environmental > Terrestrial > Soil > Vadose...
CGCAAGTTCTTGAGGAAGCCAAGTTCACTGGAGCGTACTGTGGAGATGATGATATAGTCATCCTCATTCCCTGTCAGCACACAAAATAAGTTGATTTGCACAAATAGAGAGAAAATTAAAATATGACCTTGGAATGAGTCCACATTAAAACACTTATCCTGCCAATTCAAACCGTGCTCCTTCATACCTCCCTCAAGTGCACTCCGCTGTGCATCATATGGAGTGATTATACGGAAACTCTTGCCTTGGTTCTGAAGCCATTCTGCAATCAGCATAACAGCTTCAACCTCAGCTAAATTCTGTGATATATAACAATTATCAGAAGATGCAATAAATAAGATAAAATAAAATAACTTCATACCTTGAAGCTGTACTCCTGACCCTGATGTTTACCATGACTCACATCAATGAGGTAACAGGCAATAGATTTGCTAGTGACGGGATGCGATGGATTTGATTGAAGTTGGCCATCATAGACAGCACTAGATATAAAGTCACCAATCTGAGGTGGCATGCGATCTGAGAAAGTATAAGATTAACAGTTAAAATAGAAATAAAAATAAAAATATACATTGAATATCAAGAAAAATAGCCAAGTTGCGAAGATGATTCACTTCAAATATACTCTGAAGATTTTCAATTGCCTCCTGACCATGAGGAGGCACTAAAAACTCATGATCAATCAAATGATAATTACAAAAGCAATGAAGAGACTCACATTGCTTATCATCTCCAATGAAACATACCTTACGAAGGGAAGAAACATAACTGGTAAAAACAGCCACATAGTCACCAACTTCAATTTGGCTGGCTTCATCAATAACAAGAGTGGTGATTGGAATCATGCGAGATATATAGACGATAAGTTGGGGGTTGGAAAGCATGCTGAGGGTGCAGAGGATGACTTTGACACCTTTGAGATCCTTCTTTAACTGGCTGCCAGTGAAACTGTCTGAACGAATGACATTGTTGAATATCTTTGAGTAAAGATGCTCATGCCTATGTTTATTGTAATTATTAGTAAAAATTATAGGTTCATAAATGACAAAAATTAGAACATACCATTCACAAACAAAGTCCCTTGAAACAAGAAGCTTCCAGTTAGTAAAACCAGCATCATTGAGCTTCTCAGCAATATTTTTGACTGCCACATTTGACTGGGCAGTCAACCAAATGCCTCCTTGGCCTTGTGAGATAGCAAAATGGACAAAGGAGGCAATAACTGTAGTTTTACCCGTTCCTGGAGGGCCATGAATGAGTGTGATACGAGAATCAGCTGAGAGTGAGAGCATATGCTTGACAGCATCAAGCTGGGAGTTGTTAAGTGGGCGTTCAAGTGTTGAAAAATCAGGAGGAGGAGGAGGAGGAGGGGTAGAATGAGGAGTAAAGGAAGATGGCCATGAAAAATCATCAGATGGAAAACAGATCTTCTGGAACCAAGGATTATTGTCAAAAGCCTGGGTATCACCTTGCAGCACCCTGAGCACAGCCTCTCCTCGCTGTCTCTCAGCATGGGTGACTCTGTCTCGGCCTCTGGTTGTAATGGTGAGGTCCCCCTCCAGATGTTGACCTCCATGAGTATGGATAGCAATATCGGCGGATCGACCAGCATCTGCGACAACAAGGCCAGGAATGGCATAGCCGCGCGTTGGACCTCCGGTTGCCACCCGAACACGCTAAATTAACATTTAATATTTGAATATCGAATAATAATTTCTAAGAGATCATACCTGTTGGTTGGACGGGCGGATTTTGTTTTGATACCGGTCCACCGGGGCTTTCACCTGACCTGTCTTTGAATTCCAAGTTGCATTGTTGATCTTTTGAGTAACTTGTGTGGGCTTCTCTTCATCGAGACGCTGACCATCACGGCTGGTCTTCGCCAAGAAATCGAGGATCTCGTGGACGGTTAGACTGAGGACTCAGATTACAGTTAATGTGTACACTCACCATACCCGGAAGCTTTTGAGTGTTGATTCTTTTTGCTTTCGCAAAAGTCTCCTCCATGGTGCTGTACTGGAGCAGATGCTGGGCAAGCCATGCACGAAGGGCGATCTCGGAGGTACGTTTGGGATCATATCCCATGTTTTCAAACACATCCCACACGTTATCTTTGTAGATCGTGACTTCATCTCCTACTGCCAACTTTATCGACGCGAGGGGCTGACGGTTCCCCCGGCAACAAGCTGCTTGTATATCGATTCCGTTGACTAGGCGCAAACCACCATGGTCACTGTACAGAGACAAAGCGATCTCCTGGAAATCGAATGCGACGAGATCACCCAGAGGTCGGCAGAACAATTTATCCTGCAACAAGGTGCGCCCTGTGGTATCGCGAGGTTTGGTGCTCTTGCCTCCGCCGTTGCGATTTGGCTTACTGCTGTAGAACTCGACAAGCAGAACCTTTGACTCGTTCGCGATCGCCAATACGACGAGGCGGCTGTCAGATTCTGAATATGCAGCCGCTATGCCGATGGGTTGGGGGGGGCCATCGAGGAAAGGCCGCAAATATTCCTCCGTGAGGTTGGCCTCGCGGATAGATCGAACCGAGATCGGTTCGATGTCTTCGTCAAGGAGATTCTGGTGAATGCATCGGGTTGGCTGAGCCATGGTTGTCAGATAGATGGAGTAAAAGATTACAAGCGTGTTTAACGGCCCATGATGATGCAACGAGGCTGCCGTCCCGGACCGCAACGTGCAAAGAATTCGCACAAAAAAATATTCAACCCGGGTTCCGATATCGCGTGTTTGCAATCTTACAGGTCATAACGGGATATCATACATAGCGAAGCATCAGAGACTTGGTATGGCTCTGACATACAAATTCACATAATATTCCACCATCGTACCTAAGGCCACTTCAACCACGCCTGTTCCCCGAGTACCATCGCCAAAATGCCCACAAGAGACGATGCCGCAATGCCATCGAGAAAAGAGCGACTTGTGCAGATTACCATGCTCCGTTTGCAGCGGCTGAGCATGACATTGGTTCTGCGAATGTTCTTCAGGAAGCCGACTTTCTCCGAACGAACGAGGGAAATGATAATGTGGTCCTCCTCGTTACCTATCGTAGGATACTAATCAGCGCCTGCCATCTGATAGCTGACGAATAGGACTGACCTTGGAACGAATCGACGTTGAAACATTTGTCCTCCCACGGTAATTTAGCTGCTTTCAACCCTTTTTCCAGCATATTTCGCTGTGCGTCGTAAGCTGCAAGGTCTTCGTGAACAAACTAGTCAGATGGTAGATGAAAACGACTGACGGGTGATAATGCGATACTGCTTCCCGGCACGGTGATACTTGCCAGCCAAACTAATGGCGGCTTGCACTTCCTTCAAGTTCTGAAGCGATCACAGTCAGCCCCGGTACGCGAGGCAGTAAATTCTAACTGCTTACAACCCAGCTGTGTCCCTGGCTCTGCTCTTTTCCATTACGAACATCAAGTAATCGGCATGATAAAAACGAAGCGATCTCGTGCTCGGATTTCAGTTTCCCGTCGTATACGTATTGAGAAATGAAATTTCCAATGGGCACTGGCATTCGATCTGGGGTTCATGTGTTTCATAAATCAGCCCCATCATGGAATAAAGGAGTGTTTGAACAAGCATACATTGCGTGTCGAGGAATATGGCACGATCACGTAGATGTGGCATTTCAAATACACTGCGAAGCTCCGTGACGTCGTCTTGGCCGAATGGAGCCACTAAAAGAGCAGTTATTACGAGAGTCGGGCAGTTAAAGCACAAGTACGAACACTGTTTGTCATCTCCAATGAATACAAGTTTTCGAAGAGTTTTCGAAAAGCGAGATAACATGGGGAGATAATCTCCAATCTCGATCTGACTGGCCTCATCCACCAGTACAAGTTCAATGGGAACCAAGAGCGTGAATCTGCTAAGTTTACTGTTGGAAAGCATACTTAGAGTGCACAGAATTACTCTGGATCCCAACAGCAACCTGTCGGCAGAGACGGTGTCGTCTGGAAACATGGTAGATTCGATTACGTTTGGATGAATCTTCTCGTACAGATGTTCATGCCTATTAGGTCTGTCAGACGCCGGGTAAGGCACCCAGTAGTTAGCACGTACCAATCAAAATGGAAATCCTTCGACACTAGCAGTTTGAAGTTCAGAAATCCGACGTCTGCCAATTTCTCCGCAATATTCTTTACAGCGACATTAGACTGAGCAATAAGCCACATGGTGCGATCCGTCCGCATTGACATCATGCTCATGACGCTCGCAGCGATGACGGTAGTCTTGCCCGTCCCAGGCGGACCTTGAACCACAGAGATGCGATCGGCATCGCTATCGGACAGTATTCTCTCGACGGCGAGTGTCTGAGAGGGGTTCAAGGGACGGTGGGGGAAATAGATGGATGGGGAGGCGCGCTGTGGTTGCGTAGGCCATGTGGGAGTCTCCGATGGAAGCCATATGCTCTGCACAAATGGTTGTTGGAGCAGAGTAACGGATCCTTGCAGAGCCTTGAGGGTGATGGTCGCGCGTTGTGACTCTGCACTAGTCGGATCCTCCTTGCCAATCGTGTAAACAGATCGAATCGTGTCGGCGCGTAAATTGCTACGCAAGGCTACTGTCGCAGCGCGGCCGCTGACTTGAGTTGCACGACCTGTGGTGGAAGTTTGTTTACCCTTGGTCGTCGCGACTATCTCCATTGTCTACCAACAATAATGGCCCGTTAGTCACAATACTGAAACAAAATAAGAAAACCAAAGCACCTGCGAAGATGATGCCATAATACGAGTCTTGAAACGAGACGAGCTCAAATTCAGGTTTCCTTGCTTCATGCTGAAATCGCCAGTGATGTCGTTTTTGACTCGAGTTGGCTTCAATGCGTCCAATCGATCGGCATCTCGAAGGGTCTTCGCTAAGAAAAGGAGTCGCTTTGAATGTAGGTCAACAAACGCTAAATTGAAGCGCCGAATAGAATACACACGTTTTCCCCCAGAACTCGAGTGTCGATCCTTGGGAGCTTTGATAGTGCTTTGGTTAAAGACGGGAGACTTCCAGCTCGACATGCTGCCCAAGCCTGCAAGGCAACGTCTTGAATTGGCGTGGTAGCAGTCTCTTCATGTTTAAAGAGAGCGATCGTCTGGCTTTTGTGCAAAGTCGTCTCCCCGCCCAACGCATTCATTTTGGCGGCTACGGATTTACGTCCCGATCTGCTCGATGAAATTAAGTCGATGCCTCTTGTCATCCGTAAATTCAGGTCCAAGAACAGTGATGCGGAAAGTTTGTCCATACGAAAAGCGTACTTCTGTCGATCAGGATGACAAAGAATATTGTCTTGGAGAAGACTTTTGCCAGGCATCAGGTGAGGCGTCGTCTTGTTCGCCTTCTTTTTCTTTTTTCCTTTGGGCTTGGCGGATGAAAAGCGAACCACTAGGACCTGGGAGAGCGTCGAGAACGCGAGTGAACTGAGGACGCACTTTGCGCCGTAGACTGGGGCCAGGCCAATGACTTCAGCGTCAGCCGTGGACAGGAAATTCCATAGAATTTGTGGATCTGCTATCAGAACATTATCGTCGACTGAGATTACGTGAATCAAAGGGTGTTTCTGCTTGAAAATATTCTGGAGAATGTCGAATGTCTGATATGCCATCAGGCAAAAGTGTTAAGAGGGCGAAGAGCAGAGTGGGGTCTTCTTATAGCGCAGCACCTGCAACAGAACGTGCGGCTGCAAGCCTACCCACGTTAGGCGCCATATAACTAGGGTAGCGCATTCACCATCCGGATAAGTCGCTACAGAATGTGATATTCGGTTGCCGATTGTGAAGTTGCAAAGGGCGCGATATAAAAGGGCAATAAAGACGGCGACATGAAAGCAAGCAACACAGCTATTGTGAATTGAGATCAAGAGTTTACGATATAGACACAGCAACTGTGAAGACAGTGTGTTGTGGGGACATGCCAGGTGATTCACTGGCAAAGCCCGACTGTGAGTCGAGGCTTCCAGTCGTTCGGTACATTGTTTATCTTCTGGAAGGTCTGATAGGAGAATACTGATGAATTCATTTTTGGGAGGTGAAAGTGTAGAACAAGCTTAAGGTCGGAGTTGGTCGGAGAAGCTTCACATTTCTTTGCACGTGCTCCTAGCTATAGGCTTTGCACCAGCACTAATGGCAACACCCATTATCGTCGGCGTGGGAGCGATCACAGCAGCCTTGGTAGGGCGCCAGCTGTTTCGCAGTGGAGTCATAGGCGGGAAAAGGGTTGCAGAGCAATGGGTGAGGGGAGGTTTTCGATCAAAAATGGATCGCAAGGAGGCCGTGGCTATCCTGGGGCTCAAGTGCACACAAACACAAGTCATTTGCTGCAGAATACTAACACAGTATATATCTGGATAGAGATGGTCCCAAGCTGAAAACCCAGCTGAAAGATGCGCATCGTCACATTATGCTCGCAAACCACCCAGATCGAGGAGGTTCACCATACCTTGCGAGCAAGATTAATGAGGCGAAAGACCTGCTGGATAAAGAGGGCGGGAGGCGGTAGCAACCAGGTGCGTCATATTCCGTTCTGTTTATGCACTAGCAATCTGACGGATTCATGCAGTCTAAGGCTCTCGTTGGGATTCATTTGTATATTTATCTCGCGCTATCATAATCGTCCGTATTCAGCATTATCCATCTCTGCTCTGTCCCTTTGAATGACACATATTTCATGCATCTTTTTGTTCAACCCCTCGGGACACCACTGAAGGGCACTCACCAATATTGTCTCTAACCGCTTGGTTCGATCTACTCTGCTTTTTAGGACATAATTCGGGTCCAAGAAATTCAACCCGCACTTGAGCACCCCGCTTACTTGGTGTCAACCGGTTATTATCCAGGCCCTAAGACTCACGCATCATCGGACTAGAACTGTATGTATACGTCGCCGCGGGAATAAACGAAGATATTTCCTGCTACACAATCGGTCTTGGAGCGTTTTACGATCAAAAGAAGTCGAATTGTTGCAAACGAAGGCATGCATGTTGAGCGACTCCCACCCCAGCGTCTCCCTTCTCGCCACTCGGTGGAATCTCTATGCCTCGATAATTGAAACAGTGATAATTCAATCGTAATTCGAATGGGATAGGAATGGTGGGTGCAAACGGTGATAGTCATGGTACAGATGCTTTTGGGACATGATTCGGAGACTCGAAGAACTAATCTGAATGAAGTGCGTGGTCAACTCCGCGAAACGTGATGAGAACTCGAGGAAGTCCCATACATCGCACATCAGGCGATGATTCAGTGGCCGCCCATTCGAATGGCGTCTCTTGCAGGACGGAGGCAGCGAAAATCTGAAGGAAGGTGTCCATTATAATTGGCTGTTTAAAAAGAGTTAACTTGTAAGGCAACGAAGTAATTATTTCCAAGAAGGGGTGAGTGTTTTTAGACGTGATTTTTTTCTGCTGACCTTCGTATCTCTTCAGTAACGTCCAGGCGCGCTGCGAATACAATTTAGCGTAGGGAGGCCTGGTATTATTGTGCAGATGCGCAGCGTCATGAAGTCGCTATCGGTCTCCGGCGGCGGACATTGCTTTGTAGAGGACAGCGCATGAGCACAGGTTCAGAGATGATACGAACGCCAAAGAGGACAATTGTGTCGGTGTCCGTGCGCAAATTCAATTCGGGTATGCATTTTGCGGTTATTTAGTCATGTGCTAAAAGCAAACGGTCTTGCCCTACAGACTATCTCAGAAATTTCGAAGGCCAACTGCCACCTGGGAGCAAAGGCTACTATTGTTTAATGTGGGTTGATGACATATCATCATTCCAGCCATCGTTTGTTAATTTCGACAACGCTGATCCTTCTATTGTTTCGCCTCCAGCCGCCCCGCCTAAGGTCCACCCAACACAATCGGACTAAATCGTCGTAGCGTTCACGAAACCACTTTCTCTGATATGTCGTATCTCTGGACAGTGTCACAAACAAAATGCGAATTATATTGTTACAAACAAAAGAAGTGCGCATGGCGCAGCTTCCATTACTCCCAGCCACGCCTCCCTTCACTCAGCGAAAACTAACTGCCCTAAGAATCGAAAAGTAATAATGTAACGAAATGGTACGGACGAATCGGATAGGAATTATAAATGCAGATATGTTGGTGGTGATGGTATGACAATGCGTAGAGAGACTCGAAGAGTCAATCTGAAATGGAGTGTGCGTGCTCAACTCTCTGAAGCAGGCGTCGACCTCGAGGAACACTCATACCGTTGTTATAGCACATCAGACGATGATGCAGTAGCCGTTGCTGCCTCCACCCCTGGTTTCATAATCAACCTGGCTTGGGGTCTCTTCCGAGACAGAGGAAGCGAAGATGGTGAAGAAAGAATCCATTATTGGTTGTTCGAAATTAGTTGCTTGTAAGGCAAATAAGTGGTTGTTTCGAAGGGTGAGTGTTGTTAGACATGATTCTCTGCTCACCTTTTATACCTTTGCAGCGACATCTAGGCGCGCTGCCGAACACAATTGAGAGTTCTGGCGGACCTGATACTATTGTGCGTGATGCGCAAAAGCCTGAGGTTGCTACGGATCTTCGTCGACAGTACCTATTGTACGGACGACAGCGTGTACATGGAGACGTCGAGATCACCAGGGCGCTGAAAACGATAATTGTGGACATACATTTTTTCATCTGATGATTGTTCGCGCTGAAAGAAAACGGTTTCACCTTATGGAGCTCTTGGCACATTTTGGATGACAATTGCTCAGGGGGGTCCCAGAGCGTCTTTCTGATTATGGCGACATACCGATGTTCATGTCACCTCTTGCCTCCGGCTATCAACTTCCCTTGCTGGGCCTGACGCCTGTATCCCTATCGGGCCTTGCATGGCCCAGCTAATATTAATGGCAACCGGACAAGAACCACCACTGGTTGCAGCGTTTGCGAGAAATTCGTGGTTTACAATTAGGCCACATCTTTCGGAGTTCAAGCGTTTTCAAACAATCGTATTATTAAAAATAAGCTATGCGCAAAGCCCATTGCACCCTCTCTCCTGACTCTCCCACCCTGTGGAAACTAAACTAATAATCGAAAGGTGATAATTTAATCACAATTGAACGAAGAGGTGAATGCGAATATGATGGTGATTATCCAGATACTGTTATGATGCGATGCAGAGATTCGAAAAAGTGAATCTGAATTGGGTGCGTGGTCAGCTCCACGAAGCAGGACAAGAGGTTGAGAAAGACTCTTACCATTGCGATGGCGCATTCAAGCGATGACACAGTAGCCATTGCTACCTCCACCCCTGGTCTCGAAATCAATCTGGCTTGGGGTCTCTTCCGAGACAGAGGAAGCGAAGATGGTGAAGAAAGAGTCCATTATTGGTTATTCGAAGTAAAAAAGAGTTGCTTGTGAGGCAAAGAAGTGATTGTTTCGAAGGGCGAGTGTTGGGATAGACGGGAGTCTCTGCTCGCCTTTTATACCCAGCAGCGACGTCCAGCAACAATACATGGTGCTTATTGTGCGGTTGATCCGCCATAGAAGGCTGAGCATGGAACTTCATCACCTACATTGTTTATTGTGTTGGCAGCGACGTGCGAGCGTGGTGGCTGGCGTGCCAAGATACTAAGTAATTGTGTCCGTGGTGGCTTCCCAGATGTGGACCCAAAATTCTGATGCGGACACACGCCTTTTTATTAGGTAATAACAAAGAAACGGTCTCATGTTGCGGAGCATCGATGGTTCAGTTGAAGGGTCAACTCCCTGGGGAAAAGCCAGAGATGTTTGGTTATTAGGAGGTAGGCCAATGTCATGCCAGCTCAAACACGGCATTGGGTCACGGTGGAGAGTCCAGAGCACCCGTAATGAATCGCCAACAGTACCAACAGACAGCCTGATAACCGCTGGGACAATGAAGATGTGGCCAAGCCGCAGAACTGACATACGGATCATCACCGAAAGATGCAGGAGCTTTGACTCTTCCGGTGTCCTCGCAGCAAGAAGAAGAATAAGGTGGAGATAGGCCGTCCTAGACAACGTCGTACGTGAGAGAAGAACAAGAACATGTCACTTGCCAAATGCGGGGCCTGTGTGTTTGTTCTAACTTCCAAACCAGGTAGCCTGTTGTTTGGATGAGTATAACGGTTTGATATTTTCCGACGTGTTTCCGGGGCTCTGGTTTTTAGACGCAGTAAACGATCAGCAAAAGTTGAAATAGAGAAAGAGGAACAATAGGAGGGTAAAGCCATTTGGAATCGGTGACAAATTCGAGAACCACAACAAGACATGTAGGACCCGAATGAAGCACAACAAGTGTATTGCTTCATGACATGAGAATGCCGAACGAAACAATTGGGATCCGTACGGTGGTTGCCGGGCACACGGTCTGCTGTCACCAGTAGGCGGCATTAGATTTTCGGTAGAGAGAGTGATATAAGACGATGTATTATTCCACACCATGAGACACCGTGGCGCCTTGAGGCCTGAGGCCTTGAGCTCTTGAGGGCGGCAGGCTGAGAAACATGCCAAAATAGGCGGCGTCGTTGTCTGCTTTCGGCAATTCCAACCCCGTCTATTCCCTTATTAGTATCAAGCCACAGAATTATTACTTATCATGAGCACATCGGAGTTGAAACCGTCAAAGTTAGGTACCAAGGAACAGTAAGCATCACCCTGTCTCCTTGAGGATTTGAAGCATCTTGATTCTCAGCTGGGATAATGTGTACGACGAGGAGCTTGCGAACTTTGAAGAACTTGGCGACGAAGGCGAGATATGGTGCCTTACATTTCTTGCCCCACAGTCTGTCATCTTCTGATAGATCAAAATGCATAGGTTTGGAGAGGAGAGCGTAGAAAAAATGGTGAGATGGGCCCTCGAATATGTTCTACCTTCCGGCGCCCCATGGGTCCTTGAAGTTGGCAGCGGGAACGGAACTCTGTTGTTCGCTCTACTAGATGCCGAATACCAGCCTGAAAGGCTGTTTGGGATAGACTACAGTCCAGGGTCCGTCAAGCTTTCTAAGTCGATTGCTGGCACTCGGGGAGGCGACAAGATCTCGTTCCATCTCTGTGACTTTTTGAAAGAGGATCCGCCAACGACACCATCTATATCTGAAGAAATTGGCACAGGGTGGGATCTAGTGCTCGATAAAGGTACATTTGACGCGATTGCGTTGATGGAGAAGGATAGCAATGGCATGGCGCCCGTTGATGGGTACCCATCGAAAGTTGCGAGGTTGTTGAAGCCTGGAGGTTATTTGCTAATAACCTGTACGTAGCTTATGATTAAGCGCTGTGCGTTTGCCCATCAGTTGACAATATTTTTTGGTTGTCAAAAGCTTGCAATTTCACCGAGGACGAGCTCAGAGCCAAGTTTGCGGACGTTCAGCCAAGGATGGGATACCATTCGAGGATACAACACGCTACCTTTACGTATGGAGGTAAAAGTGGCAGCATATGTTCGAGTGTAGCATTCCAGAAAACTCCGTCACCCACATCTCCGCCAAACAATTGATGCAGAAATAATTACATCCAAAAGTCAGGGATAATGCACATGCCAGTCCTCAGCGTGTCCACTGCACGCCCACTTAACCAACCCGTCCCTATTTTCACTCATAGGCATCTGCTTTGACAGAAAATAAATCAGCCCCAGTACCAAAGTTTCTACACACGTCGCTCTAATAAAAATTTCTAAAGGTCCTCAGTTGCCCGTGGCAACGTAGTCCCGTGGGGATGAATGGAACCTACACCATCAGCACGATGAAGATGCTCCGCCTGATATCCGTGTTCATGCCCTGTTTCCGCGCTAGCTTGAGCAAAGAGTTACTAATCTCATTCGTCGTTCTTATTTGTGTCTGTCGAACCACTAAAGGATCGCCACCCCAGCCAGCGCCAATGAGCCATTTACTTTTACTCTCGGTGGTGTGAAAATCCTCAAGAGACGCATAGACGTTCATGTGCAAGAACTGTATATGTGTAACCAGTGTAAATTTTTAATGGTGGATGGACGGGGGACGGGGGTTCTGTGTCGCTTCTTGGCCATAGAGGAACTTCTTCATCCGCTTGACGGCTTCGCCTCCCGGCGTTGTCCCACGGTCCGCTTGGCTTTGTTATTTTTTAGATTGGTCAGGTCTCGATCATCAAGCGAGTACTTGAGCTGACCCGTGAACATTAAGGTCAAATTTAGAGCGGGACGAAGGGAGTGATATACGTACTTCGGTAATTCACCTTGATTGGACAGTTTTGTGGTCGTTATATCCTTCGGTGCCGATTGGTCATTGGAGAAGCGAGTCTGGCTACCTCAGTCAGTATTGTACGCATGATATCAGCGACTACGCTTACCCCTAACGATTTTAACAGAAGGCTGAACTTTGTGATCTTCTGGTGTAATTGATCGTGATATCGAACTTGGAGACCTTGATCCAGGCCTCACCCCCAAATGAAAACCCATAAGACTGGCTCCCTTTGCCCCGTGCCCAGGACAAGCATGGCAGGGACATCCGAAACTAGAAAAGAGACGAGATGAGGTGGTTTATGTTGAGACGTTGATGTGATCAGGATCAGATGGTATAACTCCATTTTTGTTGTCTCTCGTGATACAGCCTTAGGAGCTTTCTGATCAGTGATGCTTCCATCTGAAGGGATATGACAGCTCAAACACAGCATTAGGTGACCTGCGAGAGTCCAGAGCACTTGTAATGAATCGCCGAGTGACATTGCTGCAAGAAGAATTGAGGTCGGCCATCCTGGACAAAGTCGTGGGAGAGAAAACAAGAAAATGTCACTTGCGAAATGCGGGGCGTGTCATTTGCCGTCTTGCCAAATGTGGGGCGTTACTGTCTACTTTTAGTAACGACTATTCCTTATTTAGTACGAGTTCAAGTATCAAACCAGACTCACCCACTCACATTATCATGAGCGTCAAAGTTAACTTGAAGTATCAAAGAACAGTGAGCATTATTAATATTTTGTCTCGTCTCTTGAGGATATGAATTAGCTTGATTTTCAGCCGGGATACTAATTGAGCTTGCGAACTTGGAAGAACTTGGCGGGGATAAAAGTTCACCCAAAGGATTCCCTTTCTAGCGAATTTCTGTACTTGAGATGGAGAGATAAGTTATGGTGCCTTACATCCCTTGTCCGCGGTCTGCCATATTCTGATGGAACGAAATGTATAGGTTTGGAGCAAGGACCGTCGAGAAGCATATTGTGAGATGGGCCCTCGAATACGTTCCACCTTCCGGCGATGCCACGTTCACGTTCGGCGGTAAACATAACAGTTTATTTTCAAGTGTGGCATCCCAGAAACTTCATCGCCTTCTCCATCAAATAATTGATGTGGTCCACTCAAAGGTTAGGGATAATGTCCTTGCCAGTCCTCAGCGTGTCCACCGCAACTCCAGTGGCCCACTTCGCCAACCCTTTATCATCCTCACCCTGTGGCTGAGACATCTCCTTTGACAGAAAATAAATCAGCCCAAGAGTCAAAGTTTCCACACGCGTCGCTCTTATAAAAACTTCTTCCAAAGCTCCCCGATTGCGCGTGGTGGGCATGGAAGTGCCCAGAACCGGTACGGACGCCTGGGTGGCGATGAATAGTTGTGTAAAGAGATTTCTTAAGAAATCGGCTGTGCGAGGTTTGACGAGTGTGAAATCAACGGGCTGTATTATTTAAAAAATGGATCCTGTGAGATGACTGCCAAATGAAATACAAGGAACCAACCGCTCACCTTCAGGATCGCAAGGGTACAGCAATCTTTGGCGATCCACCACCCATACGCCTTTGCTATGTTTGCCATCCTCGCTGCTGAAATATTCTTAGCATCAAAACCATCATCCTCTTTGAGGTTCTTTATGACCTCGGCGCCGCCGACGGTGGTCTCTCCGAGGTCGCGCAGGAAGTCCCAAAGACAGAACTGGAGCGTGACTTTGTACGAATGAGATGTACGGCAGAGGTGTTGGGCGGTGAGCGTGTAATATGGGTTGTAAGATTTTTCCTGAAGGTAAACATCATCAGCATGTACAAAAGTTCGGAGTTTATTGGAACGTACGCACGTTGCCACAGCAATGCAGGATAACTCGTATTATCTCTCGTTGCTGAACTTCGGTCAGGTTAAGCTGCGAGAGCCGCTCGCACGCGTCAACGTAGTCCTGGGGGCAAGAGGTAAACGGAGCATAATTTGAAGGGATGAAAGTGGAACTTACATCACTACTCATCAGTACAATGAAGATGCTCCGCCTGATATCCGTGTTCATGCCCTGTTGCCGCGCCAGCTTAAGCAAGGAGTTGTTGCTAGTCTCACTTGCTT
>Ga0137418_10003437_pt1 | contig 14263 bp, 14 predicted proteins | sample CZODoug3_1_2_16f_FD_122242 | JGI IMG/M metagenome (GOLD analysis project Ga0137418, IMG submission 122242) | Vadose zone soil fungal communities from Angelo Coast Range Reserve, California, USA - CZODoug3_1_2_16fungal (Hybrid Assembly) | ecosystem: Environmental > Terrestrial > Soil > Vadose...
CGAACACATGGTTTCTCTGCTCGGAGTGCGCGTTTCAGACGGGCATAGATCTCAGGAGACCATTGCAACACTCCGATGGGTGTTTGAGTGAAATCGCCTGTGGGTGTTGAAAAAGTCCGTTCTTCGCCGTCCTGCCCCTGTGCGTTTGCGATCGCGACGAGCAGCTCGCCGAGCCGTGACTCGAATCCTGGTCAAATTGTCTCGATGAACGCAAAAAAGCCCCGTCCCAGAAGACAGGGCTGAACTCAACACGTTGCCAACTATTCCGGCTTCATACCCATCTGTTTGATCATATCTTTCTGTTCCGCGGTCCATGTACCGGACATGTCTCCGTGCTGCAGCAGCAGTTTCTTCTTGGCATACATGTCTTTTGTCGTGTGGAACTCTTTCACATTGGCCTGATGCCCTGAGAGGTCCCACTCGCCGACGCCTTTGTCGTGGTACTTGAAGACGACGTTGTCGACGTAAGTGATCTTGTTACCCCAAAGATCCATCGCAGGAACCACATTCAGCGGCTTTCCGTCGCTGTCCCGCTTCATTACGCCCTTTTCCTCGAGAATGTCAGGGATGGTCAGCGTATAGGTGTTCTTGTCGGGCGATTCCTTGAAATCGATAGACACGACTTTGCTTCCGACGATGTGTGGCGGGTTCCAGCCGAACATGAACGACAGCATCTCAGTGAATGCTTCGCGTTGAGCGGGCGTTGTACCTTTGTCGAAGTAGGCCGTGCCTTGCACTTTGCTGGCGTCGGGGTCAATCAGGTCTCCGATAAGTACAGCCTTGAAGCCGCTCATATCTACTTTCCCGTAGTGACCGTGTTTGATGTAGGTAAAATCGGCGGCGTCACAGCTTCCGTGATCTGGATGACCGTTGGACCGGCACGGACATGCAAAGGCGGTGCATTGGCATTCGGTCATGCTGATCCCTTGCACGTCAAAGTCGGGAATATTTTTAGGTGCACTCTTGGCCTCATCAGCAATCGCAAAGCCGGAAAGCGCAAACGCAAACATCAGAAGACCGGCAATGGTTAAAGTCTTCATAATCTCCTCCTTCAAGGACTCCCATTCGAGCGTAGTAACTGTACGGCTGCCACGCCTTGCGGTCAAGCGCACGCGCCCCAAGAATATAAAGAGGAGTGGAGCTCAAGGTTCGTATCTTGACGGCAGGTTGATTGTAGACTTGTGTGGTCCGGCGCAGGAGGGATATATGATTCGCTGGTTTCTCCACGATGTAATGGTCATTTCCGCTCTTTTGTTTCTCTCCTGCCAAAGTAGCCGCGCCCAAGCCAACAATCAGTCTCTGAACGACTCTTTGAATAACCGAAAAGTTGAGGTCGAGAGCCTGGTCATTTCTGGCACGCAGGAGATTGACTCCGCGGAACTGGCGGAAATCACCGATAGCATGTCCGGATCCACGTTCAATGACGATGCCGATGAATTGGGCGAAAGAATACGAGCACAGTTTCAGGATCGCGGGTACTTCAAAGCGGAGATGCAGAAGCTGGACATCAAAGTAATCGACCCACTCGCCTCTCCAAAGCCGGTCCGGCTGGAAGCCAAGGTCAGCGAGGGACCACGTTTCCGATTGTCTACAATTGAGTTCACCGGCAACCATGCTCTCAGCGCACAAGAGTTACGAGCAAAGTTCCCTATAACGACCGGTGACAAATTCGCGAGATCGAAAATTGCCACCGGGCTGGAAAGCATGCTCCGACTCTACAGATCGCGCGGATTTCTAGATCTTGTTAGCATTCCGGACACGAACTTCGATTCCGGCTCGACTGCGAGCTTAAACATTGAGGTGCAAGAGGGACGACAATATCGGATGGGCAACCTCGAAATTCTGGGCCCATCCGAGGTTGGGGAGAAGCTCCAGGTGCGGTGGGAACTTCCTCCAGGCGCAGTCTTCGACGCCAGCTATGCAGCAACGTTTGTGGAAACAAACCACTCGCTTTTTCCGTCTGACTTCACCCAAGAGACCGACGTCGGGGTATTTCCGGATTGTCGCGATGGGACGGTTTCCGTCCATCTTCATCTGACATCCGATACACAGCACGCGGCCCTTGACCGCACGGATGCGTTCGACCCGGTCGGAGATATCCTGCAGGGCGGGTGCGGCACTCGCGACCAAAGCAGCCCCGGCTTCGGTCAGCGCCACGCTGCGCGTCGTGCGCGCGAACAGCGGCACGCCCAACCGCTCCTCAACCAGACGAACCGCGTGGCTGACGGCCGAGGGGCCCATGCCAAGTTCGGAAGCTGCGGCGGCGAAGTTCTTGCGCCGCGCCACCGCGAGAATGACCGGCAAGTGGTTGAGAAGATCTCGATCCATTCATGAATAATATCGCATATTATATACCGAATAAACAGAGTTATCGCGCAGCCGATTTTCCCTGATGGTGGATGTCGAGGGCCGCACGACAGCCCAGATCGAACCGACAGGAGCACCCCATGCCTCATTCGCGCGCTTTGAACAGCTACTTCACGCTTGGCCGGACCGGCCTGCGCGTCAGCCGCCTGGCACTTGGAACGATGACCTTCGGCACGGAATGGGGCTGGGGCACGGACAAAGAGACCGCGCGCGAACTCGTCAACACATATGTCGATGCCGGCGGCAACTTCTTCGACACCGCCGACCTGTACACCAACGGCACCTCCGAGACCTGGCTAGGAGAATTCATTGCCGAACGGGGCCTGCGCGATGCTGCAGTAATCTCGACCAAGTTCAGCTACAACGCCCAGCCGGGAAATCCGAACGCAGGCGGCAACGGGCGCAAGAATATCCTGCGTGCGGTCGAGGCCTCGCTGAAGCGTCTCGGCACCGATTACATCGACCTTTACATCCTGCACACTTGGGATCGCGTGACGCCGGCGGAAGAGGTGATGCGCACGCTGGATGACCTCGTGCGCTCGGGCAAGGTGCGTTATGTCGGTCTCTCCGACGTTCCCGCATGGTACGCCTCGCGCGCGCAGACGATCGCGGAGTTTCGCGGCTACGAGCCGCTCGCGGCGCTTCAACTCGAATACTCGCTCGCGCAACGCAGCGTCGAGCATGAATTCGTGCCGCTCGGCAGCGAGCACGGCATGGGCATCATGGCTTGGGCGCCGCTCGCGAATGGCCTGCTCTCCGGCAAGTATCGCGCGGGCCAAGACAGTGACGCGGGCGCAAGCCGCCTTGAGGTGCTCAAGGGCTCCAATCACCCGGCCCTGACGACCTTCTCGGCGCGCAATCTCGCCATCGTGGCCGAGCTTGAAGCCGTTGCGAAGCAGCTCAGCCGCAGCATGGCCGAGGTCGCACTGAATTGGGTTGCGAACCGGCCGGGGGTGGCGTCGGTCATCGTAGGAGCCACGAAGCTCACGCAGCTTGCGCAGAACATCGCGGCGCTGTCGTTCGAGATTCCTTCTGAGCTTCAGGATCGTCTCGATGCCGTGAGTGCACCCGAACGGGGCTTCCCCTACACGCTCTTCGGCGACGAAGTGCAGGGAATGCTGCACGGCGGCGCGACCGTTGGCGCCAAGCGCCACGGCTATGTCCCGGACGTGCTGATTTCCGGTAGCGGTGCGACGGTCGCGGCGTGACGCGAATGCAACAAATTCACCTTGGGAGAATCCTATGAGCAATATTCTTGAACTCGCCGGCCGCCGTGCGCTTGTCACCGGCGCGACCAAAGGCGTCGGCCACGCCGTCGCAGCGCGACTGCGTGAAGCCGGCGCGGCAGTCCTCGGCACGGCGCGGGCCCGACCCGCCGACCTCTCCGCGGAAGAGCTGTTCGTGACGGCGAATGTTGCGACTGCCGAGGGCTGCGCCGCAGTAGCCGACGCCGTGATGAAACAGTTCGGCGGTATCGACATCGTCGTGCACGTCGTCGGCGGTTCCTCTGCGCCTGCGGGTGGTTTTGCGGTGCTCGATGATCGGGAGTGGCAGCGGGCGCTCGACCTTAATCTCTTCCCGGCCGTCCGTCTGGATCGCGCGCTCTTGCCAGCGATGCTGAAGCAGGGCGCCGGGGTGATTATTCACGTCACCTCGATTCAGCGGCAATTGCCACTAGCCGAAGCCACCATCGCTTACGCGGCTGCCAAAGCGGCGCTCGCGAACTACAGCAAGGGACTGTCCAAGGAAGTCAGCCCGAAGGGCGTTCGTGTCGTCCGGGTATCGCCGGGCTGGGTCGAGACGGAAGCAGCAGTGAATCTCGTCAAAAGATTGGCCCTCGAAGCCGGAACTGGCGAGGAGGCGGCGCGCCAAGGCTTGATGGATTCGCTTGGCGGCATCCCGTTAGGGCGGCCAGCGAAGCCAACCGAGGTAGCGGAGCTCATCGCTTTTCTTGCTTCGCCGCGTGCCGCCGCAATCACCGGCACGGAATACGTCATCGATGGTGGCACCGTTCCGACAGTCTAGGCAGGTACGCGAACCATGTCGGGCGCTTTTCGGAGGAGCTCGGTCCTGCCGGCGAACACCTGGGGAACTTCCCGCAAGCCTTCACGCATCTCTCTCTCATCAGCGCGGCATATTACCTGGATCGAGCCCTGTCAGGTCAGGATGGCCGCAGTTAAGCCTTCGACGACCGAGGAGCAGATCTGAGCGAGCGCCTCCGGCGAAGCGGTTGTTGTCGGTGAAACGCCGAACCGAACCTAGCCACGCGCCTGCAATCGCTGGCGGAGCACCGGTCCGATTCGCACATTTGGTCGCGCCTGGAGAGGTTCGATAAAGCTCATCCATTGCGCCGCTCAATCCAATGATCGAGCGACAACCGTCCCGAGCCCCATGCCATTATGCCAAGCGCCATGGCTGCCCAGGTTAGGTGCACTGGCCAGCCGTCTGGCACCGTGAGCTCGACTACGAGAGTCATCACCAAGAGCGCGCACGCAGCCAGTCGTGTCGCCAGCCCGAGAACGAGGAGGATGGGAAAGAGAATTTCGGCGGAACCGACAAGGAACGCCGTCGCCTCAGGCGCTGGAAACGAGTACGGGCCGCCCGGCAAATGCAACTTGAACTCTGTGCTGAAAAGGAAAATCGCAGTGTCGTTCAGTTGCAGGAAACCGTCCCATTTGTTGATGCCGGATCGCCAGAATGGAGTCGCGAGCCCGATGCGCAGGACAAGTTGGGTGAGAGACGGCGGCGCGATCAGGGCAATACTGGCGTTCACCCGTCTAACGAGCCGACTGATCGTTTGCCATCCCATCAGCTTTCTTCCCAAAGAGCTGTCGTGAACACGCCCGCCTCAAGCAATCCACCAATGTTGGCGGCGAGATCGAATGACGCGCTGTCCGAGAGCGCTGCCGCTGCCGCGACGCCGAGTGATTCGCCGGCAATGAGGCGCGTGAGAAAAATTGCGCCGCCGGGCGGCAGCCGTCGGGCTTCCACCTCCAGCGCGGGCCTCGTCAATAGGGCGTCCTCCGGCTCGACGACCTCGACACGCGTGGCCGGGCCGTCGCTGCGATTAGCAGTGAATATAGTGACCGCCGGGCAACGTGACCGGACGACCCGCGTCGCGGGATGGGGTTTCAAAACGGTATCGGCCAGCCGCTCCGGCGGGATCGAAGCTAAGGCGCGCGGCGTGAGCGGTTCAACATCGGCGGCGTGATAGGCGTCGAGCCAAGCCCGCTCGACCCGCGCCACATCCGCCAGCCATGGCACTGATTGCGCGTATTCGTACCGTTCGATGAAGTCAGGAAAGTCGCGTCCATACTCGAACAACAGCGGTGAGAGCGGCGGCGCGGCCCGCACATAGAAGCGCGCCATCGCCCGGAAGAAATCCACTCCGGTGATACGCTGCGTCGCTGGAAATGCCACCGCCAGCGCGTTGATGAGACTGACGGTGACGTTGTTGCGATAGACGTTGTACCGCTTGTCTGCCGCCTTGGATTTCGGCCCGGCGACCACGGCTGGTGTGGCAAGATCGGGATCGAGCAGCGCGCGGGCAAAGACGGCTGCGTAAGAAGGCTCGCCCCCGAACCCCTCGCGACATTCAACGGGCGGCATAGGCTTTTCCAGGCATGAAATCTTGCGCATGGCGGTCCATGATCGCTTTTGCGGCGCTAGCCTCCGCTTTGAGCAAAGGCCAATCCGGCAGGTCGCTGTCCCATTCAACGAGTGTCGGAATGGGTCCGCATTGACTAATGATGACGTCGAAGAGTTTCCACACCGCGTCGGCAACCGGACGGTCGTGGCTGTCGATGAGCAGAAGCTCGCCCTCGTCATCTGCCTGTTCGGCATGGCCGGCGAGATGAATCTCACCCACGTGTTCAACCGGAAAATCAGCGAGATAGGCGAGCGCCGCAAAGCCATGGTTGGTGGCCGAAACAAATACGTTATTAATGTCGAGCAATAAACCGCACCCGGTGCGCCGAACCAGCTCCGCGACGAACAATGTTTCGCTCATCGTTGATTCAGGGAAAATGAGATAGGTCGACGGGTTCTCAAGCAGGAGCTGGCGGCCGAGCGCCTCTTGTACCTGATCTATATGATCGGCGACACGAGCGAGCGTCGCCGCTGTGTAGGGGAGCGGCAGCAAATCGTTGAAATAGGTGGTGTCGTGGGTCGACCAGGCGAGATGCTCGGAAACCAACGCCGGCTCGTAGCGCTCGACAAGCGCCTTGAACCGCCCAAGATGCGCCTCGTCGAGCGGCTGCGGGCCGCCGATCGACATGCAAACACCGTGGAGCGAAACAGGGTAGTCTTGGCGGATTTGGCTCAGTGCGGCATGGGGCGCACCGCCGGCGCCCATGTAGTTCTCGGCATGGACTTCAAAGAAGCCATCTCGCTTCTCGTCGGCCAGGATCGCCTGCACATGTTCGTGCTTGAAACTCGTGCCAACACGGCCCCTAATGGAATGAGCCGGAAAGCGGAATGCTGCCGGCGCTTGCCCAGCTGAGCGCATCGCCAGTCTTTTCATAGCATCTCCCCTTTCCGGCCCGCCACTCGGCTTATGATTGAAGGTCGCGATTCAGATTGGTTGCGGCGAACCGTGGCGACCGCCGGGCACCACGATCGAGGTGCAGGTGCCGCCCTGCACAAACTTCCAGGCGTTTCCCTGGAAATCGACAGTTGACGTGCCCTGACAGGTCGTGCCCGGCCCGGCAGCGCAGTCGTTCTGGCCTTTTAGAGCGACGCCGTAGCATTTCTGCTTGCCTGCGGCTGTGGCCGCGTCTGCTTCGGCTTTGGTCAATGGCGCGGCGGTCGCCAAAGACGCAAGCGCAGTCGCAACGGCGCCGGCGAGAACCGCCGCGCCTACGGTGGATTTAGACATATTGCTTTTCTCCTGTCGGGTTGAAAATGCGCTGTTCCTCGGCGCACCTAAATTAATTCGCCCAAGAGGGCGATAGGTTGCATTTCCGTGATTACACGATTTCGTGAACGGGTCGGCTCGAAAGGCTCAGAAAAAATCAAAGAAATCAAACGCGGCAAACCATGACACGCAGGACCCGCATATGATGTGAACAGTAAGTAGACCCACCGTCCAAGCGAGGTGAAACCTTGTCGCGGCTGGGAACTTTAGTATGGCATGTGTGGTTGTCGGCAAATCCGTTCGTACCGCGCATACGGCCAACTGCTGAGATCATTCAGATCTATGTGCTCGTGGTGACATATGGCAATCGGCGCGCGGGTCACCTATTTTGCCGATGCTCTCCAGCGGCGTCTTTCGACTGCGCTTGTCTGGCTAGGTGATGCGATCGCATTCCTCAGCCGGACGGCTTGGCCGCTCGTCGATCTTCTGATCCGGATCTGGATCGGTAAATCGGCGCTGGTCTTGAGCGTGCTGATCTCGACTGACTGGACGACGGTCGTCCGCATGGCGGAGGGCTCCTATCCGATCCCGGACCTCAGCCTCGGGTCCACAGCGCTTCTGAGCCAGGTGTATTGGCTCGCCGCCATCTCGTTGATCCTTGGACTGGCGACTCGAGTCGGCGCCGCAGTGTTGTTGGCGCTTACCATCGCAAGCCACATCCGCGTGGCAGCGCTTGACCTGAACCTGTTCTGGATGGCGTTGCTCGCTTACTACGTCCTGCTTGGCGCCGATCGCCTGTCGCTTGACCGGCTTTTGTCACAGGGATTGAAGAACAGTCCGCTGCCGCAGGCTGGCGCGCTGATCACACTCCTCGATGCGACGCGGCCCGCGCTCACTGCCATCTATCTACTCGCCCTACGCGTTGCGCTTACGTTGACGCTGCTGCTGGCGGGCGGCCATATGCCGACGGCCATGATGACGACGGCAGAGACCCACGCGTGGCTGCCCGTGGGCTCGGCGGCGCGACTTTTCGGAAACGAGGGCGTCGCGTTGGCGCTACTCATCGGTAGCGGGCTCGCGACGCGCGCAACCGCCCTTCTTGCCGTCGTGATGATCGGCTACCACAAGATGATGGGCGGTGACATGAGCTTGCCGTTCTATTGGACGGTGCTCCTGTTGCTCTTGGTCGCCAAGGGTCCTGGACCGTTCTCGCTCGACGGCGCCGTACTCGCAGGGTTGCGGCGGAGTTTGCCAGAGCTGTCGGGTAACCTCGAGGGCCTGCCCCGTGTCGTCATCGTCGGAGCGGGATTCGGTGGCATCGCCTGCGCTAGAGCGTTGCGGCATGCCCCGGCTAGCATCACACTTATCGACCGCCAGAACTACCACCTGTTCCAGCCACTGCTCTACCAGGTTGCGACCGCCGCGTTGTCACCAGCTGACATTGCCATTCCCATAAGGGCTATTTTCCGTGATCAGTTCAATGCCAAGGTGATGCTGGCGACCGTCACCGGCCTCGATACTGAGCGGCGCGAGGTGTTGGCGGATGGGCTCAACCTACCCTATGACTACCTTGTCGTCGCGACCGGCGCGACGCACAGCTACTTCGGTCACGACGCCTGGGCGCCCTTTGCGCCAGGCCTCAAGCGCGTGGACGACGCAACACTTGTCCGCGGTCGGGTGCTAGAGGCATTCGAACGTGCTGAGGTGGCCGCGAACGAGGGGGAGCGGCGGCGGCTTCTCAGATTCGTCATTGTCGGTGGCGGTCCGACCGGAGTCGAGCTTGCAGGCGCCATTGCCGAGCTTGCCCGCGTCGGGATGGCGAAGGATTTTCGCAATTTCGATCCAGCCACGGCAGAAATCATTCTGGTGCAAGCAGGTCCGCGGCTGCTGCCAGCGTTTCCCGAGTCGCTATCGGAGGTCGCGCGTCGCTCGCTCGCCAACATCGGCGTCAAGGTGTTCCTCAACAGCAAGGTTCGTCTGATTGATGCCGACGGCGTCTCGGTAAACGACAGGCGCATCTATTCAAGAACGGTATTGTGGGCTGCGGGCGTCGCCGCATCACCCGCCGCGAAATGGCTCAACGCGGAAGCCGACAAGGCGGGCCGCGTCAAGGTTCAACCCGATCTCTCCGTCCCTCACCTGCGCGACGTTTACGTAATCGGCGACACCGCTCTTGCCAATTGTTGGCAGGGCCAGCCTGTACCGGGACTGGCACAGGCTGCCAAGCAGGGTGGGGCCTTCGTCGCCAAGGTCATTCGCGCAAAGCTCCGTGGCGAGCCCGTCTCGTACGCCTTCTCTTACCGACATATGGGCAGCCTGGCGACGATAGGGCGGAAATCAGCGCTGGCCGATTTTGGTTTCGTCCGGTTGCGTGGGGCCATGGCCTGGTGGCTCTGGGGCATCGTCCACGTGCTGTTCCTTGTCGGATCCCGCAACCGCGCGGCGGTCGTGTTGAATTGGATTTGGTCCTATGTAACGTACCGCGCCTCGACGCGGCTCATCACCGGCTCAAGCCCACAAGCACGTAACGAAATCAAATGACCTGACCTGAACGTGTATCGGTTTCCTGGATTATTCACTATAACCCGGCGCTTTTCGAGCCAACGCACTCAAGCCATCAAGCATCCGCTCCCGCCATGAATAAATCGGATCGTCCGAAGTCAGTACGCGGAAGCTGCTGATGCTGCGAGCCCACATGAAGCATCCGAATAGGATGTAGTCGGCATAGAGCGGCCGGCCTCCCGCAAGGTAGGGCTGAGCCGCGAGGATGATTCTAGCCGGTTCCAGACTTTGACGGAACCCAACGACCCTGGTGTCGCGATCGGCCGACACCTCTTCCAGCCGCATGCCAAATCGCTTCTCCCGACTTTCGCGGAAATAGCGCCGGTCTTTCTCGTGAAGATGCGCGTAAATATCAGTCAACAACAGGCGGACGAGAGCACCGTTGACGACCGTGTCGGCCCAGGAATTGATGAAGCGTGTTGGGGCGCGCGCTTCCGCACTACCGAACAAGAAAGGCCGATGCTGATAGGTGTCTTCCAGGTACTCAGCGATCGTCCAGGAGTCGGACACGACTTTGTCGCCGTCCAGCAGGACTGGAACCCGCCGCTGGCCGGAGATCTCGATGGCATGCGTCTCGCTGAACCGCCATGGTATCGTCTCGACGGTGAGCCCCTTGTGTGCGAGCGCCAGCTTGGTGCGCCAGCAATAGGGGCTGAACCGGCGATCCGGCTCGGCGCCGGCCAGATCAAACAGCTTAATTGTCACGGCGCGCCTCGTCAGTGATCGAATAAGAACCGAAATAGCACTCGAACCATGTTACCCGACTCCTTTAAGCAATTCCCGGACCTTTGGCCACCGCTTCCGCGCAACGGAAGGGGAGCCATGGCTGCTTTCGACTAAAGCTGCCGGAACCGCTGACATGTTTGTTGGTCCGGGTGCTACCCGTTGCGGAAGCCGTGCAGCGTCGCAGCATGCGGGGGCGTGACTAGGTGAGCCCCGATGAGGTGGAGCGGATTTCGATTTGAGGAGCGCGGCTGCCTGTTGCTAAAATTACCCGGTCCGTTCCAATCTGCCATCTCGGATTTCCTACCAGCGCACCGGGTCGTCGCGAGTGGATTCTTCAAGACGATCACGTCGATGTGACCGATTAATCTCAAGCCTCGGACGTAACCATCTCCTGCGACCCATCGAATTTACAACAGAGGCTTCTTCAACAGGGTTTCCCGTAGCTGGCCGGACGACATACCGTCGTGGATCGGAACATGGTGGAGATGAATTTGAAGAATTCTAATATTATCATGGTGATCTTCGTCATATACAACCATCCAGACAGCTACAGGGAGGACCAGGGCTGCTACTGGTTCAGCGGATCGTGACAACGATTCCTGTCGACTTCCCATTGAAAGATGGCATATTCCGCTTCGATCCGGCCTATTGGCATGGTCGCCGGTCTCCATCAGGCTCGATTACCGACACGGAAATTGCCAAACGCGCGATGACGAAGGCTGTTCCTGACGTTGCCATCGCCGGAGCAGACCATCGCCGGTCGGCTTTGATGGCCGCCGCTCAAGCGGGCGACAGCGCCGCCTACCAAATGCTGCTGCGTGACTGCATACCGGTCATCAAGGGCGTCGCACGACGGCGCAGGGTGGATGCCGACCGTATCGACGATGTGGTGCAGGACGTGCTGTTAACCATTCATCGCGCGCGGCATACCTACGACCCTAGCCGATCGTTTACGGCGTGGCTGTGCGTCATCGCCGAGCGGCGATCGATCGATCTGCTCCGCCGTACCCGTCGGGTGGACATGCGCGAAGTACACGCGCCGCTTGCGTTTGAAAGCCATGCCGATGATGAAGCGGCCGATCCGTCACGGGGGCTCGCTCAAGCCGACGCGACCAGCACCGTCGCCCGCGCGCTCGCCACCTTGCCGGCGCGCCAACGCGAAGCAGTGCAGCTTTTCGTACTCGAGGAGCGCTCGCTTGCCGACACCTCCGCGCTGACCCGGCGCACCAGGGGCTCGCTCAAAGTCAATCTGCATCGCGCGCTGAAGGCCCTTCGCAGTAAAATGGAATTCAGGGAATAATGCCATGAATGCACCCTCGAATGCCGACTCCGCGCACGAACTTCTGATCCGCGACCTTTCCGCCGATCTGACGCCGGTGCGGCGACTGCGGCCGCCCAGCGTGCGGACGTTCTCATGGCTTGTGATCGTGGCAGCGACCGCCGTCATCCTCGCCATGATCGCCGACCTCTCGGCGCTCGGACATCGTCTCGCCGCTGCGCCAGACGTGTGGCTCGCGGTGACCGGTTCGGCATTAACCGCGATCCTAGCCGCCTTTGCTGCGTTCCAACTTAGCCTGCCGGATGCTCGCCGCGCGTGGGCTCTGCTGCCAGTGCCGGCGACGCTGTTGTGGATCGTCGCGAGCGGCTTCGGCTGCCTGCGCGTATGGTTCGTGCCCGGGACCCATGCGGCCGATCTGAGCGAGGCGCGCGATTGTCTTATCTTCATCATCGGATTGTCAGTGCCGCTGTCGGCGTTGCTCGTGATCATGCTGCGGCGCGGCTGCCCGCTGCAGCCGGGATTGACCGCCGCGACCGCGGGGTTGGCGGCAGCCGCCGCGGCCGCGACGCTGCTCAACTTTTTCCACCCCTTCGACGCGGCGGCGACCGACCTCGCGGTGCACGTGTTAGCGGTGAGCCTAGTCATCGCCGGAAACAGCGCACTCAGCGGCCGCCTGCTCTCCACAAATTTTTACGCAGCGACGTAACGCGCTCGCTGGCTTGCTCGAACTGGGAGCGATGGGATGAACATCACCATCGTTCAAACGTCCTCAGGGAGAGTCCAGCAATGTCTCGTTCACGCATCGTTATCGCCTTATCCGCAGGTATCACATCGCTCTCGCTCGCCGGCGCCGCCTCCGCGGAGGACCCGGGGCAACACTCATCCGGGGCGGTTTATGTCCTCTCGAACCAGGCGACCGCAAATTCCGTACTGGTTTACAAACGAGACTCGCACGGAAACCTGAGCTACTCGAGCAGCGTCCCGACCGGCGGCACCGGCGCAGGAACCGGTGGTGATCCCCTAGGTTCACAGGGTTCGCTCACACTTGGATCAGGGCTCCTTTTCGCCGTCAATGCCGGCAGCAGCGATGTCTCGATGTTTGCGGTCAGGGGCACCGATCTGGTCTTGCTGGACAGGAAGCCCTCCGGCGGCCAGATGCCGGTGAGCGTTGCCGTCAACGGGATTCACGTCTACGTGGTGAACGCTGGCGGCACACCGAACATCAGCGGTTTCATTATTGATCCCATCGGCGGTCATCTGATTCCCCTTCCCAGCTCGCAACGTCCGCTTGCGGGGGGCACGCTTGCCATGCCGGGGGATATCAGCTTCAACGCGGACGGCAGCGTTCTGCTCGTCACCGAAAAGGGAACGAAACTCATCGACACCTATCGGGTTGATTTCCGGGGATACGCCTCAGGGCCGATATCGCACGCCTCCAGCGGCGTGACTCCATTCGGCTTCTCCGTCACGAACCGCGGCTACGCGATCGTTTCCGAAGCGGGTTCGGGTGCGGCCTCTTCCTATGAAATCGACCATATTGCCGACCTGGAACTGGTGAGCGGCTCGGTAGCGCTTGGCCAGAACGCACCATGCTGGCTGGTGACGACGCGGGATGGCCGCTACGCCTACACCGCGAACGCGGGCAGCGGGACGATCAGCAGCCTTGGCATCGCCCCTGACGGCGTGCTGAGCCTGCTCAATCCCGTGGCCGGCACCCTGGCGGCTCCGCTCGACCTCGCCATCACCGGGAACAGCAAATTCCTGTATGCCCGCGAGGGAAACAGCGCGGTCAGTGGCTTCAAGATCGCGCCGGATGGAAGCCTCACGCTGGTTGGTTCCTGGACCGGTCTTCCCGCCGGTGCTCAAGGAATCGCGGCGCGCTAGCCGAGGCACGAGTGCCTGCTTGGTGATTTGGCCAAGCAGGCGTCAACCGGCCCTGCCAATCAACGGTGGCGCGGCCGCGCCATCAACATCTCCGAGCCCGAAATAAGGAGGCACCAAAGTAGGCTCTTCCCGGCGTTTGTTTTTGCAACGCGGGCGTCCGGAATTGGCCCAAGGCTGCCGACTTGGGCGGTGCAGCAAGTCGGCAGCTATCTGGGGTACACCGGTCGCGGTCACGGCGTAGTCGCGAAGGCAGCCCTTGACCTAACACCGACATTGATTGTGCATCGCGGCGATGGTGCATCAGCCATAACGGTCTTCTCAGGATCGGAAGAGGGGTCCAATTCCAGTCGGCCGAAAATCCGGGTTGATCAAATGCATTCCGAGACCGACGGGATCATGACAAAAGGCATTCGATAGAGCGATCCCGCCGGTCCCGCCCGACTTCCAAACAAGCTCAGTGTGATGCGAGTGCTTCGCAGACCGAGCGGGCCGCGGATACACTCCAGCAGAAGCGCCTCGTAGGTTCAACCCTCGGTGCTCGCGACCGTCGATTGAGCTCGCATCTTCGATCAAACATGGTTCGGCTTGGC
>Ga0137418_10003587_pt1 | contig 14263 bp, 10 predicted proteins | sample CZODoug3_1_2_16f_FD_122242 | JGI IMG/M metagenome (GOLD analysis project Ga0137418, IMG submission 122242) | Vadose zone soil fungal communities from Angelo Coast Range Reserve, California, USA - CZODoug3_1_2_16fungal (Hybrid Assembly) | ecosystem: Environmental > Terrestrial > Soil > Vadose...
CTCATCGGCCACTTGAGCATCGGAAAAACCGATCGTATAACTGCTGAGCGGGAATGAAGCCTTGCCCTTGGCGAGTCCGATCATCGCGGTGGAATCAACCCCACCGCTCAAAAGAAAACCGACAGGAACATCGCTGAGCATGTGCAGCGAAACCGATTCTTCCAGGAGATGTAAGAGTCGGGATTTGGCTTGGCGAATGGTTGACGGCGAAGGCTCGAACTGCAGATCCCAATACTGCCGTTTGTAAGATTTGCCGGCGCGGAAGGTGAGCGAATGCCCGGGCGCGAGTTTGTAGATATTCTTGAAAAGGGTTTCTTCGCCGGGAAGGTAGTCGAAGGTAAGAAACCTGTCGATCATCGAAACGCGAACTTCTGTTTTCATCTCCGGATCGGCAAGAATTGCTTTGATCTCCGAAGCAAACACGACGGAGTTCCGCGACTGCGAGTAATATAACGGCTTAATTCCGACGCGATCGCGTGCGAGAAATAGTGATTCGCTGCGATCGTCCCAAATGGCGAAGGCAAACATTCCGCGCAGCTTTTCGACGCAGGCCTCGCCGAGCTGTTCATATAGGTGGACAATAGTTTCGGTGTCGGTTTGGGTCTTAAAAATGTGGCCGTGAGCGATCAGGTACCGGCGAAGTTCCTGGTAATTGTAAATTTCGCCGTTAAAAATGATGTGAACGCTGCCGTCTTCGTTGGATAGCGGCTGGTGGCCGCCTCCAAGGTCAATGATGGAGAGCCTACGAAAGCCGAGGCCGATCGGACCGGAGACGAAATAGCCGTCATCGTCTGGGCCACGATGGGCAATAGTATCCGCCATACTTTTAATGAGAGCGGGCGAGACACTCGCTTCTCGATCAAAGACTAGTTTTCCGCAGATTCCGCACATTTAGAGTGGCCTCGAGAACAGCACAATGCAGGCGCGTAGGGATCAGTTCGGGGCAGCCGCCGAAGCTGCCAACGAGGAGCGTCGTTCCGGTGACTTGGCTACGTCCGCAGTGAGAGTCTGGGACTCCTCGGGGCGGACATCGACTCGGTCTCCGCGAACACCAAACCCTTGGGCGCCGATGTTGCAAACGACCACATTTTTAAAACCTTGTTGAGCGAACCAAGCGGACACTTCCGCAGGCTCATGACGGTGTTGGTACAGAGGTGAAAAGAAGTCGAAAATCGCCTGCATCTTTTCCCGCCACGTGAGCGGTGAAGGACGCTTGCCGAGCATGCGCTCGATGGATTGCTTGACGAAGAAGGCCGGAAGAGTGGACAGATAAAGATAATATTGAACCTGAATGGGCAGACGCGAAGTGATACGCGTGCGGATCCAATTGTAAATCGCCAGTTTGCGATGCTCGGCGGGGTAATACTGCTTACTGATCGGATGGTAGACCCATATGAAGCACCGACCGTCCTTAGCCAGGACCGGAACTATGGATTTAAAACCGGCATGCGTGTCTGGGCAGGCGACCAACACTCCCGCACAATACATGCGATCAAATAGCTGACGTCGAAATGGCAGGTTCAGAACGGAGCCCTGCAAATAGTAGACGTAAGGATTCGTGTTCGTCTTATAGGCATTCTCTATGCCGAAGGCAAGGTCGAGCGCGACAACCTCCATACCGAAGCTCTTAGCCATTTCCATGGACAAGAGACCACTGCCGCAGCCCGCATCTAGAATCAGTTTGCCGCGAAGCTCGTCAGGAGATGCTCCCATAGCATCGAGGAAGAGGCCCTTTCGGTGTTCAATGTCCTGGCCCCAATTGCGCTCACCGAAACGGAACATCTTCCATTCGTAGGAAAACGTTTCTTGGGCTTTCTTGAGGTCGGCAGCGAGCGCGTCGGGCAAAAAGCGAGGAATACCTTGAACGATTGGGTATGTCTTACCACAGACGCAAGAAATTGTCCCGGTGTCAACCTCGCGAGTGTAGCATTCGTTGCAGTCCGCAGCGGTTACGGTGTTTGCGGAACGTTTGCGGAGGGCGCAGGTCTGCGAGCATTTGACTTGGCGGAGAGTGTCCTTGAAAGATACGCTTCGTTCGACCGCCCCGTTTACAGCCAAATTGGTTCGACCACAACTACATTGCAGCAAATCAATCAGTCTGTATTTCATGCTGGAGAACTCCTTTGCTGGTTTTAAGGTTTTTTGAATCAAAGACTTCCTGAAAAGCCTAACGCCAGATGGTCTCGCGCCCCCAAAGGCGGCCAAGTTGTTGACGACGAAGAAAACCGATCGTTTGGATGTCATTCACCTGCGGAATTTGCTTGAGGTACCCGCTTAGAAAACCGTACAGCAGACCGACGGAACCGATGAAGTAAGGTCGTTTCGGCAAACGGAGGAAGCATTTCACCAACATGAAGAGCGGGTGATAACCACAAACGTAATTCGCGCGGCCATTCTTCACCATGCCTGCCCATATCCCGTCCGCCGTTCCGGTATAGCGATGATGCTGCAGATGTAGACTCGGAAAACTTCTTGTGCTCCAATGCAGCATGTTGGCTTTGACTTCGTCCATAGTGTCCCATCCGGGAGCCGGCCAAAATCCACCGATCGCCTCCCAGCAGGCGCGGCGATAGATTTTCGTGGCCCCACGAACGTGGAACTCGGGACAGAACTCGATCCGTTTTGCGCCATGTTCGATATAGCAAATGACACCGCCGCCGATGCCAAGGTGAGGATCGCGCTGAAAGTTATTGAGGCACTTCTCGAAATAATCTGGCTCGAAGGTCAGATCGCCATCCAGTTTGACAATAAACTGCCAGTTATCGGTGCTTAGAGCGTGATAACCATCGTTGAATGCTTCGACCACGCCGCCGCCGGCCTTGCGAAAGCCGCGATTAAGGCGGTGCACGGGACGGATCCAAGAATGTTGAGAGGCATATTCGTCGATGATGGCCGCCGTGCTATCGGTGGAGCCGTCGTTAACGATGATCCACTCGAGGGGACGAACGGTCTGCGCGAGCATGCTCTCGATGGTGAAGCGAAGATAAGCTTCTTCATCGCGAACGGGAGAAATGACAACATAATTTTTAGCGAATTGGGTCATGAGCGAAGAGTCTCTAGTTGGATTTGAGGATCAGGTTTGAGAATGTAAATACGAAAACAAAGTTAGCTTCAGGAGAACCGAGTTTTCAAGTGCGACCGATCTCTGACGAGCAGATCATTAGAGCGAAGTCTTGAGAACGATGAAGCGTAGGCGGGTTTGGGATTGCGCAGGGGAGCGCGAGAAAAATGTTTCACAGGTGCCCTGACGATGTAGGCCGCGGTTGCGGTCATGATCATGGCCAGCAGAGCAAACCAGGAGACGCGAGTCTGATCAAAATAACTGATTCCGAAGAACCCCACGATGTGAGAAAAGAGGGTGGCGCCGAAGAGCCAAAAATACCATTCTTTATTACGGTCCCCTTCGACGGATTTTCTAGCGGCTCCGAGCCTGGAGAAGCAAATGTAGATTAGAGCTAGAAAGCAGAGGAACGTTGCCAGGCCACCTAATTCGCCCTCGGCAACGAACTGATTGCAAAGGTCCCACATTGTGTTTCCCCATCGAGCATTTTCCGTGGTGCCAACAAGCCACCAATCACGGAAATGGGTGATGAAGCCGTTGACCAACATGGCCCGGTGATAGCCAGAAGAGCCGCCGACAATGTCAATGCGAGCGATCAAAAACCAAACCGGAGCTTTCATTACGAGATGTAGTGAAATCAGGGCGAGGACAAGGCCCCAGCGAACCAGTCGCATATGCCTGCGCAGTGGCCAGGCGCAGACGCCGAGGAGGCCGGCGGCATAGGCCATTAAGGAGGTGCTCGAATGGGAAGTAATGACCATTACGGTTGCAGCAATAACTCCTAGGAGCGCGAGAACGCGAGACTTGCCTTGTCTCCAGAGCAGGAAAAAAAGCGGAAGAAGAGTGGCGGCGAAGGTTCCCGCCAAGAGTTCATGCTGGAATGGGCCCTCAGCCCGCACGGAACCATTGCGTACCTCTGGAGCAGCACGAACACCGCCTAAAAGGCCAAATACGTTTAGCTGATGCACTCTCTCAAAGAGCATGCAACCAGCGATGATGATGGAGATAGTGGCGAACACACGGAGGGTGCGGTAGATATCCTCGTCATCGCAAATGAGGTATCGAAGCACAAAGAAGCCGCCAATGGCGTCCAGCAAAAAACCGCCCTGATAAACCAAAGCGCCAGAATTAAACGAAAAAACGAGGATACCGGCGACGGCGCGACAGAACGCCCACAAGAGGAATACAGAGTCCAAGATGCCGAGCCGATTGCCGAATATTCCATCGGGAGAGGTAAACCTCGAAGCGAGCATGCGGACAGCGACTGTAAGGATGATGATTCTGATGACGAAGAAGTGGAGCCCACCAACAAGGATCGACTGTCCGAGCGGGATCAGAAATGCGCTGCAGAGAAATGGCCAGATAACGTACTTGCGCGGCAGCAGAAAAATCAGAGTCATAGCGATGAGCATTGCTACGAGGACGACAGGGTGCAGAACTGTCTCCGATGCACCCCCGCCAAATCTGAGATTCTCTGGTGGCATTACCAGACCTCCGTTTCAGAGCGCATGGTCACGCGGGGCTTACCTCGATCGATGAACTCGATGGCTGACCGAGGGGCTTACGCGGCACCGATCGGAAAAGGAATTCCTCCATCAGATCGGCGCTGCGGTCCCATGTAAATTGTTTGATGAAATCGTTCGCGGAATGAGCCAATCGGACCCTGAGATCGTCCCTCTCAAGGAGGAGGCAAAGGTTACGAGCCAGGGCATCGGGATCTCGCGGTGGCGAAAGCAGACCGGTGACACCCTCTTGCACGTATTCGGTATGACCTTTGATGTCTGTCGCGACGATAGCGCAGCCACATGCGGCCGCTTCTGCAGGAGGGAGGGGAAAACCTTCGGTCCAACTTGGGCTCAGAATGATGCTCGATCCGTTATAGAAATCGTTGATGATGCGCTCTTGCTCAGGATCTTGGGAGTAGCTCATCCATTGAGGCACCCAAGGCGGCCGCCGACTATTCCCGAAGAGGACAACGGACAGGTCTGGGAAATTTCGTTTAGCGATTTCAAGGGCCGCAATGCCATCCTTAGAACCTTTGATCTCGACCCAAGAAAGAGCCATCACCACTTGTCGAGGTCGGTCTTCGATCGCACGAAGCGCACGATAGCGACTGTGATTGATCGCAATGGGAATGTGAGTTAGGTTGCTGGCACCCATCGAGTTACCTAGCTCAAGAAGCCAGCGCGCAATAACAATCTTGTTAATCGGAGCGAGCCAAGTCTGATCGACGAGATCCTTCGGACCCATCCAAGTCTCGTAGCCCTGAATTAGGTAGAACTTCTCTCCTTTCGCTTGCGATGCACGGAGGACTGAAGGAACTGTTTGCCAAGCAGTGGCGAAGAGAACGTCCGCGTCTGGAAGATAACGCTGGCCGGAATTAGGAACAAAAAGAAGTTCAACTCTCTTGTCAATCGGCTGCCAATCGATCACGGGAGTGGAGAATAGACCGATGAGACCGAACTTCGCACGGCGAAGCCGCTCACGAAGCGGCAAGTTCGGCGCAGGTAAATATTTCAGTCGACGAGGGTGAACCACAGTGACGTGGTGCCCACGGTCTACGAGCCGGTTGGCGTACTCGTAGATGACTCTGTAACCGCCCGACGGAGTCCACATATAGCCAGGCATCAAGAACGTGATTCTCATTCGACTCCTTGTTCGCAAAAAAATGTGAGTTGGTAAATGCGGTCAGAGGGCAGTGTTGTTGCTGGTGACCGGCATAGGCGGAGTTGCGCGTCGACCCGTTAGTATTCCGGACACTCTCGTACGCAGAGCGGAGATCGTGCCCCGGTCTTCGTCGTCCACCGCAAAAACCCAAAACATCAACGCATAGCCCACAAAACTGAGAAGGATTATCGGGACAGCAAGAAGTAATTTCAGATGCATAGATTCAACAGCGAAAAGGAGCGCCAGCAGCGCTCCGCTCACCACAATCGCGCGGAGGAGAGGGCCCGAGAGACAGTCGCGCAGAGAGAATGCTTTTAGCCTGGATGCAAAGACGTAAAGAGCCGCGCAGTCCAAAATTGTAATCAGTAACTTTGCGAAGGCGGCTCCGTTAATACCGTGGTTTTTAATTAGCCACCAGGCCGCAGTTGAATATATTGGAATGGCTACCAAGTCCAAAATGGCCTTGAGATCCGGCCTACCTAGGGCCTGCACCGACGTGAAAGGAACAAATGCGAAGGCATTGAAGAAGAAAATCAGAGTGGTCAGTTGGAGCACCACCGTGCTGTTCTGTGCAAATTGAGCACCAAGCCAAAGTTGCATGATGTCCTTAGCAAAAAAAACGAATACCGCCGTCGGAGGTGTGAGAACAAGGAACAGATATTTGAGTGTTCGAGATGTTACTTCCGAGACCTCAGAAGTTTTTCTGGTGCCGTGATAACTGAAATACGGGAACAACGACGGCACCACGCTCATCGGGAAGATCAGGAGCTTAGAAACAAGCTCGTAAGGCGCGGAATAGAAGGTAAGCATAGCTACGGAAACCAGCGACGCAATCATGAATCGCTCAAGATATCCGAAGACCGGCCCCGTAACATTCGTGACCATGACCCAGCCGCCAAACGTCGCTAATGGCCCAAGGGATGCTTTGGAGACACGGAAGCCCCGGCCCAGTTCAGGAATAGTCCGAAACGAAAGGAAGAGATATGCCAGAGTAGAAACCAGGCGAATGGCAACCAACAGGGCGACTATGCCAGCGACGTGCACACCAAAGGGAATCGCCAAGGCGGCAGCGAGGTAGAAGAGTACGCTGGATGGAACCTTGACATAGTTCACCAAGTCAAAGCGCTGCGTGGCCTCGAGTACACCACGCAAAGCATTGTTGCCCAGCATAATCGGCATCGAGGCACAGAGGATAAAAAGGGCAATACGCGCTTGCCCCGCCAGCTCAGCAGGCATTTTGAAGAGATGAGTGACAGAGACGGGAACGAACAAGGCGGCGACGGCGCCGCCGATGATTCCGAGCCCAACAAGAAGCGAAAGCGAGGTCCAAATCAATTCGGGGACTTTGTGAATGTTTTCAGGATCCAGATTCTCTGCAACAAATTTAACAGTGGCGCGACTCAGGCCCAGGTCGAAAATATTGAAATAACCAAGCAGCATCATCGCGATGGAGAGGATGCCGTACTCAGCCGCGCCTAGTCCTCTGACAATGAACGGAATTGTGAGGATACCGGCGACCATGGGTAGGATCTGGCCGGTAAGGTTGAAAATAGTATTCTTTGCGATTAAGCGTCTACCGCGTTGCTTCTGATCGTCCATTTTGGGGGTGTGCCACTTCGCGATTTTGGATGGTGAAGGCTAAAGATGCAGACAGAAGGGAGTGGAACGGCGTCCACTCCCTCCTGGTTAAGCATTCAAATCAAAGGTTGGTTTGGTTTAGTCACTCAGAAATCAGAAGTGCAAGGTTCTGCTTTGCTGGCCTACTGCACGGTCGCAGTAACCCCGGCTGGAGCCGAAGGCAATGCCGTCGAGCCAAACTTGTAGGCGCCGGCGTCCCAATTCCCGCTAGCAGGACGTAACGCACCCACGATGTCCTTGGACAGCAACGCTAAGCCGCCTGACGTGATGTTCGTCAAATTGGCTGCAGCACTAATGCCCGTTGAGCCCGATAACAATTGACCAAGACTGCTGGCGTTGATCTTTGCGGCCGGAACGAACTTCGATCTTGTGTCACAGCGGCACGCAGCTTGCCATGATGCTAGGTCATGATAGTTACGGCCTTGATGACCGAACGCATTAAGTGCTCCTGCATCCGCCAACAAATCCTCGTAGATATTGTTGTTGATTCCCGCGGACGACAGATAACCGCCACCTTGAACCGAAATATCGGTAGCGCCGCCCAACAGTACGTTATTGATCGCAGTGAAGTTGTTCTGAGCAGTGGCGAATATGGCTGCGCCAAGTCTGTGTGCGCCATTTCGTATGAAGTTATTATAAGCGGAGTTTCCAGTTGCGGGTCCGCCGGGTAAGACACCTGCACTGGTAATGCCGCTAAACCAGAGGGAATTGATGGTGCGATTTGCAGGAACCAAGAAGACATTGTTATAGACAGCGACATTCCTCACCGAATCTTGAATGTAAATGTGAGCGGTGATGTTCACCCCGGAATCGCCATCAAAAACATTGTTGTAGATTGAACCATTGGTGATCACACCGCCACGTTGGCCCCAGAGATGCAAGCCATCGTGGTGATAAGAATTCGTGGGTGAATCCCAGTTTACGTAGTTATGGATGTGGTTGTCGTGGATCTGGAAGCCGGAGGTGGTACCGGCAGGGCCAAATGCGAGGCCATGATCGATATTATAGATATTGGAATAAGACAAAGTGAAATTATTACCGTACCCCGCGAATGCCCAGCCGGCATCGTGGCAGGTTACATGTGTAATCGTAAAATTGTTTGCGTTAAGCCAATAGACGCAGTTCTCCGCCGTTTGCGTAACCGCCAAATCCGTTGGGGAGGTGCGTACGTAGAGGTCCGCTATCGTAAGGTTCTTGACAACGCAGCCGGTGCAACTGGCCCCATAGATCGCCCTGCTGTCCTTGGCGTAGCCGCGACCCGTGCCGTTTGCGGTGTTCTTAATCAAGCCGTTCGTGCCGCCATCTATCACAATGTAGCTTCGGCCCAGTTCGTTTATCGTGCCTTGCGAAGACCAATACGGCGCCGCGAGGACCGTATTCGTCTCAAACTTAATAGTGATGGGACTAGTACTCGTGCCGCTTCCGCGTACTGATAGCAACTGTTGCCCCGCTGTACCTATAAATGTGCCGCAAAGATGTACTGTGGTGCCTGGACCGATCTGACTTGCTCCAGTTCCCCAACTCGCAACATTGTTAAACCAAGTGTAGGGCTTGGCGGTTGAACAGCCCGTGCCAGATCCGGTGCCAGCCTGCTTTGCTGCGATATAGAAGTCTTTTGCTCCAGCGGGTAGTGCGGTAAACAAGAAAATCAAGATTAAAATCAACCTGCGCATCGTTTTTCTGCCCCCTCGATGGAAAGCTCTCTTGAGAGCAGGAGGATAGGGCGGCTAGCCTGTCAGCAAAGCCGACCTGGGACATGAGAGTGAGAGATTCCGACCTTTAAAAATTGAAAACATAACTTCCGTACTGTAGAGGTTAGGCATGAAGGGAGTCCATTGATACTGTACATAGGAACAAATAGAGGACAGGTACGCGTTCAGGATGCCCAAGGAAATTTCGCCGCGCGGGTGTTATCACAGCTGGCAATAAATAACAATATTATTATGGTTGAACCTGCGCTGAAGCTGAAAAAGTGGGAGCAGACTGCGGAGAGGCACCGGAGACCATAACCGGGGAAACCACGAATTCTTTCGCAGCGAGCGGGACGGGCGATTGAGGGACGTGAGGCTTGCCGATGCAGACATATTGAAACCCGTGCGTCGCGAGTTCATCGGGAGAATATAAATTGCGCCCATCGATTACGAGCGGATGAGCGACAGTCTTGGCAAGGCCTGTCCAGTCGGGACGGCGGAACTCGGCCCATTCAGTAAGAATGAGGATAGCATCGGCGTTTTCAGCGGCCTCGTAAGGACTGAGACAGTAGGTGATATCCGGAAGTTCGTCTTTTGCCTTTTGCATAGCTTGTGGGTCGTATGCGCGAATATGGGCGCCCTCAGCCATGAGGCGTTTCGCGATGCTCAAGGCGGGAGCAAAGCGCACGTCATCGGTATCCGGCTTGAATGCCAATCCCCAAATAGCGAGGGTTTTGCCACGCAAGACCCAGAGTTCTTTCTTCACTTTTGCTACGAATTGCTCAGCTCGTCGCAAATTGATCTTCTCGACTTCTTTGAGCAGAGAGAAGTCACATCCAAGGCGTTCGCCGATGCGAACGAAAGCCTGAAGATCTTTGGGGAAACAAAAACCACCGAAGCCGATACCGGGATTCAAGAAGGACTGTCCGATACGCTGATCGCTGCCGATGCCCTCGGCTACCTTGGCGATGTCCGCGCCAGCCGCTTCACATGCATCAGCCACCAAATTGATGAAAGAAATCTTCATGGCCAAGAAAGAGTTGGAGGCATGCTTTACAAGTTCGGCGCTATTTGTGTCGGTCACAATCAGAGGCACTTCATGAACGGGCGGACATTGTGAATGAACCGGGCAAGTAGTGGGAGACGTCAGAACTGGCCCGTAGATTTCCTTCATCATCGCGACAGCACGTGGAGATTCCGCTCCGATCACAATACGATCGGGATGGAAAAAATCTCCAACCGCGGATCCTTCGCGGAGAAACTCAGGGTTAGACACAACGTCAAAACCCAGTCCGTTAACGTTATAAACGGAGAGATGTTTCCACAGACGCTTTGCGGTTTGTACCGGGACGGTGCTCTTTTCGATGACCAGGCGATATCCATGCGCCGTCGAGGCAATCGCGCGGGCGACCGATTCAATGGCACTGAGATCCGCTTCCCCGTTGTCCAAAGGCGGAGTGCCAACACAGATGAAAATAGCTCTCCCCTTTTCGATGGCTTCTGCAGGGGACACGAATCGCAAGCTTCCTGACGCGACATTGCTTTGGACGAGCGAATCCAAATGGGGTTCAAAGAACGGCAGGCACCCGGAATTGAGCTTTCCTAGCTTGTTCAGATCATTATCCGCACAAAGCACCTGATGGCCGATTTCCGCCAGACAAGCAGCGGTAGTCAAACCAACATAACCAGCACCGATAACGGAGATTTGCATTCGCCCTTTACCCCTGATTCGTTTTGGAATTTGCAATAGCGTACGGTTCAAGCGATACGGATGAAGACCGAGGTACTACCGGTTCTTTGGCAACGAGAGAATCCACAATACCTAGATATTGATACTTTTCGACGTCCCAACTGTGGGTCTCGACATATTTCAAGGCATTGCTGACTTGTTCTTGGCGGAGCTCGGCATTCTTCCGCAGAAGAACCATGTTGGAGGCGAGTTCTTCGTCGTCGTCACTGTCGTAGTACTTCACCAGCGTATCCGAGTAGTAGTACTGATGGATTCGGGTCCGCGAAACCACCAGAGGGACACCAACCGCCATAAATTCGAAAATCTTCATACTAAGAGCTTCGTTACCAAACTGCGAACTTGAACGCTTGGGTTCGACGGCGAGATCGGTATCTGCCATCACCTGGACAATCTGCTCGGTAGGCAGCAGGCCATGAAAGGTCACGCGATCACCGAGACCGAGAGAATCCGCCAATCGAATCAGCGATGCCTTTGCCGGCCCCTCGCCATAGATGTGGAATTCGGCATCCGGCATTTGGTCCTTGATCTTGGCGAAAGCCGTGATGGCGACATCAACGCCCTGGTGCCAATTCAATGAGCCCGGGTAAGTGATCAAGAATTTACCGTTGCCCCTGCTCCGGATATTGGGGTTGAAAAGTCCGCGCGCAGGATAATTGCGAATCGGCGAACACTTTTGCGGCATTCCGCAACGCTGCGCGACCCGCTCACACCACAAATGATTGGCTACGATAGTGTGATCGGCGAATGCAATTGACCACCGTTCCGCAAGGACCAGGCAACGGAACATGAAAGAATCGTGGGCTACATGAAACTTGCTGGCGTAGAACTCCGGCAGAACGTCATGGATGTCGAGCACGACCGGCGTTCCCAGAAGTTTGGGCACGATTGCGGCGAATACTAAGAAATCCGGCACCGAATGCACATGGATGAGTTGATATCGCGTTGAAAACTGCCGCCGGGCGATAAACAAGGCCGCAGATAGCAAAAATCGCATGATGCGAAAAAGATACGTTAAGGGGCCACGCTCATTGATCTTCCTGGCCTGAATGCGGAAGACGTTCACTCCATTCAAATTGGAATGAGCGGGTTGGCCCGGCCGCCTCAGTGCGATAACGTCAACACTATCGCCACGTTCGACCAGAGCTGTTGCGTACTGCTTGATGCGTGCATCCGTTTCGTAAAACGAGTACGCAAGCATGCAGATCTTGAGGGGCTTATGATGTGAGCGAATAGAGTCAGGCATGGAATCGGAAGAATTGCTGCAGCGCTAGAGAGCAACCGGTTGAACTTGTTCTACATTGACGGGTACGTGCCGCGAAGAAAGGAAGGCGGCGACCTCATTGACCACACGTCGACTCTGGTCTGGGCGAAGCTGCGGATACATGGGCAGCGACAGAATTTCCGACGCAACCCGTTCGCAAACCGGAAAGCTTCCTGCCGGATACTGAAGATGGCGGTAGGCCTCCTGGAGATGGAGAGGAACCGGATAGTGGATGCCAGTTCCGATTCCAAATTTGGCGAGGCGCTTCTGAAGAGCCTCGCGCTGTAGTACCCGGATCACGTACAAGTGATAGACGGACCGCGCTGAATCAGGGCAGAAAGGCGCCACTACACCGTCGACACCCGCGAAAGCCTGATCATAACGCTTGGCAACTTCCTGGCGGTTTCGGTTCCATTCGGCTAGATGGCGAAGTTTGGTGGTGAGAAAACCGGCCTGCAGGGCATCGAGGCGGCCGTTGTAGCCTTCAATCTGGTGGTAATACTTCTGGGCCTGGCCGTGATCGCGAATAATGCGCATGGTCTTAGCCATGTCCTCGTTGTTAGTTGTTACGGCGCCAGCTTCTCCGCAGGCCCCAAGATTCTTTCCCGGATAGAAGCTGAAAGCAGCTGCGTGCCCCATACTTCCGGCCTTTTTCCAAGCATTCTCCGCCTTGGAGAAGTACTCAGCCCCATGCGCCTGGCAAGCATCCTCAACAACAATGAGGTTGTACTTGCGGGCGAGCGCAAGTATCGGATCCATATCAGCGGTTTGGCCGTAGATATGGACCGGAACGATGGCGGTCACGGGCGCTTGCAGCTTCCGGTGAATGAGCGTGGCGGTTTTCGAGTCCAGTGAACACTGATGCTCGAGGTACTCTTCAAGCTTGCGCGGATCCATACAGTACGTGCGCTCGTCGATGTCGACAAACTCGGGGCGCCCACCGGCTTGGCTGATCGCCTCGGTGGTCGCGATAAAGGTGTGCGGAACCGTGACGACAATGTCGCCTGATTTTACGCCGGCGGCGGTCAATGCGAATCGAACGGCATCCGTCCCGCTGGCGACGCCAACACAATGCGATGCATCGCAGAATTTTGCGAACTCGCGCTCAAATTCCTCTACCTTCGGACCGCCAACGAAGCCAGCCACGCGTAACGTATCCCGCAAGGTGGACAGCAGTTCTTCTTCTAGCTCCTTATGAAGCGTTATCAAATCCAAAAACGGGATTTGCTCGGTAGTGGACATTTACGCGATCCTCTGCTCCTCTGTGATGTAACGGAAGACTTTTGCGGGATTACCGGCAACAATTGCGTTCGCCGGAACATCCTTAGTGACTACACTGCCTGCGCCAACGATGGCGTTTTCGCCGACCACCACATTTGCCAGGATCGTGGACCCAGAACCTATCGAGGCTCCCTTTTTTACGACTGTTCGCTCAACGGCCCAATCTTGTTCGGTCTGCAGTTCGCCGTCAGGGGTCACCGCACGGGGATAGCTGTCGTTGATGAATGTCACGCTGTGGCCGATGAAAACGCCATCCTCAATATCGACACCTTCACAGACAAACGTGTGACTGGAGATTTTGCAGTTCTTTCCAACTCTGGCGTTTTTCTGAATTTCGACGAAGGCGCCAACCTTTGTGTTATCGCCGATTTCACAGCCGTAGAGGTTGATAAATTTTGAGAGCTTGACGTTGGCGCCTAAACGAACATCGGGGGCGACACAGACATAGTTATTTTGGCTGGAAGGCATACCGTTCGAAGACTTATGTTTACCGTTTTCCACTCCGTTCAGACCCTCAAACGAGCTACGCTAGCCCAACTAGGCGGCAAGTTTTTGGGGACCTCGATGTCTTCGAAAATGCTGCTTTCTCGCGAGCCATGGTCCCTTACCCAATCGGCCATGGTTTGAATTCCATCTTGCAGAGATACCTTGCGCCGTGCACCGAAGGCGGCCTCCGCGCGGGAATGGTCTGAGAAAGCGATCTTCACTTCATTGCGTGGATCAAGATGGACGATGTTGCAGTCTTTATTCATTGCCTGGGAAACGATTTCCGCCAGCCTGTTCACTGTGTGTGGGACATCCGCACCTACGTTGAATACTTGATTGCGCGCGGCGGGGATGCTAACGGAATCCGCGATTATAGGAGCTACGTCGCTGATGTGAGTGAACGCGCGTTGTTGCTCGCCATCACCAAA
>Ga0137418_10003588_pt1 | contig 14262 bp, 12 predicted proteins | sample CZODoug3_1_2_16f_FD_122242 | JGI IMG/M metagenome (GOLD analysis project Ga0137418, IMG submission 122242) | Vadose zone soil fungal communities from Angelo Coast Range Reserve, California, USA - CZODoug3_1_2_16fungal (Hybrid Assembly) | ecosystem: Environmental > Terrestrial > Soil > Vadose...
AGACCGAAATCCACCAGCGCTTTACGCGAAGCGACGGCCTGCTTTGCGTCAAAGTATCGGGCAGTGATCGTCGACGGGCGGGCGTTGAGCGGCATCTCGAGGACCGTGGTGACACCGCCCGCGGCGGCGCCGCGCGTGCCTGCGTCCCACCCCTCCCAGTCGGCGCGCCCGGGCTCGTTGAAGTGCACGTGGGCGTCCACCACTCCCGGGAGGATCACGAGGCCGTGGGCGTCGATTACTTCGGCGGCATTGCGGACGTCGCGGCCGATGGCGGTAATCACCCCGTCCGTGACCGCGACGTCGGCCACGGCGCGGCCGGTGGGCAGGATGAGATCCCCATTCCGAATGAGGAGATCCGTCGTCGATCCCACGCTAGAAGCGTGGGCCCGGTAGAGCGCTGCGCCTAAGGCGCAGTGGAATGTCGGGCCCACTCTTCAGAGTGGGAACGGGATCGGGTGTCACGACTCCTGGATCTCGATGTCCTGCGCACCCTCCCAAAGCGTACGTCTCCCGAGTTCCGCCAGCTGCTCGTGCCCCTTGGTGAGCGTCGCGAAGTGATTGCCCGCCAGCTGACCGACCTTGCTCGCGAACATGGTCGAGCCGTAGGGGAACAGCATCTCGGTCTCGCTAATGCCGCCCGGATAGAGCAGCAGCATGCCGGGCGCCGGGTGACTGGTGTGGTTCTCGAAATCGAGCCCGAGGCGCTGGTCGCCCATCGGGATCCAGGTCGACTCGCCGCTCCAGCGGCAGTGGATTACCTTGGTGCGGAGCGGCAGCATTTTGCGGACGACCGCCACGGTCTTGGGCGCGGCCTTGTCTTCGAGGCGCGCTTCGAACGCCAGGTTTCCCACTCGGATCTTGAGCATGCCCAACACTAACCGTCCAACGATTTCAACGCACGTCCTCGATACCACGCGTGGCGAGCCCGCCGCCGGCGTCGCCGTGTCGCTGTGGCGCCTCGAGGGAGCCTCCCCCCAGCGCGCCGATCCCCAGGGCACGCGCGAGACCGATGCCGACGGCCGCATCGGCGACCTGCTCGACGCCCCATTGGTGGCGGGCGCGTATCGGCTGACGTTCGACGTGGCCGGCTATTTCAAGAAACGGGGCGAGAAGGCGTTTCTGAGCCGCGTGACCCTCGATTTCGAGGTGGCGGACCCGCAACGCCGCTATCACATCCCGCTGCTCGTGTCGCCGTACGCATGCTCCAGCTATCGGGGGAGTTGAACGGCGTGCGCGGTGCGCCGTGAGCGGTACGCGGGACGACGTCCCGGAGAGGTTGTTCGAGGGGGCGAGACCGCTCATCGAGCGGCTCCGGGCCGAGGGTCCGTTTGCGTCCGGTCGCGCGATGCTGGCGCGGGCGCGCGAGATCGTGTTCGCGTTGCCCGAGGCGGAGCAGATTGCCGTCATCACCGCCCATCCGCGCATCGGCGAGCGTCCCGACCGAGTGCGAGCCCAATCCGAGTTGTCGTTCAGCGAGCAGGGCTACGACCGCGACGACACGCCACCTGAGGTGTTGCTGCGACTCGCGCACCTCAACGAGGAGTACGAACAGAAGTTCGGCTTTCGTTTCGTGGTGTTCGTGAACCGGCGGCCCAAGGCGGCGCTCGTGCCCGTGCTCGAGGCTCGGTTGCGCGGCTCGCGCAACGAGGAACGGAACACCGCGCTGGAGGAGATCCTGGCGATCGCCGCGGACCGACTCAAGGATTAGCGATGCTCACCCTGGTCAAGCTGCTCCAGTCGCTCGTCAAGGCGCTGCACTCCGAGGGCACGCCCGGTCAGCTCGCGGCGGGGCTCGCGCTCGGCTCGATCCTGGGCCTCACCCCCCTCCTGAGTCTCCACAACGCCGTCGTCTTCGCGTTGATCGTCATGCTCAACGTGTCGTTTGCGGGCGCGATGCTGGGCTGGGCGCTGTTCGTGCCGGTCGGCTTCCTGCTCGATCCGCTGTTCGATCACATCGGTCACCAGCTCCTGATGCACACGCCGGCGCTCACGCCGCTGTGGACCGCGATGTACAACATGCCCGTCGTGCCGCTCACCAATTTCAACAACACCGTCACGCTGGGGAGCCTGGTCACGTCGCTGGTGCTGTTCCTGCCCTTCTTCTACTTGTTCCGGTGGGCGGTGACGCGTTATCGCGCGACGATTGGTGAGCGCGTGCGCCAGTCGAAGTGGTATCGCACCGTGACGGCGTCGAAGCTGTACAACATCTACCGCTTGTTCCGGCCGGAGGCGTGACGGTGCGCATCTTCCGCTGGCGCGCGATCGGACCGCTGCTCGTGTTCACGCTGCTCGCGGGCGTGCTGTGGGTGCTGCTCGCGGATCGCATCGCGCGGCGTGCCGCCGAGGAAATCGGCACCGCGATCGTCGGAGCGAAGGTCGAGATCCAGAAGCTGCACATCGACCTGACCAACGGCGATGTCACGGTGCGCGGTCTCACGGTCGCGAGCCCGCACGAGGCCCTCAAGAACCTGTTCCAGGCCGACGAGCTCACCGCCGACGTCGCTGTTCTGCCGCTGCTCGAAAAGAAGGTCGTCATCGATCGTCTCGCGGCCAACGGACTGCGCTTCGGGACACCACGAGCGACGGATGGACGAGTCCCCGGCGACCCCAACGCCAGCGTGTCGGGGCGGGTGATGGGTGAGGCGCGGGACTGGGCGCAGCGCTTCCAGGTGCCGGCCCTCCAGCTCGCGACGGGGAAGATCGACGTCGGCACGCTCGACCCGCGCCGCCTTTCGGCGATTCCCGCGGCCGGGGCGTTGAGCGCTCGGGCGGATTCGAGCCGCCGGGCGTGGCAGACGGGACTCGACAGCCTGCGACTCGCCGCCACCATCGACTCCGCGACGGCGACGCTGACTCGGCTGCGCGGCGCGCGCGCCACCGACCTCGCGGCCCTGAGCGACGCGCGCCGCGCGATCGAACAGCTCAAGCAGGCGCGCGGCCGCGTGACCGCGCTGGAGCGCGGCGTGACGGGCGGTCTCGCGGCGCTGCGGGCGGGAGTCGCGGGCCTCGATAGCGCCAAACAGCGCGACTACGCCTTCGCGCGCGGGCTCCTCAAACTGCCCACCCTCGACGCGCCGGAGATCGGGCTCGCGCTGTTCGCACCCAGCGCCGTCGCTCAGTTCCAGCGCGCCCTGTACTGGACGCAGCTGGCCCGAGCGCACATGCCCCCGGGCCTGCTGCCCCGAGCCGAGCAGGGACCGCCGCGGGCGCGCCGCAGCGGCAGCACCGTCCGCTTCCCGCGCGAACATGCATTGCCGGGGTTCTTGCTGCGGACCGCGGAGCTGTCGTTCCAGCTCGACCCCACCGCGCCGCAGCCCAAGCGATATGCCGGTCGGCTCACAGGCCTGACGAGCGACCCGTCGTTGTACGGTCGCCCGACCCTGTTCGAGGCATCGGCTCCCGCCGTCACCGCGGGAGCCATGCTCGATCACGTGCACGCCACGGCGCGCGACACCGCCGGAGCAACGGTTCAGGGGGTCCGCCTCCCGCTGATCCAGTTGCCGTCGCTGCCGATCGGGCTCGACCCTGGGCAAGGAACCGCGCAGCTCGGCTTTGCGCTGCGGGGCGACACGATTCGCGCTCGCTGGGCGATCCGGTCCACCCACGTGCAGTGGTCCCGCGACTCGGCAGCCCAGAGATCGACCGGCGCCGACCTGTTGTGGCGCACGCTATCGGGGATCTCCGACCTGCAGGTGGACGCCGGCGTGACGGGGACGTTGAGCCAGCCGCGGCTTTCGGTCCGGTCGAACCTCGACGCAGCCATCGCCGCGCGGCTGCGCACGATGCTGGGTGAGGAGGCGGCCGCCGCCGAGCGCCGGCTTCGCGCCGAGGTGGATCGCCAGGTGGATCCCGCCATCGCGCCGGTGCGCGCCCGCGTGACGGCCCTCCAGACCGAGATCACGGGACGGCTGGCGCAGCAGCGCGCGCGGCTGGACCAGGCCCAGAAGGACCTGGAGAGCCGGCTGCGGGAGCTGACCCGCATCCGCTTGCCGTGACGCTCCAAACGCTCCGGTTGCCGGTGGCATCTTAGCCACGTGACGGACGAGCTCGTCCGCCGAGCGCAAGCTGGCGATCAAACGGCATTCCGGGATCTCTATCATCAGCTTGCAGGACGCGTGTACGCCCTGTGCCTGCGCCTCACCGGCGACGCGGGCGCCGCCGAGGAGCGCACTCAGGACGTGTTCGTGCGCGCCTGGGACAAGCTGCGTTCGTTTCGCGGCGAGAGCGCGTTCAGTTCGTGGCTGCACCGGGTCGCCGTCAACGTCGTGATGAACGAGCGGCGCGCCACCATCCGGCGAGAGCAGCGTGTGACGCCGGTGGCGGCTCCCGAAGTCTTGGAACGGGGCAGGGGCGAGCCGATGACAGGCCTGAACATCGATCTCGAGCGGGCGATCGCGGCTCTGCCCGAAGGAGCGCGGGAGATCTTCGTGCTGTACGACATCGAGGGCTATAGTCACGCGGAGATCGCCGTCCTGACGGGCATCGCTGAAGGGACGTCGAAGGCGCAGCTATTTCGGGCGCGCCACTTGCTGCGGGAGAAGCTGGACCGATGAACGAGCGCGAGCTGCTGGAGGCGGTGGGTCGCCTCCCGAAGAGCATCGAGCCGCCGCGCGATCTGTGGCCGGGGATCGCGGCTCGGCTGCGCCGGTCGCGGCGCTGGTATTGGGTCGCGCTCGCCGCCGCGGCGGTCATCGCGCTGGTGGTGGTGAATACCAAGAGCGAGACATGGAAGGTGACGTGGCTCGCGGGCACGGGGCCGGGAACCTTGCGCGTGGGAGAGTCGGTCGCGACCGACGATTCGTCGCGCGCCCTCATTCAGGTCGGGGACATCGGCCAGGTCGAGGTGAAGCCCGGATCGCGCCTGCGCTTGCTTGGGGCCGACCGCACCAACCACCGGCTGGCGCTCGACGTTGGCGAGATCTACGCACGAGTGACGGCGCCCCCTCGGCTCTTCTTTGTCGAGACCCCTGCTGGTGTCGCCATCGATCTGGGGTGCGCCTACACGCTGCGCGTGGACGCTGCGGGCAACGGATTCCTTGAGGTCACGTCGGGGGCCGTCGAGTTCGAGTGGGCCGGGCGACACGCCATCGTGCCGCTCACCTTCCGGATCGAGATCCGCCCCGGCTTCGGCCCCGGCGTGCCGGTTGTGGCGGGCGCGTCCGACGCGTTCCGGGGTGCGCTGGCCGCGCTCGAGTTCGCCGGCGACGAGACGGCTCTGCCTCGCGCCCTCGCCCTGGCGCGCCCTGACGACGCGATCTCCCTCTGGCACCTGCTCGCGCGCACGACGGGCGCATCGCGCGTGGCCGTCTACGAGCGCCTGGCCGAGCTAGTGCCGCCCCCCGCCGGCGTCGATCGGGAGGCGGTGCTGAGACTCGACTCCCGCGCCCTCGACACCTATTGGAACTGGCTGCCGCACTCCGTCTGGTTGAAGGGGTTCAAACCGCCGCCCATCGAGCGGCGTCCTACCGAGTGAACCCGCACCTGGAGTCACTCATGTTCGCTTCGATTCACGCGCTCGCCCTCGCGGCGCTCCTCGGTCTCAGTTCCGGCCCGCCCTGGATCTCGATCGAGTACCCGGTCAATCCGCACGACCAATCGATGCGCGGGGCATTCCTGCTCGTGCACACCTTCCATCACTCCACACCGATCGTGTTTCCCGTGGAAGGGACCGCCGAGGGGATCGTGAATGGCGAGCGGCGCACGATCAAGCTCGAGTTCACCGAGACGTCGCGGACGGGCGTCTACGGTCTGCGGCGTCAGTGGCCCACCGAGGGCGTCTGGACGCTGGTCATCAAAGGCGGCGCGACTGCGGTCGTCGAGCTCGGTGCGGACGGCGCGGTAGCCTCGGTGAGCGTGCCGAGCCGCGAGGAACGAGGCTGGACGATCCCCACTGACGTGTCCGTGACGGAGATCGACCGCGCCCTGCGGGCACGGGCCGGCAAGCGCGCTTGATGCTTTCTTGACGGGCTCCGGGAATGGTGGTACGGGCAATGGACGTACCGGACACCAAACTCGGAGCCTCTCATGACGCCGTACCGCCTCTTCTCGCTTCTCTTCGTCGTCGCCGCGGCCTGCCACGACGCCGCGCCGACCGCCCCCGCCTTCAACATCAGCGCCAATTCCGCCGGCCCGAACGCCATCACGGTGATGACCCAGAATCTCTACGTCGGCGCCGACGTCGATGCGGTGATCGGGGCGCTCGCTTCTCCCAACCCCAATGACGACGTGCCCGCGCTACTGTTCGCGATCCAGACCCTCGGTGAGACCGACTTTCCCGCTCGCGCCGAGGCCGTCGCGGATGCCATCGCGCGCGCCCGACCCCACGTGGTGGGCCTGCAGGAAGTCTCGGTGATCGACATCGATCTCACCGGCCTCGGCCTGCCGGTCGTGGTGCACCTCGACTTCCTCGCGATCTTGCAGGCGAAGCTCGCGCAGCGCGGTCTCCATTACAAACTGGCGGCCCAGGTGGAGAACATCACCGCCGCGCCGCTGCCGGGAATCAGTCTCGTGGACCACGACGCGATGCTGTTGGACGCCGACCGCGTGACCATCGCATCGGCGGCCGGCCAGAACTTCGCCGTCAACATCGGCACGGTCGCTCCCGGCATCGTACTGAAGCGCGGCTGGGTGTGGGCGCGCGTCACCATCGACGGCGACCCGTATACGTTCGTGAGCCTGCACGCGGAGGCCGATCTCGCGGGCGCGCATCTCGACGGCCTGCGCGCCGTCCAGCTCAGCGAAGTGGTCGGCACCGTGGGTGCGGACGCCCGGGTCGTGATGATGGGCGACTTCAACGACGTGCCCGGCTCCCTGATGCACCAGCTCGTCAGCGGCGCGGGCTTCAGCGACGTGTGGGCGGCGCTGCGCCCCGGCGTCATCGGCTTCACCTGCTGCCACCTGCCCAACCTGTCAGATCAGATTGCCCCGTTCTCGCAGCGCATCGACTACGTCTTCACGCGCGGGCTCGGAGGGGGGGACCCCGATGGGAGGCTGTCCGGACAGATCGATCGCTTCGGCAACGTGCCGTCGGATCGGCTCGTGGGACCCGACCACCCGATCTGGCCGTCGGACCACGCCGGCGTGCTGGCCGCGCTGCGGCCGTGATCCTTTAGCGCGGCGGCGGCGGTTCCTGCCCGATCGGCGTACCCGGCGGCGCGGCCAGCGGCTCTGGTCGCGCCGTCGGCGCGTCGCGGCGGCTCAAGAACCGATCGATGTCCGCGGCGGCGAGCTGGCGGTGCGCCAGTGCCTCTCCCGCCGCCCGGTTCGGCGCCGCGAGCTGCCGCGCGATGCGTCGCAGACCCCACTCCGCCGCGCCGCGCACCTCGGGTGTCGCCTCGCTGCGATGCGCGAGCTCGATCAGCTCATCCACCACGACCCGCTGTACCACGCGCTGCAGCGCCGCGTGCTCGGCGGGCGCCGGCGGGCCCCAGGTGCGATCGATGATCCGGCCGATCACCTCGGTCAGGGACGGCTGCCGCGGATCGCGGTCGGCGAACGCTACCAGCCGCGCGGCGCGCTGGGGATCGAGCAGGCCGCCGACAACGCTCGCCGCCAAGGTCCGCGCGATCCCGACCTGGTCGAACGCCGGCGCCGCCGCCGAGGCGAAGCCCCGGCTGTCGGCTTCGTAGCCGAAGGGCCGCGGGGCGAGGATCCGCAACACGCGCTCGGGTACGGCCAGCTCGCGGGGCGTGACCGCATCGAGCGCCGTCTCGAGCGCGCGCCGCTGAGCCGCGGCCGGAATCACGCGGGTGGGCGCGCCGCTGTCGCCGCGTACCGCGTAGCGGTATTCCATCCCCCCCACCGCCTTGATCGCCGCGCCAAGCGTGAAGCGATGGTGCAGGTACACGGTCGCGAAGCGGCGGTTGAGCAGCGCCATCGGCTCGCCACGAGCGATCGCGCGCTCGTCGAACCGCTCCAGCAGAAAGCGCCGCACCGCCATCACCCGCTGCAGCTCGGCGGTCATGTCGCTCCCGTTCACCCACGTGGTCGCCTCGGGGTAGGCGTTGGACGGCGCCTCGTCGGGGTTGGTGATGAACTTGAGCCCGCGCGCGATCCCCTCCTGCGCGATCGCCTCCAGCCCGCGCGCCTCGTCGCCCGGGGCGAACTCGGTGTAGTCCCAGCGGATCGCCAGCGTGTCCCAGGCGCCGGCGCCGTTCCGATAGGCATCGGACAGATCAAGTTTTCCGTTCACCAGCTTGATCAGCGGAGCAGGGTAGTCCATCACGGAGGCGCGGCCGTAGCTCGTCGCGATGAAGTTGTGGGCCAGGCCGAGGGTGTGCCCCACCTCGTGCGCCGCGTGCTGGCGCCGCCGCGCCATCGCGAACGCCTCGGGCGTCACGGTTGGAGCAAGCGCCGCGAGCCACGGATCGAGGTCTCCTCCCTCCTCGCTGCCCAGCGCGGGAACGGCGCCGGCGTAGATGTCGAAGTCGGGCACAGAGCGGTGCGACTCCATTCGCACCGCCGCCTTGATGATCTCCCCCGTCCGCGGATCCACGAATGAGGGGCCGATCGAGTAGTCCGCCTCGGTGCGGTGAATCCATTGAATCACGTTGTAGCGCGCGTCGAGCGGATCCATGTCGGCCGGCATGTCCTCCACGCGGAAGGCGTTCCGGAAGCCTGCGGCCTCGAACACCGCGGTCCACCACCCCGCTCCTTCCTTGAAGGCGGAGCGGTACGGCTCGGGGATGCCGGGGTCGAGATAGTACACGATCGGTTTGGCCGGCTCGGAGGGTGCCGATCCCGGTGTGCGCTTCTCGAGCCGGTGCCGGATCGCGTAGCGCGTCACGTAGTCCTGTGTGAACGGCTTGGCGAAGTCGTAGAAGCTGACCGAGAAGATCCCCATGCGCGGGTCGAACGGGCGCGGGCGGAACCCCGCCGCCGGGAGGCGCACGAGCGACAGGTGCTGGCGCAGCGTCAGGGCGCGCGCGTCGGGCGTGTGGCGCCGCACGCTGCGGCCCGGGTTATCGCTCGTGAACGTGAGCGTCGTTTCGATCTCGGTGTTGTCGGGGAACGCCTTGGTGCGCGCCAGATAGACGGCGCTCTTGTCGCGGTCGAGCTGGAACGTGCCCTGGTTGCCGCCGCGTAGCGCGCCGCGCACGTCGGTGATGTCGCTCGTGACATACCCGGTCGCGTCCACGAGCAGCCGCGCACCTTCCTCCGCGACGATGTCCCACGCGGCGACCGTGGAGAGCGGGAACGATTCGCGCACCGACCGTACCAGCGCTTCGTTGTCCGAGACGGCGCGGAAGCGGGGGTTTTGCAGCACCAGCTGCACCTTCGGGCCGACCCGATCGAATCGCGCGATCTGCTCGTCACCGATGCTGCCCCGGTCCAAGCCGAGGCTCGCGTCACCAATGCCCGTCGCGAGAGACGGGAGATACAGGAAGTCTTCGTTGAGACGAACCTCGAGGAAGAGGCGGCCCTTCGCGGCGTCCCAGTAGAGCGGCAAGTAGCCGTCGCGCTTGTCGAAGCTCTTCGTGTAATCGGTGATCGTGGGTACTTGGACGGCGGCGGACGCGGCGAGCAACAGGGCGAGCACCAAGCGAGCCTCGGGGGAACGGGACGGTCGAAAAGCTGCCGCCCGTTCCCCCGGGAGGCTAGGCCACTGTTCCGATCGGCAACTTCCTGATTCGTTTCCCCGTGGCCGCGAAAATCGCATTGCACACCGCCGGCGCGATGGGCGGAGTGCCGGGCTCGCCGATGCCGCCGGGCGCCTCACTGCTCGGCACGATGTATACCTCGACCACCGGCATCTCGGCGAGGCGCAGCATTTCGTAGTCGTTGAAGTTGCTCTGCTGCACGCGGCCCTTGTCGATCGTGATCTGCCCCTTCAGCGCCGCGGTCAGCCCAAACACGATCGCGCCCTGCATCTGCGCCTCGATCGTGTCGGGGTTCACGTACATGCCGCAGTCCACGGCGCACACCACGCGGTGCACGCGCACCTCGCCCGCGGGCGAGACCGAGACTTCGGCCACCTGCGCCACGAACGTCTCGAACGACTTGAAAACCGCGATGCCGCGCGAGCGGCCCGCCGGCGGAGGCGTTCCCCATCCGGCTTTCGTCGCGGCCAGTTCGAGCACGCCGCGATGGCGCGGCGCGTTGGTCAGCAACCCACGCCGGTACTCGAACGGATCGGCCTTAGCCGCGGCCGCGCACTCGTCGATGAATGTCTCGACGGCGAACGCGTTGTAGGAGTTGTTCACCGATCGCCAGAACCCGACCGGGATCCCGGTGTCGGTGAGCTGGTAGTCGACGTGGAGGTTCGGGACGGCGTACGGCATCTCGACGCCGCCTTCCACGGCCTCTCCATCGAGGCCGTTCTGCACCATGTTCGGGAAGACCCGCGACATGATGGACGGCGCCACGATCCGGTGCGTCCAGGCGACCGGCTTGCCATCGGCACCCAATCCCGCGCGGAAACGATGGAAACTCGCGGGCCGGTATTGCGAGTTCTGGATGTCCTCCTCGCGCGACCAGATCACCTTCACCGGCACGCCGCCCGCCGCCTTCGACGTCTCGAGCGCGTCCTGGATGAAGTCGAGCTCGAAGCGGCGGCCGAATCCGCCGCCCAAGAAGGTCGTGTGCACCTGGACTTTCTCAGGTGGCACGCCACCAATCGCCGCGCCGAGGCCCTGCGCGCCCTGCTGGAACTGGGTCGGCGCCCAAACGTCCACGCCGTCTGCCCGCACGTGGGCGGTGGCGTTCATCGGCTCCATCGTCGCATGCGCCAGGAACGGCATCTCGTAGTCAGCTTCGACCTTGGTCGCGGCACTCCCTAGACCGCCCTCTGGGTCGCCGTTGTGCTTCGCCACCACTCCCGGTTGCCCCGCGCGCTCGGCGAAGAGCTGCGAAATACTCGCGCTCGACACCGTCGCCACGGGTCCCTCGTCCCACTCGACCTTGAGGGCTTCGCGGCCTTGCCTGGCGGGCCAGTAGCCCGAGGCGACGACGGCGATGCCGCTCGAGATCTGAACCACGTCGCGCACGCCCTCGACCTTCTTAGCGGCCGTCGCGTCGAAGCTCTTCACTTTGCCGCCGAATACCGGTGAGCGCGCCACCACGGCAACGCGCAGTCCCGGCACCCAGGTGTCGATCCCGAACTTGGCGCGGCCGTTCGTCTTGGACGGTGAATCGAGCCGCTTGGTAGGCTTACCGGCGATGGTCCAGGTCTTCGGATCCTTGAGCGGCACGTCGGTCGGTACCGGGAGCGCGGAGGCACGCGCCACCAGCTGACCGTAGCGCAGCCGGCGCTTGCTCTTGGCGTGGACCACGGCGCCGCGTTCCGCATGACATTCTTCCCGCTTCACGGCCCAGCGCTGCGCCGCAGCGGTGATCAGCACCTCGCGCGCCGCGGCGCCCGCTTTACGGAGCGGAGTCCACGCGGCCCGGACGCTCGAGCTCCCGCCCGTGCCCTGAAGGCCGAACAGCGGGTTGATGTAAGCCTTGTCGGCCGGGGCGAAGTCGATCTGGACCTTGGTCCAGTCGGCTTCGAGCTCCTCCGCGAGCAGCATCGGCAGGGAGGTCGCGACGCCCTGGCCCATCTCGGAGCGGTCCACGATGACGAGCACGCTGTCGTCGGGGCCGATGCGGAGCCACGCGTTGGGCGCGAAGGGAGCAGGTTCCTGCTCGCCGCGGGTGGGAATGCGAAAGCCAATGACCAGGCCGGCACCAACCGTGCCGGCCGTCTGGAGAAACGCGCGCCGTTCCATCAGGCCTCCTTTGCCGCGCGGTGCACGGCGGCGCGGATGCGCTGGTAGGTGCCACAGCGGCAGATGTTGGTCATGGCCTGATCGATCTGCTCGTCGCTGGGGTCGGCGGTCTTGGTGAGCAGCGCCGCCGCCGCCATGATCTGGCCCGATTGACAGTAGCCGCACTGCGGCACGTCTTCCGCCTGCCACGCTTTCTGCACGCGGTGGGTCGCGGTGGTGGCCGTGGGCGACAGACCTTCGATCGTCGTGACCTGGGCGGTGCCGACAGCGGAGATTGGGAGGACGCAGGAGCGGGTTGCTTCGCCGTCCAGGTGGACGGTACAGGCGCCGCACTGCGCGATGCCGCAGCCGAACTTGGTGCCGGTGAGGGCGAGGCTGTCGCGCAGCACCCAGAGCAGCGGCGTGTCCGCGGCGACGTTCACCGTGTGGGGACGGCCGTTGACGGTCAGCGTGAAGGGAGGCATGAGACACCCCTCGTGTGAATGAGTTAGGTAAGCTGGAAACGTCACCTGGGAAATGGAAAACCGGAAGCCCTGGCGTCCGAGGAGTCTCATGCCAGATTCACGCGGCCCTCTCTATGACGGTGAACGAAAATGAAACGCCGCGCGACCCTATGGCTGGTGCTCCTGCTCACCCCTGCGCCGGTCGCTGCACAGACGCCACGGGTCCAACCTGTGATGGACTACGCCGACATCTTCCGCCTCGCGAACCTGGGGGGCGCGGAGCTGTCGCCCGACGGCGCGTGGGTTGTGTACGAAGTGTCGAAGCTCCAGTTCCCCGACTGGCAGCGGCACACCGACGTATACGTCGTCTCGGCAGACGGGCGCACCACCCGCCAACTCACCTACACCGAGGGCGATGACGAGACCGGCGCCCGCTGGCAGCCGCGGGGAACGACGATCGGATTCACGTCGACCCGCGACAACAAAAAGCGCCAGCTGTTCCTGATCCGCCCCGACGGCGGCGAGGCCCGTCGCATCACGAACACCGACGACGGCATCGCGGCCTGGGCGTGGAGCCGAGACGGCGCCTGGCTCGCTTACAGCGCCGGGCCCGAGGGGAAGCGTCAGGTCTGGTTGCTCCCGGGCGACGGCAGCGGCAAGGCCGAGCAGCTCACCAAGCACGCGACGTCGATCGAGAGTTTCGTCTGGAGTGAGACAGGACGTGCGCTGTACTTCACCGCCGCCGACGAGTCTGACTCGACGCGCCGCCGCCGCATGAAAGAGAAGTTCGACGTGCGCGTCATGAACGAGCCGGCGTCGGCGCTGCACCTGTGGGCGTTGGACCTGGCCGCGAAGACCGAGAAACGCCTCACCCAGGGCGATTTCAGCGTGTCCGGCGTCGAGCTGTCGCGCGACGGACACTGGGCGGCGTTCCGCGGCCGCCCCACCGATCGCTACGGCGACGAGCGCGCCACGGAGCTCTACCTCGTGAATCTCGAGACCGCGACGATGGAGCGGCTCACCGACAACTACGTCGGCGAGGGTACCGTCTCGTTCTCCCCCGATTCGCGCCTCATCGCCTTTACCGCCGACCGCGACTTCACGTGGGGCAATTTGAGTCGCGTCTACGTGCGCCCGGTTGCCGGGGGCCCATGGCGCGAGCTGGGGAAGGGCGACGGGCGCGATGTGGGGCTCGACTTCTGGAGCGCCGATGGTCGCACGATCTACTGGAACGGCGACGAAGGCGTGAACGGCAACGTCTACTCGCTCGACGTCGCCTCGGGCGCCGTGCGGCCCCTGACCGGCGTCGTGGGGACCGTCAGCGCCGCCAGGAATCGTGAGCAGGAGACCGCCCTGCTGCGGCTCAGCGACCCTCACAGCCCAACCGATCTCTACCTGACGCCGCTCGCCAAGCTCGCCCGGCGCGAGGGATGGGTACGCCTCACGCGGCTCAATCCCTGGATCGATTCCCTCGCCCTCGGCCGTTACGAGACCGTCCATTGGAAGGCCGGTGACGGGACGATGGTCGAGGGGATTCTCGTCTACCCCGTGGGGTGGGACCGCGCCCGGCGCTATCCCCTGATCGTGCAGCTGCACGGCGGCCCGGCCTCGGCGTACGAGAACTCGTTCAGCGGCAGTTACGGCACCTACACCAATGTCCTCGCCGGCAAGGGTTACGCCGTGTTCCAGCCGAACTATCGCGGCTCCACGGGCTACGGCGAGGCGTTCCAGACGGCGATTTCCGGCAGTTACTGGCCCCTCGCCGCCGAGGACATTCTCTCCGGGGTCGACACGCTGGTGGCGCGGGGCATCGCCGCGCCGGATTCGCTGGGGATGATGGGCTGGTCGGCGGGAGGGCACTGGTCGAACTGGACGCTCGTGACGACCGATCGGTTCAAGGCCATTTCGAGCGGCGCCGGTGTGTCGAACTGGATCAGCCTCTACGCCCAGACCGACGTGCAGGCGCCGCGCCAGTATTACCTCGGCGGCGATGCGACGCGCGGCGGTCCCAACAAGCCGTGGGACAACTTCGATCACTGGTGGGCCGAGTCGCCGCTGCGCTATATCGCCCGGGCGAAGACGCCGACACTGCTGCATTCAGGCGAGAAGGA